>ERZ794982.52-NODE-52-length-94118-cov-18.076194_pt1 | contig 94118 bp, 94 predicted proteins | sample MGYA00433071_ERZ794982 | MGnify/ENA primary metagenome ERZ794982 (study PRJEB30140, sample SAMN00862574) | bioreactor metagenome | study: EMG produced TPA metagenomics assembly of the Bioreactor inoculated with sediment Metagenome (bioreactor metagenome)...
ATCGCTCACGGCTATTTGTCGCTGTGCGACAGCCTGCGCGGGCGCGGCGTAAAAACGCCGGTCACCTATCGGTTCCCGGGCACAGGATATCTGTACCCGATTGCTATCGCTCACGGCTATTTGTCGCTGTGCGACAGCCTGCGCGGGCGCGGCGTAAAAATGCCGGTCACCTATCGGTTCCCGGGCACAGGATATCTGTACCCGATTGTTATCGCTCACAGTCAGTTGTCGCTGTGAAACGATGGGTTGAGAGCGAATATAAGAAAAGCGCCCTCCCATGAGGGAGCGCGCTTGTTCATGTCCGGTCACGGGCCGCAACCAAATTTTATTTGATAAGGGGAGCAACGATTTTGTCGATGTCCTCAATAGAAAGTGCCCCGCGATGCAGTTCGCCATTGATAATGAAAGATGGCGTTGAATCAATACCGAATTTCTCACTACCACGTTGGCTGACCGCACGGATATTATCCAGCAACTTTTGATCCTGCAGGCATTTGGTAAAGCCGTCCTGTGTAAAACCAACCTGCTTGGCAAGCTTTAGGAGAGCATCGACCGGATTCGGGCTGGCAGCCCAAGTACGCTGGGTTTCGAACAACAAATCATTCATTGCATGGAAATTATCGTTCGGCGCGCAACGCGCTAGCATCGCACCACCGGCTGCCAATGGATCCAGTGGGAACTCACGGGTGATATAGCGGATCTTGCCGGTATCGATATATTTCTTCTTCACCTCTGCGTAGGTGGAGTTGTGAAAGGCTGCGCAATGCGGGCAAGTCAGGGAAGAATATTCAACCATGGTCACAGGAGCATCGGCTGCACCCTGAATCTTGTCTGGCAAAGCGCCTTCCTTGAGCACTTCATCCATATCGACTTTATCAGCAGCAAATGCTGATACCGGCAAGGCAGTGACGGCAGCAAACCCTGCAGCTAAAGCTGATGCGGAGGCCAGAAACTCTCTACGTGAAATTGCCATGGTTCATCCCTTCTTGGCCTGTTCTCGTCGCGCAGGCATATGTTTGGTCTTACCCCAGATCCTGAATTTGCTGACATTGTAGTCGGCCATAACCTTGCAGCAAGCTCAGATCTTGTCTCATAACTTTTATCCAATCACATTTTGGCGATGCTGGGGCAAGTTCCTTTGCAAAAATCAATCATTACTGATTTGTAATTTTCAAAGATGAACAAGTTAGACCTCCTGAAACCACACATTCAGGAGGCCTTGTTACACGCCAATAGCTCAATTTGCTTATCTCCCGCTGTCTGGGAGTTCAAGAAAATCTGCGATTGCATCTACAATCTGCCGATGAATATCGGCTCGATCCGTCCCAGCGGGATCGGTACAGATCGGATCATCCTCTTCTTCTTGCAAAATTTTGGCTCCATTCGGCTTGCAAACCGGCAAGGCAGTAAAGTGACTTGCCGGCGCCAGTTTCACATGCCGAACATTGGAAAGATTGGAGACCAAAGCACTGCCTGTTGAAGAGACATCCGCAGCAACCAACTGGGTTTTGTCATCCCCCAATGAGACAATCAATATGGGTTGTTTAATGGCTTTGATACTCTCTTTCGTCATTCCATAGGTCATGCCCGGATCTAGCGCGATGATACGCTTGATACGAGGATCAGACAGATCTTGAGAAAATTTTTTGGAATCAACCAGGCTATAATCCACGCCGCCTTTTGCGAAGAAAATGCAATCTTCGGCTACCTTTTCGAATTTCTCGCAATAATTCTGATAGCGTCTCAGATCCGCCCGAGCACCAGCCAAGGACAGGACCGTGGCACCACCAAGCGAGAAACCCGCCGCAGAGATATCTTCTTCATTGATAAATTGGCTCAGGAATTTATCTGCCATTGCAGCATCCAGGATGGCAGAGACATCTTTTGGACGGGTCCAATGTTTGATAGAGCGACGTGGAGAACTATCCCCCGATGTACTTCCCGGGTGATTGAAGACCAAAACCAGAGCGCCTCTTGTTGCAAGACTTGAGGCAAGCCAGGCCATACTTTGTTTGGCACCACCTGAACCATGAGAGATCACAACAAGAGGGTGCTTTTTCTTCTCCATTGCTGCGCCGACAAAAGCCTTCACACCCTGAAAAATTGCATTGTTCGCAACCAGACCTTTGTAGGTTTTGGTTGCAACCGGATACCAGATATCCGCATTCAGCGGATCGGTATAGTGTGGCACCTTCAGTTCAACCTTGTCATAACCTGCATATTCAATTTTTGAGTTTGCTTTGCTTGGCATGACCATCTGCAAGGTACAAAGCGTTGTTGCGAGTGCGACCGTCAGAATGGATTTCCTGGTATCGTTACAGATATGTGAGAGTTTGGGATGTTTCAGCATTGTCTTTTCCATTGGCATGATAAGTGATGTGTTCAAGCTGGTGGAAAAAGTCAGGCTTTGCGTCCTGAAACCGGATTTAGGTCGAGCAAAACCGGATAATGTCACAGAGTGTGTATTCGCGATTGTCTGATTTTGAGATAGCCGAGAGTTTCTGAATGCCTGTCTTACCCATTCCAGCCATTGTGGCCCTTTTGCTGTTCTTCTTTGCAATCAAAGCGCATGTGAGCAAAAGCAGCTCTCCACTTTTCATTCTATTGATCCTGGCGATGGCAGTTCAGAATCTCATTATCTCTCTAAATCTATATTATGGTGTGACCGCACTACGTTGGGTTCAGCCAGTCAGTGCAAGCTTCATTCCTGCCCTGGCCTATATGGCCTTTGTCAGCTCTTCCTTACGCTCCCTCTCCTGGGCCAAGGATGCCTGGCATCTGGTGGGGCCGGGCTTGACGATCTTTGCTTTGTTCGCAGCCCCCAGAAGTTTGGACTTTGTCCTCCCTGCCCTCTTTGCAGTTTATGGCCTGACCTTGTGGCTGGCGGTTTCAAAAGGACAGGATAGCCTGGTCAAATCCCGACTGGACGGTGGAGATGTTCCCGTTCTGCTGTGGCGTATCATCGGGGTAGCCCTTGTTTTCTCAGCTCTGAGCGAAGGCGTTATCTCCCTTGACTATATTTATAACGATGGTCGCTGGAGTTTGATGATCATTGGTGGCTTCTCATCGCTCATTTTGCTCACCATGGGTCTGCTTAGTCTCTCCCCTTTGTTGCAAGACGTAGGCAATGAGGTGATCGAAACCGATCCAGGTCCAGCTCCGGAACTTGAAGAGCAGAGCGCCGCTGCCGAGCAAGCATTGGTCAATCGGCTTGAGAGCCTTTTGCTTAAGCAGGAGCTCTTTCTCGATCCATCTCTAACATTGGCGACGCTTGCGAGAAAACTTCATGTCCCGGCAAAGACACTTTCAACGGCAATCAACAAAGTGAGCGGAGAGAATGTTTCGCGCTATATAAATGCCTACCGTATTCGCCATGCTTGCAAGGAATTATCAGAAGGCTCGAACATCACCCAAGCCATGCTGAACTCGGGTTTCAACACCAAGTCCAATTTCAATCGTGAGTTCTTGCGGGTTATGGGATCAAACCCAAGTGACTGGATCAACAAAGTCCGAAATGCGTGATGTATTCGATTTCGATTAGAAAGCTCTCGACTTCCATCGATAGCCCATTATGGTTGTGCTCTCTCTAACAGGAAAAAGATGATGACAACCAAAGATAGTAATGGCGCTGAACTGGTGGATGGTGACAGCGTTCAAGTGATCAAGGATTTGAAGATCAAGGGTATGTCCAAAACCCTGAAGCGTGGCACGGCAATCAAGTCCATTCGTCTCACTGGCAAGAGCGAAGAAGTCGAATGCCGCATTGGTAAAAATACAATTGTTTTGAAAACTCAATTCCTAAAACTTGTGTGATCCTGCTGGTCGTCATCCGAGTTCGGTTTCACATACTCATATGCTTTGGGGGGATTTACGATAAAGAGCAATAAGTGCGCCTTTTTCTTGCCTCTCTTATTTGATCAGTCTAAGTTGCCCTCAATATTCAAAAGTCTTGAATTAGTATCAGTGCGACAGGACAGAAAAGTAGGTAGATTATGGCCAAAAGCGAAAACGTCAAAAAAGACACCAAGGCAGGCGCTAAAAAAGCAGCTCCTGCAAAGTCAGAAAAGAAGGCCGTGAAAAAGCCTGCGAAGGCTGCAAAGAAGCCCTCCAAAACTGACGCCAAGAAAGCCTCGAAAAAAGCGGCCATCAAAGCCAAGAAGAAAGTACTGAAGGCTGAGATCAAGTCTCTTGAAAAAGAGATCAAGAAGCTGGAAGGCAAGGTCAAGAAAGCCAAGAAGGCACTCGACAAGCTCGACTAAGTCTTGCGAACGTCTGAAGACATTTCAAAAGCTCCGACAGCGATCTGTTGCCGGGGCTTTTATTATGTCTGCAACACATTATTTGTTTTTGACAGCAATTGCATGGCCAAGCCGTTTCAGTGCTGCAGCCATACGATCATTTTCCATGCCCTGTAGTTGGTTATCAAGGTTTGCTTCTTCTGCTTGCGTCATGGCCCGCAAAGGTGGTGGCTGTACAGTGCGGCGTGGTCGAACCGGCCGCTGCAAGATCTGGATCTTGTCAATCGCCGGATACCCGAAATAAGCATTGACCCGTTGGATGACGCTTTCACGCTCATGCTGAAAGAACACCGATTGCGCCCCTTCGCAATGAACCACCAAGGTACCAGGATGAAATCCATCCCCCTCTCCACGGCGTGGCCAACGGATTTTGTCTGGTTCTGTGCAATGGGCAAATTGTGGTCCGACAATCTCGGCCCAGAACTGTACGATATCGGCAGATGCAAAACCCTGTTTGCGACAAAGTGGTGTCAAAGACTGACCAATCAATTCCCCAAGACGTCGAGAGCCTTTACGCTGTTTGCGCGCGGCCGCCTGACTTTCAGATGTGGAACTGGCAGCCTTTTTCGCCTTCTTCCCTGAAGTTTTGGGAGAGGCATTGGATTTATCAACACTCTTAATCATATGATTTGAGCAAGCCTTGATTGTCACGATCAGTCTTCGTTCCAGCAAAAGATCAATTGATGCATTGCTGTCCTCTCGTTCATACACCGAGCTGATCTGTCACCACAAGCTCAATCATTTTGGCACTACATGACTACAAATTGAATGGAATGCCAGGGAAAGCTCAACTTATGTGAATCCTGCTTACCTTTTGTGCTTTGCGGCAAATTCATCTCGATCACAACCATCTGAATCCTTTCCCAAAGCGTTGCATGCATTTGTTGAATCAATTTCTGAAGTGATGCAAAATGAGACAGACTTGCTTACCAAATTCTTAAAATAACCTTTCAGTAACTACTCTTAACCTTTTGTTATCTATAATTTTTTGGATTTTGCGATTCTTTGCCTATTTATGGCGATCACATCCTCATTATTTAACTTGCGGTTTACCATGTTCGGCCACGATGAGATCCAACCGAGGGGCTGAGGCCTCTTACTTGTGTGGTTCTACTGGTTTGAGTTAAGCGTATGCGTTCTGTTGTTTCTTCACCTGCGAATGTCGATTTTTCCTCCGCTAACAAGCCAGAATGGCTCGATACAATTTTAAAAGGCGACTGCATCTCGCAGTTGGAAAAACTCCCCAAACATTCCGTGGATGCCATTTTCGCCGACCCACCCTACAATCTTCAATTGGGTGGCGGCTTGACCCGTCCGGATCAATCCGAGGTGGATGGCGTTACCAACGCCTGGGATCAATTTGAGAGCTTTGAAGCTTATGACGCTTTCACGCGTGCCTGGCTTCTTGCGTGTAAACGCGTGCTGAAACCTACCGGTACCATTTGGGTGATCGGCTCATATCACAATATTTTCCGCGTTGGTGCCATCATGCAGGATCTGGGCTTCTGGATGCTGAATGATGTGGTTTGGCTGAAGACAAACCCGATGCCAAACTTCCGCGGCAAGCGCTTCACCAATGCACACGAAACCATGATCTGGGCATCAAAAGACAAAGACGCCAAGGGCTACACCTTCAATTATGAAGCGCTGAAAGCTTTCAACGATGACACTCAGATGCGTTCTGATTGGACCCTTCCGATCTGCACCGGACATGAGCGCCTCAAAGGTGACGATGGCAAGAAGGTCCATCCTACTCAGAAGCCGGAAAGCCTGCTTTACCGGGTGATGCTGTCTTCCACCAATCCTGGTGACGTCATTCTGGATCCTTTCTTTGGAACCGGCACCACTGGTGCGGTGGCCAAGAAATTGGGTCGCCATTTTGTCGGTGTCGAGCGAGATCGCGACTATATCAAAGCGGCTCAAGAGCGTATTGATGCGGTCGAACCAGTTGAGATGAATAGCCTGAAAGTGATGCAGGGCAAACGCGCAGCTCCACGCATTCCGTTCGGTCGTTTGCTGGAAAATGATCTTCTGAAGCCTGGCTCTGTTTTGACCGACAAAAAGGGTAAACATTTCGCCATGGTCCGCGCCGATGGTTCACTGGTTTCCGGTCCTCATACCGGTTCCATTCATAAGGTTGGTGCGCTGGTGCAAGGCTTGGACGCCTGCAATGGCTGGACCTATTGGTATTTCGATAAAGACGGAGAGCGTGCTCCGATTGACGAGCTACGCCAGATCATCAGAGAGGCAAGTTAAGGCCAGATGGTCAATAGGCAGATCATTGCCAACCCATCTCAATGAAAAGTTTAAACGAGGAAGAGTTCTGAGTTCCTGATTACCCCGGTGAGGGTCTGTTTTCCGTCTGGCAAAACGATGCGGATAAGGTTTTGCGTACCCATCGGCCAGACAGAAAACAAATGGCGACAACATGACCATCACCCACTTGAGGCGGCCTTGTGCCGCCTTTTATTTTTTTGGGAAGCATAATTTATTGTTCGGCCTCGATCATATGTCGCCAAAGATCTGGACTGTACTCTCTTACATTCGGGTAACCTTGCTCAGTTAGCCAAGCATTAGTGGCTTTCAGGCTTCCACCTCCCCATAATCCGTCAATTTTTCCGGTATAGTGACCTGTCTCAGCCAATTTTTCCTGCCACTTTGCAATACCGACATAGTCAACTTTGGAAAGTGATCGATTACGGTGAACCTCGTCATAATAGACAATCTGCTTGGGAGCTTCTGATACTTCGTTCCTATTCTTGTAGCGACTGATAAAGCTCCGATAGATCCCAAATTTGAAAAAGCTTCTGTCACCCTTGGCTATAGTTTGACCTGCATACTCGTATTTTAGCTTATGGTTGTGGTAAATCTTGAAAAAACCATCACTGCTGTGAGACCAACGGGTATGGATGAGTATGTCCTGCCATTTTCCTTGATAGTTACGCTGCGGGATGATGTTTCGAGTTTCACGAGTGTAGCCGTTACCAGGAACCTGATTGTCAATATAGTAGCCAGCTAATGACCATGACATCAGCAAAAGAACATTGTTATTTTTCTGTTGGAACTGCCCAAGATGAACCTTTGTCGGTGAAATGCTAGGGGTATCAGTTGGCACGAAAATCGACCAAGAATACCAATATTCATCGCCATGCTTCTGAAGTGCTTTGTTCTGAGAAAGCTCGTGACGCTCTCTGTCATTCGCACAATCATCCCAACCACCATTATTGCCACAATCACCAGGCCTGACTTCAAATTTGATGAACTTTTTACCAAATCTCGGCCCGGGTGCGGTCTGACTGTCGACTATCTTAAATCCATAAGGTTTATAGCCATTTTCCATGCTTTTGAGCCAAACATTACCCCAACCGCTTGCAACATCTTTGGGTAAGGAAGTTCGACTTCCTGCCATCCCCTGTGTAACACAAATACTGAAAAGCAAGGCCAGTGCGGTCAAAACCACTTCTCTATTCATTACAATCTCCCAACTACGCTCAAAAAATACCTGAGTGTATCCGACTTTCATAACACGTAAAATTCTTTCATCTCTTCGAATTGATCGATATCAGAGCTGACAGATGAGGAATTGCAAGTCGTAGCTAGCTTGGAATATGGCCATACTCCAAGCTCCTCAAAAGTCATCCGTAGAACTTCAAATCAAAGTCTTGTTCTCTCTCAGGACTCACTCGTCACTTAGGCTCAGGTCTTTGCACATGGTGATGTAAGTGGGGCGGTCATATCCGGGATGGGCATTCTCAGCAGATTTGCCAAAACCGAATGTCTCAAAGATTCGATGATTTTCGAGTAATTCTATGCGGGTATTCAGCTCCAAAGCCTCAAAACCAAGCGCTTTAGCGCGACTCTCCGCCAATGCGATCAGATCCCATCCATATCCCTTGCCTCTCGCCTCAGATGCGACGGCCATTTTTCCAAGATACAGGGAGTTTTTCTGGTAAGTCAAAAATATGCAGGCTTGTACCGGCTCTCCAATCGTCCAAACCTCTCCTGTTTCGCATTGCTCGGAGATATTGGCAAGCGTGAGCTTATACATTGAGCTGGGAGGATCAATCCGACTTTCCATATAGGCAAAGCTGGCCTGAATTAGCTTCAGAACTTCGCCCAGGACAGGATCGTTCGGTTCACATCTTCTGGGTCTATCAGCGCTCAAGGCCCATCTCCACGACCTTGCGAAACACCGTCGGCAAAGCCTCATCTTTTAGAGATTGCGGTTCTGACCACCATCCCTTGTTCATAGGCTCACTATCAGTACTGGTCGCTTCATAAACATCCAGCACCAAATGAAAATGCGTAAAGGTATGGATGACCTGACCAACCAGTTTACGGAATTCCAGACCTTCGGGGGCATGATCAAGGGCGCTGGCCAGTTCAAATTTCTCTGCAGATTTTCCGAACCAATCACTGCTCGGCACTTCACTCATGGAAGCAAGCAAGCCTTTATCGGGGCGTTGTCGCAACCAGATGGCGCCGTCTTCTTGTCGCTTGATCAGAAAAGCAGCCCCATATCGGGTTGGCTTCTGCTTCTTCGGTGCCTTGATCGGGAAGCGCTCCTGATCACCAATTCCTTCTGCCTCGCATGTGTCGGAAAACGGGCAGAGCGAACAAGCTGGTTTTTTGGGGCTACAAAGGCTTGCCCCCAAATCCATCATACCTTGGGCAAAGTCGCCGGGACGCTCTGATGGTGTCAGTTCAGCAACCTTTTCCTTGATCGGTTTCTTGGCTTTTGGAAGGGCTTCCTCAATGTGATAAAGGCGCGAGACTATGCGCTCGATGTTTCCGTCGACCACCGGCACCTCTTCATCAAAAGCAATGGACGCAATCGCTGCCGAAGTGTAGTCACCAATGCCGGGCAGTTCTTTCAATGCTTTGGCATTGTCTGGAAAGCGGCCATTATGATGCAATTGCACATGGTCGGCGCATTTTTTCAGGTTTCGGGCGCGAGAATAATAACCAAGGCCTGCCCAGGCTTTCAGTACATCTTCCTCACTTGCAGCAGCCAGGTCAGACAATGTCGGCCACAGGGTGAGGAATTTCTCAAAATAGCTTTTCACCGCGCCGACAGTGGTTTGCTGCAGCATGATCTCGGACATCCACACATGATAGGGGTCATTGACCACGCCCACCGACCGATCCTTTGGAGTGACGCGCCAAGGCAAGGTTCGATGGTGACGATCGTACCAAGCGAGCAATGCCTCGGCATTTGGTTTGTTCAGTTGTTGGTTGGTCTTATTGGTCACGCCTGATTCCTGCTTTTGGTCCATGGGGCGCAGTCTCAAAGTCTTTGTTGATGAAATCAAGGGCCTTTACGTATTGCCCCGTAGCACCCACAATGGACAAAATTACTGATAGTTATGGGGATGGGTGCGTCATTGGGCTGGATATCACCCTCCAACACCCCTATTTCTAGGGATCAGAACACAAACTCACTGGACCAGACCATGACCAACACAGATAATCAGCCTCTTGATGCAGCTCTCAATTCAACTGACAGCGGTGACTTGCTCGAGGCCCATGGACTGGATCGGGAGAGTGTGTGCAAGCTTCTGGCCGATACGCTCAGCAATGCCGATGATGGTGAGCTGTTCTTTGAGCAATCCCAATCTGAAGGTCTGGTTTTCGACAATGGCCGATTGAAAAGCTCCAGTTTTGACAGCAGTCAGGGCTTTGGCATGCGCTCTGTCGCTGGTGAGGCCGCTGGCTATGCCCATTCCGGGGAGCTTTCCATTGAAGCGCTGAAGCGTGCCAGTGATGCCGTTTCTTCCGTTGGAGAAGGTTATAGTGGTGTTACTGCAGAAGCACCACAACAAACCAATCGCCGGCTCTATGGCGACCTCAATCCTGTCGATGACATGAGCCTTGCAGAGAAGATTTCTCTGCTGGAAGAAATCAACCAATATGCTCGCGATAAGGATAACCGCGTTCGGCAGGTTTCAGCCTCATTGGCAGGTAGCTGGCGCAAGATTGCTATCCTTCGCGCCGATGGGCAGATATTCCATGATGTCCGCCCTCTGGTGCGCGTCAATGTCAGTGTCGTGGTCGGTGAAGGAGACCGTCAGGAAGCGGGAAGTCACGGCTTTGGTGGTCGGCATGGTTATAGCTATTATCTGAACGGTGGAATTGATGGCGGCTGGCAGGGTGCCACCGACGAAGCTCTGCGTCAGGCTCTGGTCAATCTGGAAGCTATTGACGCGCCTGCGGGTGAATTGGATGTCGTGCTTGGGCCGGGCTGGCCTGGCGTTCTGCTTCACGAAGCCGTCGGTCATGGTCTGGAAGGTGATTTCAATCGCAAGAAAAGCTCAGCCTTTGCCGAACTCATGGGCCAGCAAGTGGCTGCCAAGGGCGTCACAGTGGTGGATGATGGTACCATTGATGGTCGTCGTGGATCGCTTTCCTTCGATGATGAAGGCACGCCGACCCAACGCACGCCACTGATCGAAGATGGTGTTCTCGTCGGCTATATGCAGGACCGCCAGAATGCGCGATTGATGGGTGTGAACAGCACAGGTAATGGTCGTCGCCAGTCCTATGCCCATATTCCAATGCCACGCATGACCAACACCATCATGGAAAGCGGTGATCGTGATCCGGCAGAGATTCTGAAATCCGTCAGAAATGGGCTTTATGCGGTGAATTTCGGCGGTGGTCAGGTGGATATCACCTCAGGCAAATTCGTCTTTTCCTGCACCGAAGCCTATTTGATTGAAGATGGCAAGGTCACCGCTCCGGTGAAAGGTGCCACCCTCATCGGCAATGGCCCGGAAGCCATGAAGCGCATTTCCATGATCGGCAACGACATGCAATTGGATACCGGCATTGGTACCTGTGGCAAGCAAGGCCAAGGCGTTCCAGTAGGCGTTGGGCAACCAACTTTGCGCATTGATGGCATTACTGTTGGCGGCACGGCGACTTGATATTTCTGACGCGCTATTCGCAGCAAAGCTGCGGCGCTGCGAAGGCCCGGGCTATACAGCCCGGTCGCCTATCGGCTCCCGAGCATGAAGGATTTCATGCTCGATTTCTTTTCCCACGATAACTGCGAGAGCGCGCTTTGCGCTTGATTATCGTCCGTCACGGATTAGCCCTAACTAATCCTTGGAGACCTCAGAAAACATATTCACGCAGCGTGTGAAACAGAGAACCCTTACCCCCATGCGGCCATTGAGATATTACCATAAGTGAAGGAGCTATGGAGCTTCTTTGGTGATAGATCCAACGCTTCATTGACACCAAGCGTGATAAAAAGCGGACGAAGATGCTCATCAGTGGGATGAGCCCGTTCCGCATTTGGGGCCAAGCTTCGATAATTGAAGAGACTTTGCCAGTCTTTTGCTTCAATATGCTTGTCCAGCCAGTTCTCAAACTCTCTCGCCCAAGGCTCGGTTGCTTCATTTGGTTCGTTCGGGTTTGCAAAATCCAGCTCGAAGAGATTATGCACCAACCCTCCAGACGACATGACAAGGATGTCCTGCTCCGACAAGCTTGCAAGCACTTTACCAAGATTGAACAAGTCTTCCGGGCTCATGCTCTTGTCCAGGGACAACTGTACCAAAGGGATATCTGCCTCTGGAAATGCCAACATCAAAGGCACCCAAGCCCCATGATCGAGACCACGGCTGGCGTGAAGACGTAATGGATGGCCATTGGATGCCAGCAAGCCCAGAAGATTTTCTATCAAGCTGGAAGAGCTTTGGGCAGGATATTTCAGCTCATAAAGCTCTTTGGCAAAGCCGCGAAAATCATAGATAGTTTCCAATTCCCGGGCAGCTGTTACCTGCAATCCCCTTGTCTCCCAATGGGCCGAGACCATGATGATTGCTTTGGGTTTACGAGAAATATGTGTTCCTAAATTTTTCAGGAAACTAGCTGCTTCATTATCTTGTAGAGCAAGATCTGGTGCCCCATGAGGAACGAAGAGCGCGGGTATTTTTGTATCAAGCATGAAAACACCTTGGGATTTGGATCAACATTTGCGTTGATCCTTATGTAAGGCATCTCCAACGGAGCATAAAGATGATGGTCAGTAAGTCATTCTCAACATGACATTGATAATTTATACCGGTGACTGGGCTTTTACTGCCTTCAGCCATTGAACATACCCATCAACCGGCTGCGCACCGGTCGTAAGAAACTTGCGATTGGCAACAATGGAGGGCACGCCAGAGATTCCTTGTTGTTTCCAACCACTAGCGGCGGCTTGCACTTCTGCCAATAAAGCGTCCTGCTTGAGCATTTCAGATGCTGCCTGACCATCCAGCCCTTGCTCCGTTGCCAAGGCTGCAAGTATCTCAATATCAGCGATGTTTTTGCGATGAGTAAAGAACGCTTCCAACAGGGCAAGCTTGACGGCATGGCTTTTATAAGAACCAAACTGTTTGGCCCAATGCACCAACTGGTGAGCACGCAGGGAATTCTGGACCTGCATATCATCTGTATAGTTGAAGCTAAATCCTACTTCAGCACCCAGACCGGTCAATTTGGTGCGCATCTCACGCACCTGATCTGGTGTCATGCCATATTTATAGATGATGTTATCCATCAGATTGGTGCCTTTGGCATCCAGATGCGGATTGATTTCATAGGGATGCCATACAATCTCTGCTTCCAGTCCCATTTTATCAAGAGCCGCCTTGAGTCGATAATAGCCAATCGCACACCAAGGACAGGCAATATCGGAAATAATATCGAGAGTCAGGTTATTGGATGCTGACTGGGGTACTGCTTCGGTCATTGGTCGGGCTCTTTTCGGCAAAACTGAAATGATCGTTCTTTAGTTTTACAGTAGACTTCAAAGACAGCCCTACTCACAAAGATGTTATCAGACCATTTGTCCCAAAAAATAACCCGCCATGAAAGCGGGTTATCATTCTCACATCAATGAAGCACGATACTTGTTCAGGCCAGCTCATCCTGAATGGTCAGGAGCTGATCGTTGAACTGGATTTCCTCGAAATCCCAAAGCATATCAAAACCCTGATCATTCCAGACAATAACACCGACGCCGTCATCCGCTTTTGCGATCTGATAGTCATCTGAATTGCCATCGATAACAAAGGTATCTGTGCCTTCTGTTCCACTCAGATATTGCTCTTCGCCCTTGATATCCTTGGCAACAATCTGCCCAAGCTTATCTGCGGTCAGATCAATATCACGATCCTTGAACCGCAAAGTTTCAAAGTCCCACAAGATATCAAACCCATCATCATTCCAGACCAAAACTCCCTCCCCATCATTGGCACGGGTCCAGTTGAACTCGGTCGAGAATGCATCGATGACAAAGGTGTCAGTCCCTTTGGTGCCGGAGATATATTCCTCAACACCTTTTTGATTTGCCGCAATCAATTGCCCAACTTTATCGCCGGTCAGATCGATGCTGGTGTCGGTGAACTGAATGCTCTCGAAATCATACAGGATATCGAAACCATTCTTGTTCCAGACCATGATGCCCTGACCATCATCGCTTGGCGCCCAGTTGTAGTCCGTTGACTTCCCATTGATCACGAAGATATCGGAGCCAGCACTGCCATTGAGATATTGTTCTGTGCCAACTTCATCCTTGACGATGATCTGGCCAACTTTGTCAGCCGTCAGATCAATAATTTTATCGGAGAAACGGATCGTCTCAAAATCATAGAGAATGTCAAATCCATCCTCGTTCCAGACCATGATCCCTTCGCCATCATCCGACAGTGACCAGTTATAGTCCGTGGATTTCCCTTTGATGACAAAGGTGTCCTTGTCTCCAACACCGCCGAGATATTGGACTTCTCCAACAATATCAGCGACTTCCCCTTCCGCCAATCCGTCCACTTCCTCGGTCTGCCAGGCGACTGTCCCGAGGGTGCTGCGGCTCACACCACTGTCATTGCTCACCAAGGTCATGGAGAAGGAGCCATCGGCATTCAATGTGCCTTTATAGAGCGCTGCTGTGCCGACGCCATCATTCAGCAATTGATAGAAAGTCTCACCGTCAGCTGTTGCCAATGCAATGGTATTGCGGCTTAATCCTGAGTTTACATTCAACAATTCGGTCGTGAATGTACCATCTTCCTTGCGGGTGGATTTATAAATTGCCGCAGTGCCTGAACCATCATCATAGAGCTGGTAGAAGACACGGCCATCAGCGGTGGCAAAATCAATGGTCTGATCACCAAGCCCGGAATTGGAGCTGAGACGGAACCATTTGAAGGTACCATCGCCATACGCAACCGCACGATAAAGAGAGGCAGATCCCGAGCCATCATCATAGAGATGATAAAAAATATGGCCATCGGCGCTGGCAAGGCCAACTGTCCTGGAATTGGACAATCCCGAGTTGGAATGCAGTAGTTTGGACTCAAATGTTCCATTTTCTGACAAACCACCACGATGGGTCGCTGCAGAAGAATAGTGATCATTGACCAGATGCAGGAAATCAACTTCACCATCAGCACCAGCTTCATCGCCCGGATGAATGATGGTGGCTGATACGATACCAAATGGCTGACCTTTTTTCGCATAGGTGAAATCTATCCAGCGGGGTTCGTCGGTACGCTCCCAACCATCGTGGATCAAAAGTTTGTTGGTCGCGCTGTCATAGCCAAACACCACCACATTGTGGTCATTGCGACCATCGGCATTACTGTCAACCGACAGAATAACCGGGCGTCCTGCATCAATCTCATCAGAAATGGTTTTGAAATTAAAACCACCCCAGTGTTTCAGTTTGGTGACGAAATCATCATAGCCGCGGTGGGTAGCCCAACCATGTACGCCCAAGCCTTCCGTCCCATAAAGGGACCAGCCAAATTTCAGGCCCAATTCACTGCGCGAGGTATAAAGGAAATCTGCGACCGAATTATTCTCGTGACCTTCTCCGCGCTCGCTGGCATCCGGCAAGACGGACGAAGAGGAACCATCATTCGGATTTGCATAATCCCGATAATGCTCGTCAGAGGACATTACCTTTTTGACATCCTCGGAATAGGTAGTTGAATCCCCCTCGATCAGATTGTCATAACCGTGACGATCCCAATATCCCAACACCATGGTCACAGCGGTGGGTGTACAGCCAACCAGCCAGTGATATTCCACCTGGTCTTTCAATTGACGCTGTGTTGACGAGATTTCAAGGACAAGATCAGTATTGACTGCCATTTGCTCTTCCTAACAATGGACAAATTGTTCCAAAACGGGATGAAACGCCCGTTGACCGTTCTTTGGCTGTAATCATCCAAATGGCATGCCAGTTCGGGCTTCATCGCTACGTGATCTGGTTCGATAGTTAAAGCTTTATGAATATACGTAGCGTCCCTTACACTTCCCGTTCAGAAGGCATCAAGCCGATCAGATCAAATAAATGCTGCACAAAATCGGGATTTGGTGGTTATTTTTCACCAGAGATTTGACCTTTGATCAGCTCTCCTCTACAAGACCGGCCTAACCCGTGAAGATGATGCTGATTTGAATGCGAGTTTTAGCCCTGCAAATGTAGCGGCTCGACTTCTCGCTGGCAGGGGGAGCATCTGGATACGGGACCATGTGACCTAAAACCAGGATCTCAGTTTTCTTGGTATACAATCCCGAAAGATGTCTTAATGACCTTGCATAATGCTGTGCATCCATCCTTGGCTGCTGCCCTTAGCAATCGTGGCTATGAAAGCCTGACACCAGTCCAGACCGCAATTCTGGATGCTGACGCAGGACAACGCGATTTGCTGGTATCCGCCCAGACTGGATCAGGTAAAACTGTTGCCTTCGGTCTGGCCATGGCCAATGGCCTTCTGGCTGACGGTGGTCGGCTCTCCAAAGCTGCTGAACCTCTGGCGCTGGTTATTGCTCCAACCCGCGAACTTGCCCTGCAGGTTAAAGCAGAACTGACTTGGCTCTATGCCGATTGTGGTGCGCATATTGCCAGCTGTGTTGGCGGTATGGACATGCGTCGTGAACGCCGCGACCTGTCAGCCGGTGCTCATATCGTCGTCGGCACACCGGGCCGCCTTCGCGACCATATTGAGCGTGGTTCGCTCGACATGACCTGGTTGCGCGCCGCTGTGCTCGACGAAGCCGATGAGATGCTGGATCTAGGCTTCCGTGAAGATCTGGAATTCATCCTCGGCGCAGCACCGGATGAGCGTCAAACACTTTTGTTCTCTGCAACGGTACCGAAACAGATTGCCTTCCTCGCCAAGACCTATCAGCGCGATGCCCTTCGCATCAGCACAGCAGAAGAACGCGAGCAGCATAGCGATATTGAATATCACGCCCATCTGGTCAATTCCCGCGACAAGGAAAAGGCAGTCATCAATGTTTTGCGTTATTATGAAGCGCAAAGCACGATGGTATTTTGCTCCACTCGCGAAATGGTGCGCCATCTGACGTCTCGCCTGTCCAACCGTGGCTTTGGTGTGGTGTCTCTATCGGGTGAACTGAGCCAGGCAGAACGCTCGCAAGCATTGCAAGCGATGCGCGATGGCCGAGCCCGTGTCTGTGTGGCAACCGATGTGGCCGCACGCGGTATTGATCTGCCAAATCTGGATTTGGTTATCCACGCCGATCTTCCTACCAACAGTGACACCTTGTTACACCGCTCGGGTCGGACCGGCCGCGCGGGACGCAAGGGCACCTGTGTGTTGATTGCACCAACGAACAAACGCCATGTTGTCAATCGGCTGCTGAAATTTGCCAAACTACGCGTCAATTGGGGATCCGTTCCTAGCACAGGTGACATTCAAGCCAAGGACCAGGAGCGCATTTTCGCCAATGAGCATTTGCAGGTCACTCCAACCGGCGATGCATTGCAAGCAGCAGAAAGTCTTCTGGCGCTTTACGGTCCTGAGCAAATTGCCGCCGCCTTCATTGCCAGCCAGCAATCAATGCGTCCAGCACCTGAAGAAATTCTGGATACCGGCGGCAGCTTTGACGACAAGAAGCCGGGACGCGAGCGTTCTGATTTCGACGATGGCGTCTGGTTCCGTCTGAATGCTGGTCGCAAACATAATGCGGAGCCGCGTTGGCTGCTGCCCATGATCTGCCGGATCGGTGGCTTCACCAAACGCAAGGTTGGTTTCATCCGTATTCTCGATAGCGAGACCGTATTCGAGCTTTCGGGCGATGTTGCTGGCAACTTCCAGGACGTAACCGAGACTGAAGGTACAGGTGAAAAAAGCCTTCGTATCGTCAAATTGGCCGAGCGTCCGAAGGAAGTTTCCGGTCCGCGCGGCGGCGGTGGTGGTCGTGCTGAGGGTCGTGGCGGCCCACGCGGTGGTAAGCCTGGTGGCCGTGGCGGTCCACGTGGCGACCGCAAAGGCGGTTTCAGGAAAGATGGTGATCGTCGCGATGGCGACCGCAAAGGCGGCTTCCGCAAGGATGGCTATCGTAAGGATGGCCCCAAAGGCGGCAAGAAGCCTCATCGTGGCAAGGGTGGCAAAGACAACGGCTGACCGTGAACGCAGCCACAGATACCAAAAGAGGCTCAAATGAGCCTCTTTTTTACTTATTGTCGCTTACAAATCATGCAACAGAATCAGCGAAAGATAATTCCGCCTTCATTGTCTTTGTATCCTGCACCTGACGTTTTGTAGGAGTAACATTTAGGTTTTCCCTTGCGGACCTTGGAATATTGAGAGCACAAGGTATTGCTTTTGATCCACCATTTACCGTTGTCCTTTTTGAGCTTTCCCTGATCAATCGTGACGGTCACTTTGCCACCAGTCTTCATATGAATGGTTCCGGAAAATTTGCCTTTTTTCCATTTCATCTTCTTCCCAACCATTTCCTTTTTGATTTCCTCACCACTCAGAGTTCCAGCAGAGGCAGGAAAGGCAAAGGCAAGACAAAGGAGACTGGCACAAATCGTTCTTTTCATCTTTAAAACTCCCAATATTCATTTCATCGTAAAAATGCGTATATCTCACCATAAATTCACCAATCTCTCAAGCGCCCTATCTCCGAAGGACAGCATGAAAACTCGATCATGCGGCTGGTAAATAAAACCAACAGACCTTATGTTTGCGAATGAGAAATTCCCTCTTCCTGCACCATGCCCCGACAAACAAAAGTGAACCTGATGGATCATCCAGAAGAAAAAAAGTCAAACAACAGCATGTCCGCAAAGCCATCTGGAAGCCGTAAAGCCAAGTTTGTCGAGGGATCAATCCTGAAGCATGTCGTCAATATGACCGCTGCTGGATCTGTTGGTTTGCTTGCCGTCTTTGCCGTTGACTTTGCCAACCTGTTTTACATCTCGCTTTTGGGTCAGACAGAGCTGGCTGCTGCCATTGGCTATGCTTCGACGATCATGTTCTTCAATACCTCGGCAAGCGTAGGATTGATGATTGCCGGTTCTGCCGTGGTAGCACGAGCCTTGGGCGCAGGAGACAGGGATCTTGCCAAACGACGGGCCAGTTCCGCCATTGCAGCGGTCATACTGAGCATGGTGCTGATTGTCATGCTTGTCTTCCCACTGATTGAGACATTGCTCTACTATATCGGCGCACGCGGTGAGACCCTGGAGGTCGCCGTTGGCTTTTTGCAAATTGTCGTACCATCTCTGCCGCTTCTTGGTATTGCCATGATGCTGGGGGGGCTTCTGCGTGCCTCAGGTGACGCTAAACGCTCGATGTATGTGACCCTCTCAGGTGGCCTTGCATCAGCCATTCTCGACCCGATTTTCATTTTTGGTTTTGATCTTGGCGTTACAGGTGCAGCCATCGCTTCGGTTCTGGCACGTGTTGTCATGATCCTTGTCGGCCTTTATAGCGTGATCAAAATCCATAATCTTCTGGGCAAGACAACGCTTGCATCTATCTGGGAAGATTGGAAAGCACTTTTTGTTATCGCCATTCCAGCTGTGCTGACCAATGTTGCAACACCAGTGGGCAACGCTTATGTCACCGCCGCCGTTGCTCCCTTTGGTGATGATGCCGTTGCCGGCTGGGCAATCGTAGGAAGGATCATCCCGCTTTCTTATACCGCTCTCTTCGCCATTTCAGGATCTGTTGGTCCGATCTTCGGACAAAATCTGGGGGCTGGTCTGACCCATCGGGTGCGCCAGACCCTAACGGAAAGTGTGAAGTTCATTCTGGCCTATTCCATCCTGGTCTGGTTGATCTTGTTCCTGGCACAGGACTGGATATTGCTCATGTTCAGTGCGACAGGTGAAACAGCTGAATTTGTAGCTTTCTTCTGTAGCTGGATTGCGGCCAGCGGTATCTTCATGGGCTTTTTGTTTGTATCCAATGCCGCTTTCAACAATCTGGGCTATCCGACCTATTCCACGGCCTTCAACTGGGGCAAGGCAACTCTTGGAACCATCCCTCCCGTTATGCTTGGCGCGTCCCTCTATGGCGCAAAAGGTGCTCTGGCCGGGCAAGCAATTGGCGCTGTTGTCTTTGGTCTCGCCGCCGTTCTGACTTGTCTCTATGTCATCCGCAAAGCGCATAAATCGGAAGATATAGATAAGGACGATACACCACCACTTTCGCGCCCCGCATTGTCTCCATTCTCATCAGGCAAAAGCAATATGTAAATCCGAGCAAGGATATGACGGCAAGATAATGAATGCTTCAAAACCGGGGTGGATTTCGCTCCGACGACAAGCTACAAAGTTTGCAAGACACTCAACGTGTTCATTCTGAAACGAGTTCCTGTCTGAAAAATGCTTCAACTTTTCGGGGATACGCTCTAATCAAGACGGATCAATCCATGATCAATTTTTCCAATGCTGGTAAAGAAGCCAAATTGCGCTATCTGGATGGCGATTATCAAGTCGTTCAAAGCGGTTCCTTTGTAACATGCGCTATCACCGGACGCTCTATTGCCTTGGAAGATCTGAAATATTGGAGTGTTGATCGTCAAGAAGCGTATGCCGATGCAACAGCTTCCTATCAAGCATATGTGCAAGCGGAAAAGCCCTGATCCTTTCCTTCAAAGACAAGACAATCAGTCGCTATTTCTTAGCGGCGGCTGAATTTACGCTGGGTTTGCTCCAGAACCAGACGCGGGAATGCCCGATCATCAAAGGCCATCGAAATCTCGATCACCTTCGCGGCCCTCGCCAGATCTTCGCCTGCCCCTGACATGCTTTTCAGACGCACATGATCCTTGGCAGTGGTTACAACCACCAAATTCTGGTCCTTGGCCTTGTGCAACACCTGCAATGCATCTGCATTGGTGTAGGCATAGTGATCAGCCACCTCATATTTGTCCACAATCTCGAGCCCGAGCGAGTTCACTGTTTGATAGAATTTCTCCGGTCTACCGATTCCACACAATGCCAGAACGCGGGTCCCTTCCAGCAAACTGGTCGGCTCTGCCGAGAAATAGGCATGGCTTGAGGCCTTACCCAGGCGCGCTGCCATCTGGCGTAATTTGGGAGCACTATTGCCCTCTCCAATCACCAGAAACTGATCTGCCCGACGGACCTGTGGTAGCAGTGGCGCGCGCAATGGACCAGCAGGCATGACAAAGCCATTGCCAATCGCCTGTTGGGCATCAATCGCCACAAGGTTAAAATCTTTATAGAGATAAGGGTTTTGAAAACCGTCATCCATGATCAGGATATGGCTCTGAAGGCTTTCAGCCAATTTCGCACCAGCCACTCGATCAACACTAACGATGGTCGGAGCTGCCTGCGCCAGCAACAAAGCTTCATCTCCGACATCTGCAATGGAATGCTTTTCCAGGTCCACCATCACCGGGCCTGTAAGTTTCCCTCGATAACCCCTGGTCAAAAAAATGGGTTTCAAACCCAGCTTGACTGCGGCTTTGCCTATTGCCAGAGCGGTTGGGGTCTTGCCAGCACCACCAGCCACCAGATTGCCGATACATAATACCGGTAAACGTGCCTTATAACGAGCGTTGCGGTTAAAGCGCGAGAGAGCAAAGCGCGCATAGATGAGACTCACCGGATAAAGCAACAATGCTTTCAAGCCTCTGGTCTTCCAGAATTTGGGTGCTCTCATCGCTGCATCATCCCCGATGCCTTGTTCAACTCGGCGTTGATCTTGAGGGGATTCAGGAAAGGCGTCAATGCCATCATGGTGCTATCCAAAGCACCAGAAAATGGTCGCAGGGCTTGTTTTGCCAACTCGGAACGTCGGTGAACTTCTGATGGAGCTGAGAACAGGCGGGACAGTGTATTGATCAAATCTCGCTCGGAAGAAATGGTCTCTCCACCACCACTGGTGTCCAGAGCCTGATAGATATCCTTGAAATTCTGGATATTGGGACCGTGAAGAATTGCGCATCCCAACCGAGCAGGTTCGATGGGATTTTGCCCACCGTGGTTGATGAGAGATCCGCCAACAAAAGCAATGCGAGACAAACGATAGAATAGACCCAATTCACCAAGAGTATCGCAAATATAGATCTCGCTACTATCCTGTAGCGGTTCTTCACCGGTGCGCAGAACGGTTCTTGGTACAATTTCGCGAATCTGGCCCGCCAACTCTTCACCCCGGTCTGGATGACGTGGAACAAGAATAGTCAGCAGTCCAGGAATGCGCATCGCCATACGCTTATGGGCTTGCGCAAAAAGCTTTTCTTCTCCCGGATGGGTACTGGCTGCTATCCAAACTGGACGATCGCCGATCGACTGATGCAACTTTTCCAATTCCTGGATATCGGCCGAGGGCGGAGGTGCATCAAATTTCAAATTCCCTGTTACTTCAACATGTTGCACACCAAGAGCCTGATAGCGTTCTTTGTCATCTTCGCTCTGCGCCAGACAAAGAGGCACCGAACCAAACATCTGTTCGATGGCAAATGGCATTTTCTCCCAACGTCGATAGGAGCGCTCGGACATGCGACCATTGACAATGATCAACGGAATATCACGCCTGTTCATTTCGGTCATCATGGTTGGCCATAATTCCGATTCAACAAAAAGCGCAAGATCGGGTTTCCAATGATCCAGAAATTTGCTGACATAAGGTGCGACATCAAGAGGCACGAACTGATGTATCGCTCCTTGTGGCAAGCTCTTTTGCGCTATGGCTGCGGAAGTGACTGTGCCAGTCGTCAACAGAACGGATGTACCAGTCTCGGTAATTTGATGGATAAGTGGCAGAACGGCATTGGTCTCCCCAACCGAGGCCGCATGAACCCAGACGAGTGGACCCTCAGGACGAGATTGGGCAGCGCGCCCATAACGCTCTTTACGCCTTGCACCATCTTCCTTGCCACGAGAGCGACGAACGGCCATCAACAAAGGCATGAGAGGACGAAAGGCGTATCCTGCCGCGCGGTAAATCGAAAGCGCCATGCGTCCAGACATATCCATTCCAGTTTCTCTCCACTTCGCCCATGCCAGATGGACCATGATCAACCCAACCATTATGAGTGAGCTGGATCAATCGGCCAATCCCGGCACCAAAGCTTCATTTGGTCCCCATCAAATGCCAGAGCATCCTAGAAAGAACCGCAGATATTGCAAGTTATTTCAAGATTTTGCGACTATCTGACCAGAGCCATGGTTATTTTGGCGACACACTATCCACCGACATTCCGATAGGCTTCTTCCGTCACCGCATTCAGGGCTGCTTCAACTTCCTGACGCTTGGCCTCCAGATGCTCTTCTGATGCATCTTCATCAACAAAGATTGGATCACCTATGACAAAACTGGCGCGAGAAAACGGCAGATTTAAGGACGCCTTGTCCCAGGCATTGACGAAATCCTTGCGACGTGATGAAGCATAAGCTGCTGGAACAATAGGGCGTCCGGACATTTTGGCAAGCATGATAACGCCCGGACCACATTCACGCGCGCCACCCTTTGGAACATTGACGGTCATGACCACACTGCGATTGTTCTTGAGGGTCGACACCAGTGTTTTCAATGCCGCAACGCCACCTTTCTTGATGGTCTTGCTACGAGCTCTACCGCCCGAACCGCGCACCACTTCAACTCCCAAACTCTGTGCAGCAATGGCATTGACCTCCCCATCTGCTGATCGGGAAACAAGGGCATTGGCCTTGTGATCCTTACGGCGGACAAGCGGAATCATGAAGTGCTGGCCATGCCAAAGCGCTACAATGGCCGGAAAATGCTCACTCGCCCGATCATAGCTCTCGTTATAATCGTTGACCATACGAGAGGTATAATGCACCAATCGAAGATAAGAGGCGATGCTTTTCCCTATCAGGCCCAAAACCGTTTTTGACCGGCCAATTTTTTTCAATAGTGACATTGAAAGGCCTTCCTTTGATCTTGACCTGTCTATAGGAGCAGTAGCATTCCGGGTCTCTCAGACATATCGGAATCGAGACGCACATGGCTCTGAATATGCAATACCAATCCTTGAAAAATCTGGCAGAGATTTACACCAAGAGCAGTTGAAGGGAAAGACAAAAACAGACCTGGCAATTGCAGGTCCATTTCCATCATGAACAGTGATTGCCGAATGGCAAATCTGCCGGGCAATTACTCACTGGCTTGGTCTGGTTCCAGCAAGCGATGCATATGCACGATGAAATAACGCATGTGAGCGTTGTCAACGCTGGACTGTGCTTTAGACTTCCATGCGTCATAGGCGGTTGCATAATTTGGATAGATACCCACGACATCAAGCTGATCCAGGTCTTTGAATTCGGTGCCATCCAATGAGGATAATTCACCACCAAATACCAAGTGCAAAAGCTGCTTGCCTTGTTCTGCTGCCATCTTTCGGTCTCCAATAATGACGGCCTGATCATGAAGAGAATGACAGGCCCAAAAAGCGAATTTGATCAGGTGCACTCAAGATGTCCATTCAGCGCCAGATGATCTGCGATACAATATGCACCTCTCAAGTATCGCACGGCTCGATCAATTTGATCGCAAACCGGAAAACGGACAGTACCAGACAACCTTTATCTCCCCCGAGCAAGTCAGGTGCCGGACGGTGGCGAACCTAGCCGCTAAAACCATGCACGGCTAGGGCAAAGAGCTATTTTATCTCGCAAAGCAGCAAAAAATCGCGCTTTCCCCAACAAGATTTACAGGACTATAACCAAGGTACATTCAAGCTACGGCCTGGGCGTTCGCGCTGGGAATTTCAGCTTCGGCATAATCGGCTGAATCACTGGTTCCAGTTCGGGGCTACAAGCATAAAGAGCTCCATGGCGAGGCACGGATTTATTGTAGGTAAGTATCTTGCCCATATCTTCGCGCAAAATGCCACCGGCCTCCGAGATGATCAGATCTGCTGCAGCCAGATCCCAGTCGTGAGCGCCTGATCGTGCCAGAGCCAGATCGGCCTTGTTATCTGCCAACATGGCCACACGATATGCCAGAGATCCTATATAACCAGTCCAGTTGGCCCCTTTATCATGGATTGGTCCTTTGCGAATGACCGAGCTGGGACCAACTGCACGAACACCGGATAAGTCTTTTCTTTCCTTAACTGAGACGGCTTTACCGTTCATGAATGCTCCATCCGCATGACTGGCCAAGTACATTTCGTCACGAACCGGTGCGTAAAGAGCTGCCACGACAGGTCTGTCATCCCTGACGATTGCAATTGAGATTGTCCAGACATCTTCACCATTGATAAAAGCCCTCGTACCATCAATTGGATCGACCACAAAAACCATGTCTTTCGAGCGGCGCACAGCGCTGTCTTCGGTTTCCTCGGATAACCATCCGAAACCCGGTCGCGCGCCTAACAAATCCTTGTGAAGCATTCTGTCGACCGCCAGATCTGCTTCCGTTACAGGACTATCATTTGCCTTGGACCAGACTTGAGGATCACGATTGAAGTAATTTAATGCCAGTTGTCCGGCTTTACGGGCAGCCTGTTCGAGCAAGTTCCTCTCTTGTTGCCAGCTTTGCGCCTTGGCGGGAACGTCATTCATGCATCGGGTTCCTTCAAATCTATCGGTGCTTATCGACCTGCTACTGCCATGGCTTCGATCAGGCATGTCGGAGCGTTGGTTGACTTCTCCAGAACCAAATCACTTGCCGGAACAAGTCGGGCAAACATGTCATGCAGATTGCCTGCGATTGTAAATTCCGAAATTGGTTCCGCCAGTTCGCCATTGCGGATTCGAAAACCCGAGGCTCCACGAGAATAATCACCAGTCACACCATTGACGCCTTGCCCGATCAGATCTGTCAGATATATACCATCCTTGATATTGGCCATCAGATCTTTCGGACTTTGTTCACCTGCTTCCAAGGTCAGGTTTGTGCTGCCGGGGCGAGGATTGGCACCGGAGCGAGCAGCCCGGCCATTGGTCCTCAGATCCAGTTCCGCCGCCGTTGCGCTATCCAGAATCCACTGGGTTAGTTGTCCGTCTTCAATCCAGTTCAGTTTTTGAGATCCAATGCCCTCCCCGTCAAACGGGTGAGAGCCCATACCACGCGGGCGCAGAGGATCGTCTGAAATGGTCACGCCTTTGGCAAAAACCTGCTGACCGAGCATGTCTTTCAAAAAGGATGTTTGCCGAGCGATGGATGCACCATTGATGGCACCCACAAAATGCCCAAGAAGGGAAGTCGCGATCCTTGGATCAAACAGAACATCATAGGTTCCGGTTTCGACCTTCGCGGGGTTGAGCCTTGCAACAGCGCGCTCGCCAGCCTTCAGGCCAACCGCTGCGGCTGTTTTCAAGTCTTTATGATGAATGCAGGCAGAATAGTCATAATCTCGCTCCATGGACGTTCCCTCGCCTGCAATTGCAGTGGTTGAGAAGGAAAACTGAGATGACAAATAAGAACCGGTGAAGCCGTGAGACGTCACCAGCACCATGCCACCAATGCCATGGCCTGCGCTGGCTCCACCAGATTTGCTGACGCCTTCCACAGCAAGCGCGGCTTCTTCTGTTTCCTGAGCCAGCTGTCGCAGGAAAGCGTGATCGGGCATGAATTCATCAACCAGATCGAGCTTTTCCCGCAAAGTATCAATAGCACCAGATGTCATGAGATCTTCCGAGGCCGCCAGTCGTGCATAGGGATCTGGTGGGGAGAGCTTTGCCATGGCAACCGCACGTTCCGCGAGCTTGGACAGCTCTTCGTTATCTCCTGTTCCATTTGTGGAGATAGACGCCTTGCAGCCATCAACAAAAACTCGCAGAGCAATGGAATCATTCTCCGAATGCTCATTTTCCTCCATTTTGCCTTCTCGATAGCTGACCGAAGTAGAGGCGCTACGCGCTGCAATGGCATCAGCAGCATCCGCACCGGCTTTGGTTGCCGCTTCCACAAGTATCTCAGCACGCTCCAGGGTCTGAGACTGGTCAAAAAGGCTGGACATTATTTGTGCATCCTGACTTGGAGATGAAGGAATGGTTCCTTTGAACCTTGCTCCATATGTAGGGTGTTGCTTCAAGCGGGGCAAGGAAAAAGCAGACTGTTCCCTTGTGACTTTGGATCAGATTTTTCTTCCCCTCACTTTTGCTCAAAGTAAACCAATGATGAAGAATACCGATCCAGTAAGATTTGAATAACCCTATAAAATATAAAGATTTTTTAACCTAGAAACTTAAGCAATTTCACATGCCATCGCGCTAGTGTGTTCTTATTAAAAAGAAGCACCCAAAAGGGGCTCGAAGGAGAGGCACGTGAGGCGTCAAAACAAAAATCTATACACGGAAGCCACTCCGTACAGGGATGAGGGGTCGATGCGAGTCGACCCCCATGACCTGAACAAGCGATTTCATTCTTCCAAATTACGAACCAAAGCAGCTGAGCTAACCGGGCAGTCTGAAACAGACCTTTTTGGTGATCAGGTTCCTGGCCACGTGCAAATCAAGGAAAATCAGGTTCTGGTGGAATGCAGACTCTCATCAGGCTTACCGCTGATCGTTCGCGTCCCGCTGTCCTATTACAGGGGCATTGGGGCTCGCTATCTGACTAGCAACCAACCCGGTTCACCTATTATTTGCGTGTTGGAATTGGTGCATAACGATCCACATCTCTGCATACCATTGTTTGCAGGAGGCGATCTTGAAGACGCAGCGGTTGATTGGCAAAGCTGGTCCCGTCGATATGGACTGGTCCTGTTGCATCAACCATTGGGTGTTGAGAACTTTGTGCCTGCCGATGGCAGCGTTCATGGACAATGTCTCAGCGAATCCTTGTCGAAGGCAAGGCGACATCACAGCCATTTCGCAGCTCGCCGACCACGTTTTCTGACCCGTCGCAAAGTGGGAGTGGCAGGAGCCATGCCTTTGGTATCCGGGCGTGAAATGATCGCTCGAAATTAGATTTTTAGATTTCAAGACTGACCAGTCTTGTGTCAGGACTTTGTGGGATGGAAAAGGGTCGATTATCGGCCCTTTTTCTTTTGACAGGATTACCTATTCAGGCTGCTCGAACATTGCCATCATGGGATCGATTGCCGATGAGCCTGTGCTATGGCACATGGCAGAGAAATCTCCCTCTCCGAACATGGCCTTTCCAGCATCCAGAATGACCCGATGTGTGGCACGTGCCAAAGCAGATCCCAGTGAAATACGTGCGACGCCAACATTGGCAAATTCTTGAAGATTATGAGCAAGAAAACCACCGGCAGCCAGCGCGTTGACAGGAGCAGATACAGCTTTACAAATCGCTGACTGTGCTTCCAAATTGCCAGGAACAGGCACATAGAGACAATCAGCACCAGCTCTCTCAAAGGCCTGAATGCGCCGGATTGCTTCGGCAACATCATAAGTACCGAGCATCACACCATCTGCTCGAGCAGTCAGAACAAAGTCGCTTTTCGCTGAGCGAGCTGCTTGAACAGCCGCTTCTACCCGTTCGACAGCCATCTCAAAGGCATAGGGTTGATCGGATGGAAGATCCGTATCTTCAATACAAGCACCATTCAAGCCAAGCTTGGCTGCTTGTTCAATGGTTTTGGCCACGTCATTCGGGATTGCACCATAACCATTTTCCAAATCACCGCTCACCGGCAGTGGCGTCGCCTGCAGCAAATCCACCGCATGGTCCAGTGCTTCTTCTCGACTAACATATCCCATATCCGGGCGCCCAAGCGTAAAAGCATGAGCTGCTGATGAGGTGGCAATTGCTTTGGCCCCCATCGCTGCCAACATACGGGCGGAGCCTTTGTCCCATGCATTGGCCAGAATGAAGGGATTGCCTGGCTGATGCAGGTCGCGGAAGGAAGGAAGTGTTTGGCTCATTGGTCAACTCATGGAATTTTAGCTGGAGATAAAATCGGCGGGTATAATTATTCAGTCTAGATCTTATCTTCCTTCCCCACAGAGCCAAACCTCCCAAATTTACGGGACCAATTTAGCCAAGTTTGGCTTCCAGTGATCGTTTCAACTCATCCTTGGCTGCTTCGGATGCCTTCAGGATATCCTTAGCTTTCAAAAAATCCAACACACGAAAAGATCCGATTTCAGGATGGATCAGTACATCCACCTTATCATGACGCATTTTCTCGCGCTGGATGGTTTGCATCAAAAGCTGCGTGGACCCAAAGCCAACTTCCCATTGGCTGAGCTGGCCTTTCTCTGGCCTTGAAGGCAATCCCACCACATCAACAGCAACAACCAGATCGGCTTTATCACGTACATGGTCTATTGGCATAGGGTTGACGCAAGCCCCATCGACCAAGGTTTGGCCTTGATATTCAACAGGTTTGAACAAGGCCGGAATTGCCATGGAGGCAGCCAAGGCTTTTGGCAAATTGCCCTCATCGAACACCACTTCAGCTCCAGTAAAATAGTTGGTCGCCGAGAGGGATGTCGGAATGGTGAGATCAGCGAAGTCGTTACATAATTGAGTGGGCAGAAAAGCCTGAATCACTTTCTCTGCATCAAACTCGCTTATCTTGGTATCATTCTCAAACCAGTCAGAGAATGTCTTTGGACGCATTTTCCAAAAACGCCCCAACACTTCATTGGTATTGCCCAAAAGCGCGATCGCATAATCGTGCAATTCCCTGCCCGACATGCCTGAGGCATAAAGACAAGCGGCGATGGCCCCGATGGATGTGCCCGAGATGGCAACCGGCTTGATGCCCATTTCGTCCAGTGCATCTATGATCCAGATGTGCGATAGACCACGCGCTCCCCCACCACCAAAGGCAACTGCAATAGATTGGTCATTCATCATCTTGGCTCCTAACATGAACATCAATAGATTTTGGCAATATTGTCGTCACCACTCGGCGACACATAAACTGAATATATTGAACAATGTTCATTTTTCAATAGCTGAAATCTTCATTGCAAAAATATTGCAAAAGCCGCAAGCATATGCCACCAGACATTCATCCTTTATCCATAAAGCCTTTCGGATGATCGCTGCATCATCTGAGTGGCTTTACATCTTTGTTTTAAAGTGGGTTCTTATCCGAAAAGTGCTGCAACTTTTAGGGAGCGCGCTATAACATGAAAGACATGTATCATGATCACACTGAATGTTCAGGAAATGGCCTGCGGCGGCTGCGTGAAATCCATTCGTGAAGCAATCGAAAGCAAGGATTGCTCTGCCACGGTTGAAGGTGATTTGGAAGCTGGCAAGATCACAGTTGAGACTGTGCTGAACCCTGAGATTGTGCGCCAGACCATCGAAGAGCTGGGTTTCCCCGCCAAGCTCTGAGAGCTTGCTGAATATGGTCGTCTATCAAGCAAAATCGGATTGAGCGCGGTATCTTTCGTGTTCTTTTTCCAGCGCCATCCGGGTTCGCAAATCAGCGATCTGTTGTTCTAAGGCTTTTCTGACCAATGGGTCTGTTACCTCTCCCATTCGCTGGATAAGTGCCTGCATTTTTCCGTTCTGTAAAACAAAAGCGGGTTTCCCACCCTGTTCCCTTGCAACGCGAGCCAGACAATCCTCGAATGGCTGGTCCAGGTCGGCAAGAGGTTTGCCTGAACAGGAAAGCCGATCAAAATCGCCTTGCTCAATTGCTTCTTCGACACGCTTTTGGATGAGATGATCCAAAGGATGAGCCATGGCTCTCTTCTCCCACCTACATCAGCTCTGCCCTCAACCGTTTCAGTCGAAGATGAGGCAGGCCTCTTAGTTTTATCAAAGCGTTAACCAATTCCAACCGCTTTTTTGGGGATTAGAATGCAGAATGGGAGAAAAAAACCTCAAGATTCGCCCAGAACTGCCTGTTGCAAAGATTTTGTTTACCCTAACCGGTCAAAACTGTTTTCAGGTTGGAGCGTAGCATCGGATCTGGCCAGACACAATTTTGATCGGTTTGATCTAAAAGAAAGGCATCGAAATTATGACATCGGGACCAGCGGATCATTCTTCTGTCCGCATCGCAGTTGTGAGTTCTGACCCTGCCTTTCGCCGACTGATCAGCGATCAGCTCTCGGTCCATCTGGATCGAGAATGCGATTTCCAAATCTATGATGGCGAGGTGCCTTCGGCTTTTCTGATGGAGCCAGCCTGTGCTTTGGTTACTTTCGAGATGGAAGAAGAACTCTCGCACCTGTCTCGCTTGGCTTCGCGCCACCCCAATATGATTTTGCTGGCCTTTAGTGAGAATAGTAGTGTTTCGCGGGCCGTCGCCGCCATGCAAGCCGGTGCCCATGATTTCATCGCCCGCCCTGTGAGCGCCGAGGCACTTGGCAAGCGTCTGAGCGAACTTCTCTCTCAACACCGCCCTGCCCCAAGTCAGGATATGAAGAGCATTCCATCCTCTGCCCCCGCTGTCACTCAATCTGATGACAACAATAGCGATGAGCAGGATGCATTGAAGGATTTTGAAGGCTTCATTGGTCAGTCTCCTGCCATGCAGGGTATCTATGACCAGATCTTGCGCGTTGCCTCTTCCAAGGCCCCTGTCTTTGTGACAGGAGAAAGCGGCACGGGCAAGGAAGTATGTGCTCAGGCTCTTCATGCTCGCTCCAATCGTGCCGATGGTCCTTTCATCGCCATCAATTGTTCAGCGATCCCAGCAGATTTGATGGAATCTGAGATTTTCGGTCATATACAAGGCGCATTTACCGGTGCCACCCAAGATCGCAAAGGGGCAGCCGAGCTTGCCGATGGCGGCACCCTGTTTCTGGATGAAGTAGGCGAAATGCCATTGGATTTGCAGGCCAAGTTGCTTCGCCTGATTCAGACCGGTGCTTTGCGTCGCGTTGGTGGTGCACAAGAAATACCGCTTGATGTCCGCTTTGTGGCTGCGACCAACCGAGAACCGATGGAAGAAGTGCGCGCCGGACGTTTTCGCGAAGATCTATTCTATCGTCTTCATGTACTACCCATCCATCTCCCTCCCCTACGGGAACGACGTGGCGATATCATGCCACTGGCCAATTCCTTCCTGAAGCAATATGCCAGAGAAGAAAATAAACAATTCTGTCTTTTTTCTACAGAGGCCGAGCAGATGCTCACGGCCTATCGCTGGCCGGGCAATGTCAGACAATTGCAAAATACGATCCGCCGTCTGGCTGTCATGTATGACGGAACCGTTGTCGAAGACGAACATTTTCCTGAATTGCTGCGCAAGGATGAGAGCTTCGAGCAGGAACTGAACGACGCCATTTGCGGCTTGCGCCAGATGGGGCACGCCATGGCGGATGCCATTCTACCTTTCTGGCAACAGGAAAAACAAATCATCGAAGGAGCCTTGCAGGCATTTGATGGAAATATCTCACGTGCCGCTGCTGCTCTCGAGATCAGCCCATCAACCATCTATCGCAAACGCATGAGTTGGGCGCAAAAAGAAGCCGTTTAACGCAAGTTACCGAGCTTCTTTCTTCCAGACTGCTCTATTCACACTCGACAGCTTGCCTCCGTCCTATTAAGACAGAGGAAAAGTATGATTTTCTACATCGGGCTCATGCAGCTGACATTGCTCGCCTGATGCAAGCAAGTGCGAGTGGATCTATGATTATTTGTGTTCAGGGCCGTTTGACCGAGATGCCAAAACCGCCACAAACCGAGAAAATTCGTCGGAATTTCATCGTGGCCGTGGATTCCAATTCGGTACCTGAGGCAGAAGCGCAAGCTACTCAGGTTCTGACCGAATCCGGTTATGGCTTCATCACTATCAATCAGCGTTTCTCTGTTGAAAAAGCGAGTGGCGATCCGGTAATGGACAAGATCGTCGACGAAGCCCGTCGCGATGGCTTGGCAGTGGCAATTTATCAATAAGCCAGGCGCACCATCCCGGCTCTTCTGAGAGGAATTACCATGTCTTTCAGCTTCATTCGCTCCGCGCGTGATGATGATGGTCCGCTTCTGGCGAAATTGATCGCCGGAATTTTCGCCGACTATGACAATTGCATTTTCGAGCCAACCGAATTCCCAGAGTTGGATCATCCTGCCAGCTATTATGCTGCTAAGGGCGGGCAAATGTGGGTTGTTGAACAGGACGACACATTGGTCGGCTGCCTCGCCATTTCCGAGACCACTGACGAAGGCATCTTTGAGCTATTCAAGGTCTATGTCGCCAAGGAAACCCGTGGCCAAGGCCTGGCCTGGTCCATGTTCCAGCAAGCCACCGATCTGGTCGATAGTCGTGATGGCCATGAAATCAAACTCTGGACTGACACCCGCTTTGTTGAAGGGCATCAATTCTATGAAAAAATCAGCTTTGAAAAGATGCCGGTCATTCGCCGATTGAATGATGTCTCAAATACTTGGGAATTCTGCTATCGCCTGCGCGCCAAAGAGCCAAGCTGATCAGACTCCCTCTTCTGTTATACATAAAAAAGCGCAGCCATAATGACTGCGCTTTTTTCTTACCCACCAACTTCATTCCTATCAAACCATAGGCTCAACGCCCATGGAGTTGTCGACCGGGTAATGGCATCACCAAACCTAACTGTTGCCTGAGTCAGCTTGCGCATTGCCACCCTGGCCATTTGGTCCACGCTTGCCAAACCAACCACGTTTCTGGCCGCGATCATTTTTATCAAGCTTGCCATCATCATTACGATCCATACGATCGAACATAGACAATGCAGGTTCTTTCAACTCTTCAGCAGTCACAGTGCCGGATCCGTCTCGATCCATGCGCTGGAAGGCACGAACCATGCGATCCTGGGTCTGTTTCTGCCACTCGGCCTGGAATTCTTCCAATGTGATGGCTTTGTCGCCATTTTTGTCATTGTCGGCAATTTTCTTGTCGATACCAGCGGTAATTTCTTCCTTGGTCAATGCCTGGTCCTTATTGGTGTCGAACTCTTTCAGCATTTTCATTGGGCCGCGGGAACCACCGCGTTTACCCATAAAGCCCCCTTTATGGCCACCTTTGTTGCCATGCCATCCCTGCTCCTGCTTTCCGCCACAATCGCCGCCGCCGAAGCCGCGAGCCAGAGCATTGTTTGCTGTCAGAGCAGTTGCAGAAACACCAGTGATCAAAGCCAGAGCCAGAGCGATTTTGGTTACAGATTTCATTTCATTATCCTCTCGTGATGGCCAATTCCTCATCGGCCGTTTTGAAGTCATATATGCAGGGCCATTTGGCCGGATTATTGGAATGGACCAAGCTTGGCAGGTCAGGTCCGCCTTGCTTGTCCCGAAGTCTTCGGTTTGCCCGTTTGCGCCCCGTCGATAAGTTGAAATTAGTGAGGCTTTGTCGCAGATGTTTGCCCAAAAACAAGATAAGTGTCGCGCTCTGTAACCGATCAGAGTCATGATACAGTTCGATACAATTTCCTGATTTTTATTTGGAAAAATTAGCTATTCTAAGCTTGTGGACCTGGTGATGAATGGAAATAAGTCTTTACGCTTCCTATTCTATAACCACACCCTGAGACCGAGACCCTTAACCCGGATTTTGATATGGACTCTTCTGCTCACATTCTTGTTGTCGATGATCACCACGAAATTCGCGACCTCTTGTCGAAATATCTTAGCCGCAACGGGTTTCGGGTGAGCGAGGCAGATGGCGGCACCAAAATGCGACAAGTGCTCAAGACCGCTGCCATTGATCTGATTGTGCTGGATGTGATGATGCCAGGGGAAGATGGCCTCACGCTCTGTCGTCATGTTAGAGAAACCGAGAATATTCCCGTGATCCTTCTTACAGCTCTTGGTGAAGAAACAGATCGCATTGTAGGGTTGGAGATCGGAGCTGATGATTATGTAACCAAGCCATTCAACCCACGTGAGTTGCTGGCTCGTATCAAATCTGTCCTGCGCCGCAGTCAGAGCGTCCCTGCTGCTCACCAGATCCAGCATGATGAGGACATTCTGGAGTTTGATGGCTGGCGCCTTTATGTGGCGCGACGCGAGCTGTTAAGCCCGGCTGGTGTGACGGTTCCACTGAGTGCGGCTGATTTCCGTCTGCTGGTTACATTTCTGCAGCGCCCGTCTCTGGTTCTGTCGCGCGACCAACTGCTGGATCTGACATCCGGGCGCACTGCGCAATTGTTTGATCGGTCCATCGACAATCAAGTTTCACGCCTTCGTAAAAAAATAGAAGAAGACCCCAAAGCACCCAAATTCATCAAGACCGTACGTGGTGGCGGCTATGTTTTTGCCGCCAAAGTCTCCGGAAAGGTGGAAGACGCGCTAAAAGGACTGGATGCCGAGGACTAGGAAGATGGCCGAGCAAAGATCACATTCTGCGTCTGATGCGAAGCGCGAAAGAGGCTTTCGTCTACGTTTGTGGCCCCGTTCCATTACGGGTCAACTGATGCTGGCTATCTTTCTGGCCGTCGTCATCGCACAGATCTTTGCCATCTTTCTCTTTTCCAAAGAACGGCTGGATGTAGCTCAGAATGTGGTACGCAAGCAGGTTTTGGATCGGACAGCCTCTGTTATCACTTTGCTCAACGAAACCGATGCCAGTCTTCATCGCAATATCCTGCGAGCCGCCGAGGGCACTGGAATTCGCTATAGCTTGCGCAAAAGAACCAGACTTAAATTACCCCGTTCAGGCACACCTGAAGCAGCTTTGGCGAAAAGCTTGCAAAGGCGCGCTGGACTTGAAAAACAAAGTGTACGTGTTCGGGTAACCGATCGTAAATTTTTTCATGGTTGGGGGCGCTCCAAGAGCAAACCCAATAATGACCCATTCTTTGACAGTTCTGCGCGTCAGAGCTTGAGGCTAAATGATAGAGATCAGGACAGCCAGTTTAACCCTCGTCCTCCCCGTGATCAGAGAGATAGATCCGCTTCCTTCGGCTCCAAACCGGACAGGAAATGGCCACGCAACAATCATCACAGAAAGAATTTTTCCGCTTGGGATATGGCGGTCGCCGTACCTCTGGATAACGGTGAATGGTTACATGTACAGACTGTGGTTCCCAAGCCACCCAAGACCTGGGGTTTTGTTTTTCTTGTCTCGATGCTGCTGTTGATGCTTCTTATGTTTGCTGCCGTGTTCCTGACTGTTCGTAAACTGACGGCGCCTCTGCGTTCTCTTGAACATGCGGCCCGCAAGTTGGGGCGAGGTGAAGCTCTAGAACCTTTGGAAGAAAAGGGACCGAAAGAACTGGTTGGCACCATTTCCGCTTTCAATAACATGCAAGATCGCCTGATGCGCTTTGTGCAGGACCGTACGCGCATGCTGGCGGCCATCAGTCATGATCTGCGTACGCCCATCACGACCTTACGTCTGCGGGCAGAGTTTGTTGATGATGATGAGATGCGTGACAAGATCCTCGCAACATTGGAAGAGATGCAGGCCATGACCGAGGCTGTTCTGGCCTTTGCTAGAGAAGACGCATCCACCGAGGAAACCAAATCAGTTGATATCGGTGCACTGCTCGCGTCCATGGCTGAGGACTTTTCCGATATGGGCAAGGATGTGTCTTTTGAAGAAAATGGCACTGTTGTTTACGACTGCCGCCCAATGAGCCTGAAACGGGCATTGCGCAACCTGATAGAGAATTCCATTCGTTACGCGGGTTCGGCGGAACTGAGGTTGACTGAAACTTCAGACAGCCTTGTCATTGATGTTCTGGATCATGGTGATGGCATCCCCCAGGAACAAATGGATCAGGTTTTTGCTCCTTTCTTCCGTGTTGAAGCCTCCCGCAATCTTGAAACAGGAGGCGTTGGCCTTGGGCTTTCCATCACCCGAACCATTGTGCGCAGCCATGGCGGTGATGTCAGCTTGACCAATCGCGCAGAAGGCGGCTTGCAAGCCACCATCACTCTGCCCAAATAGACAGTTACAGTCTCTTCTCTTTACACAAAACCTGTGATTACACAGATTTTGTGTCTTTGGGCTGTCATCATTCTGTCACGCATTCTATTGCATAAAGCCCGGTGAAACTTGGTATTTTCAACATATTGCGGGTCTGCCTGCCATACGGGCGGGCATAGACAGAACCCGGCTAGAACAAGGAATGCCGCAATGGCACAGAATTTTCGTCTGGCCAAGCCAGACCAATGCACTGATATTCGACAGCTTTTCTTTACAGCACTGGCCCCAATGGCCAAGCGCTTGGGCAATGTCATTCCCAATGATGCCTTTAGCGAATTGGCGGACAAAATTGGTGAGCGGAATCTTTATATTCTTGAAGAGGATGGAAAGATTCAGGCCGCAATCGCTTTTCACGAAGAAGATCAGGCTCTGTATATCGACACGTTGGCTGTGCAGCCTGAACTTCAAGGACAGGGACTTGGTTCTCAGCTTCTCAAGGAAGCAGAAATGATTTCCGAGAGCCGCGAGCTGTATCGCCTGAAATTACATACACCAGAAATCATGGATAAGCTGCTGACTTTCTATCATGGCCATGGATATTTCGAGAGCCATCGAGCCTTTCCAGACCACGGGAAAGACAGCACATTGCGGGTGCATTTTACCAAAGAGCTGGTACGTCACGGCATTTCCGCCGACATGGCCCATGAACATGACCGGACTTTGGCTGACTGTTAAAATCCGCGCACTTGATTTCTCAATGATGACTTGATTAGGCTGGTCGCATCTTTCTTGCCAGCCAATCAACGATACATGCTTGCCAATTCTTTACCCAGACTGATCCTGACCGGACCGGAAAGCACCGGAAAGTCCACCCTCGCCACAACCCTGGCACAGAGACTGGACGCGATGGTCATATCGGAATATCTTCGGGACTATTTCGAACTGCACGGAAGTATCGATCAGGAAGATTGCATTCCCATCGCTGAAGGACAGTGGCAGCGGGAAAGTGATGCTGCAAAGTTGGCCGATAACAATGGCCAGCTTCTTATTTGTGATTGCGATCTGATTTCTTCGTTGGTCTATAATGATCATTATTACAAAGACGGTGATCCGGACTTGAGGAAAGCCTGGGAAACCTGGTCCGGTCGCCATCTGAAAAGTCTCACACAGCCACCCCACTCTCCCAGGCTTTATCTCTTATGTGGGATCGACTGGCCGTGGATGGCAGATGATCAACGCGATGCCCCGGATTTGCGCGCATATTTTTATGATGCTTTCAGAACCTGCCTTCAACGCAGTCAGCTAGACTATCTGGAACTGACAGGCAGTCTGGAAGAGCGCCTTGATCAGGTGCTCATCCATTTTCATTTGAGCTCATAAGGTTCCATCGGCTTACTCTTAAACCAATCTGGTTTCTTTTCTGCGCGCATCCAAATCTTGCTCCACGGCATTGAGGAAGGATGTCATGGAACCGGACAAGGCCACAATCACATTATCCAATTCAACTGAAACCGCCAGGAAAGCCTTGGCTTCCTCATGAGACGCTGTGATGGATTTGGCTGCTTCATCGACATTGTGCTCGACATCTTGCGCGCCATTCAGAGCTGCCTGCATTTTGCTGGCCATCTCGCTAGCAGAGGAGTTCTGAATATCCACTGAATGTGAGATGACGTTCGTTGCCTCATCCACGCCTCCTATCATTTGGGTGATGGCTTGCAGTGAGGTCGCTGTAGCCTGCGCCGCTTGCTGGATATTCGATATTTGAGTAGCAATCGTTTCCGTTGCTTTGGCGGTTTGACCAGAGAGCTGTTTGACCTCTTCCGCAACCACCGCAAAACCCTTGCCCATTTCTCCGGCTCTTGCCGCCTCAATGGTTGCGTTGAGTGCAAGCAAATTGGTCTGAGCGGCAATTTTGCCAATCAACTCCACGATATCTCCGATCTCCTCGGCAGACTGGTTCAATATATTCATGGACTGGTTGGCTTTTTCTGCGGTCTGACCAGCATGCGTGACGACATCTCCCGCTCTATTGGTCTGCTCCAGAATATCATCCGCTGCTTGCTCCAATTGAGAGGCATTGTTTGACATTTCGCCCATATGGGACGTCGAGACCTGGCTGGATTGGCGTGCAAGATCTGTGCTTCCCTGTGCACGACTGGAAAGTTGATTCAAGCGCTCTGCAGCATTGGAGACCTTGACCGCCTCGCTATTCACACTCTCAATGGCTGCATCGGTTTGCTGGCGGAAAGTATCCAGCATTCGCGCCAAATCATCCTGCCGTTGCAACTCTTTGGCGTTGTCCAATTGTGCCGATTGCTGCAATTGCGATGCTTCCACCACACTGATGTGGAAATTTTCTGCTGCTTTGGCCAGCAATCCCAATTCATCCTTGGACCGGATTACTGGCAATTCAACGCATGCATCCTTGCGACGTATCGCATCCATTGCCGCTGCCAATATACTAAGTGGTTTTGTGATGGATCGGGCAATCAACCAAGAGCTCAGAGCCGAGGTGACCAGCAGGACCGCGGCCAGTATGTAAAAACTGGTTTGAGCTTGTTCCTGAATAGCTACACTTTCTTGCATTTGGATGTCTGCATCACGCATTGCCAGTTCGGCTTGGCCTATCAGCAACTGGATTGTTTCGGACATATGCTCTCTGTGGCTTTTGATCTTTTGCTGAAGCAGTTTTTCGCTTTTAATCCAGGCCAGAAAGTCTTTGCGATAGACCTTCAAAAACCCTTTTAATTCCATACGAGCAACGATCTTGAAGCCAGCAGGTTTCAGAGATGAGACTGTTTTTCTATAAGCTCCCTCAAACTGCTGAACTGCTTTTGGATCCCCAAAAAGCATATAATCTTTTTCGATCTGGCGCATACGCAACAAATGGGCACGTACATTGCCGGATTTATCATCGATGCCTGCCTTCTTAATAAAGAATTCCAGCTTTTCTTCCGCTCGGCGTATTGCAGCACCCAAATACCCCCGCAATCCGTCATCCTGACCGAAGCCAACCCCTTTTTGTAGATCGACCAATTCCTGAAACTGCTCTGACGCCAAGGCCAACCGCGTTAATTCCTTTTTCAGATCTGAACGGGAAGAAACAGGCATCTGAATTTTTCGTATATCGGTGAAAATTTGCGCAACTTCATCTGCCCGTGCTTGCCCTCTCTCAAGCAGGAAGATTTCAGTGCTGCGCGCTGCCTGAAGGCTCTTTGCCAGCAATTGCTCAAAAGTTGCGGCCAGATGAAGCGCTTCACTTTCCTTGGCCTTGAGCATCTGGATCGTTGATGTTGTTTTCCAGTTGAGTGTGATTATGCCCAAAAAACCGAAAATCATCAGACATACCAGAGCTGCAATTCTCTGGCGTACTGACAGTCTTGCAAAACCATTGGAGACCATGATTCCTACGCCGTTACTAGTTGCTTACCTACCGGCTACCCTGGTACTGCAAAATTTAATGAAAATATAATTTCAAGAATAAATTTCAAATATACTTGTATTCTTCATGTAATTGTCATTATAAATTCTTCTATCTTACATAAATAAAATATGTCTTATATTATAGACATTATGATTTATACAATATTTCCATTGATATCGACAATTTCTTCATCCCTCACCCCACATCGAATTCCCCAATAGCAGGTTTGCAGATCAGAGCTTATCGACAAAAAGAATCTTTTCCGCTTTCTTGACTTCTCATCTCAAGCTGCCTAAATGAGTATCCGTCGTTAGCACTCAATATTGGAGAGTGCTAACGCACTTGTTTTTGAGGAGCAGAGTTTGCTCAGGTGCCGCTAATTGGGCTTGGGTGTTCTGCATAACAGACATAGGAAAGTTCATACAATGAAGTTCCGTCCTCTGCATGACCGCGTCGTTGTTCGTCGCGTGGAATCCGAAGAGAAAACCGCTGGTGGTATCATCATTCCAGATACCGCCAAAGAAAAGCCATCTGAAGGCGAAGTAGTTGCTGCAGGCAACGGCGCCCGTGACGAAGCAGGCAACCTGGTTGCTCTGGAAGTCAAAGCTGGCGACCGTGTTCTGTTCGGCAAATGGTCCGGCACCGAAGTTAAAATCGACGGTGAAGATCTGCTGATCATGAAAGAGTCCGACATCATGGGTATCATGGGCTAATCCGCTGAGCTTTTGCTCGTGATTGACCCGATCCGATCCGGATCCCCTCCTTATATACAAGTTATCTAGATTTCAGGAAGAGCACATCATGGCTGCTAAAGAAGTCAAGTTCGGCGCTGACGCGCGTGAGAAAATGCTGCGTGGCGTAGACGTTCTGGCCAACGCTGTAAAAACCACCCTGGGCCCTAAAGGCCGCAACGTGGTTATCGAAAAATCCTTCGGCGCTCCACGCATCACCAAAGATGGTGTTTCCGTTGCCAAGGAAATCGAACTGGAAGATAAGTTCGAGAACATGGGCGCACAGATGGTGCGTGAAGTGGCAAGCAAAACCAACGACGTTGCTGGCGACGGCACCACCACTGCTACCGTTCTGGCTCAGGCTATCGTTCGTGAAGGCTCCAAGTCTGTTGCAGCTGGCATGAACCCAATGGATCTGAAGCGCGGCATCGATCTTGCTGTTATTGAAGCTCATAAGTCTCTTGAAGCTGCTTCCAAGCCAATCAATTCTTCTGAAGAAGTTGCGCAAGTAGGCACCATTTCTGCAAACGGTGAAGCTGAAATCGGCTCCATGATTGCAGAAGCCATGCAGAAAGTTGGCAATGAAGGTGTTATCACCGTTGAGGAAGCCAAGTCTCTGGAAACCGAGCTGGAAGTCGTTGAAGGCATGCAGTTCGACCGTGGTTACCTGTCTCCATACTTCGTAACCAACACCGAGAAAATGATCGCTGATCTGGATGATCCATTCATCCTGCTGCACGAGAAAAAACTCACCAACCTGCAGCCGATGCTTCCTATCCTGGAAAGCGTTGTTCAGTCTTCCCGTCCTCTGCTGATCATTGCCGAAGACATCGAAGGTGAAGCACTGGCTACCCTCGTAGTCAACAAGCTGCGTGGCGGCCTGAAAATTGCTGCTGTTAAAGCTCCAGGCTTTGGTGATCGTCGTAAAGCCATGCTCGAAGACATCGCTATCCTGACCGGCGGCACCGTGATCTCCGAAGATGTTGGCATCAAGCTTGAGTCCGTATCCCTCGACATGCTGGGTACCGCCAAGAAAGTAAACATCTCCAAAGAGAACACCACCATCGTTGATGGCGCTGGCGAAAAAGACGGCATCGAAGCTCGCGTTGCTCAGATCAAGGCTCAGATCGAAGAAACTTCTTCTGACTATGATCGTGAGAAATTGCAGGAGCGTCTGGCTAAACTGGCTGGTGGCGTTGCTGTTATCCGCGTTGGTGGTTCTACCGAGATTGAAGTGAAAGAGCGTAAAGATCGTGTTGACGATGCTCTGAACGCTACTCGCGCTGCTGTTGAAGCTGGTATCGTTCCAGGTGGTGGTACTGCTCTGCTGCGCGCTTCCAAAGCTGTTGAAGCTCTGTCTTCCGACAATGCTGACATCGCTGCTGGCATCAAGATTGTTCTGCGTGCTCTGCAGGCTCCAATCCGTCAGATCGCTGAAAATGCCGGTGTTGAAGGTTCCATCGTTGTCAACAAAGTGCTGGAAGGCGACGATACCCTTGGTTTCGACGCTCAGTCCGAAGCTTACGTAAACATGATCGAAGCTGGCATCATCGACCCAACCAAAGTTGTTCGCACTGCTCTGCAGGATGCAGCTTCCGTTGCTGGTCTGATGGTTACCACCGAAGCTATGGTTGCTGATGCACCTGCTAAAGACGGTGGCGCACCTGCAATGCCTGATATGGGCGGCATGGGCGGCATGGGTGGCATGGGCGGCATGATGTAATCATGACGCTTGGCTAACCTAGCTAAGACTTACAAGAAAGCCGGATCATTCGATCCGGCTTTTTTATTTGCCCCATGCCCATGCATTCTTAAGCTTTGTGCGCATCCGCGCACGTGTGGCGGCATGATGTAATCACGTAGCTCTAAGCACCTCGCTTAGATTTACGGAAAAGGCCGGATCATTTGATCCGGCCTTTTTCTTTTGCCTCACGCCCATGCGCATTTTGCTTTTGCTCGTCCTCGGGGCTAAAGCCCCTGCGGGCGATGCGGGGACGGCATGATGTAATCATGACGCTTGGCTAACCTAGCTAAGACTTACAAGAAAGCCGGATCATTCGATCCGGCCTTTTTCTTTTGCCTCATACTCATGCGCTTTTTGCCTTTGCTCGTCCCCGCCTCTCCTGTGACCCATACGAAGATGAAATAATGGAAACTGCCAGATATCTAAAGCGACCCTCAGGGATTGCAATCTCCGCAAGGCGCCCCACATTCAAATTTCAATGATATATTTTTTAGCTTGTTGAGGCTTTTCCATGTTTCCAGACAATCTATCATCCAGCAAATTTGCCAGGCGAAACTTCATCTATGTTTCGCTCCTCATATTTCTTTGTTTTGGAGCGATTATCGACGAGTTTTTTGGTCTTTGGAATGCCTATAACCTGACATGGAATGACGCAGTCCAAATGATAGGCGTCATTATTCTTACTCTCCTATGGCAGCAAGCAGATGCTACTGCTCTCAGAATTCGCCCAAGTTATACCAGCAAATTTTTGACGGTCATCTTCAGTCCTTTGGGTATGGCTGTTTATCTTTTTCAAAGTCGAACATGGAAATCGGCACTCCTCACCTATTTAGTTTTCTGCGGCGGGATTTTTCTAGTTTTTGGGCTGTTCAGTGTTGCTCTCAGCTGGCTGTTTTAGGGCTTTATTCTCAAACATTTGAAATTTCTAAATCTTTTGCGCCACTACAAAGCGGCAAGGCGGATCGGCAGGGTAATTGCCGGTCTCGATGATTTTGAAACCGGCGTCTTCAATCAATGCTTCCAGTTCCGGGATTTCCATGAAATTGACATAAGGTGCTTTGCCAATCAGCTGCATCAATGGAAGCACGGCTATCATCAGTCGGAATTTCAGTGAACTGCTTTTGGATGGACTGCAGACCGTCTTGGAAATGAAATATCCACCGGGCTTTAGAAGCGTGTGAGCCTTGGCCATCGCCTCCGCAGCATTATCCAGCAAATGTATGAGATTGTAAGCGAGAACGGCATCCAACGGTTCCGCTTCAATGTCTGTCACACCCCCGGCCATGAATTCAACATTCTCTGCCTTGGCATCGACAGCCTTCTCCTTAGCAATCACTATCATCTCTTGCGCAATATCACTGCCAGTATAACGAGCGACCTTGTCCGCCAATCTAAGCGCTGTTGTGCCTGTTCCACACCCCAGCTCCAACACTCTATCATTTGGCGACAAGTAAGCCGCTGTACGTTCCATGGTATAATCATAGGCCTGCATGTCCCTGATTGGGGAACGCGCATATTTGGCCGCCACACCATTCCAGAATGTTGCTGCGTCACGCATTGGATATCTCCTATACAGGCATTCAATCAGGTATCGCTATTATTCAATAGCAAGTGGTGATTTGGACCTTACTTGGATGCGCGCTCCTGTCCTGAAAAACTGCTGCTTTTCGAGAACGCGCTTTAAACTGTTCACACAACCTATTCATACAAAAACAAAAGAGAAATTGCCTAAATCTGCATTTTTGATATACGAATATGTATGAACTGGCAGCAAATATCCTTTGATTGGAATCAGGTCAGAGCCTTTCTCGTGACCGCAGAAGAAGGCTCATTGTCTGCGGCTGCGCGCGCTTTGGGTCTGACGCAGCCCACATTAAGCCGGCAGGTCATGGCGCTGGAAGAGCAACTTGGCGTCACATTGTTCGAACGGGTTGGCAAGACGTTGCGTCTTACCCAGTCCGGGAAAGATTTGCTGGATCATGTACGTGAAATGGGCGAGGCAGCGCGCAAGTTCTCCCTTGTGGCCTCCGGTCAATCGCAATCAATTTCTGGCACTGTCAGCGTTACAGCCAGCGATACAATGGCCTATGAAAATCTGCCAGCCTTTCTTCTTCAATTGCGGAGCGAAGCTCCGCTCATCGACATAGAAGTGATTGCCGACAACGAGATCAGTGATCTATTAAGACGTGAAGCTGATATTGCCATCCGCCATGTTCGACCTGAGGAACCAGATCTGATTGCCCGTCTTGTGGGCGAAATTACTGGTAGTTTCTATGCGTCTCATAACTATCTGACAGTGCATGGTCGCCCTCAGAGAATTGAAGATTTAAGCCAGCATCATTTTGTAGGATTTGGCGACAGGGACAGGATGGTTCAATATTTGCTGGCTATGGGCTTACCCATCAGCAAGGAGCAATTTCATGTCACCTCCAAGAGTGGAATTGTCGCTTGGAAGATGGTTTGCGAAGGGATTGGCATTAGCATGATGTCCGATCAAGTCGCGCTTTCCTATCCAGAGGTCGAACGCCTGTCTCTACCGATTGAGCCGCTTCGCATTCCGATTTGGCTAACTACTCATCGGGAATTGCATACCAGCAGAAAAATCCGCCTCGTCTTTGACAAGTTGGCGAACTATCTTACTTCATTATCACCGTGAGAATAGCTTCCTATCGTAGCTGGCCGCCCAAAAGCGGCAGCAAACCTGTCAAACTTAACGTATCCCTTACATTTCCATGAGTAGCTAACTCAGGGTTGTATTTGGGAGGGACAAATGGAATTTTTGCCACGCGCTGACCTATTGGAGCGCAATGGATATTTTGGTCGATTTTGCAGAAAATGGCAGGAAAATCGCTATCACCCCAGCTTTAGCGCTTTTCGCCCGGACGAGCTGATCGTTGATGACGATGGAAAAAGTTTGGTAGTTGATCAGGAAGAATGTGATCGTCTCAATGCAAAAATGGAGGAAGAATATCTAGCGATGCTCGACCAGGCATTTCCCGATCATATTCTGCCCTCAAGGATGATCGAACGCAAAATCACTGCCGAAGAAGAAAGCAAGGATGAGAAAATCGCAGCCTTGAGCCGAGGCCTGTTTGATATCATGAACCAGCTCAATTGGACGCAAATACTCTTGATCAGTCTTCATCCACTCAGTCCATTTCTGGAGATTGGGCAGGATTATGCACCTTTTAAGCAAGCCAGACTGACATTGGAATCACAAGGCATGCCTCATGACTTCAAGGGTGGGATCATTCTGGAGCGAGCAGAAGTGGTAACCTATCTCCCAATGCTTCTTATTGGAGTGTTTGTTCAAGCTGTTCCATTGGCATTCGCTCCCTCTAAAGATCAAGGAATTTTTGGAGCCTTTTCAGATTGCGGCATGATTCATACATTTTTCAGCGGCCTGATTGAACAGCGGAGTTTTGAAGGTGCGGCAACATCCGCCGATCTGATACCCGAGCCTGTCTGAACCAAGCGAGATGTTGGCCTCAATCGCCAACACTCCAACCGCCAATCCGGGCAAGCGTAGCCTCCACCTCATCCTGGATCGTTTTATCCTCGGGATCAGAGGTCACAAAGGCATGCCCAGGGCGATGGACTTCTGATCGCTGCAAAAGTGTCTTGTCTTTATCTCTACCAAGATCGGATGCAATCAGGATCAGCTCATCGGAAATATCCCGATCCAATAGGGCTCGGTAAGCTTCCATAAGATTGCCCCCCTTTTCCTTGTCCTTTGGTTCAAGACACTCGCTCGGGCGAAGCTTGGAGCTGACTTATGGCACATGCGCAAATCAAAAGGGCCAGCATCGTGGTCATGGTGCGAAATGTGTTCCAAAATGTCCAGCTGGGTGCGTAAGACCACCAAAGATCCGAGGCCGCAGCAAAATCAGTCGGAACGCTCTGTATTCCCAATGCGTCATTCATGGGAACATTGATCATACCTGTCGGAATGACAGCTCCAAACAGATAGATCAGGCTAGCCAGAGCAAGCCAGATAGACGCTCGTTTCTGATGATTTCGCCATAATAACAACGCCCCAACCAAGCCCACAGGAATGGTGAGGAAAAACGTCACGAAAAACGTCGGATTGCGGATTGTGATATTGAGACTTTGCATGGCCGCAATTGCCACCTGAGGTTGCGCATGATTAAGCCCCGGCATGACCGACACACTATAGGAATAGAAAAACCCTGCCATCAATCCGAGCATGATCAATGGAACAAGAATATATTTATTTGTCAAAAGGTTAGAACGCGATATCATATCAGGATCCTTTATCTGCATAAAAGTTGGGTTTGACCGCAAGAATTGATGCCTGACTCATCCAGCCTTGCTGATTTGTCGATATCACAACAGTACATATATATACACTTTATTTCAAAAAACCTGGCAATATCGACCATACATGGCGGGAACTTTGGAATATTTCCGAAGGAACCGCACATCTGCGCTGACCTGACCATATCTATCTCGCTGAAACCATATGGCCGAGGCGAGTTACAAGGGAACCGCAAACACTTTAAACCACTTTATCACCAAGCAATTTTGAGAAAAACAGAACTGAGTAGCTTTCGATCTTCTCATATATTTTCACTCCTCTGTGCATTACCATTCCCCAAAAGCTTCGCCATCATTCCAGCTGCACATCAGTCAACAACCTTTCTGACATCGGTTCACAAATCGCCAAGCACCGTGGAGCAATGGGTGAAAATTCGTCGTCCTTTCATTTGGTATTGCCGGCCTTGTCGAATTTGGCCATGGTCGATCTTTACCCTGTTTTAATGCTCTTGGTTGCTTTCACTTGAATTTACACCACCAAATCCGTACACTGATATACACCAATTTAGATTGTAGTCTGATGGGATGCCCCGATAAATGAGTTGTCTCGGCTTTTTTCTGCCGCTAACTATCAAGCGGGTTCCTTTTATAATGATGACCAGTTTCCCGGGAGTGGGACGTGCAGGCGAAGACACGTGAGCAACGGCAACAGGAGATTATGGAAGCCGCTTTTCAGGTTCTGGCTGAAAAGGGCTATCGTAGTACCTCCATGCTGTCTATCGCCAAGAAGGCCAACGCTTCCAACCAAACACTTTATCGCTGGTATGGTTCCAAGGAGGAGTTGTTTTCCTCACTAGTGAAAGCGAATGCCAGCGAAGCAACGGAATTACTTGAAAAGACGGTTCAGACCCATAAACCAGTAGAAGAGACCTTGACCAAACTCGGTGTGGTATTGCTGCAACTTATCACCAGCAAACGGGCAATTTTGTTGAACCGGGCTGCTGCGGCTGATGCTTCTGAAACTGGGAAACTGGGGAAGACCATCGCCGAATTTGGTCGTTCTTCAGTCCGCCCCCTACTCATCCATTATCTTCAGCGGGCCAGCGAGGCCGGTGAACTTGAGCTCGGCGCCGCCGCTGATGTCGATGATGCTGCTGAAACATATTTCAATCTTCTGATTGGCGACATACAAATCAGACGGGTTATCGGCGTGGTCGAAGTGCTGAAGCGGCGCGAGGCACAAGCTCGATCTGAACGAGCCTGTCGACAATTCTTGCGGCTGTTTGGCCCCAAAGCACTCTGATCATTGTTCTTTCAGTTTCGACTGTCAGATTGAATTAGTAGTGAGGAGGCTTCTTATTGGCGGATGGCGCTTCCATACCGTCTTCCAATTCGGCCAATGCTTCTTTCAAAATACCAACCTGACGACCAAGGCGATCTATCATATCCCATTGCTTTGCCACCATTTCCGATAATTCATCAATCGTGCCGGACTGGTGGGTAACCTGAATTTCCAGATCGACAATGCGTTCTTCCAGTTGCTCTTCCATTCCTGATGCCTTCTCGTAAAAATGATATACTTATCTGATGTGCCAGATTATCAGGGCCAAGAGCAAGCCCGGATTGATCCGCTCACACACAAATAATTGCTCAGATCCGACTTGCAATGCCAGCTCCCTTGCCAACCCGTCATTGTGCAGTTTGACCATGCTCAAGGAGAGAACCGGGTCGGTCCATTATGAGCAAGAGAGTATGAAAAGGATACCGGTATGAGACTTGCCCGAGGAACCGATTTTGCTTATCGCATCTTGATGCTTGCTGCCATGAACCGCAAACGTAGTCTGACCATTGAAATGGCATCTCAGGCTCTTGGTTTATCTCGGGCCCATTTAATGAAGTTGATCGCCAAATTGTCAGCTCATGGCTTTCTGGAAACCACCAGAGGGCGTGGTGGTGGTATGGTCCTTGGCAAGGAACCAAAGGATATTCGACTTGGCGATGTCGCAGAGGTCATGGAAGCTGATTTTGGGCTCGTCGAATGTCTTTATCGTGATGAAAGTCATTGTGCCATGTTTGGCGGATGCGAACTGACCTTTATCATGCATCGTGCCGTCCGTGGATTTCTGGACCTGTTGAATGATTATAGTCTGGACGATATTTTGACCAAATCACAAAATTCTGAGGATCTGATATTGCCTGCTTGCTTCCAATGCGATGGCCAGCCCGCCAAACCGGAAACTACAAACAAGCCTAATTCCGAAAGCTGACTCAGCGCGCCTGCTCTTGCCGGGCTTCATCGATTATATCCTGTTTCATAACACCATTTTCGAATGCATTGGGGGGAGCAATGACCCCTTTCAGAAAAATTGCCATTTGCAGACTTTTGGCAATTGTTTCCGCCCGGTTGATGAATAAAGCAGCAGCTCCTGACGTACAAACTTCATGCGCCGTTTCTCGGAAAAGTTCCAGCCAGGTCGCAAAATCTCCGGGCTCGAGATCTGTCATTTTCATATGAGCAGGCACGGGACGTCCTTGGTACTCTGCGGTTTGCATGACAACAGAACGCCAGAAACCTTTCATTTGATCAAGATGTTCCGGCCACTCCTTGCTCATGTCTTTTGCAAAAAGCCTTGCCAATCGCTCATGCTTGCGAACTTTGGTGTAGAATGCCTCAACCAGACGATCAACCATCTCATGTGTGATAGATGGTTCCAATGGTTTCCCGGATCGCGTGAATCGGGTTATCGGGCGACCGCGAAGTTCTTGCTCATCAATCATTTTGCCTTGATCCGACATCTGCTTCCCAATCCTTATCATTCGCGCCTTTACAGTTGCTTCGATATCAGAACTGCACCGGTTGCGCTCCACATAAAGCAGAGTAGGCACAAGTGCAAGTCGAGTGAGAAACTGGCGCCTGTGGGGACAGTCTGACTTTTGCTTGCACTCATTGTACCGAGCTTTTAGGGTCGAGCGGAATTTTCTTGCCCGCTTTGCGCGAAAGTCCCATCATGACCAAATCCTCCCCTTCTTCATCGACCAGCATTTCTGGCCCTTCTGCCCAATTGCGCAAGCTGCTGGATGAACCACGCTGTCACATCATGCCCTGTGCTTTTGATGCCCTGTCCGCACGCATGATCCAGCAAACTGGTTTTGATATCGGATTCATGACCGGATTTGGTGTTTCCGCTTCGCGGATTGGGCAACCCGATACGGGTCTGATTTCCTATGGAGAAATGATCGATAGCGGGCGCAATATCTGCGCTGCCGCCCCTCAATTGCCACTTATCGGCGACGGAGATACTGGATATGGGAATGCTCTGAATGTGAAACGAACTGTCAAAGGCTATGCCCAAGCTGGCTTTGCTGGAATCATGATCGAAGACCAATTGGCCCCCAAACGCTGCGGACATACGAAAGGGAAGCTGGTCGTCGAGCGCAACGAGGCAATTTCCCGTATTCAGGCTGCGGTGGATGCAAGGGACGAAGGAGCCGACATTCTGATCATGGCCCGCACTGATGCCCGTCATCAGCATGGTCTCGATGAAGCTTTGGAGCGGGCGGCAGCTTTCAAGGAAGCTGGTGCTGATATCCTGTTCGTGGAAGCGCCACACAGTCTGGCAGAATTGAAAGAAATTGCCCAAGCTGTACCCCACAAACATATGGCCAATATGGTAGAAGGTGGCGCAACGCCAATACTAGATGCCAAAACTCTTTATGAAGCAGGTTATAATCTAGCCGCTTACCCCCTTACGTTGCTATCCGCTGCAGCCAAGGCGATGCAATCCGCTTTGACAACACTTAAGAACGGGGGCCATCCCGCAGACCTGTTGCTGGAGTTTGATGATCTCAAACAGGTTGTTGGCTTCGATGCCTATTATGAGGAAGAAAAGCCTTATTCGACATCACGAGAACTGGTTTAGAATGACGCACTGTCTCCAAAATGCAGCATAGCCCAGTCTATTTGGGTCAATATTACCGAAAAGAAAGAACGAATCTGCAATGCGGAGAATATCAACCCAAATGAGGTTCGCCCCTCATTTGGAGGGTCACTTTTTCACAGTACTATAGTCGACTTCACGCTTTTATGCTTTCATTCATGCCAATTTCAGGCATTCCCGCAAGAAGCGAAAAGCAACCATCCTTTCTCACATTCCGACAAAGGACGAAGCTAAAACTCCTTTTTATGTCATTTTTTAGAATTTTTTTCTACAAAATAGTCAATTCCCTAACTGAATAAGGTATCATTGCGTAATTCGGACTGCAGAAGACAGTCTATACATAGTGATGCAAACACATTTCATATGGCAAAAGCACCTGTCCTGACCTATACTATTTATAGAAAGTCGAACGTTGCTAGTGACCACATTCGTCCCCCAAATAGTGAGTGCTGGACAAAAGCAACATCTGTGTTGGCTTTCGAAGAGGCGGTCCCCACAAAATTACCGTCTTGAGAGGTCGTCGGTAACGGCGGCCTCTTTTATGATGATACCCGAAAATTCCTTCATATAGATCACCATGCTTGCGGAGACCATCATCGATTCCCAAATCGAGCCTTAAATCTGTTGGGTATGCAAGACTAAAGTCTTGATTTCTTCGTAAAATCGCCATAGTGTGAGGACTTCATCAAGAGAAGGGCTGGCGCCCTCGCCAACCTGCCAACCGCGGCAAGGTGGCACCGATAATCGGGATGCGGCAAAGTTGGTTTCTTTGCAAGTCAAGCGGACTATCTCCCACTCGTCGCCAGTCTTCCTGAATTCGGCCAGTCTGGCCAGTTTGGAGGATTTGTATGTTTGAAGCTTATGACCCGGAACGGGATTTGAAATTCGAGGCCCTGTTTTCCCAGGTTTCTCACCAACAAGCGATCAAAGAGGTTACGTTGCCCTCTTATCCTGACGACAATTGTCGGATAATCTTGCAAACGGGTTTTCGTACCCGTGTTATGTCCTTTCATTCAGCTTACGCACTTGGAGCGCGGTCAGGTTTTTCACTATCCAGCCTGAAAGAGAGGATTCCTGTTTGTGCAGCCATGATACGAGCGGGCCTGTCTTGTGCGATTGACGAAACCCTATTTGCCGCCCTTGTCTATCATTACGAGGCAGAAGCGCGCCGTATTGCTGACGCCAACAAGCCAAAGCATAAATAGCAAAAAAAGCTGCTAACTCCTTCGTGAACGCCATACCCGCTCGGCAGATTGTGCAATCTGGCTGGCGGGTATACGCCCGTCCTGCACAGCCTGTCTGATCCAACCAATCGCTTTTATCGGGAGATCCGGGTCGGGTTTCAAACTGTTGGAGAGAAGCAGCAGATCATAGCCAGCTTGCGCCGCACGGATCGTTGCTTCCGGTAGAGACGCTATCTTTCGGACAGCGCCCATATCCAGATCATCAGTCATGGCCATACCCTGAAAGCGAAGACCGCGACGCAAGACATCTTGAACCAACGGGCGGGAGAATGTGGTCAATTGTCCTTGATCCTGCTCTGCTACACGTACGTAAAGATGGCCAGACATGACGATGTCGGCGAGGCCATGTTGAATTAATTGGGTAAAGGGTTGAAGTTCCTCAGGGTTCCAACTCTGACGAATATCAACAAAGCCCTTGTGACTGTCCTTTTTGGATAAGCCGTGACCAGGGAAATGCTTCAGTGCTGTGTGGATGCCATATTGTCGATGCGCCTGAACGAAAGCTCCGGCATAGGCAGTAACTGTTGGGGCCTTTGCGCCATAAGCCCGGCGATTGCGCCCGATCACCGGATTTGTCGGACGATGCAAATCTACCACAGGCCCAAGATTAAGCGAAAAACCGGCACCTGCCAGCTCTCTCGCTGCCTTGGCATATAAAGCTTGCGCTTGTTGAGGGCTAAGGGTTTGCGCCACCTTCAGTGCGGAGGGCAAGCGCATGAAACCATGCTGTTTGCGAAGACGTTGGACCGCACCACCTTCATGATCAATGGCAATATGCTTGACACCAGATGAAGCAAAGAGCTTATTGAGCTCACGCACATCACGACCAGATCCGATATTGGACCCAAGATAGACGATGGAACTCGCCCGCCCTTTGGCAATATGCCCGGCAATCTGACGCGCAAAGCGACCTCTGGCACTTCTGCCATTGAAACCAACCATCAGGAGAGCACCAATCTGACGCTCCAAATCAGCAGCGTTGGCTATCGTGCTGACAGAGAGAAGGGCCGGAGCAGCTAGAGCTAATTTACCCGAATAGCTCAAAAACTCCCTACGAGAAGGGCAGCCTTGTTCCGTCAGCTTTGCCTTCACCATACCGCCTTATCTCCTGCCTGTGATTCATCAAACGTCAACAACCGGTCCGGTTGTTGACGTGCAATATGGTCAAACCATGTCCGTGGGTCTTCCGACGAAGAATATTCAAAGTAACCGGTATCAGAATTTGATGTTCAACCGGGTACGGATGTGATCGAAAAGTGGATTTTGTGCTTCAAAGATATAATCCATTTTCGAGACAGAAACCGACAAAGCTCCCATTTGGCGGAGTTTAGCCGCTACCGAATAGACCGATCCCTCAGCAACATGCAGCTCAACCATCTCTTTTTGCTCGGCGAATGGAGAAGCGATCTCGTTACTTTCAAATTCACTCAGAAGCTGAGCCGATACTGTTGGAGCATCTTGTATATGGGCACGCACAAGACGACGGGTTCTCGCTGCTTCCTCAGCCTGAATTCGATCAAGAATGGCAGAGAGAGCAGATAGCGCCTGCTCTGACCAGTTTGCGGTCAGGGAGGCCACCAGATTGGCCTCGGAACGCAGCATGATACCGTCGTCGAGAATCTTCAGATTGTTGGCTTCCAGCGTGGAGCCAGTTGAAGTGATATCGACAATCACGTCGGCTGAACCAGCGGCCGGAGCCCCTTCTGTTGCACCAAGGCTTTCAACGATTTTGTAGTCAACGATACCATGACGAGAAAAGAATGCACGGGTCAGATTGACATATTTGGTGGCCACACGCAGACGGTGACCATAGCGAGCAGGCATATCCAGAGCGACATCGCTCAAATCTTCCATACTACGCACATCAATCCAGGCCTTTGGCGCAGCAATCACCACATTGGCATGGCCAAAGCCGAGTTTGAGCAGAAGGTCGACATAGCTTTCCGGATTGGCGAGATGCTCTCGGACCAAATCTTCACCGGTTACACCAAGGTGAACGGATCCAACCTTCAATTCTTTGGCGATCTCGGAAGCCGAAAGGAAGGCAATCTCAACATTATCGACGCCCTTCAGATGACCACGATAATTTCGAGAACCACCGGGGCGGGCGACCTTCAAACCAGCACGGGCAAAGAATGCGTTGGTATTTTCCTGCAAGCGGCCTTTGGAAGGCACTGCAATGATCAATGGGCTGTTGCTCATGGTCAAAATCCTTCCCTTTATGCCTGAATCCGGCCAAGCCAGATTGAAAAGCCGACCGCTGGAACCGCATGCACCGTTGCACCTAAATCCTGTTTTTCGGCTAGCAAGCCGAGCAGACGGTCATAGCGCCCTCCCCCGGCCACAGGCTTGGCTTCACCTTCCAGACGCAATTCAAAATTGAAGCCGGAGTAATAATCCAGACGGCGGCCAAAATCCGCCTTGAAGGCAACATCACCCTTGCTATCTTGCGCGGAAAGCATGTCAGCGATCTGGTTGCATGTCTCCAGGAAAGCTTCTTTGGCCTTGCCTAACACCATACCATGACGGCTTTCAAAGTCTGAAAGGCAGGAAGCCAGATCGTTGATGGAGCATTGAAGGTCCAGATAGTCTTTTAGAATGGCCAGCTTTTCACTGTCCCATCCGGCATTTGCAGCCAGTTCAGCTTTTTCCAAATAACGCTCGGCAATATCGCTGACCGAACGACCACCAACGGCGGTAAGACCGGCTATCTCGAGCATTTCCTCCACTGCTGCTGAGACATCTTCAGCTGCCTTGTCTTCCAAAATGCGGGCAAGGCCAGCAGATGCACCATGATCGTGCGAACCACCAGTCGCCAGACGGCCCAGCATCCGATCCAACACATCACGTTCACCAAATGCCCCTTCCAGACGGCGTTGCCAAACCTTTGGTGCGTTCAGCTCTTCCAGCAATGCCGAGAAGAGCGCACGATCACCAATGATGACCTCTGCATCCTTGCCGGAGAGATCTTTTACGGCGGACACAGACAGAGCGAGACTGCGTGCATTCAGTGCAGCTCCTCCTTCCGGGTCAATCATCTCAATGCCAGCTTGATGAAACTCGCCCGGCTGATCATCTTCACGCTGCCGGAATACCGGCCCAAGATAGGCGTAACAGCCTTTGCGGGCAGCATCGCCTGTTTGCAAATGATGCAAACAAGATGGAATGGTGAATTCTGGGCGCAGTGCCATTGTCTGACCATTGGCACCAGGAGCTGCGTATAAGCGACGACGGATATTTTCACCAATCAGGTCCACGAACAGATCGGCGTGATGGAGAATGGGCAGCTCAATTGGAGTGGCTCCGGCGCTTTGAAACAAAGCGGCAAGCTTGCTGCGCATTTCTTCGCTCACATAAGTCACGGTGACGACCTTTCTGTCCTTAACTCACATCTGTCATTGGATTGGGATAGGTTACTTTGCGCTCTCGCGGTCCTTGGCCTGAGCTTCCAGCATTTCTTTGACCTTGGAGACCAGATCCCCTTCAGGAACCTCGATCTGTGCCGGGCGGCTTTCTCGCCAGGTCTGGTTGTCTTCGATCTCTGCCGACAGGCGCTTGCCTTCTTCCAGATCCTTGATCTGGATAACACCTTGCTCACGCTCGTCAGATCCTTGAATGATTGCAAGCGGACAGCCACGCTTATCGGCATATTTAAGCTGATTACCGAACTTCTTCCAGTTGCCCTGATACATCTCGGCGCGAATGCCTGCGGCACGCAGATCCATGACCATTTTCTGATAATGGCCAAGAGAGGCCACATCGCCATCCATAACAGTGACGAGCACTGGTGGCAGGACCGTATCATCACCCAGTTTACCGAGATTCTTAAGTGCCGACATCAAACGGGACACACCAATGGAGAAACCCGTTGCTGGGACATCGCGCCCCACAAAGCGTTTCACCAGACCGTCGTAACGACCACCGCCACCGACGGAGCCAAATTGCACGACTTCGCCTTTTTCGTTGGTCACATCAAAGAGCAGCTCGGCCTCATAGACCGGACCGGTATAATATTCCAGACCACGCACGACTGACGGATCAATTTTGACCCGATCCTCGCCATAACCGCAGCTTTCGAAAATGGAACGCATGGTCTCCAACTCTTTTTGACCGTCATTTTCAATAGTCTCGCTGCCCGCCATATAACCAAGCACCAAATCTGCATTCTCATCGGAAAGGCCTGCACCTTTTGTAAAGTCGCCAGATTCATCCTTACGGCCTTCTCCGAGCAGAAGCTTCACGCCTTCAGGGCCGAACTTATCGAGCTTATCGATAGCACGCAGCACAGTCAGGCGGGTTTCGGCATGTTCATCACCATCAAGGCCGATAGCATCCATCAAACCATCGAGCACTTTGCGGTTGTTGACGCGGATCACATAATTGCCGCGCTCAATGCCCAAAGCCTCCATGGTGTCAGCCATCATCATGCACATTTCAGCATCGGTCTGAACGCCCGGCGAGCCAACGCTGTCGGCATCAAATTGCATGAACTGGCGGAAACGACCTGGGCCAGGCTTTTCATTCCGGAACACATAGCCAGCACGATATGAGCGGAAAGGCAGCTGGATTTCGTTGATGTTTTCTGCGACATGACGCGCCAACGGAGCCGTCAAGTCATAACGAAGGCTCATCCATTGCTCGTCATCATCCTGAACGGAAAAGACACCTGCATTGGGACGGTCGGTATCAGGCAGGAACTTGCCAAGACAATCGGTATATTCAAAAGCTGGAGTCTCAATCGGATCGAAACCATAATGCTCGTAGACAGCCTTGATTTTGGCGATCATCTCTTCACCAGCGCGAATCTCGCTTGGCATCCGGTCGACAAATCCGCGCGGCAGGCGGGCCTTGAGCTTCTGGGGCTTGTTCTTCTTTGCCATTTCGGTCAGGTCACTTTCGATCAGATGGACAGAGTTTGCCCAAGATACACCACGGGCTAGATGGGTTTGTCCTAGCCCGAAGCGAAGTGATCTGCAAGAGATGAGGCAGCCTCACATCGAGAATGAAGCCGAAAAGTCACGGAAATGCCACATAACCAGAAAACAACATGGGAAAAGGCGGAATTTTCCCGCCCTTTAGAGCAAACGTATCTCATCAAATCGGACGCTTGAAAGCGGCTCTAGCTGCTTCGATTTTTTCTCTGCAATAACATCCTTCCAGATGGTCATTGACCAGTCCCATCGCCTGCATGAAGGCGTAGACCGTGGTTGGGCCGACGAAAGACCAGCCACGCTTTTTCAGATCCTTTGAAATCCGGGTAGAGATATCTGTCTTGCCCAGAGTTCTGGCCGTCTCATAATCCAGCTTGGCGGGACGCTCTTCCGGTTTCGGCTCCTGACGCCAGAAGTAAGCAGCCAGTGACCCTTCTTCCTTGATCAGTTCCTGCGCCCGCTGGGCGTTGTTGATGGTGCTTTCGATTTTCTTGCGATGGCGAACGATACCTGCATCTTCAAGACATCTCTCGACATCCTCGTCGGTAAAAGCCGCTACCTTGTCAATTTCAAAATTGGCAAAGGCTGCGCGAAAATTTTCGCGTTTTTTCAGGATCGTGTACCAGGAGAGACCGGACTGAAACCCTTCAAGGCAAATTTTCTCGAAAAGAGTACGATCGTCGCCCGTAGGATTGCCCCATTCATTGTCATGATAAGCAATATAGTCTTCCTTGCCGCCATGCCACCAACAGCGCATTCTTCCGTCTTCGCCAAGGATCAAACCATCGGACATGATCTCGCTCCCAAATTGAATTGTTCTTTCTTTGTTCTATTTACATGCAAGGTATATTGTCAAGACGAAATTATCTAAGACATGCTTTAACGCGGTATGATTGTAAAGATAGTCGGTTTTCTAACCATTCTTATAGGCAAGATCGAAAAATTGACGTTCAAGAGACATCGCCTCGATGAAAAGAACTTTGGCAGCTTCCTGCTCATCGATGCTCGCAGCCTCCCAAGCTTTATCCAGCTGATCACGCAGATAGGCGACCACTCCCTCGAACCCTTCACCCGCATGTAGAGTAATCCATTCGGAGAACCAGAATGGCAAATCGGATTTTGGGGGATTGAACGGTGTCGCCCAAGTCAGATAGGACCATTCAGCCACATTGAGGACAGCCAACATCTGCAGATATGAGCCAGAATTTGCGGCTTTTTTCATCACATCCTGAAAGGCTTGGGTTACCTCTGATGCTGACGCATTTTGGTCATCTGTGCTGATATTCAACGCCTCAAACGAGCGCAAGAAATAAGTATTCTCTGGTCCAGTTATGACTGCGAGAAATTGTGCAGCCGGAACACTATCCGCAAGGCTCGGAGCATGGGCAATCATTGATGCCAACAGCCGCACGAAGCCATCTACAAATTTATAGTCCTGCACTAGATAGTAACGCATTTTTTCCAACGGCAAAGTACCGGCGGCCAACTCCTTGCAGAAGGCATGGGTTGTCGTTGCTTGCCAATCTTCATGGGCAAGAGAGCGCAAAAATTCACTTGGACGCATGGAAGCTCCTCGATGAGAAAACTAATCGAACAGGGCGTCGATATCGTCCTGGCTTGCAACACCTTCTTCATCCTGGAGGGCAGGACCGTTCAACAGGGCGGCATCACCGGTTTTCTCCATCGGATTGTCGACTTCAATTTCCTGAAAGTGGTCGATACCACCCCAGATTTCCATCATGGATACAATCCGATCTTCGATGAAACGCAAGACATTGACCACCTTCGTGATGCGCTGACCGGTCAGATCCTGAAAGTTACAGGCTTCGAATACCGAAACCACACTTTCGGAAATTTCATGTGTCCAGTCGTCTTCTTCACCTGTCAGGGTTTTGGAAAGTTTGGAGGCATTTTCATCGATAACTTCCGCTGCGGCAAGAATTTGCTCCGTGGCTTGTTCTGTTCCATGAACAATGGCATCCAGTTCATCGGTCACCTTGTTCATTTCCGCACTATGCAGGCCATTTACATGGAGCGTCGCAATTTCGCGCTTGGTTTCAGCAATTGCAGAATAGATTTCATCCATCTCCGCCTTGATCTTGAGCGCTTCGGTCATCTCGCTTTGATAGTTCTCAACTATCGAATTGTTCAATTCCTGAGCAGGTTCAATCAATCGACGAAGGCTCGCCAACTCGGACATGATCTGTCCGTGCTGATCGGAAGACATGACACCAGAGCCAGATGATGAGGCAGAAACAGGTTGATCCGGTAGTGTTTCACCTAAAATCTGCTCGATCCGAAAAGGTCTGTTCGCCCGCGCCATCCCACTCTTCTCCATATTTGCAAAGTCATTTGCAGAGGACCAGCTTTGCACTTCGGCAAAGTTACTGCCCCGACTATAAAAGCAGCTTGGTTAAAAATGAGTTGTCCTATTGTGTAAAAACATCACAATCTTGTTAGCCATATATAACGATCAAATTTGGCATGTTATTGGCCAAAACGAGCTGTTTGACAGACAAATTCCACATTCAGGGATGAAACAGAGCTCCGTATAAATGACATGCAAAAAGATCACGACCAATTGTAAATCAGCTGTCGTGTGACAATAAATTGCAAGCCTCTTCCGAACCATGATTGACCAACATGCCACAAATGGGCAATTGTTGTGTCACGATATGGATCGCACTCCCAACCTCGATCCAACGGACATGCATATATATGTCTGGACCCCGTAAAGATAAATGTCGGCTTGCCTGTCATTATCTGTTGTAAAGAGTAAAATCTTGTGACCCTAATCATGCCGACCAGACAGATTTCATACCCGTTGGACCGCTTTGTAACCGATGCGAGCGCATTCTTTTTTGCCTGTCTTCTTGGCCTGATAGTCCTTTTTACTACGGACGTTGCTCAATCAGCCCCGGCAAAATATCCGGACGCACTGGTTGCCGATGGCTTTTATCGCACCGTTTTTGGATCTGAAATTCGTGCCTTGAGTTGGGGAAGCCAAACCAACAGGGTCAAGAAATATGTCACTCCCATCAAGATTTGGATTGATAATCGCTCCCGGATCAACCGCAAGGCTCTGGTTCGCCGCTTTGTCTCATCATTGCCTCTTTATATCCCGGCCTTGCAGCTCAGTCTGGTTCGAAACCGCAAGGATGCCAATTTTCGTATTTTCATTGTTGATCGCGAAGACTATGCCTCCACCGTACGCAGGGAAATTTTCCGCAACAATTCAATAGATGTGCCTGGCCAGTGCATTGTGAGAGTGCTCTCTCGCCGATCCGGAATATTGGGAAGCGATGCAGTACTGGTCGCCAATCAAGGCAAAAACCTGTTTCGTCGCTGTATGGTCGAAGAAATTCTGCAAGGTCTTGGTCCTGTAAATGACGATGACAGCCTGATGTATTCCGTTTTCAATGATCGCTCACGCTTTGATCATTTCACCCGGTTTGATCGCCTGATCCTCAACATGCTTTATAACAAGCGTGTAAAACCGGGCATGACTCGTCGACAAGTGGAACCCATCACCATGGACATTCTCCGTGATGCAAAGGCAATTGTATCGAGACGACCATAAGGTCATCTGGCATTTCAATCATGACCACTACCCGGATCCGTCCATTAACCAGTTATCTCTGCAATTTTACGCTTCATTTACGCTGACTCCAATTGATGAGCCCTGCAAGCTTTGATTAACCAATTGCTGGCGTCTTTGCTTTAATTTGAAAGTCGAGGCAAGGGCTGGGTCACTGGAGCATTCGTATTTGTGTTTCAATGGGCCATGCCACCAATGTTGGATGGTAGATATGGTCAATATGACCCAATCAGTCCTGCTCCCTTTTTTGCTTTGACACAGTTAGTAGTGAGTATGTCGATGAAGCGCCTTTGTATGTTTGCCTGTGCCATGTCGGTGGGCCTTTGTGGTCTTACAGTTCCGACACTGGCCAGTTCCGTGCGGTACGCCGCTCCTCCACCCGTTATCTTGAGCCCGGATCGGATTGACCCTTGGGTTTTACAGTTGCGTCCCGGGAAGGCTCGCCCGACTGTGCGTGATAGCCGCCCGCAGGTTTCACGCCGCACAGTTCGGATCAACAATCGTAACTCAACACGAGTACGAGGCCGAACCGAGCGGCTGTCTGCCAAGAAAACAAAACCACGTGTTCGTCAGATGGATCCCCGCTTTCTGCCAACTGTCATAGATTATGACGGCCCGCATAAAGCAGGTACCATCATTGTGAATACCAATGAGCGGTATCTCTATCTGGTCGAGAAAGATGGTACAGCCCGCCGCTATGGTGTGGGTGTCGGCCGTCCGGGATTTGAATGGGCTGGCAAGCACAAAGTAACACGCAAGGCAGAATGGCCATCCTGGCGCCCACCTGCGGAAATGCGCGCTCGCCAACCTGGTTTGCCTGTTTTCATGGAAGGCGGCCCACGCAATCCACTGGGGGCCAGGGCCCTGTATCTAGGCTCTACACTTTACCGTATCCATGGCTCCAATGAACCCTGGTCCATCGGCAAGGCGGTGAGCTCTGGTTGCATTCGCATGCGAAATCAGGATGTCCAGGACCTTTATGAACGTGTTCGTGTAGGCACCAGGGTGATTGTGCTTTAAGCACATTCACCTTTTTTCAAGACACCCAAAAGGCAGCCATTGGCTGCCTTTTCTCATTTGCATCATTCGTCTGTCATCCTTGGAGCCACAAGGACCAAGCCGTAGAGCCGACCATCAAAATCGCCATGCTGGTAGTGAAGACATGAAAGGCTCGGCCACGCCCCAGCATGCGCATAATGGCAGCGCCAGCCAAAGCCCAGCTGGAATGAAAAACCAATCCCCCCATCGCAAAACCAGCCGCCAAAAAAAGTGCCTCATCCCATAAAGGGCCTGTCGGAGTGAAGTAAACCGAATATCCAATCACACCCATAGCCCAGGTTTTCGGGCTAAGTGGATGGATCAAGGTCCCTTCCCAAAAAGACAATGGTTTGGCTGTTCCTGCTTCCCCCTTTGATAATGTCAAAACCCGCCAGGCCAGATAGAGCATATAAGCCATGGATGCCCCCTTCAGCAGCCAAGTCAACCATCCACCATTCGATAGGACTGCGCCCAGCCCATAGGCAATCAGGATATTCATACCGATAGCAGATAGCACCGCCCCAAGGATTGGACGCAAGGCTGCCTTGGCACCGATCTGCGCTCCAATAGCCATGAATGCCAGATTACCTGGCCCCGGAGTTCCGGTCATAACAGCAACAAAAAGCATGAAAGGGAGTAAGGTGGAAAAATCCATGAGATAGCCTTTAGATACAATCGATACAATTTTCTTGTTTTAATGCTATCTATTGATTTATTGTTTGGTCAAAGATTACATTGTCTCTGAGACAATATTCTGCTCAGAATAAATATCAGACCATTGGCAGCTCATTGCAAACAAGAGATCTATCATGGCTCAAACCCTTAGCTGGCTTCCTGATTTATCCAAACGTGAAGGTCCACTTTATCAAGCACTGGCAGATCAATTGGCCAATGATATTGCGTCTGGGCGTCTGGAAGTTGGTACGCGCCTTCCCCCTCAAAGAGCACTCGCGTGGGAACTGGGATGCACCCATGGAACTGTAACCCGTGCTTATGAACGAGCAGAAAAAATGGGATTGGTTCAGGGAGAAATTGGTCGCGGCACCTATGTCAAAGGGCACGAAACCCTCCCCTCGCCTCTTTCGCCGCCTGCCAACCAAGGGGCAGAGCTGGATTTCGCACGAAATTTTTCACTACCACATCTGGATCCGGATCTATCGGCAGCTCTTGGGTATCTTTCCAGCCAATCAGGCCTGAATAGCTTGCTCAATTATGTTCCGGCGGATGGGTTGTTGAGACATAAGGAGGCTGGAGCATTTTTTTTCCGACATTTCGCGGTGACATGCTCCGTTGAGGATGTATTGGTAACTTCCGGTGCACAGCACGGATTGCAGGTCGTGTTGCAAAGCCTGTTTCGCGAAGGAGACTATCTGGCCGTTGATGAACTCAGCTATCCCAATCTGATCAGTGCCTCCCACAGATTAGGCGTTCGTCTTGTTCCTGTTCGACGCGATTGTGAGGGTATGTCGGCTGATCATTTGCAAGATCTTTGCAAAAGACGCTCTATCACCGGTTTGATGGTGCTGCCCAATGTTCACAACCCTACGGGCGAGCAATTGTCCAGATCTCGCTTCGAGGCCCTTGCGGATATTGCAGAACGCTTTGATCTACCCGTTATTGAAGATGACCCTTACAGTGCATTAATGCAGGGCCACAAGCAAAGCCTTACCCAACTCATCCCAAACCGGGTTTGCGCAATTGGCACGACTTCCAAGATAGTGGGCGGTGGCTTGCGCACCGGCTTTTTGTATGCGCCGTCTCGCTATCGCGCAAAGCTGGTAAGAGCCATTGCCGATACCAGCTGGATGGCTTCCCCGATTCTTGCTGAAATAGCAAAATACTGGATCGAACAAGGAGAAATGGAACGCACTTTGGAACGCAAACGCAAGATCCTGCAGCAACGACACAAAATTGCCAAACAAGCCCTTGGACAAGCCGCATTTTTGCTGCCGGACCGCCTATCCTGCTGGTTGGAATTGCCTGATCACTGGAATCCGGCTGTTCTTGAATTGGAAGCTGAGCGACACGGCATTAGCCTGCTGGGAAGTCATCATTTCGTGGTGGGAAATAGTCAAGCTCCAAAAGCTGTGCGCCTGGCGCTGGGCACAGTGGCTGATGATGAGAAATTTTCCAAAGGACTGAAACTGCTTTCCACAATCATACAGCACAATCCGGAATAGAGCATTCCCAATCCTTAGCTTCATGCAAAATGGAGAGAGCGCATTTTCTTGTCGTGATACATACGTGCATCCGCCAAAGCCATCAGAGAGGAATAAGTCCCATCTCCCTCAAAGAAATGCACGACACCAATACTAATGCCCAGATCATTAAATCCAGCCTTGGTCAGAGACTCCTCAATGCTGCTGACCCAATGGCGCAAGTCATCTGATTCCAGACTTCCCGCTCGTGGAAACACTTGTACAAATTCATCTCCACCCAATCTGAAAATCTGAGCTTCTGGTGATCTGTGCTGACGCAAACAATGACCAAACAATGCAAGAGCACGATCGCCTTCTGCATGGCCCATTGTATCATTCAATCTCTTGAAGCCATCAAAATCCGCCAACATTACAACCGAATTGCGCATGGCATGAGGGTCAAACATCGTAGAAATTTCGTCTTTGGTGCGTTCACGATAATCTTCATCCAGACATTCCTTGATGAAAATCTCGCACGCTCTGCGGTTCCCTAGCCCGGTGACAACATCGGTCAAGGATTCCTTTTGGGCTTTTTCTGCCTCTTCTCGAGCCGTGCTTGCTTCAAAATATGGGCCATACAAGTCAGCCATCACTTCCAGAAGAGTACCAACTTCTTTGGCATCCTGAGGGTCACCTTCATGACCAATTATCGCATAGCCAACACAATCACCTTGATGGTTCTTCATCGACATCCCAACGACATACCCCATCCCAGTTTCCATAAAGGGAGCCGGGTCAGCAAAGATGTCACTCAGTGCCTGAAAATGGACAAGCCCGGTACACGGGCAGAATGTTTTCACCGGTTTCGCCGGCTGGAAGAGAGGCTGTTTCAACACATCACCCTCAAAACCAATATCAAAGATGACCTGCTTGGTTTTGTGATCGAGACTGCAAATAGCCATCCAGCGCCAGTCGACATGACTGCGCAAAGCCTTGATTGCAGCCTGTTGAGCGCTTTCATTATCACCGAGATAGGTCATGAAATCCTGACGCATGGCCCGGATCTGGTCTTGTTGACTGGCCTTATATTTACAAACAAAGATTATGTGATCAGACAGGTAGCTGACGGAAATCTGCCAATTATCAAGGCCAATTTCAGGGCTTTTATCGTGATTGGCCTTCGATTTGCAAAGCTTGATCAGGCGATCCAGATGTCTGGATGGAAACAGATTGGACTGATTATTCCGATAGATGCACTCTCCCTGCATATCTATCACAAAAACAGCATCGCTGACCTGATCAAAAATGGTGTAAAGACTATCTGCGATAGTCTTATCCTGCTCTGCCATCACACAGTTCCTATCATCACTCAAGGTCAAGTATGTGGCAAATTGTCTAATATCGAATTAAAAAACGACCGTTTTCTGCGGGAAGAGCAATAATTGGACAATTCAGAACAGAAAGGCACAAAACTCTTCTGTTCCGAGTGCATATTATTACCGACCTTGTCTCAACAAACCATCCAGTTTTTGTGGGATTGGCCCACCATAAGCCCAATCCAGCAATTCGATGGTATGCACGACTGGTGTATTCGTTCCCGCTCCGATTTGCGTGATACATCCGATATTACCGGCTGCAATCAGATCGGGGCGCGTTTTGTCAATATTGGTGATTTTGCGCTCCTTCAGTTGCCCCGCAATATCAGGTTGCATGATGTTATAGACGCCAGCAGATCCACAACATAAATGCCCTTCGGGAACATCTTTTACCCGTAACCCTGTCCGATTCAGCAGTGTTTTGGGAGCAGATTTCACTTGCTGGCCATGTTGCAAGGAACAGGCTGAATGATAGGCCACTGTTAGACGTGGCAACGCTTTATCGGGCTTGGGCAGTTCGATTTCTTCCAGAAATTCACTGACATCACGAGCAAGCACCGATACCTTTTCAGCCTTTTTCTTCAGCTGGGCATCATTGCGAAACATATAGCCATAATCCTTGACAGTCGTTCCACAGCCAGATGTCGTAATGAGAATCGCATCCAACCCATCTCCTTCGATTTCACGGCTCCAAGCCTCTATATTGGCGCGAGCCTGTCCATGTGCCTGATCTTCTTCCCCCATATGATGGACCAATGCCCCGCAACATCCCTCACCTTGTGCCAAAACAACCTCATAACCCAGGCGATTGAGCAAGCGGATGGTGGCTCCATTGATATTGCTATCCAGTGCTGGTTGGGCACAACCGCTCAGCAGAGCAACGCGCTTGCTTGGTGCTCGAATGGCTACATCTGCAGGATCCCTGGGGAGATCGGTCTCGATCATGATCTGCTCATCGGCCTCAAATATGCCTGGCATGGTGGTTTGTGTGGGACCCTCAATCTTGCTTGGTGCCAATCGCAACATGGCAACGATCCGCTTGCCCAGCTGCGTATTCCCAATCAGCGGTTCAAGCACAGGCAATAAGGGCTTTGACAATTTGGCCCCCAGCAGCGCCAATCGGAAGCGGTTCGGGTAAGGCAACACGGTTTGTAGCAGACGCCTCATGACCTTATCGCCAAAGCTTCGGTTATAGCTTTGGTTGATATGGCTACGGGCATAGTCCACCAAATGCATGTAGTGCACACCTGACGGACAAGTGGACATACAGGATAAGCATGACAGGCATCGGTCAACATGGGTTACCAATTCCTTGCCTGCCGGTTTGCCGTTTTCCAACATATCCTTGATCTGATAGATCCGGCCACGCGGACTGTCCAGCTCATCCCCCATCAAAACATAGGTGGGACACGTCGCGGTACAGAAACCGCAATGAACACATGTTCGTAGAATCTTCTCAGCTTCGGCCAAACCATCATCGCGCAATTGCTCAAGAGTGAAATTGGTCTCCATACCTAACGCTCCTCGCCTGAAGCCATAAGGCCTGGATTGAAGATACCAAACGGATCGAAGCTCTGCTTTACCGCTTTGTGCAGTTTGCTCACACCATTGGACAGTGGCTGAAAACTGACACCTGCACTTCTTGTGAGCTCTGGTGCCCGTATCAAAGTGGCATGCCCCCCCAATTTGGCGACCTCATTGCGGATCTCTTGTGCCGAGCCATCCTGTTCATTTTGGTGGTGACATTCAAACGCTGCATAGATTAGACCGCCCGACCAGTCATAGAGCAATGATGCATCCATCTGATTGTGTAAATATCGGCCAATGGTCGGCGCATCTGTCGGTTTGACGGAGATCTTCCAGAGGAGCTGACGGTCATCATCATTGACGATGGAAAGATCTGCGACCTTATCCCAGATTTCCTTGCTCTCATGATCGTCTAGATGTACGACTTCCCCAAAATCCAGATTGTCTGCATCACAAGCATCCATCAACAGATCCTGAAGCTCTTGGACGCGATAATTCAAAGACTCTGCAAAGCCTTCAATTCTGAGAATAGTCCTTGCCCGGACATCATCCTTGCGGGCATCAGGGTAAAGGTGAGCGGCAGAGGTAATCTCAAACGGACTACCCATGACCTTGCACATCAAAGGCACGGCTTCGTCCTCATAGAGACCATCGATCAGCAACGTGCGTTCTTGCTCTGGTTTTGGCTGAACCTTGAAACATACCTCTGTCAGAAGTCCCAATGTTCCCCATGATCCGCAAACAAGCTTGGTCAGATCATAGCCTGTGACATTCTTCATCACTCGGCCACCATTCTTGATGATTTCACCTTTGCCGTTGATCATCTCGATGCCGATCAGGCTGTCGCGGGCTGCGCCAAAAGCAATACGACGGGAGCCAGACAAATTACAGGCTGCAATTGCCCCAATAGTGGGCATACCATCTGAGCCCAAAGCCCGTTGATAGGTTATCGGATCAAAAGCCAGACGCTGGTTATGCTTTTTCAGCTCTGCTTCAATCTCCGCAAGAGGCGTCCCAGCTTTGGCTGCGATGACCATTTCCGATGGTTCATAGAGCGTAATACCGCAGAGCCCTGCGCTCGATACGATCTGTTCGACCTGCATAGGCGTACCGATTTGGGACTTTGTGCCCCCACCGCGCAATGCTATCGGGGTTCGCTTATCGGCTGCGTCTCGAATGATCTCTGCGGCCTTCTGATTAGAAGCCGGCGTCAAAATATTGGTCATGGCCTGATCCTGAAAAATAATGATTGCTCACTCAATGCAAAGCTTATTCAGCCGCTTCAAAAGTCGGATGAGCCAAACTTTCGACTTCGGGCCGACCTTCCAACGGGAAGACCTTGACCGGGTTCAACAACCATTGAGGATCCAACGCTGACTTGATCGTCATTTGCTGATCAAGATCCACCTGATTGAATTGATCATTCATCAGATCGCGCTTTTCGATGCCGACACCATGTTCTCCGGTCAGACAACCGCCAACTTGGACGCAGAGCTTGAGGATATCTGCCCCGGCATCTTCCGCTTTTTGGCATTCTTCCGGATCGTTGATGTTATAAAGGATCAGCGGATGCAGATTGCCATCGCCTGCATGGAAGATATTGGCCACACCCAAATTGTAACTATCGACAATTTTGCCAATTCCTTCCAATACTTGTGGCAAGGTACTGGTCGGGATGGTTCCGTCCATACACATATAATCTGAGATCCTCCCCATGGCACCGAAGGCAGATTTTCTGCCCAGCCAAATGCGGCTACTCTCGGCCTCTGACTGGGAAACCTTCGTTATGGTGGGGTTGTAATCCTTGGCGATTGCAGAAATCCGCGACAGCAGATCCTCCATTTCATCGTCTGAGCCTTCCACCTCGATGATCAGCAATGCTTCAACATCCATTGGATAGCCCGCATGGGCAAATTCCTCGCAGACTTTGATGGCGGGTTTATCCATATATTCGATGGCGACTGGAATGATGCCCGATCCAATGATCGCAGCCACGCAAGCCCCTGCATCCGACGGAGACTGGAACCCCATCAGCATGGGGCGTGCACCTTCAGCTTGGGCCAGAATGCGTACAGTTGCTTCGGTCACCACACCCAACTGACCTTCGGAACCAATGATGAGCCCCAGCAGATCATAGCCTTCGCTATCCAAATGCTGGCCACCGACTTCGACAATGGTTCCGTCCATCATCACAATGGTAACGCCGAGGATGTTATTGGTGGTCACACCATATTTCAGACAATGAGCTCCACCAGAATTCATGGCGATATTCCCTGCGATGGTGCAAGCCAGTTGACTGGAAGGATCTGGTGCATAGAAGAAGCCATCAGCGGATACAGCATTGGTGATGTTTATATTGGTGACACCTGTTTGCAGCTTGGCAGTGCGATTGAGATAATCGATTTCCAATATCTGGTTCATCTTGGAAACGCCCAAAACGATCCCGTCTTCGACGGGCAAGGCGCCCCCCGCCAATGAGGTCCCTGCCCCACGTGGGACGACTTTCACACCCTGTTCATTGCAGAATTTCAGGATATCGCTGATCTGCTGGGTGGTATGTGGCAAGGTCACGGCCATCGGGATTCGTCGGTAGGCCGTTAGGGCATCGGCTTCATAGGCCCGACATTCATCTTCATTGCTGATTAGACATTCAGCAGGCAACAGCCTGGCCAATCCTGCGACAATCTGCTCGCGTCGTTGCAGAATTTTTTCATCAGGTATTGGCAATTCTATCGACATATCGATCCTCCCAGTCCGGTCAGCAATTCATTTTCTTATTGGTAAAATGTATTTACCATTTTATCAATAGCGCAAAATTACCCAATTGGACGCATTGGCAGGAAATAATTTGCCAGCTATACCTTGGCATAATTAGAGATAATGAAAATCATTCCTTCCACATAGGAAATAATTGTATGGCGCCGACACGCGATCTGTTCGAGATGGAAATCTTCGCACGCATTGTTTCATTGGGCAGCATGACGGCAGCCAGCCAATCTCTTGGCATTTCTGCGGCAGTTGTCTCCAAACGCATGAAAAAACTGGAAGATCGGCTGGGAACACGCCTCCTGCAGCGGACCACACGTCAGATTGCCTTGACCGAAGCTGGACAGGATTTTTATGATCACGTCCAAATCATATTGGAGCGCGTGGAAGAGGCGGAAGCCGCAGTCACTCAACGCTCCAGTCAAGTGCGTGGGCATTTGACCATCTCAATCCCTACATCATTCGGTCGTATGCATGTCGCCCCACATCTTGGTCCATTTTTGCGTGACAATTCCGGCTTGTCGATTGATCTGCATAGTTCCGATGATTTCATTGATCTGGTTGGAGATGGCTATAATTTGGCTATCCGTATTGGCGCTTTGCCAGATTCCTCACTTGTTGCACGCAAATTGGCTCCTATTCATCGTCTGTTATGCGCCAGTCCTGACTATTTGGATCGTTATGGTGAACCTGCCAACCTGAATGATTTGGCAGATCATGTTTGTCTTGCTGCCCACAATCAGGATCCCTGGCGACTGGAAGGACCTGATGGTACCGAAATCATCCGTACACAGGGCATATTGCGCAGCAATTCTTCCGAAGTCATCCGCTCCGCCGTCATTGCAGGCATTGGAATAGGTCTCAGATCCAGCTGGGATGTGGGAGATGAGTTACGCGATGGACGTTTGAAAGTGATCCTGCCGCAATACCGGGCGTCCAGTCAGATCGGGCTCTATGTAATTTATCCGTCCCGACGCTTCTTGCCCGCCAAGGTCCGCCTCTTCATTGACTATCTGGCAGAGCTTTATGGCACCAATCCCTATTGGGACAATGGGCTGGATGCTTTTATTTCTCTTCCTACAAGTTCCCAATAGTTCCCAGGCTCGGGCATTTGCAATATTCATGAGTAGAAATATCAAGTTTGCGCCAGAATGTCGCAGGCAAGCCAATTTCATGAAACCAGTATTCATATTATAAACCTGAATGGTATATTCCACATTTCTTGTTTGCCCGGTCGCCGCAAGGCGTAATCCGTGTCTTGCTGGCAATGCGAATAATGGAAATGGGTGGAGCCATGCCAATTGTTTGTCTGGATCAATCCAGACATATGTCAGGAGCAAAATTATGACTTTTACCAATACGATTCCTCTAGTCACCAGCATGGCAATCTTGGCTGTTGTCACCTCTATCGCTGCACCGGCTTTTGCCGAGACTTATGAAGTTCAGATGCTGAACAAAGACCCGGAAAACAAAAAGAACAAGAACATCTTCAAACCGGCATTCCTGAAAATCAATCCAGGTGACACCGTTAAATTTGTTTCCACCAACAAAGGTCACAACACGCAATCTGTAAAAGGCATGATCCCTGAAGGTGCTGAAAAGTGGAAATCCAAAATCTCCAAGGATTTCGAGATCACCTTCGATGTTGAAGGGACCTATGGCTACAAATGCACTCCACACTATGCCATGGGCATGGTTGGTGTGATTGTTGTTGGCAACGGCAATGGCAATCTGGCAGCTGCCAAAAGCAAGAAAGCACCGAAAAAAGCAGCCAAAGCCTTCGAAGCCCTTTATGCTCAGGTTACAGAATAAGCTTCCCAAATCGTTGAAAACTGAAAATGGGATCGGAGATATTTCCGGTCCCATTTTTTGTAGCAAGGCTCTGGCCGCAACCATCCCAGCGTGACGAATGGCAAAATGACCACTTGCTCCGCTCGTTATTTTCAATATTCTGCATCTTTCTGCCTTACTCATCCTGATGTGCTTGAGGGAGCCATCTGGGTGAATAAAGTGTGCTGCTCTCGTTGAAAGGACCCCGGTAGATGCAGACAAGAATTCAAAGTTTCTTTCACCGGATATCTGGTGCTTGCCTCCTTGTGCTGATGATCGGACTTAATAGTCAGGCTGTACAAGCGGAAGTGATAGAAGTTCAGATGCTGAACAATAATCCCGACAATCCGCGCAGCCGAAATCTGTTTTTGCCCCGCGTGGTCCATATTCAACCCGGGGACGTTGTAAAATTCATTCCTGTCGATTTTGGTCATAATGCGGAAAGCATTGATGGATTGGTGCCAAAAGATTTTCCCAAGTTCAAGAGCAGGCTGTCGCAGCCATTTGAGCAAGCCTTTGAAAAAGAGGGAGTTTATGCATATAAATGTACGCCTCACTATGCCATGGGCATGGTGGGTATCGTCGTCGTCGGAAATACCAAACCCGATATTGATCAGTTCAAAGCCAAGAAGATGCCAAGACGGGCTGCAAAGGCTTTCAGGAAAATGTTTAAGGAACTGCAAGTTCGGGACCATTAAGCAACAAAAGCAAGCTGCGACAATTTGGCTCGCTTTTGTTGCGATAATTTTGCCGCATTTCCTGCTCAAAAGGTTTAATCAGATCGGGACCCCATGACGAGCATCCCTCTCGAACCTTCATCCTATTGGATGGCAAGACTTTGATAGGGGTTTTGGTATATTGGAGGAAAGAGGCTTGAGACCAGAGATATGAGCCTTCTTTCGGGAACAATGAAAAGGACCAGAAATATGAAACGCTTGATTGCTGTTGCTGGCATGGTTGTACTTGCCGCCACCGGATCCGCACTTGCCGATGGCGATGCTGAAAAAGGCAAAAAAGTCTTCAAAAAATGTAAAGCGTGCCATCAGGTAGGCGAAAAAGCCAAAAACAAAGTCGGCCCAATCCTCAACGACATCGTTGGTCGCGAGATTGCTACCGTTGAAGGCTTCAAATATTCCAAAGCTTTCAAAGCCAAAAAAGAAGAAGGTGGCTTTGTTTGGGATGACGCGAACCTGGACGGTTATCTGACCAAGCCAAAGAAATTCATTCCTAAGAACAAAATGGCTTTCGCTGGTCTGAAAAAAGAAAAAGATCGTGTAAACGTCATCGCTTATCTGAAAACCTTCTCCAAGCCTGCTGAATAAGGTTTTCATTCTTCGCCTTGGCGAATGATTGATGTATTTTACGCCCTGTCGGACCTTTCCGGCAGGGCGTTTTGCTTTCAGGCTTTTTCTGATTGGGTCTATACAGGCTTCACTGTCAACTTCGCATGCAAGGCACGCAAGTCCGGCCAGATATAGGCTTTTTCGCGAAAGACAATCTTGTTGCTACGCCGTTCTACGCGCTTGGGACCTTCCTGACCACCAATCCTCTCATAGAAACTCTCAGCCTTCATATTGCCACCGACAACCCATAGCGCCACATCTTTATAGCCATGATCGATCAGGTCTTTGGTCAGAGCAGAAACAAGCATCTTGCCATGCCCTTGCCTCTGATGATTGGGATGAAGATAAATGGCGTAGATCTCAGAATCGGCCAGATCAGGCATTGGCTCAACCTCGTCATCAGACTTTTCCAATGAACGAAATGGACCGGCCAGAGCGTAGCCAATCAGGTTTTGCCCCTCATGCAAAACATATGCACAAAGCCCCGACTTCTCGTCGCTTAACCACTCTCGCCAATGCGGTTCCTCTGCTTTGGCATCCAGATTATCAAGAGCTGGGTCAGGCATCAAACCCTTGTAGCTGTCTCTCCAACACAGAACTTTAAGTCTGGAAATGGCTTTCGCATCATCCGGATTGGCCACACGCAGATTGATGATGGTCATAGGGCAACTCTTTTGAAACTAGAGGCAAGGAAATAGAATAACGGCCAGAATAAGGAAAAGCTGGGGTCCACAACTCCCCAGCCATCCCGGCCTCCCCCACGTCCGCAATACAGAAAGACACTTTCTTTCTGCTCTCGCATCGCCAGATGAGCGAAGTCATCGACATATCATGGACCATGCAGCATCGAGGACTTTTCCTCTATTCACGCACTCACTAAGGGCCGGACAGCTCTGGATGGTCTGAACTTGGCGAGATCTTGACTACATTCTCTGCATATTCGCCTCAATGTGCAAGCCCTCAGATGAAAAATCTTGACCTATGGCCGTCTTGGGACCAGTGGAAATATCGTCATCGATAAACTGGCTAAAACAAATTACCTGTTTTGCTGGATTGGATTCTAACGTGGATCTGATAAAATAAGACCATGTCTCCGATCACAGTGGCCTTTTGTCGCTCGCGTCAACATGCTCCGAGCGATGCATTCCTCATGCAATCGCTTACTGTTTGGAAAGAATGGGAAATTCATGATCTTCAGAGCCATTAGCCAAAATAGAACCTCGGATGCAGTCATTGATCAGATTGAACGCCTGATCCTGGAGGGTGTATTGCGCTCGGGAGACCAATTACCGGCTGAACGAGAGCTGGCTGGAAAACTTGATGTCTCACGCCCGGTGTTACGTACGGCGCTGAAGGAATTGGAAGAACGGAACTTGATCCGTACCCAACATGGTGGCGGCACCTTCATTGCAAATGTGGTTGGCACCGTTTTTTCCGATGAAGTGTTTGAGTTGATCCGTCGTCACCCCAAAGCCCATAGCGATTATTTCGAATTCCGACGCGATCTGGAGGGCGTAACTGCAGAACATGCAGCCCGTCGTGCAACTGATGCAGACAAGCTCATTCTGACGCGCATCATGGAAGTCATGCGCCAACATCATGCCGAAGGCGACATCCACAAAGAGAGTGAAGCCGATTTTGAGTTCCACCAGGCAATTGTGGAAGCCAGCCACAATATGCTGATGCTACATACCCTTCGTTCCTGTTATAAGTTGCTTGCGGAAGGTCTTTTCTATTCTCGCATTCGCCTTTATGAAACACCCGGCGTACAAGATGCCTTGCTGCAACAACATGAACGCCTTTACAAAGCAGTGATGGATGGCAACCCTGATGAAGCGCGAGAGGCTGCGAGACACCATATGGATTATGTAGAGAAAACCTTGGCTCGCACAAATCAGGCGGGTATATGGGAAGAAATCTCGCGCATGCGGCTATCCCAAATGGCCGATCGCAGCGATAAAAGCCCGAAAGCACGCAAATCTGCCAATGGACGCTCGACCACAAAAGCATCCAACAAAACCGACACACAGCTCGCGTCTGCCCATTCGGCGCGAAAGACACGGAACGCCAGGGATGAGATGACCGGATAGATCATTCACAACCACTTGATTTGGCTTCTATTTATCGATCACCATATTCTTCAATCTTTGGACAGCCCCAATTGCATCCCCTGCAAATGGACTGACCAATCCGGGCATATTCATCATCGGATCGCTTATCATGGACCAGCTAGAATTTGATTTCGATGTGCCCGAGATCGACCATCCAGCCCGGAAAGGCAAGCAGGTGGGCCTTTTTGTTACCTGTCTTGTCGATCTCTTACGTCCGGTGGTCGGCTTCTCATCGGTCAAATTGCTTGAAGATGCCGGATTTGACGTTGTGGTGCCCCAAAATCAGACGTGTTGCGGTCAATCGGCCCACCATTCCGATGACAAGAGTGATGCACAGGACCTTGCTCGAGACGTCATCAAGACATTTGAACCCTATGACTACATCGTCACCCCTTCCAAATCATGCGCCGCCATACTCCAGGACATATATCCCGACCTGCTGGCTGATGACCCCGCTTGGCAGCAACGTGCGTTGCAGACAGCAAAAAAAAGCTTTGAGCTGATCACATTTCTTCATGATGTCGCAGCTACAGAGAGGTTTTCATCCCGTTTCCAGGGTTCAATTACCTATCATACTCCTTGTGAGGAGCAGGATGTTCCATCTACCGATAAGTTGGCAAAGACGCTGCTGGGCAAACTCAGCTTGATTGAGCTACGTGAAATGAACGAGCAAACAAACGCAGCTGCTGGTCCATCATCCTCTCATTTGACAGGAACTTTTAAAAAAGAAGCTCATTCTGACACCCAGATTCCAAAGCGAATTATAGCGGCGGGTGCTGGCACGGTTTTATCGAACGATATGGGACATTTGATGAATCTGGCCCGATTGTTGAAACGAGATGGATCCGCCATCGAAGTTCGACATGTTGCAGAAGTTCTGGCCGATATGGCTGATGGTCCTGCTATTGGTGAGAAACAATTCGCAAATCGAAAGACCTGATCAAAGCATCTGTCACGTGCCTGATCTTTAAAAGCTACCCTTAGTCTTCTTGACGATATCCTGACTTGACTGCATTCTGAAACTGAATGGACAAAGCGAGGAGCGCAACATGACCGACATGTCTATGAATTTTCTGGATTTTCTGGATAACATTTATGGCAAGGCTGTTCGAGAGCAAATCGCCACGGCCACAAACATGCAGCCAGCTGATTTACAAAAGGCAGCTGATGCCTTTACTCCCGCCTTTCTACAAGGCCTCATGCAAATGAGTAAACTTGCTGCTCAATCCCCGGAAAGCCGTGCCTCATCCTCGCCTGATTTGATGGATTTGTGGCCTGATGAAATGCGATCAGCCATGCAAACTCTCATTGATCAGGCACAAAAAACAACACAACAATTGGGTGGCTCTGCTTCCTCTTCTTTCCCATTTTCTCTCTTCCAGCAGTCAGATGCTGCTCATCAGATGGAACAATTGCATCAAAGCTTCATGGCTTATAGTGCGCAAAGCCAGCTATGCGATCAAGTCGCCAAAGCAACGGGGTTGCCCATAGATCAATTACAAGCCTTGTTCCCGATGCTGACGGCTTACGGCCTCATGCCACTTATGCCGCCCAAACTGGATGATGCGGGAGGATGGATCGACTATCTGGGCTCCCTGGGACGACAGAATTTTCAGCGTGCAAACAAGGAGCTCGGTGACATGCCGAATCCGTTTGCTGCAGCGTTTGAAGGATGGCGTTCTGGTTTTTATCCAAAAACCGGCCCAGAACCAGCCAAGCCAGCAGCCTTGAGCGACGAGGAGATCGCGGCAAAGAAGATGGCTGAACTGAACGATGCCGCACTGGAAATGCAGACCAATTACATGAAAGGCCTCAACTCCTTGTTCGAGAGCTACCAAACAGGGTTTGACAAAGCACGCGAAGAAAAAGAATAAGATTTTTCCTTTATGCCGGGTTCCGAACAAAAAAAGACCCGCCGGGTTAGGGCGGGTCAAGGATTGGGGACCATACGGCCATGATCCCCGGCTGCTTAGCGATGTGTGACATAGTTAGACCCAAGATTGTGAGTCTGGGGCGGATCAGGTCATGTCACATGGCGGAGTGCTAACTGATAACGGCTGCTAAACTAATCAGACAGCAACTCCTGTCAGAGGTGAACAGCATGGCTGCTCAGTCTGCGCCTGTGCCTGGAGGTTGTTGGCAAAGGCACTCTTATTGCCGGCCGTCGGGATAATACGGCGCCGCTCGGCAAAGGGAGAAAGAATATAAGGATCTGTATGCCACGGCACGGCATGCGCGGAAACCAGATCAGATCGTGTCAGACCAATATCCTTGAGCATATGATCGTCCAGATTGTCCAGACGTCGCAAGGCATATCGGTTTTTTGTCCATGCAGTTACGTTCGTTGCAAGGCGGCTGATGCCTTGCCTGGCAATATACAGAGCGCGGATGAAAGCGGCTGTCAGCATTGGTCATCTCCTTGGTTGGATGCAAGAACTGCATCTAATCTTTCCTTGAACAGATACGAACTACGGACGTTCCGTCCGATGTATCGTCATTTCGCTTGATGACGTCACTATTTCAAATTCTTTTCAATAAATCCAACGAATGTTTTTTATGGAAACCATCTGTTTTTGTGATATATAACGGGGAGAGAGAAATTTTCCAAACACGATCATGACGTTAGGGAAGTTGGCATTGCCCCCTTCGTTGCAAAAATTCGTTAGATATTAGGAGAATAGTATGAATGCTCTTCTGGATCTTGATCAGTTGCGTACTTTTATTGCGATTGCAGAAACAGGAAGTTTTACGCGTGCCGCCAGTCAAGTGAACAAGACACAGTCGGCGGTCTCCATGCAAATGCGCAGGTTGGAAGAGCGAATTGGACAGACCATTTTCGTCAGGGACGGTCGTCAAAGCCGGGTAACAGATGCAGGTGTTCGCCTGCTTGATTATGCTCGCCGCATGTTATCACTCAATGCAGAAACCATCGCAGCATTTTCCGCCGACGCCATGTCCGGTACGGTTCGATTGGGCCTCCCTGATGATTATGCTCCTCGCCTTCTGCCCACGGTTCTGGCCAGCTTTGCAACTACACACCCCAATATTGAAATTGAGATGACATGCGAGCAAAGCTCCTGCATTCATCGCCGGGTGGAAGATGGTCGACTGGATATTGGAATTGTCACCCACGGTGATTGCACCAAGGGCAATATAGGTCGCATCATCCGATCAGAGCCCCTGCTTTGGGTATCCTCTGCGCATCATTCCGTTCATTGCCAATCCACGATTCCTCTCGCCCTTGGCACTCCCAACTGCTCTTGGCGACATTCTGCAACTGAATCTCTTGTTCGTTCTGGCAAGCAATATCGTGTGGCTTATGTCAGTTCGTCTGCTGCTGCCCATACCGGCGCGGTCATGGCTGGGCTTGCTGTATCCGTCCTTCCGGAAAGCGCTCTGACCTCTGACATGCGTGTGCTCGGAGATCGGGAAGGTTTTCCCGAATTACCTCATTGCGACATTGCACTTTTGCGCTCCAAAACGGCCCAGGACCGCATTCACAACGCACTTGCCGCTCACATTGTCAATGCACTGGACAACGTATCAGGTAGCGGATCATTGGCAGCTGAATAGGTTTTGGACCCCAAAACCTCAAATCATTTTCACGGCTCATTTTGTTATTGATCTTGTAAAGAGCTATGAAAGCATCCGAGTGAGCAGATTTACCCTTCCCGCACTCAGCTTTTTTTACCGCGCATCACCAATATATTGCCACCAAGAATGGCTGCGAGACCGATCAAACCGGGTAATGTCCATTGATAACCTTCAAAAATCGTGGAGATGGCCAGAGCCACGATAGGGAAGAGAACCGTTGCGTAGGACGCTCGTGCCGCACCGATATTTTTCAGCAATGTCAAATATCCGGCGAAGGCAATCACGGAGGCAACGATTGCCAGCCAGATCGTTGCACTCCAATAGGTCCATGTCCATTCAATAAGAAATGGTGTGCCTGTTACCGTTGCGACGAATATCATCCAGAGTGTGCCATAAAGCATGCCCCAGGCGTTTGTGCTGATCAGAGGCAACTGAAGTTTCTGATTGGACGCGGCAACCATGTTACCGATGCAAAAACAGAGCGTCCCGGTCAACCCCAGTCCAAGTCCGGTCAAGATACCATCATTGCCCGTTGATGCGGATACCTCCGGCCAGAAAATCAATGCTATCCCGGCAAATCCCATAAGCGAACCCAAGGCTGCCAATGGTGTCGGCCTTTGCCCGAATACAATAGCGGTAAGCACAATATTGATCAGGCTTGCCAGTGAAAAGATAACTGCCATCAGGCCAGACGCCATATAACTCGCGGCGTAATAGAACATTACGAAATTGGTCGAGAAAATGAACATCCCTAGCAACAGAAAACGCACATGGATACGCCAACCAAAACGCATGGGAGCTTTGGCGAAGAGCGCCCATGCCATCATGGCCACAGTTGCAATTGCAAACCGATAGACGCCTGTCACCAGTGGCGGCACGATCTCAATTTGAAATGTCATCGCAATCCAACTGGTACCCCAGATGAATACCATGAGAATATACAGCCCAAGATCAGACGCGGACATGACACCAAAATGTGGAGCTTTGGCAGATTGAGAATATGTGGTGGCGTTGCTATCACTCATGACAGATTTCATTCCCATAGACCTCACCCACATTGGGGTGGAAGGTAGAGATTTCCAGTCTGCCACGGACCGTATCAAAATCAGCCCATCAATTCCAATGACAATAATCATCCGATTGATAAGAAATTTTGATCAAAATTAATCTCAAAGCGCCTTAGTGCTGCAAGGATTGTTTGGATGTCGCGCAATATTGGCGAATTTCACCCTTGATCTTTTCGGGATGCTCATCCTTACAGGCCGCCTCACTTTTTTGCTCAACCAAGGTCAGTTCACCGCCTACAATCTGATTGAGGTAAGCCGTGCGCGGAGCGTCTTTAGGTGGGCGGTGCTTGAATTGCGTAATTGCCTGTTTTGTCATCACACAATCAATTGTGATGATTTCGACCCCGCCATTGGTCAGGATCTCTGTCACCGGAAGAATGGACGCTTTACAGGTATCCATGTCAGCCTTTGTGGTATAGGCCGTCGACTGCCCACCTCCTGCCATTGCAGTCAGAACAAACAAAGTGACAATAGAAGATGCCGTCATGATATTTCTCGTTGATTGGAACCAATTGTCCTTATCCTACAAGAGATATCCGGATTGGCGCCTTGGCAAAGATCAAATTTTCAACATCCCTTCCTGTCCGGTGGCAAAATGCAGGACCGGTTCAATTTGTTCACCCAATCATCAAAGCGATCACAATGATGGGATCAACCGAAAGTCAAGCAATTGCAACATCCCAAGATTTGTTAAAAACGAACAGAAGAGTACAGTTTGATGCTGGCCTCTTCTGTTCAATCATCACTTCACTTCCCGTGCCAGTTTGCCTGCAAATACAAGCAGCAGAAAACCGGATGTCACACGAAAGGTCCGGTAGCGCGTTTGGGTTAGAAAGCGCGTTCTCAAAAAGGCAGCTATGCCAGAATAACTGAGCAATGAGGCTATTGAGATCGTGCAGAAGGTGGCAATCATAATGGTGGATTGCAACCAGATTGGGCGCGATGTATCCATCACTTGCGGGAAAATGGCCACAAAGAAGAGAATTGCCTTCGGATTGGTCGCTGCAAGCGTGAATGCCTCAAAGAACAACACTTTATTGGGAATATGCGGGCGGTCTACGCCATTTTCACCCAAATCCAATTCTTCCTTGATCCAGATAAGCTTGAGACCAAGCCAAGCCAGATAGACGACACCCAGCCAACGGAACAATGTCCATAAAATCTCTGATGCCAGGACAAAAGCAGCAACGCCACCGGCACAGAAAGAACCAGCCACCACCAAGCCGAGAGCGTTCCCAAAGATCGTTGGCATGGTGCCCTTGACGCCCAACTGGGCCGCTCGGCGAATAGTATTGAGAATGGCAGGTCCGGGGGTGACAATATTGGCAGCGGAAATCATGGCGAAAGATGCCCAGACGAGAAAATCCATTGATTAAATGGCCTTTATGCAAGATGGCTCGGCGGGTTGGAATGAATGAGGCAGATATAGATCCTGAAAAAGGATCGCCGCGAGCCTGAAGGTGGGAAGGGTGTGCATATTAGCTGTGTAAAGCGCGATTTGTCCATCCCTGAAAACGACCAAAGAAAAAGCCGCCCAAAGAAGAGCGGCCTTGAATTCTGAATTGGTTGTTTGAAGGAAATCAGTAAGCGAAATCCTCAAAAACACGATCAATATTGCCACCCCATTCGTTGCAATAGCGTGAAAGCAGCATATCGGATGGCGTCATGCCAAGCGCTACGGTTTCTTCCAACGCCGCCAGATACTGGGTTTCGTCAAAGCCCGCACCGTTTTTCTGGCCTCGAGCAGCAAGACCATTTCGAGAGAGTTCCACAACACGGCGAGCAATGGCTTGAACATTATCACCACGGAAAGGTGTTCTCAGACCATCTTTGGCAACGCCAATACGCAGCGCATTACGCTCTTCCTCTGTCCAATCCTTGACCAGATCCCAGGCTGCATCCAGCGTCGTCTGATCATATAGGAGGCCGGTCCACAACGCAGGTAGAGCGCAGATACGGCGCCATTGCCCGCCATCAGCCCCACGCATTTCGATATAGCGTTTCAGGCGCACTTCGGGGAACAATGTGGTCAGATGATCTTCCCAATCCTGCATGCTTGGCAGAGTATCAGGAGTGTCCTGCATCCGTTTGCCGTTCAGATAATCACGGAAGGTCACCCCGGTCATATCGTAATAAGTGCCATCACGGATGATGAAATACATCGGGACATCCAGCGCCCAATCAACATATTGCTCATAGCTGAAATTCTCGTCAAAGACGAAAGGCAACATGCCAGTCCGGTCTTCATCAAGATCTTGCCAGATGGCACCACGCAGGGATTGATATCCGTTTTTCTGACCATCCAAAAATGGGCTATTGGCAAACAAGGCTGTTGCAATAGGCTGAAGAGCCAGACCGACCCGCATCTTCTTTGCCATATCCGCTTCGGACGCGAAATCGAGATTGACCTGAATGGTGCAGGAACGGAACATCATGTCCAAACCACGGGTGCCGACTTTTGGCATGTAGTTCATCATGATGTCATAGCGGCTTTTCGGCATGACCGGAGTTTCTTCCAACGACCATTTCGGCGATGTACCAAGACCGAGGAATCCGATTCCCAGCGGGTCCGCAACTTCGCGCAATTGTGCCAGATGGCCATGCACTTCGCGACACGTCTGATGCAGGGTTTCCAGCGGAGCACCAGATAGCTCGAACTGGCCACCTGGCTCAAGTGAAATAGCACCCCCTTCGATAGGGTCGATCAGGCCAATGATATTGCCCTTATCTTCCATGCGCTTCCAACCAAGAAGACCTTCCATGCCTTCCAGAAGACGTTTGATACCCGCTTCACCCTCATAGGGGACAGGTGTGAGATTGTTCTTGTAAAAGACGAATTTCTCATGTTCAGAGCCGATGCGCCATTGCTCTTTTGGCTTTTCACCACTGGAGATGGCTTCAATGAGATCGGCCTTGTTCTCAAGGCTTATGCTGGTCTGATTTATATTTGCGCTGGCCATGAATGCGGCTCCGGGGATGGAAGCGTGAGGACAGGAAGGTTGATATGTCCGTTGGGCAGGCGTCCCCTCATGCGATCTGCCGTCTCACCAAATTAGGGATTCTTGATCAATCTACAATGGGAGAATTGGGATAAAGTTGCATAGAGCAAAATTATTGCGCGCGCACCCTTGAGATTGATCAACATATCGTGACGTAATAGAGTAATCAGCCTCTTTGAGAAATGAAATTCCCCTAAGCATCATTTCTTACACAGCTTCACTTGCTTCCTTGCCTGGTGCACGCTGCTCTCGATAGATGATGTAAAGCCCCGCCCCCACGGTGACCGCGATACCCAGCGTCGCCAGAAAATTCGGTAGATCGGAAAAAATGATCCAGCCAATGAAAGTGGCAAACGGGATTTCGAGATATTGCATGGGAGCAAGCGTGGCACTTGGAGCATAGCGCAAAGCAACTGTGAAAAGCAGATGTGCAAAGGTGCCGATAATACCAGAGCCAATCAGATAAACCCATTGAACGCCCTGTGGCATCACCCATGCAAAGCCATCCCAAATCCTGTCATCAAGCACCAACATGCAGAAAAGAAGTGTGATAACTGCCATGAATCCAGACAGGGTCTGAATGGAAACCGGGTCAATCTCGCGTGTCATTTTTCGTGTTACCATCATGAAAACCACAAAGGTGAGTGCCACGAAAATCGGCCATAGAGCATTCAAGCCAACGGCAACGAAATTGGGTTGAACCACCATAAGTGTACCGACGAATCCAATGATGGATGTTATCAAACGATGCGGGCCGACATGCTCCCCAAGATAAAAATGACTTACCAGTAACATCAGAAGTGGAAAGATAAAGGCGATCGCAACGGTATCTGCCAGAGGCATATATTTCAGACCGAAATACATGCCGACAATCCCGGCTGCATGAGTAATTGTTCGGATTGCAAGCAGGAAATAGATTCGCCTGGAATATCGCAACCAGGCTCTCCCCTTCTTGAACAAGACATAGGGCAATAACAGCAAGCTCTGCGCCGTAAAGCGAAACAGCAGAACCATCATGATTGGCACAGAGGCACTCATGAGTTTGATGAGGGCATCACCAAACGGGATCACGGCGCAGAAGGAAATCATCAGAAAGATGCCCAACAAGGGCTTATCGGAGGTCATTCGCGAGAGCGTAGTTGTGTTGGATGATATTTTCAATGCGATTGTTCTACCAACAGGCAATTTTCTTCGCAGCACCCGGATTTGGTCATTATTGCGTAGAAAGTTCAAAATTCCTGACGATCAAGCAGAAGCTGATGGCATTAAAGATATGAATTCAGACATTCACAGAAGCAGGATTTTTGGAAACAGACTGGACAGCCGGGGGTTGGATCGCTTAGCCTTTCTTCACTTTCAGGCGTTTGTTCTGAAAACCCGCCTATCTGCTGACTGACAGTCTTGCTGCCAGTCCAATCCATAAAAACCAAGCATATCACCATTTCGGTATTCGACTGATATTATAAAGAGAAGGAACATCATGACATTTATTTCCAAACTGGTGAAAGCCACCGGTATGGCTGCTGTCGTCGCTGCCGGGCTGACCGGTGCTGCCAGCGCTCAGGACATCAAGTTCTTCACTATTGGGACCGGCGGCACCGCCTATACCTATTATCCAGTGGGTGGCGTGATCGCCAATGCTATTTCCAAGCCTCCCGGCTCTCGTGAATGTGGCAAAGGTGGCTCTTGCGGTGTAGATGGCTTGATCGCTTCTGCTGTGTCTTCGCGCGGTTCCGTTGACAATGTGAATGCCATCAGCTCGGGTTTGCGCAATTCAGGCTTTGCTCAGTCCGATGTTGCCTACTGGGCCTATACCGGCACCGGCACCATGGAAGGCAAGAAAGCACAGAAAGACCTGCGCACAATTGCAGCCCTTTTCGAAGAGCACATCCATCTGGTTGCGCTGTCTGACAGTGGTATCAACAGCGTTGCGGATCTGAAAGGCAAGCGTGTCTCTCTCGATGAGCCAGGCTCTGGTACCTATGTAGATGGCAAGCTGATCCTGGAAGCCAATGGCCTTTCCGTAAAAGATGTCACCGCAGAAGCATTGAAAGGCAATGCCGCCTCTGAAGCTCTGCGCAATGGCAAGATTGACGCCTTCTTCGTGGTTGCAGGCTATCCAACCGGCTCACTGGTTGAGCTGGCTTCTGCTGCCAAGATCAAACTGGTACCTATTGATGGTGCAGGCGCCAAGGCCCTCACCGATAAATATGGTTTCTTCGCTCAAGGTTCCATTCCCGCTGGCACCTATGAAGGTGTTGGTGAGACCAGTACGGTTGCAGTTGGTGCTCAATGGTTTACCTCTGCCAAAGAAGATGACGAGCTGATTTATAACATCACCAAAGCTTTGTGGAACAAGGAAACTCGCAAGCTTCTGGATGTTGGCCATGCCAAAGGCAAGACCATCACCAAGGAAACCGCCCTGAACGGGGTAGGTGTTCCTCTTCATCCGGGTGCTGAGAAATTCTACAAAGAAGCTGGCCTTTTGAAATAGATTGGTTGTTTCAAGATGGATCCGGGCAATTCTTTGTCCGGATCTTTTTTCTCCATTGAGACCCAAAGGGAGTGAAGCATCCATGTCTTCAAGCCAGCCACCCGCTAATGGCATAGGCGAGCTGACCGCTGAGCAATTGGCGGAAATAGAGCGCAAATATGATCCTGAAACTGCTTTTCGCCCAACCAGTGGTGTGGTGGCTCTGTTCATCGCCTTTGCGCTTGTGGCTATGTCGCTCTATCACTTCTATGCCTCCGGTTTTGCACTCATCCGCGAGCTTCTGCATCGTGGTATTCACGTTTCCTTTGTTCTGGGTTTGGTCTTTCTGCTCTTTTCCTTTCACAAGGCAGGCAATGCGACGAAAGCGCAGAAAGCTTGGTATCGCATCGGTGGCGTCTCTTTTCTCGATATTCTTTTTTCCATGGGTGCGGTCGCCGCAGCCATGTATCTGCCATTACTTCCGCCAGAAGTGGTCGCAGAACGCGTCGGCAATCCATCGCAGTTTGATGTTTTGATGGGATCGATCCTGTTGGTATTGACGTTGGAAGCGACCCGTCGCTCCGTTGGCCCAACCCTTCCAATCATTGCACTTATCTTCATGGCCTTCGCCCTTTTTGGACCCTATGCTCCCGGCGCTCTGAAACATGGCGGCACGTCTTGGTTGGGTTTGATCAATCATCTCTACATGACCAATCAGGGCATCTATGGCGTCGCCATCGGGGTGATGGCACAATATGTCTTCCTGTTCATTCTGTTTGGCGTTTTGGCCACTCGTATCGGGCTCGGCCAGCTTTTCATTGATCTCGCCATGGTGATTGCGGGGCGTTATTCCGGCGGTCCAGCCAAGGTGGCCATTTTCTCTTCCGCTTTCATGGGCACGATTTCCGGCTCTTCCATTGCCAACACTGTGACCACCGGGGCACTCACCATTCCAGCCATGAAAAAGGTCGGTTATCCGCCGCATTTTTCCGGGGCGGTTGAAGCCACCAGTTCCACGGGTGGGCAAATCACGCCACCGATCCTTGGCGCTGCCGCCTTCATCATGGTGGAGTATCTGGAGATCCCATTGAGGGATGTGTTGGCAGCTGCCCTCTTCCCTGCCCTTTTGCACTATTTTGGCATCTTCATCATGGTGCATCTGGAAGCCAGGAAACTGGGTTTGCGTGGCCTGACTGCAGAAGAATTACCAAAGCTTGGCATCGTCCTGAAGCAGCATTGGCTTTCCATCATTCCGCTCGGAATTCTGGTCTATCTGATCATGAGCGGTCGCACACCTGATTATGCGGCGGTCTATGGCATCATTGCCTGTGTCGTCGTCGGCTTTCTCAATCCGACTGATCGCTTGAACCTGAAAGATCTTTGGAACGCTCTGGCATCGGGTGCCAAGAATACATTGGCAGTCGGTGCAGCTGCCGCCACAGTTGGCATTGTTGTGGGCGTCGTGACGCTAACCGGCGTCGGTTTCCGCCTTGGCTATGTGGTCGTGCAGACCGCTTCCGACATGGGGGCGTTTGTCAGCACAATCTGGCCGCTGTCCTTCTTTGCGATTGAGCAATGGGCACTGTTCTTCTCTCTCATTCTGATTGCGATCGCCTGTATCATCATGGGTGCGGGAATTCCGACAACGGCAACCTATATCATTCTGGTAGCAGTGGCAGCACCAGCACTGGCGCAATTGCAGGTGCAAAATTTGGTCAGCCATTTCTTCGTCTTTTATTACGGCGTTTTGGCCGATATCACACCTCCGGTTGCGCTGGCCGCTTATGCTGCGGCAGGCATAGCAGGCTCCAATCCGTTCCAGACCGGCAATACAGCCTTCCGCCTTGGCATTGCCAAGGCCATGGTGCCCTTTGTCTTTGTCTATAGCCCAGCATTGCTTCTGGTCGCTGATGGCTTCACCTGGTCAGCCTTCATCATCACGCTTTCCAGCGCCATGATGGGTATCGGCTGCATGGGGATTGCCTTCTCCGGCTACCTGTTGGCGCCTCTTCCCATGCTACAGCGCTGGTGGATGGCCTTGGTTGCTCTGCTGTTCATTGCACCTGGCCTGACAACCTTGCTCATCGGTATAGCCTTGGTCGCACCAATAGTATTGTTGCAATTGCGGGATCGGAAAAAGTTAGCCGTTGCAGCAAGCTAGAAGCAATTTCACTTCCTACAATCAAAAAAAGCCGCCGGAGATTTCTGGCGGCTTTCCTACATTCTGTATTTGTGTTCTCATCTCGCTACGTACGGCTTGCAGTAGCCAGACGCGCACCGAGGCCAACCAGTAATCCTCCAAAAGCTCTATCCAACCATAGGGCAAATCTGGAATGTTTTTTGAGGTAAGTCGCCAGCGGCGCAGCGGAAAAGACATAGACAGCTTCAATGGCAAATCCGATCAGGATAACCAAAAAGCCGAGAAAAATGGTTTGCTCGATGACATAGCCACTTTGCGCGGTGATGAACTGAGGCAAAAACGCCATGAAAAAGATCGCCACCTTGGGGTTGAGAATGTCAATCAGCATGCCTTGCCGAAATACTGATAACGCACTTGTCTTCTTGTTTGTTTTATCCTTGAACGCCAACGCACTTTCCTTTGCAAAGAGTGCCTTGATCCCAAGAAAGATCAGATAGGCCGCACCGACATATTTCACCAGCATAAAGGCCGTCGCAGAAGTTGCCAGAATCGCCGACAAGCCCAAAGCAGCTGCAAGCACATGGACAAACGCACCGGTACAAACACCTGCGGCGGCAGTGAGGCCGATTTTTCGTCCGTGGGCCAGTGATTTAGACAGAATGAAGATCAGATCTGGTCCAGGCGATAGCGAAAGCAGGCTGGCAGAGATGATGAACAAACTCCAGCTTTCAATCGACATGATCATGAGCAGTTTCCCCCATAGCGTTTATTTAGGCAGTCTTCTTGCTATCAGGGAAATTGTTCCCATGGCAATCTTTATCTTGCCAATTGCCGGCATGCATTCCATGGTGGAAATCACTCACCCACTTGGACACCCTCATGCCCGAAATTGCCCATCAAGTTGATGTTTCCCGTAGAAAAGGGATCCTGCAAGCCTTTGCCTGTCTTGTGCTGATCAGTGCTATGCCGGTAATCGCCAACACCCGTCCGTCAGATGGCGTTGGAACCGATGCGCTGACCTATGCTTTCCTGTTGTCCGTCTGGCAATTTCTTTTTTCTCTTCCACTCTTTGCAAGAGAAGCTAAGAGTGGACGGAAGGGGTTATTCGATCAGACGATGGAGCGCGCAGTCAAAAAGCGATTGCTCCTGACCATTATTGGCACCGGGATGATGTTCGGGCTCTCGACTTTTTTGTATGTGCTCTCGGCAAGAAAAGCGGGAGCGGTTGGATCTGCTTTGGCCATTCAGGCTTATCCCTTGTTTGCAATATTATTGGAGAGCTTGTTCCTGCGACGTCACAAGACAATTCTTGAACTGGCATTCACCCTCGTACTGATCACAACATTGGTTTATTTGGCAACCAATGGTACCTTCCAGTCGGAAGAGCTGTCCGGCTGGTTCCTGCTTGCACTGACCATCCCGTTGATCTGGAGCATTGCGCATATCATTCTGCGTGAAATGATGGGAAAAACCTCTTTCACACCAGCGCAAATTACAACCATTCGTGCGGGCACCTCGTTGCTGTTTTTACTCGGCGTGATGATGTTTACAGGGCACATCACAACATTGCCTGATGCATTTTTCAATGGTGCCTTACAACAGGCTGCTGCCGCATTGGGGCTGGTCTATTATGTGGAGCTATTGATCTGGTTCTATGCGGTACGACATATTGATGTCTCGCTAGCCAGTTCCATTACCGTTCCTGCACCAGCTGGCACCATGGTGCTTGCATTTATTTTTCTCGGTGACCAGATCCAGACCTATCAGATAATCGCCATGTTCGTGATCATGGCCAGCCTGTATGGTCTGATTTTCGCTGGAAAACGCAAGGCCTGAACCTAGACCCAATCTCCCAGTACGGCCTGAACAATGGCAAGAGAAGCAACAGCCGCTGTGTCGGCACGCAGAATGCGCGGCCCCAAAGGGATAGCTGTAACAAATTCACATGCCAGCAATTCCTCGCGTTCCTGTTTGGAAAAACCACCTTCCGGGCCAATCAATATGGCAAGCGGCGGCACTCCTTCACCCTCGCCACGCAAGGTGTTGAGAATCACGAGAGGATCAAGATTGGTTTCGGTCTCATCGCAAAAGATGATCAGTCGATCAGGATCACTTTGCTGCCATTGCTCCAGCAATTTTGACAGAGCCACAGGATCATCAACTGGAGGAATGGAAAGGATGCCACATTGCTCGGCAGCTTCGATGGCGTTCAGGCGCATCTTTTCGAGTTTAGGCCGACGCTCCTGCGTATGTTGCGTCATGATGGGCCGCAACTTCGCCACACCCATTTCGACGGCTTTTTGTGCCATATAATCGATACGGGCAGATTTTAGCGGCGCAAAAAGATAGTGCAGATCGCTTGCTTTCGGGTCTGGTTGTGGGCGCTCCTGTTCCATTGGCACGAGAGCTGCTTTCTTGCGCCCCAGGGCATGCAACTCGCATTTCCATTCCCCATCCCGGCCATTGAAGATCAGCATCTGATCGCCTTGTTCCATACGCAAGACATTAAGCAGATAGTTGGCCTGAGCCCGATCACAGGGAATGGCATTGTTCTCAACAATATCCTGCTCGACCCAAAGACGCTGGCTCTTGTAATCATAATGGGACATTTGCGTCTCCTTCTGCCTTGGCAGGGCTTCTCAATTACCCTATTTCTTGTCTTCCTATTGCATTTTTACAAGGCTTCGCCAAGAGCAGATAAAGGACATTGATATTTATGGCTCGTATTATTCTTATGCGTCACGGCCGAGGTGAGTTTGACTTTGATGATGCATATGGGCGCTGGCTCTCTGCCAATGCAATGGCCGAGCTGATCGACAATTATGAAACAACTGGACTGGCACAACCTCAATCACCGCCGGATGATACCAAACATCTTGCTCAAAGCGCCAGTTATGCTGTTTCCAGCCCGCTTCCACGAGCGCTTGCCTCCCTATTGGCCCTCCGCATGGATGTGGAGTTTACAACAGACCCAGTTTTTACCGAAGTCCCAATGGCTCGCCCTGCTTCACTCTCCTTTCTTGGCAAAATCCCTTTACCAGTGATTGTCTGGTCGGTATTGTTACGATTGCTCTGGTGGTTAAGGCTCGCAAAGGGCAAGGAAGGCTATGGAGCCAGTATCATCAGAACCCGTATCGCCGCTCTCAGGCTAGAAGAAACCGCGACACAACATGGTACAGTTTTTCTCAGCGGCCACGGTTTTTTCAACCACATGCTTGGCAAACAGCTGAGAAAACAAGGATGGCTTGAGAAAACTGACGTCATCTCCAGTACAGTTTCGTCTGGATATTGGGCTTGCAAGGTTTTCGACAAGACCCTGCCTTGATCAACAGCTTGTCCAGGACAAGCTTGACCCGCAGGCCAAACGGAGGCACCTATGGTGCTAGCATATTTATGAGCCAGGTCTGACCCTGAAGGTGAAAGCTTTTAACCGTATGTCTCAAAGCACCAACGCCGCAGAATTTACAGTTTCTGAAATCAGCTATGCCGTTAAATCTTCCATTGAAGAGCAATTCGGCTATGTGCGGGTAAGGGGCGAGCTTGGACGTGTTTCGCGCCCGGCATCCGGGCATATTTATCTGGATCTGAAAGACGACAAATCTGTTCTCAACGGTGTCATCTGGCGTGGTGCAGCTCAGAAGATGACTGTTCGACCCGAACAGGGACTGGAAGTCATTGCGACGGGGAAACTGACCACCTTTCCCGGACAATCCAAATATCAGATGGTGATTGATCGCATGGAGCCAGCCGGCGCTGGCGCCTTGATGGCCCTGTTGGAAGAACGCAAGAAAAAGCTTGCGGCAGAAGGATTGTTTGCACAGGAACGCAAAAAGCAAATCCCTTATCTGCCAAGAGTGATTGGTGTTATTACCTCGCCCAGTGGGGCCGTTATTCGCGATATTCTTCATCGTGTGGCTGATCGTTTCCCGGTTCATGTCATCGTTTGGCCCGTGCGGGTGCAAGGCGAAACTTGTGCCAAGGAAGTTGCCAATGGCATTCGCGGCTTCAATGCTCTCTCGGAGGGTGGAGACATTCCACGTCCGGATCTTCTGATCGTTGCTCGTGGCGGTGGCAGCCTCGAGGATCTTTGGGGGTTCAACGAAGAAGAGCCGGTACGTGCTGCTGCCGAAAGCGATATTCCCTTGATATCAGCTGTGGGGCACGAAACTGATGTCACTTTGATTGATTACGCCGCCGACCTGCGAGCTCCTACGCCGACCGGCGCTGCCGAGATGGCTTTACCAGTCAAATCGGAACTGCTTGCTACGTTGGGTGATTTGCATTTGCGTCAATCAGGTGCTGTGTTGCGTATGATGGAGCGTCGCCGCTCGGATCTGCGATCAGCTGCACGTGCGCTTCCGCAACCGAAGGATCTTCTGGCTCTCGCGAGACAGCGTTTTGACATGGCCTCGTCTCGTCTGGGCCAAAGCCTGCTGGCCTCGACCATGAACCATCGCAACCGATTTGATACAAATTCGGTCCGTCTACGTCCCGGATTGATGTTGAATAAAATTGCTATCCAGACAGAACGATTGACTGATCGTCAAGATCGGCTGAAACGCATATCGCTACTCACCGTCGAACAGAAACGCACCCAGTTGGAAGCTGCCAGCCGACTATTGGAAAGCCTCTCTCACAAAGGCGTTCTGGCTCGTGGTTTTGCCTTGGTTCGAAATCGCGATCATGAAATGGTGCGACAAGCCGGGCAAGTATCTGCTGGGCAAGGTCTCAGTCTGGAATTTTCTGATGGCACGGTCTCTGTGGTCGCAGGACTGCTTGATCCGGTTAACTTGACCCCTTCGGATAGCAATCCAGCAACGGGGAATGATGATATCAACGAGCCAGCAGATGACACGGCCGACGGTATCATGAGGGCTGGTGCGATTTCTGCCGAAGATATCGAAGCAACCTTGCGCGATATGGCTGGTGGAAAACGTCGTTCAGCGAAACCAACCAAAAGTGTCTCATCCACCAAGTCAGACAATTCCGAAGCACCTGCCAAGGACAAACCGAAAGCAAAGCCGCGCAAAGCCCCCAAATCAAGCGATGATGCACAAGGTAGCCTCTTCTAGAGTTAGGCTTGCAGTTGCTCGATAATAGCAGCAGCACCAGTTTTTTCGGCAACACCCGGTTTTTCTTCCAGATTGAAATGGGTCACCACACCGTTATCTGCAATGAGAGAATAGCGCTGATTGCGCAAACCCATTCCATGGGCTGACAGATCAATATCGAGCCCCATGGCTTTTGCAAATTCGCCACTGCCGTCCGAGAGATACAGCATTTTGCCTTTACCGCCGGTATCTTTGGCCCAGAAATCCATCACGAAGACATCATTCACTGCCACAACCGCTACAACATCTGCCCCCAGAGCTTTCAATCCCTCAATATTATCCAGATACCCGGGCAGATGATTTTGATGACATGTAGGTGTGTAGGCCCCTGGCACACCAAATAAAATCACCTTTTTGCCTGCAAAAATATCCTGGGTGGTCAAGTGCTCAATATGGTCTTCTTTCAAGACGGGAAAACGGGCAACAGGAATTGTATCTCCAATTTTGATCATGTCTTCTCTCAATCATTTTGATTTTCGTGGCAGTCAGTCAGTCAGAAGGATGGTCTGTTCAACCGCTTTTTCGCCATTGGTCAGTGTAAAAATCAGTTCCACATTCTTGGTCTTGGCTTCTTTGGGCAGACCTTCCAGTCCCAGTCGAAACTGGCCAGCCTGATTTTTCATAGGCTGCGGTAATGGAAGATACCAATCGGTTGGTCCTTCAACAAACAAATCGGACTTCCCCATCCCTTTTGGTATGTCAGCGGTAATGATCAGCTGATCCGGTGCATTGAGACCCTTTTTCCGGATCACCTTGGTTATTCTGAAACCTTCTTCGCTCTTGCCGGGCACAAGAGCCAGATCACGATCAATCACAAACTCCGATGCTCCGTCCTCATCACCACCAGCAGGAACGAAAAGTGATAGATTGGCTTGCACTGGTACGCAAAGATCTGAACAGAGGCCAACATTTGCATCCAACACCAGATTAACCGCCTGGTCTGCTTTATGAGGAATAACACGGATCGGGAAAGTCACCCATTCCTTATACCCAAGCAATTGTGAGATATTGTCCCCATATCGGGTTGGTGCAGGCCATAGAATTTCGACGTTCTTTACATTGGTTGACGCGGAAAAGTCCAAGGTTGGGGGAATACCAGCATCACCGGGCACCTTCCAGTAGGTTTTCCAGCCAGGCTCCATTTCAATTTCCAACCCTGCTTTCACCCCATCAACGAATTTGCCCCCTGCAACAAGTCGCATTTTGCCGCCATACCCTTCCGACCAAGGTGATTGCGCTGCCATTGATGGAACCGTATTTAGCATTGCGACGCTGACAGCAAACAACATAAGTCTTTTCATGGAATGCAGGGGCATCTGTTCCGGATCCTTTTCATTCAACAACAGGTTTGATCAATTTCGGCTGGCATATATTATCCAACTATCATGGCATAGTGAGGGACGAGATCCAGTTTTGTACCAATATTGTCTTCATTTTTTTGTGATAGCCCAATAGCTGGGCAGAGGGCCTGCTTCCCTCTTTACAGACGCCCTGTCGGGCAGGTACGATTCTGGTATAAGTGATTTGCCAACCATGATGGCAGGAGCATGACAGAGCTAGGCAACTCCAATATAGGTAAGTCTCAATTGCCTTCCAGCCTGGAAGGGCAATTTCTTGTGGCCATGCCCAGCGTCAAGGGCCCTCATTTTGAACGATCCGTCGTTTATATCTGCTCCCATGATAAACAGGGAGCCATGGGACTGATTATCAACCAGGTTTCAGATCAGATCACATTCCCCGATCTTCTCAAGCAAATTGATATTCTTGGTGAAAGTGCCGGGGCAATTAGCTTGCCGTCTCCTGCGCGTAGAATGAAAGTACTGGATGGTGGACCCGTTGATCAAGGACGAGGCTTTGTTCTACATAGCGGGGACTACATCCTCAAAGATTCCACATTGCAGGTTGCCAATGATGTTTGCCTGACGGCGACCATCGAAATCTTGCGAGCACTCGCTGAGGGTACAGGACCAAGTTCGGCTCTACTAACCCTTGGATATGCCGGATGGTCTGCCGGGCAGTTGGAAGAAGAGTTACAAAGTAATTCCTGGCTGACCTGCGAACCTGATCCCACAATGCTTTTCGAATGTGCACCAGAAGATCTTTATGATCGTTCGCTGGATTTGATGGGAGTCGATTTGTCGATGCTCTCCAGCGAAGTCGGGCATGCCTGAATTCCGAAGTCTATCTTCTATACCTTTGAAGACCGAAAAGAAAACCAACCATCTCAGTTTTCAAAAGACCAAAAGCCGGTTCATTCAATATTTTTGAAGATCGCTATACAGTCCGCATGTGACCACACTCACAAGCTAGAGCGTCTTCGCGAAAAACTGAAGCACTTTTTCGGATAAGAGCTCGTTTCGAAACAAAGAGTTAGAGCATCGGGCGATTATGCTGTAACACATCCTGTTGCCTTGAAGTAGTTCC
>ERZ794982.55-NODE-55-length-89118-cov-51.197725_pt1 | contig 89118 bp, 96 predicted proteins | sample MGYA00433071_ERZ794982 | MGnify/ENA primary metagenome ERZ794982 (study PRJEB30140, sample SAMN00862574) | bioreactor metagenome | study: EMG produced TPA metagenomics assembly of the Bioreactor inoculated with sediment Metagenome (bioreactor metagenome)...
CATTATGTGGGTAAAAACCCCTCTAAATATTTTTCAAATACTTAGAGCGACTTTCACTCTTTTTTTGGGTGAGTTATTTTGTTTGTTGTATTAAGTTGATTTTGAATTAAATACATTCTGCTGCATATTTAATTTCTTTATTATGCATGAATGTCCCCTCTTTCATTCGTAACTTTATACTTGACCAATAAAAAATTCTTCTTTTTATTGATACAAATAAACACCCTTAACTTCATGCATGAAGTCTTTTATGTTTGATATAAAGTTTTGTTGCCTAATATTGTAATAATGTGTTGTGTGAGTTTTCTATATAAAATCAATCTCTATGCGAACATTTCTGATTTTGTAGTGTCAAACCTTGACACCACACAGATTTGATTTTTACCTCTTCTTGATTGAAGAGTATAAAATCTCCTTATTTAAGGGAAATTCTAAAAATTGGGGTTATAATAGATAAAATCTGGCATAGCCTATGCCCTTTGGTAAAAATTATTTTACCATTTTAATTATAAAACTCTTTAATTTATCTTAAACAGTAAAATATTTTTTACCTAATTTGTTTTATATAACATACCACTACAAAATGGTATACTTCTTTTTACTTTTTTAAAAAGGGCAATATTTGTTTCGAATTATTGTGTTTATTCTGCTTTTTTTTACAGCCATTTATTACACCCTCAAAGATGAAGTCTATCGAGACAATGAGATAATCTTTAGCTCCTCTTTATCCAAAACAGGGATTATGAACCAATGGGGAAAATCGGTGGAAAGTGGTGTTTTGGCTTACTTTAATTATGTTAATGACAACAATATTTTAAAGAATAAAACGATGAAGTTTATCTCTTATGATGATAAATATGAACCCGCATTGACTTTGGAAAATTTTGAGAAATTAATCCATCATCACAACACTTTTGGCTTTTTAGGTTTTGTAGGAACCCCTACGGTTAAAAATATTTTGCCGCTTCTTGAAGAGAATCAAATGCCCTTTATTGCTCCTTTTACGGGGGCTGAATTTTTACGCCAAAAACATCTGAACAATATCATCAATATTCGAAGCTCTTATAAAGACGAGATTGAAAAGTTGGTTGATTATTTGTATCATAAAAAACATCTTGATAAATTTGCGGTTTTTTATCAAAATGATGATTACGGGGAAGAGGGTTATATTTCACTTATTAAAGCGTTAAATAAACGAAATTTATCTCTTATCGCTGAAGGGACATACAAAAGAAATACGCTCTCTTTATCGCATGCTTTTGATGAGATTAAAGAGGTCAAACCTGAAGTTATTGTGCTTGTAGGGGCATATAAAGCCAATGCCTTATTTATTCAAAAAGCCAAGCAGCACCCCAATTTCAAAGAGACCATTTTTTGTGTTATCTCTTTTGGTGATGCCAATGCAGTCGTACAAGAGTTACAAGAAAAAACAGACAATATCATTTTTTCACAAGTTGTTCCCAGCTACAATGACAACTCCATTGGCGTCATTAAAGAGTATGCACTTTTAATGAAACGCTACTATCCTAATGAACCTTTGGGGTTTATCTCATTGGAGAGTTTTATTGCGGCTAAAACGGTGGTTGAAGCCATCAAAAGCATTGAAGGCAATTTGACGCAAAAAAAGTTTCTCAATGCCATCAAACAACTGCCTAATGATTTTTTAGAAGGTATTCCTACGCATTTTGAAAACTCTCAACTGCTCAATGATGTCTATTTATTTGAGTACAAAAACTCACAATTTGTGGAAATTGCGTATGAACATTAAACAACTTTTTTCCACTTTTGATAACATCTCCTTTTCTTATAAAACATCGTTTTTGATTTTTATTATTACAGGAGGAATGATAAGCATCATTATTCTTTCTCAAATTTCTATTTATGCTTTAAAATCGGATTTTGATATTTTATTTGAAAAAAGAACCAAACCCTTAACCAAACTTGAAATTATCAAAGATGCTTATAAAATCAATATTTATGATACGCTTTATGAAGTGCAACAAAAAAATATCACCGCACAACAAGCCAAAGATGTGATGGTATTGGGCAAACAACTGATTGAAAAGAATTGGAAATTGTATAAACAAAACATCAACAACGAAGAGTTTCAACAAACTTTTGTCACTAAATTAATTAAAGAGCTTTTTTCATTGAACAAACCCGATAACTCAAATTATATTTTACAAGAAAATATCATTGAAAATATTGATAAAAAAATCACCGGACTCAATCACAATTTAATTGCCATTTTAAACCTTTTAGACACCAACCATATTGGGGTAGCAAACTCTATTGTCAACAGTGTTTATACTCAAATTAATTCAATTAATATTTACATTACCAATTTGATTAATTACGATTTAAATATTGCCATTGAAGAGAAACGAGATACTCAAAAAGTCTTCAATACCTTAACCACCATTTTAAATATTTCGATTGTTTTTGTTTTTTTATTCTCTATTATTTTATCGGTATTACTTATTAATAACTTTAAAAAACTGCATTTGGTTTTAGAAGATACGGTTGATGCCAAAACCAAAGAGCTGCAAAAACTCAATGAAAGTTTGGAGCGAAAAATCAAAAAAGAGGTCGCCAGTAGCCGAAAGAAAGATTTGATTATGTTTCAACAAGCCAGATTGGCTTCTTTAGGGGAAATGATTGCCAATATAGCTCACCAATGGCGGCAACCTTTGGGTGCTATTATGGTGATTATTCAAAGTTTTCAGCTCAAATCAAAAATGGGAAAACTCAATTGCGAATACGTTGAAGAAAAAGTCAACGATGCCATTTTATTGGCAAATAATATGTCCCATACCTTAGATGACTTTCAAAATTTTTTTAAACCCAACAAAAACAAAACGTTTTTTTCACTCAAAGAGTGTTTGCTCGATTCATTGGAACTTTCAAAATATGTTTTAGACCAAGAGAAAATCCATGTGGATATCAACATTAAAAAGGACATTGAAATTTTTGGCTTTTACAATGAACTTTCACACGTTTTTTTAAACATTATTTCAAACTCAAAAGATGCGTTAAAAACCATTAACGATAAAAAACGTCTTATTCAAATTGTGGTCAAAAAAGTCAAACATCGAGCCAAAATCTATTTGTATGACAATGGAGGAGGCATTGATCTTGAAATCCTACCCAAAATTTTTGAACCTTATTATACCACCAAATATAAAAGTAACGGCACAGGTATTGGGCTTTATATGTCCAAACAAATTATAGAAAAACAGATGCAAGGTTCCATTAAATGTAAGAATATTTACTATAAAATAGACCAACAACATTTTGACCATTGCACTTTGTTTTTGGTTGAAATACCCATCGAAGTGAAAAAGGAAAATAATGCAACCTAAAGATTTAACGATTTTAAAAGAGTTTACCATTTTATATTTAGAAGACGATGAAAATCTACTCAAACACACTCAAGAGATTTTAAGTGATTTTTTACACCACGTTTATGCCGTAAAATCATCGTCTGAAGCATGGAGTGTTTTGGAAAAAGAGAAAGTAGATGTGATTGTTTCCGATATTTTGCTTAAAGATGAAAATGGCATTGATTTTTTAAATGACCTCAAAAATAAACACATTGATAAACCCATTATTTTAACCACAGCACACACCGATACCAAATATTTTTTGGATGCCATTAAACTCAAAGTGGAAAACTATATTGTCAAACCCATTAATATTCAAGAACTTTTGGATACTTTACATGATATTGTTTTGCCCATTACTCAAAAAAAAGAGATTGAGAAAAACAGTTTTGTGATTAAAACCATTTCAGCTATTACCGATTCAAAACAAGTAGAAGTGGTCAAATACATTATTTCCAGTTTAGACAATCAAAACCAGTTGGTTGCTTCATACAGTGATATTATGAATGAAATTTCCATTTCAAAACCGACATTAATCAAGCTTTTTAAAGAGCTGCAAGAGAAAAATATTTTGATTAAAATTGCTCATAAAACGTATCAGTTTAATACCGAAGCACTTTAGGAGTTCGTGTTCAGTGTTCAGTGTTCAGTATTCAGTATTCAGTATTCAGTGTTCAGATTTTTTACTTGTTACTTGTCGCTCGTCACTTTTTTTGTAGAGACTTCTATTCCTTCGTATGATGTGGTTTTGATGGCTTCTAAAATGGCTTCAAGCTTTACTTTGTTTTCATCGTAAATTACCGTTACGGTTTTTGTGTTTAAAATCGCACTGGATTTTTGTATGCCATCGAGTTTTTTAATCGCTTTTTTCACGGCTGTGGTACACAAAGGACAGTGCATTCCTTCAACTTTTATTATACTGACTGTTTGTGCAAAACCAAATGTCAAGCTTAACAACATCGCCACAATGATTTTCATATAACTACTCCATAAATAAAGGGATAATTTCAGGATAAAATAACAATCCCATTATTCCCATAAAAATAATGCCGTATCCTATGAGTGATTTGACTCTTTTTTCTTTGTTACACTCACACGTTAATGTTTGATTGAGTTTGATTACTGCTAAGATAAAAAACAGTAACGCCAAGATTCCCAAAGGGATTCGTAAAAAATCCAATTGAGTTAAAAAACTCAACGCGCCACTTGAAAGTCCAAAAAAAAGAAATAAAAAAGCAGGTACACAACATAATGTTGATAAAAAGGCAGTTAAAACTGCCCCTATTATCGGTAGTTTTATGCCTTGTTTCATAAACTTTCTTGAGAAATATAACTGTAAGCAAACGCTTTTGGATCATAATAATCTAAAGCATCTTCACCTATTTCACCATACGGATAGCCCAACATATTTAAAGGGTATTGCGTTGGTTTTGGAGTTAAAACAAAATCTCGAGCATAATTAAATGCCATCCAATTCATCTCCCAATTTCCAAACATATAGGCTTTGGTCTCTTTAACTTTTTTGTCTTCATTGCTTAACTCTTCAGCCAATCGAACTTTTGTTACGTCTGCTGGGTCTGCTGGAACCCAACCAATACCTGCTATATAAAACTCCGCACGACAATGTTGTCCGCCTGTGATGTTAGCAAACCCTTTTTCATTGGCTTTTCCACACGCATTAGAGATTTTTGATTGCCCCACTCGTATTCCAAAAACTTCCCTTGCAGGTATTCCTGCATTTCGTAAAAGAGCGACAAAAACAGAACTAATATCGGTGCATTTTCCACCAAATATTTTGTCTTGAATGGTTCTCATGGCATCACCCACACCACACCCTTTAACACTGTTATCTCGGTACATATTCGTAACCGTCCAATCATAAATGGCTTGTGCTTTTTGTAAAGGAGTTTTGGCTTCTTTAACAATCTCTTTAGCAAAATTGGTAATGGTTTCATTGACTGGCGTGTGTTTTGTCCCTTCTAAATAGAGTTTAATCTCATCACTGTATTGCGTTGAGTTATTGGCTTTATTTAAATTCACACTTCGCTCTTGAGTAACAATGTCCATGTTAAGCGTCAACTCTCTTTTGTCTGTTCCTTTTTCCCATTTTGCATATAAAATTTTGGTATTAAACGGATTTTCATTGGAAATATACGCTTCACTGAAATTTCCTTCGTACGAGATTCGTACCACTTTTTGATAACTCTCTTCTAAAGGTAATGGAATCCAAAGTTGTGCAACGTCTTGACTGGGTTCAAGCGTAAAAGAGTTCACCAAAGAGAACTTTCGTGGCGTTGTTGTAATTCCAAAAGGATTTTTACTTTGGGCAAATACAAAGTTAGGTGTTGCCAAAAGTGATGTGCCTAAAACGGCTGAACTTTTTAAAAATGTTCTTCTTTTCATAAGTAATGACCTCAATTTTTTTGAAGCATATATGAAAGTATAAAGTAAAAATAGCTTTATTTTCGACCTAAACCTTAGGTAATGCTGTTTATTACTGATACTATATAGAACATTTTATAACAAAAAACTTAAAAGGTAAAAAAAACTTTACTTTTATAATTTACTTTTTACATAAATTTTTGTACAATCGTTCAAACATTAGCCTAAGGATTAGGTGTACATAAATTTGCTCAAACTCCTTTTTATCTACATCTGCTTTGGACTAACATCAATACTATGAGAAACCAATGAATAACGATTATAAATTAACCAAATTCGTTCAAGCTGCTGGTTGAGCCGCAAAAATGGGTCCGGGTGACCTCAAACAAACTATTTGCAGTTTAAGCAGTTATAACAAAAATGTCTTGGTAGGATTTGAGAACAGCGATGATGCGTGTGTCTATCAACTCAACGACGAAGAAGCATTAGTACAAACGCTTGATTTTATTACCCCTGTGGTTGATGATCCATATGTGTATGGAAAGATTGCAGCGGCCAATTCTCTTTCAGATATTTTTGCTATGGGAGCAGAAGTTAAAACCGCACTTAATATTGTAGGTTTTGATAGAAAAAATCATCCAACAGAAGTATTGGGTGAAATGCTGCGTGGTGGAAATGAAAAAATCAAAGAGTGTGGCGGAGTTTTAATGGGTGGGCACACCATAGAAAGTGGTGAAATGTTCTATGGTCTGTCTGTAACAGGTATGGTACATCCTAAAAAGATTTACAGAAATAATACAGCAAAAATTGGACACGTTTTAGTCTTAACAAAACCATTAGGAATGGGGATTTTAACAACAGCAATTAAACGAGATTTAATTACAGGAAAAGAAGTTGATGAAGCCATTAAAATTATGGAAACACTCAATTATTTGCCTTCAAAAATTATGCAAGAATTTGATGTGAGTGCATGTACCGATATTACAGGATTTGGTTTATTGGGACACGCTTTAGAATCAACCAACCCGTTTACTTCATATACGATTCACTGTGGTGAAGTTCCTGTTGCACCTTTAGCACAAGAATTAGCGGATCAAGGAGTTTATCCTGGAGGAACCGCTCGAAATATGAAATATATCGATGATTATTTGACGATTATGTGTAACACCGACAAATGTAAATTGATGTACAGTGATGCACAAACTTCAGGAGGATTACTTATAGCCATGGATAAAGAAGATGCCAAAGAATATGTCAAACGAGTAGAAGAAATCACCTACGGGTATGCAAAAATTATTGGGGAAGTTATTCCAAGAGGGCTAAGTCCACTGATTGTGTACTAATGGCGAGAGAGTGTAGGAATCGAACCTACCTTCACTTAGTCAACTAAGCGAACAATCAGGGTTGAAGCCTGTGGTGCACACCAGACACACATACTCTCCATTTGGGTTGAAATTATAACTAAAAAAAATAAAAAAAGAATAAAAGGGTAAAAATGTCTTTACTAAAAAGCATACCAAAAGTGGATAAGTTGATTCAAAACAAAGCGTTTGAACACTTAAGTGTATCTTTAGTAACACCTTTATGCAAAGAGGTTATCAAGCAATTAAGAGAAGATATTTTAAATCAAAAAGTAACTCAATTTCAAGAAGAAGATTTAATCACCACCGTTTTAGAAGCGTATGACAACATCACACAACCTTCACTGCAAACAGTGCTTAATGCCACAGGAGTGATAGTTCATACCAATTTAGGACGAAGCTTAATTGATGCAACTCTTTTTGATAAGGTAAAGCACATTGCTACACATTACAATAATTTAGAGTATGACTTACAACAAGGCAAACGCGGTGAACGTTATGAACATATCTCAAAAATTATTTGCCAATATTTAGGGTGTGAAGATGTTTTAATTGTCAACAATAACGCCAGTGCTGTTTTTTTGATTTTAAACACTTTTGCACAAAATAAGGAAGTGATTGTCAGTCGTGGAGAGTTGGTAGAAATTGGTGGCAGTTTCAGAGTCCCTGATGTTATGGCTCAAAGTGGTGCTGTTTTAAAAGAGATAGGAACAACGAATAAAACGCATCTGAAAGATTATGAAAATGCCATCACTTCAAACAGTGCCATGCTGATGAAAGTGCATAAATCCAACTACAGTATTGAAGGCTTTTCAAGTGAAGTGGCCATTGAAGAGATTATTCGCACCGCACGAACCAATGATTTAATTGATTATTATGACATGGGAAGTGGTCATTTTGTGGATTTGCCCTATGGTTTAGATAAAGACGAACCTTCTGTTTTAAAAATTATGCAACACAATCCTTGTTTGCTCAGTTTCTCAGGAGATAAACTCTTAGGCAGTGTTCAAGCAGGGATTATTGTGGGGCAAAAAAAATACATTGAAGCCCTTAAAAAAAATCAACTGCTTCGAATGTTGCGTGTGGATAAGCTTACTTTAGCTTTACTGGAAGAATCAATCAAATCACTTCTTTTAGGAAAAATTGACGAAATTCCCACACTTAAAATGTTATTTACGCCCCTTGAAGTTTTAAAACAACGGGCCATGCGCATACAAAACAACATTCAAGCTTTATGTCAATGTGAAATCAAAGAGACCAAAACCGTTATTGGGGGAGGTACAACTCCCAATAAAAAAATCCCCACAATCGCATTAAGCCTTGCGTTTAAAGGATTAAAACCGCACAAGATTGAACAACTCTTTCGAGCCAAAAATGTCATTGGGCGTATCGAAGAGGAGCAGTTCTTACTTGATTTTAGAACCCTTTTAGAAGAAGAGTTACCGCTTCTTGAAACAACCATTAAAGCCATACTTCATGACTAATTTTATTATTGGAACGTGCGGACACATTGACCACGGTAAAACCTCACTTATACGAGCATTAAATGGGTTTGAAGGAGACACTACTTACGAAGAACAACAACGAGGCATTACCATTGATTTAAGTTTTTCCAATATGCAAAAAGGGCATCAAAACATTGCGTTTATTGATGTACCGGGGCATGAAAAGTTGGTTAAAAATATGATTGCTGGAGCCTTTGGCTTTGATTGTGTGATGATTGTTATTAGTGCAGCTGAAGGCATTAAACCCCAAACGATTGAACACATTGAAATTCTTAACTTATTGGGAGTTAAAAATGCTGTTGTCGTACTGACAAAAAAAGATTTGGTCGATAACGCCTCTCTTGAAGCTAAAAAAGAAGAAATATCTTTATTTTTAAAAGCGTATGACTTCAATCTCTTACTCTTTGAATCTGTCTCTATTTATGATACTCAGTCTATTGAAGAGTTAAAAAGTAATCTTTTTAAACTTAACGCCCAAAGCAAAACTCAAGAGAACTTTTTTCGTTATTACATTGACAGAGTATTTAGTTCCAAAGGAACAGGAACCGTTGTTACCGGTACTGTTTTGGGTAAACCCATACAACTCAATGACAAACTTTATCTTTGTGATTTAAAAAAAGAGGTTAAAGTTAAAAATCTACAAGTACACAATAACAATGTTTTAGAAGCCAATATTTCAAATCGAGCTGCGATTAATTTACAAGGGATTCAAACGCATGAACTGCAAAGAGGGATGCTACTGTCTAAAAAAGGGTATTTACGAGGATTTAATACCCTTGATATTCATTTTAATGCTTTAAAAAACAAAATACTCAAACACAACCAAACCTATACGGTTTTTATCGGTTCTAAAAAGATTGATGCCAATATTCTTCTTTTTAACAGTACCCAAGGACTTGAAACAGGCTTTGCTACAATAAAAAGTCAAGAAGAACTCTTTTGTGTTTTTGGTGAAAAACTGATTTTAAGGCAAGGCAATGAAACGATTGCTGGCGGTGTCGTTTTAAACCCCATTAATGACCCTTTGAAAAAACACAACAAACTCAAACTGCTTGAAGCTTTGAGTAACAATAACATTGTTCAAGCCTATGAGATACTTTTACAGTCTCACAAAAAAGGCTTAGGATTAATCTCATCCGCACAGCGATTTGCATTAAGCCATGAAGAGGCTTTGGAAATTGCCCAAAACCTTAACGACAGTTTTATCGATAAAAAAGCGTTGGTGTTATACCCACTAAGCAGTAAAATCACGCTCAAAGAAATCATTGCATCCATTTATAAAAAGAATCAATACGCCCTACTGTCTGTAGCGTCATTGGCATTGCGATTAAAATGGGCAAGTGAAAATCTCATAGAATCGGTTTTGCTTGATTTAACCTATGAAAATATGTTAATTAAAGAAGGAAACTTATATAAAAATGCTCATATCAAAGAGGATTTCACCCAAGCTTTACATGAGGTAATATTAAATCGACTTATCCAAGAAGATATCTCTCCCACAGCTCCTTATAATATCTACGATGATTTGGATATTGACCGAAAAATGGGTGATACCATTTTAAAAAGTTTATGTGCCAAAAAACAGGTTATTCGATTGCAACACAATTTGTTTATTTATGCCAACAGCTTAAATAAAATTGTCAATGAAATGACCCAAATTATCAAAAAAGAAGGCTATATTGATATTAACAATTTTAAAGGAAACTTTCAACTGAGTCGAAAATATTTAATTACGTATTTGGATTATTTGGATAATTTTTCCAACATCAAAAAAATTGAAAACCGGAGAGTTTTTGTTTAATTTTTTATCTAATTTTTACATTCACTGGGTAAAATGTCAACCTTACTTTTTTACTAGGGATTTATTTGAATTATAACTACGATACGACCAAACTTTTAACCATCAATAAAAATTCAGACTATTTAATTGCCACGTTATATCTTTCCGCACAAAAAAATATTATGAATGCTCCTTATTATGGGATTGAATATGACAAAAGTTTAATTGATATTAGCAAAGTCAATTTATGTAAAAAAGCCACCAATGGATGTGCCACGTCATGTTTATATCATCAAGGCATTTTAAAAAACAGTGATTTTGCTAAAAATAAAATTAAAATTGCCCGTATTAAACGTACCTTTAAATTTTTACTGCAACGCGATGAATTTTTCGCACAACTCATCAAAGAGATCACTTCTTTGCAAAAAAAAGCCATCAAAGAGGGACTAACTCTTGCCGTTCAACTCAATGGAACTTCCGATATTTTATGGGAGAAAGAGAGCTTTATCTTTAAAGAAGTGACCTATGAAAACTTGATGTGTTATTTTAACACTGTTCAATTTTTTGATTACACCAAATATGATATTTTAAAAAGTCGAAAAAAACTTCCCCCTAATTATCATCTAACCTATTCAAGAGCGGGTTTACACAAAGGCAAATTAGTCGATGATTGGCAATTTTTACAAAATTTGCTTGATAAAGAAATTGACATATCGGTTGTTTTTAATAAAAAGATGAAAAACGCCATGCTCGAACACTCAAATTTCTTAGGTTATAAACTCATTGATGCTGATTTAAGCAATTGTCGTGTAGCGGATGTTCACCACAGAGAAAACAATCAAGGACTTATTTTAGTGCATGAAGCCGCTAAAAAAACCGATTTTAATAACAGTGGTTTTATCATCCAATCCCAAGAAGAGCTCAATAAATATTTTTCAGTTCAACATTAAGCTCATTTTCAGTATTTTTTTATAAAATCCAAATAAAAATTGAGGTTTTATATGATTAATGCATTAAATCGATTCAGATTGGTATCTTTTTTAGAGGGAGTTTCTTACGTGATTCTTCTTTTTATTGCCATGCCGTTAAAATATTTTGCCGACAATCCTTTGGCGGTAAAGTTTTTTGGAATGGGTCACGGTGTTTTGTTTATTTTATTTATCGTTTTTTTAGTGGAATCCATGAGAAAGCATAACTGGAATTTCAATTTCAGTTCGCAACTGTTTGTTGCTTCACTGTTGCCTTTTGGTTCTTTTTTTATGGATAAAAAACTCAAAACCTATCACGCTTCATAAACTATTCACACGAAGGTGAAGCCTTGGCATCTTTTGCATAATACTGTGCAAAAGATTTAAGGTCGTTAGAAATTTTCTTAAACTTATCACTGCGTAAAAAAACCTCTGTTTGAGTTGAATGTTGAGCAAATTCATCAATAAATCCTTGCGCTTGATTATCAAACAAACTCTCCCACTCTTTTTGGGTATATTTTTTCGTAAACGTCAAACCGTCATAGCCCAATAATGGCTTTAAAATATATTTATAGTAGGTTAATCCCTTATTAACACTGTTAAGATTTTCAGCCCAAAGCAGACTTGAAAACAACACTATACCCCATGCAATTTTTTTCATTCTTCTTTTCCTTTTTAGAATTATATCCAAAAACACATAATGCTTCAAAGAACAAATAATAATTTATACCATTATATAAAATGCTCTAAAATGTATATTATTTATACACTTGTAGCCTTTCATTCGTTCAAACTTTTGTTAAAATAATTTTTACACTCGCAAAAAAAGGGGCTTTATTGTGCTAAGTTTTAGCAATCATTTTAAAGAGTTAAAAAATAAATTTATCTTTTCCGTTTTATTTATTCATGTCATTTTTATCTTTATACTCTTTACTTTTGACCTAATCATGCCTCAAGGGGTATGGTTATTGAGTATTTTACTGCTTATTACCCTATTGTTTTTTATCAATTTTTTTCAAATTTATAATAATCGTTTGGATTTGCACAATAATAACATTCACCAAACTCTTTTAGAAAATATTCCCAAAGGCATCATGCTGACCAATAAATTTGGTGTCATTGAATATGTCAATAAATATTTTGAAAAAATCACCTTGTACTCTTCAAAAGAGGTCATAGGTAAAAACGCCAATGTCTTAAAATCGGGGCATCATACCCAAAAGTTTTATGAAAAATTATGGAACAAAATCCAAAATGAAGGTTTTTACAACGGTGAAGTATTAAATCGAAAAAAAAATGGCGAAGTCTATCCTCAAAGAGTTTCGATTACGGCTTTATACACAAAAGGGCAAGTCAACTCATACATTGCTATTTTCAGTGATATCAGTGAAGAAAAAGAGGTGTTAGAAAAATTGAAAAAACAAAAAAGAGTCTATGAGCAAAAAGCGCATACAGACCATTTAACCAAAATTTATAATCGCGGTAAATTTGACAATATTTTAGAGTATGAATATAAAAAATACCAACGATACAAAGAACCTTTTTGTCTGATTTTTTTAGATATCGACTGTTTTAAAAGCATCAACGATAAGTTTGGACATGATGTAGGAGACAATGTTTTAGTGCAATTGAGTCATTTAATTTCACACAATATTCGACAAAGCGATACTTTTGCACGCTGGGGAGGAGAAGAGTTCGTGATTTTACTTTCTCAAACACAACTTAATGTTGCGTATGATTTTGCTAATAACTTAAGAGAAATCATTAAGCACTACTCTTTTACTGATGTTAATCAATTAACTGTCAGTATGGGAGTCGTTGAGTTTAATGAAAATCAAACACTTGAGGCATTTATAAAAAAAGCCGATATGGCTTTATATTTAGCCAAAGAAAATGGAAGAAACAAGGTGGAAAGTATCCAATGACATTAAATGAGTTTTTAACACACTATCACATCACAATCTATTTACAACCCATTGTATCAACCGTCAATAAAAAAATTATTGGCTATGAAGCGTTAACACGAAGTTTTATTAAAGAGGAGTTTATCTCTCCTTTGGTGATTTTTGAAGAAGCCAAAAGTCATAATTTAAGTTTTGAATTTGATAAATATGTTCGTTCTTTGGCGATTAAAAAATTCACATACTATTTTAAAGAAAACAAAACCGTGTTGCTTTTTTTAAATTTTGAGTCGGCTTTGATTGATGAAGCCTATCCTTTTGACGCATTTGAGTTTCATTTGCTTTGTTTGGAGCATGAAATTCCAACCTCCAATATCGTCATTGAAATACGAGAAGATAAGATTGAGAACTCATTTAAGCTGGAAAAATTTGCTCTGTACCATAAAAATAAGGGCTTTAATATTGCTTTAGATGACTTTGGAATGGGTGGTTCAACCTTTGACAGACTCTCACTGGTAAAACCCGATATTGTCAAAATTGACCGCTCCATTATTTCCAATATTCAAGACAATTTTATCCACTCAGAAATCTTAAAAGCCATCAGCAAAATGTGCAACAAAATTGGTGCTGTTGTTTTAGCCGAAGGCGTTGAAAAAAAAGAGGAGATTTTACGATGTATGAAAACCGATATTTCAATTTATCAAGGTTTTTATTTTGCCAAACCCGATGAGTTTATTGAAAAAAAAGCACAAGAAATTGAAGAAAAAATCAGAGCGATTTCCCAACTGAATGAAACCATGATAAAAGAACATAAGCTCAAAAAAGAGAAACTTTTACACAACACGCAAGAGTATTCCAACTATATCATTGACAAACTCAGGCAACTTAGCTTAAGTAATTTTTCAAACGATAAATTCAAAGATTTTATGAACAATGAGTTAAAACTCGAAGCCATGTATTTAATTGATTATCACGATGCCACACAAGTAGGAGAAACGTTACTCTCTGGCAAAGTTAAAAAGTTTTATTCTCCTGCTAAAAATGGAGACAGCCACTATTTAAAAGAGTATTACTACCTTACCAAAAGTTCCAAAGAACAGAGCTTTTTAAGCCAAAAATACATTTCCAATGCCACGGGCAATATGTGTCGAACATTTGCAAAAAGATTTAACTATGATAACAACGAGTATATTTTATGTTTAGATATTTTAGTTTAAACCCATTTTGGTTGATTTTTTTATCACAATGTAATGCAATCGTAATAAATAAATGGTACAATTTTATATGAAAGAAAAAATTTATGTTGTTGATACCAATATCATTTTACAAAACGTACAGAACCTCTACAAAATCTCTGATAATAAGACAAACACCATTGTTATTCCTGAAACTGTTTTAATCGAATTAGAAGATAAAAAAAAGTTAACCAATGAGTTAGGTTACCACTCCAGAGAGTTCGCACGTCTTTTAGCTAAAATGAAAATTAAAGAAGTTGATCACAAAGAGAGTTTCAAAGTTGTTAAACTCTATAACGATGAGTTGGTCATTCATATTATTTCAAAAAATAACTATGATTCTGAGATTGAACAAGCTCACTTAAGCGAAAGTAATGATAAGCGTATTATAGAAGTGGCAAAAGTGGCTCAAGAGTATTATAAGGGGATTCAAACCGTTTTCCTCTCAATTGATATTTATGCTCGAACTTTTGCGCAATTAGGTGCTATCAAAGCAGAAACTTTGCACGATGATAAATCCACCGTACCTGCCTTTGAGTTTATAAAAACCATCTCTTTGGATTCAAGTGAATTTAATGCACTTGATGGAAAAGATGTTCAACAAATTGATCCCAATTATACCTATGAAAACTTCTCTTACTGTTTCCAAAGTGATGATGGCAACTCCTTGTATGCCATTGTTGTCAATGAAAAGTTGCACGTTTTAAAAGAAGATGATTTTAAAGCCTTACATGTCAAACCCGTCAATTTAAAACAAAAACTTTTTATGAAAGCCATTTTGTCAAATATGTATGAACTTTTGGTGATTGATGCCAAAGCAGGTTCAGGGAAAACCTTGCTTTCTATCGTTTCTGCTATGAGACTTATCGACAAAGGCTATTACGACAAAATCGTTTATGTAAGAAACTCGATTGAGTCGCTTGATCAAGGGGCTGAAGTCGGATTTTTATCAGGAAACGATGAAAAATTTAGAATCTACAATATGGCATTATCAGATACCTTAGAATTTATTGCCAAAAAAGATTTAAAGAAAAGTGAAAACCGAGAGAACAAAGAAGCCATTGAGTCAAAAATTGCAGAGCTTACCAACCGATATTGTATTGAAACATTATGGCCAGGTGAAGCCAGGGGACGAACACTCAACAGTGCTATTGTTATTATGGATGAATGGCAAAACTCAAGTGAAAAAACCACACAACTGATTTTATCAAGATTGGATGAAACATGTATGGCAATTGTTATTGGGTCAAACCGACAAATCGATAATATGTATTTAAATAAATACAACAATGGTTTAACGTCACTTTTAAAACAAACCAACAACAAACATCCCGAGCTTAAGATGTTTGCAATAGAGCTGGAAAAAGCCGTACGAGGTAAATTTGCTGAATTTACTGAAAGAATTTTTGAGAAAAGGAAAAAATAGCCATTCAAAGTCGATTAATCAATGATACGATTTATAATCATATCGAGTACACTAAATTAGAAGATAAAATACTTCAAACCAAAACGTTAAACCGTTTACAGTTTATCACGCAAAATGCTTTGGCGTATTTTTCATTTCCTTCGATTACCACTAAACGGTTTATCCACAGCATTGGTACGATGCACCTCAGTTCATATATGCTTGAAAGTGCGATGTTAAATGCTTCAAATGAAGCCAAAAACTCTTTTTTGAAAGCCTTAAAAAAGGTCATCTTGCATATTATAGAAGAAGAAAAACTCGAACTTCCTCTTGGTGGTGGCGTTTCATATTTTGACAACAAAGAGTTGTATCAATTTGCCATTTCAACCAAATCAAAAAGTCAAAGAGAAGTCTATAACATCATCTTACAAGCGTTACGATTGGCAGGACTTTTACACGATGTTGGGCATCTTCCTTTTTCACATCAAGTTGAGTATGCGTTAAAAAAAGTGTATAACAACTTAGAAGCTAAAAATTCTAAGCTGGGAGAAAAAGAGTTAGAGTTTAAAGAAATTTACGAAAAAACTACCCAAAAAAGCAGTTTGGTACTTCACGAAGCGATTGCCAATGAACTCATAGATACACTTTTTCAAGTTGAATTACCACAACTTTTAAAAATCAAACAACAAGACTATTTAAAACTCATTCACAAATTAACCATTTTGATCTTACAAGAAAAAGTCTATAACGGTTTTGATTTTAAAGTTTTACATAAAATCATCAGCTCAACGGTCGATGCAGACAGATTGGATTATATCAATCGAGATATGCTGGCTTCTGGCTATATTGGTGGTGCAAATGATCACATACGAATCACCAAACAAACCATTTTAGTCAAAGACAAAGGAACATTTCATTTAAGTTTTTTAGATATGGGACTTATCGACATTGAACATATGCTAGAGATGAGATTTAATTTATATAAAAAGGTTATCTTCAACTATGGCATTGCAAAAACGGATGCCTTGCTGGAAAATGTTGTCAATTACTTATCTAAAAAATATTTTGCAACAACTAAAAAAACAAACTCTGAGAATTTAACCAATTCAATTAGTATGCTTTGGAACTTTTTAAAAGAAAGCAATTTAGAAAAACGTCTGGATTTGGTCAGTCTACTTGATGAAAACTGGCTGATTTCACTTTTTAAAAAAGAGTATTTTCTTATTAAAAATAAAAAATCTCCGACAGCTGAAGATAAAAAATATTTGGTCAGCTTTGAAGAAGTTTTATTTGGAAAACGCTTTTTTAATGCCACATGGAAAAATCTCAATGAACTTTATAATGTGTTGGAATTTACAACCGTTGAACGCTATAAATTCAGGGAGAGTTTTGGTTACATTACGGATAATCGTTTGAAAATATTACAAAAAAGACTCGATGAGTTCAGTGCAAAATATGAAAAAACCTACGAAGACACGTTTATTGTTTACCAAGTCGTTTCATTTAGTTTAGGGATTCAAAAAGAGTTTTCTTTATACGATGGGGAAAATTTAATCAACATTGATGAGATTTCAACCTTGCGAAAACGACTCAAACAATCGATGCAAAACACCGTACCATTTTATTTGTACACCAATAAAAAAATCATCACACAAGATATGAAAGAAGAGTTAAAAGCAATACTTTTTGAAACATTTATTCAATAAGTTTAAGAATGTACCCTACCCCTTTAATCGTTTCAATTTCTAAATCAGGAACTTTTTTTCTTAACCTAAAAAGCAGTTGCCTTCGATTTTCATCATAAGTGCTATATTCATGCCATATCACTAAATCTACATATTCATTGGATACAATTTGATTTTTATTTTGTACTAAAATATGTAAAAATTGTTCCTCTTTTTTTGTTAGAGTTATTGCTTGATTATCTTTTAATAAAACCTTATTTTGAATATCATAAATATATCCATTGTCAAGTTTAACTGGCTTTAATGTATTATTAAGTCCAAATCGTAAAGAAGCCAATTTTACTTCACGAAGAAGATGTGCATCTAAATAAGGTTTGACAATATACCCCGTAAAATTAACACTTGCTGCATCAGCAAGAGTATTGTCATCATGATAGGATGTTAAAAATATAACGGGAACATTGAAGTTTTTTTGAATAAGCTTTGCTGTTTCAATTCCATTGAGTTCACCTTTGATATTAATATCTGCAATAATAATATCAATATGCTCTTTGAACATTGTACTGATTGCAGATTGACTGTTGTTTGCAATGCCAACAACATAATAACCTGCCCACTCTAATGTACGCTTCATTTTTTGTGCAGTTAGTGTTGTATCTTCTATGATTAATATATTTACCTTTTTCATAGTATCATTTTATCACTTCTGCGTTATATTTGTCGTTATATTGTAAAAATATCACTTTCTTTATGTTAAAATTTCACAAAAAAAAGAGTTTTATGCGTTTTTTGATTATTTTATTTACCTTTTTATATGTCAATGGACAAGCAGCTATTTTAGTTAATACACAAAATACTATTGAACTACTTCCCAACTCAAAGATATACCACGATTTAGGCAATCAAGAAACCCTAGATACGATTTTACAAAATCATCATAAACTCACCTCAAGCAATAAAAATACCATAGACTATTGTAACTTACGACCAGAGGGAGTATGGATACAATTTGAACTTCACAATCCAACCAATCAAACCATACGAAAAATCTTAAAAATAGACAATCTCTCTACAGAAAGAGTCGATTTATATAGAGTTTCAAATAACAAAGTATTATCAAAAGAAACAACAGGTATTTATCATCTTGAAAAATTCCATGGTCTTGTTACACTTAATATTCCAATAAATATAAATGCAAATAGTTATGAGACGTATTATTTAAATGTAAAAAATGAAAAACTCTCACTTTGGTTCAAACCAGAGCTTTATGAACCAAAGGAGTTTTACAAAGAAGATACTTTTCGTCAAATTGTATGGGCACTTTTTTTTGGTGGCATATTTTCACTTGTTTTGTATAATGCTTTTTTATTTATCTTTACAAAAGATAAAATTTATTTGTATTATTTTTTATATTTAATTGCAACTTTATTACAAGGTCAATTTTCTATATACCCAAAACTTTATCTTTTCCCTATGGATAATGTGGAGTTTGTGAAAAAAAGTTTATCTTTCAATGTTTTTTATGTCAATGTTTTCGTTACTTTTACTATGGCTTTGTTTATAAGAAAGTTTTTAGATACGGCTCTTTATCCTAAAATAGATTTGAGTTTAAAGCTTCTTATTTATATTATTCCTCTATATTTTGTTTTACAAATCTTTAGTATTTTTACCATTCCACAAGTCATACTTTTCCAGTTTTTTACTCCATACTATTTTTTATGGATTGGTTTTTATGCTTTATACAAAAAAAATCCTCAAGCAAAATTCTTCTTACTGGGATGGAGTTTTGCTTTAATGGCTTGGCTTTCACTCTTTTTTCAATATATGGGTATATTTCCTGTTAAATATATATTTGAATATACTTTTGAAACGCTTATTGCAGCAGAAGTTATTTTATTTGCTATATCCTTGGCATATCGTATTAAAACACTTGAAAAGAAAAAAAATGATTTAACCCAATCGCTTTTAATACAACAACAAAATGAATCCAATCGTTTAGAAAAAATTGTAAACATAAGAACCCAAGAGTTAAACAATGAATTAAAACAAAATGAACTTTTACTCAAAGAGTTACACCATCGAGTAAAAAACAACATGCAGTTTATTACTTCACTGTATGCTCTTAAACTCAATGACAATAATGACGACCACATTCAAGAAAAACTGCATGATGTAGAGAGAAAAATTCATGCTATGAGTATCGTACATCAGATGCTTTACAATCAAAAAAATCTTGTAAATATCGATGCAAAAGAGTATTTTGAAAAAGTCTTACAAAACATAAAAAACAGCTTTGAACTTGAAAATATCACATTTGAACTTGATATAAACTCTTTTTTAGACACTGAAGAGGCTATTTATTGTGGTCTTATTGTAAATGAACTGGTGACCAATGCCATTAAACATGCTTTTGATTCAAGTGGAGGAATCATAAAAATTTCACTCAACAGTGTAAATAATGGAACACTCCTAGAAGTTTCAGATAATGGTGTGGGGAAAAGTGCTAACAGAAAGGCAAACTTTGGAGAAATGATGGTTGAGTCACTTGCAACTGAACAACTAGAGGGGAAACTTCAAGTAGTAGTTGATCATGGAACACATATCTCTTTATGGTTTAAAAACAAAATTCAAAAAAGTAACGATAAAAATAACGATAGCTTAATATAATACTTAAATACTACAAAAGAGGCAATGTACTCTTCTAAGATTCAAGGATTATGTTATGAAATCAAGTTTTGATTATTGTTCGTACTTTAGAAAAAATAAAAAATAATTTTTAACACTTTTAGCCATGAATACATTCTTTAAAAAACAAAATAAAAATCATAAAGAGATTGAGTCATTAGTTCAAGCGTACAGTAAAAATGTTATTGCTTCTAAAACTGATACAAAAGGGATTATAACCTACACAAGTGAAGCTTTTGAGAGGATATCTGGTTATACACAAAAAGAACTTTTGGGACAACCTCACAGTATTGTACGGCATCCTGATATGTGTAAAGAAGTTTTCAAAAACATGTGGTCAACCTTAAAAAAAGGGCATATATGGCAAGGAGAAGTAAAAAACAGAAAGAAAAATGGAGAGTATTATTATGTCAAAGCCACTATCTCTCCTATTTTTAATGAACAAAATAACATCATAGGATACAGTGCAATAAGGGAAGATATTACTCAACATAAAAAAATAGAAGAACTCAATAAAGAGTTGGCTATTTACAAACAACACTTAGAGAAAAAAGTTAAAGAAGCAACTTCTCATATTGAAGAGTTAATCCTAGAAATTGAAGAGACTCAAAAAGAAGTTATATTTACAATGGGAGCTATAGGAGAAAGACGAAGTGAAGAAACAGGCTTACATGTAAAAAGAGTAGCTGAATATTCAAAACTTCTTGCTGTTTATTATGGCTTAGATAAAAAAGAAGCTGAAATACTCAGACAAGCAAGTCCCATGCATGATATTGGTAAAGTAGGTATTGCTGATTCTATTTTAAATAAACCAGGAGTATTAACTCAACAAGAGTATGCCATAATGAAAGAACATACAACTTTAGGCTATAACATGCTTAAATCATCGAAAAGAAAAATCTTAAAAACGGCTGCTATTGTTGCTCATGAACATCACGAAAGATGGGATGGAAAGGGTTATCCAAAAGGTTTAAAAGGTAAAGCGATTCATATCTATGGAAGAATTACGGCAGTTGCTGACGTTTTTGATGCTTTAGGAAGCCATAGAACTTATAAAAAAGTTTGGAAAGAAGAAGAGATATTTGAACACTTTAAAAAAGAAAAAGGGAAACAATTTGATCCTAATCTTATCGATATTTTCTTAAAACACAAAGATGAATTTTTAGATATTCGTCATAAATTTCAAGATTAAAAAGAAAAAATATAACACTTAATATAACGCAAGCTAAATATAATACTTGAATAAGACAAAAGAAGAACTTCTCTTCTGTTTATTAAAGGATTATGTTATGAAATTAACAAATAAATACTTACTTACTTTGAGTTTTTTCTTTATCCCTTTTTCCATAAGCTTTGGAGAAACTTTAGAGAATAATCTTTATTCTCTTAATTCTAAAGATAATGGTTCAGAAATAAGAGTATTTGGTGTGGGTGAAAAAAGCAACGATGAAACCTACTCAGGAGTTGGAATTGAGTACAAAGATGACCAAAGCCAAGCTGGTTTAGAGTATGGCAATGATTATCAAAAACTTTACGGTGTCTATAAATATGCTCTGCCACAAAGTTTTTATATCAAAGGTGGACTTGGGTATTTAAAAAAAGAGATTCTCTTTGGTACACACAATATTGATATCAAGCAATACACACTGGGAACCTCTGTTGGTTGGGGAGATGATAAGAACTACAACATAGAACTTGGATATGTGGGGAACAAACTGCGTGATACGTATGAAGCCAATGGTTATACCAACACTGCTTACATTGAAGCTTTGGGTCAATATGAACTCAACTTTACCAAAGATTGGGGAACTCTTGAAGCCATGCTCACATACCAAAACTCACATGTTTATCACAACAACTATTCAGGTCTGATTGCCCAAGGGGCATATTATCCCATAGAAGATATACGAACCTTTGTACAATACAACGATGCAATGCAAACGGATGAAAACGATTATCGCATCACACTGGGAGTAAAATATGCCTTTGCTTCAAAAAGTTGGTCACCCATATTAACTGCTCAAGCGAATACTTCAAACTCTGTGTCATATGGCATTGTTTATGATGAAGATATTGAAAATGATCCGTTAAGTAACCGAGACTTCTTTGAAAGCCAAGTCAGTACTGCCACTTTTAAAGCACAAGAGTTGGCTTCCAATGAGTTCAATCAACGATTAAATAAGAGTCTCAATCCCAGACAAAAACCAAATGTAGAACCAAGTAATTCTGCTCCTACAGGAGAGAGTTTCACCGTCAGTGCAGGATGGACCAAAAGTGTTACTGTAGACTTAAGTTCACACATCCATGATGCTGATGGCGACGCACTTACAATAAATATTGTGGGAAAAAGACATATTGGTGGTCTTCCTTACACCATTACTGTGACGAAGTCAGGCACCAATGTAACAGTGGCTTACCCTGGAAGCGTAGCATTACCTACTTATGAAACTTTTCAGGTTATGTATACCGTCAGTGATGGGGAAAATACAAGTGAAGTCTATACTATGACAATTGCACATCTAAAATTGTCATAAGAAGTCGCTGCATTTGTAGTTTTTGATATATGACTTGTAGAAATTGATTTAATAATAAAAAAGGTTAGAGTATGAGTAAAAAAAATATTTTCTTTATATTTTTAATATGCATATTGTTGGTAATAACAAATGCCCTAGCAGAAGAGAAAGAAAACAAATGGGAACCATTCCTTGATGTGGAAGGAAAACTTGGAAGTCATCGACACTTAGGTGAAGGAGACTTTTTTATGCCTTTAGTTCAAGATGACAACACTCTTTTATATACAGATATTCGTTACCGTCTTGATAATCAAAGTAGTAAAGAAGGCAATTTTGGTTTGGGCCTTCGGCACATCCTTCCAAGCAGCTGGATTGTGGGAGGTTATACCTATTATGACCGACGTAAAACGCCTTACGACAACTATTTTTCTCAAATAACGGCAGGTCTTGAAGCCCTCTCAGTGGATTGGGATTTTCGTGCAAATGTCTATATTCCCATTGGAACAACAAGCCATTTGGAAGACTCGTTAAGTTCAGTCGATTTTTCAGGTACATCTATCATGTACTCCCAAGGGGAAGAGCGTTCCATGAAGGGGTATGATGCAGAGATTGGTTACCGACTTCCTATCTTTGATGCGCAAGAAGAGCAACAAATTCGTCTTTTTGCAGGTGGGTATCGTTTTTATGAAGATGATGTACAAAGTGTTCAAGGCCCACGAGGAAGAGTGGAGTTAACCTTTGATGAAGTCCCTTTTTTATGGAAAGGATCACGTTTAACCTTTGGAGCAGAGGTTCAAAGAGACGATGTAAGAGGAAGACAGAGTTTTGCAAGTTTAAGACTTCGTATCCCTCTTAATTGGGATAAAGAGTACTCTTCGCCTAAAAAAGAGTTAAGCCCCATTGAAAAACGTATGACCACGCCTATTATTCGTGACGTGGATATTGTCTCGCAAGCAGGAGCATTTGGAGCTCCTGTGGAGGTAACTACTACTGCAGATGGTAATAAGCTCGTATATCTAAAACATGATGAGATTTCAAGTGGAGCTGAGCTTAATACACTCATCCAAAATGCAGGGGAAAATGCTACCATTGTTTTAAATGGTACTTTAACGGGTATCAATAGTCTTACAACGATGAAAGATGGGCAAACCATAATTGGAAAAGGCAACATTGATATTACGACACCTGCAGGAAACAAAGTATCTGTTCCCTCACCGGGTGGAAGTATTAGTGGGCAAGGCGGCTATATCCCTACTTCAGGCTCAAACATATTCTTTCTCATGGGGAATAACACCACTCTTACTGGTATCACAGCTCATATCACTAATAGTTCAGGAACGGGTACAGCGATTGCTCATATCGATAATGTCAACAACGTTACTATAAAAAACAGTAACTTAACTGTATCTTCTCCCATAGAGATTTCTTATGTATTCACTGTAAACGATTCTGATAATATCTATATTGGGAATAATACTTTAAAGATGCACAGCGATAGTCCATATGCTTCTTTAAGTGGTTTTATAGGTACACAAATAAATAACGTCACTATTGAAAATAATGATTATACGATTTCAGGTACAACCGATAAATCAAGAACTTTCTACTTTTACAATGTAACCGTGAATAATTTAAATGGTTCAAATAACACTACGAATCAGTCTGCAGGCTCTATGGGTACATACAATAATGCGAGTACTATCAATGGAAGTGTGAGTTTCACCAATGGTTTTACCGTACAATAGAATTTGTTTTTCAACACTTTCATCATGAAGTAAATGGCACTTTTACTACAGCTATTTACTTTGTGAGCATCGTTTTAAAAAAGCTTTCAAATATAACACAATATAACGAACAATATAACGATGACACGATATTATAAAAAAAAATAAGATAAAAGGTAAGAAATGAACAAAAAAAAATGGGCAATTTTGACATTCTCTTTGCTTTTAGGAAGTACACTCATGGGTGCCCCTACTCATACAAATCAAAAAAAGCAAAAATGGGAACCATTCCTAGATGTAGAAGGGAAAATGGGCAGTCAACGACACTTAGGTGAAGGGAACTTTTTCATTCCTTTGGTGCAAGATGAGGACACCCTTTTATATACTGATATTCGTTACAGACTGGACAATAAAAGCAGCCGTGAAGGTAACTTTGGTTTGGGTCTTAGACATATTTTACCCAGTGAGTGGATTATTGGTGCTTACACGTACTATGACAGACGTAAAACGCCTTACGACAACTATTTTTCTCAAATAACTGCAGGTATGGAAGCCCTCTCAGAGGATTGGGATTTCCGTGCAAACGTCTACATACCAACAGGTACCAAAAGCCATCTTGAAGAGTCCTTTAGTAGTGTAGCGTTTACAGATTCAAGTATCATGTACTCCCAAGGAGAAGAGCGTTCTATGAAGGGGTATGATGCAGAGATTGGTTACCGACTTCCTATCTTTAATGTGCAAGAAGAGCAACAAATCCGACTTTATGCGGGAGGATTCCGCTTTTACGAAGATGATGTACAAAGTATTCAAGGGCCACGAGGTCGTCTTGACTTAACTTTCGATGAAGTTCCTTTTTTATGGGAAGGTTCACGATTGACCTTGGGTGCAGAAGTACAAAGGGACGATGTACGAGGTCGACAAAGTTTTGCAAGTTTAAGACTTCGTATTCCTTTAGGAAATCAAAAAGAAAAATCTGCTCCCATTCAAAAGCTGAGTGCCATTGAAAAACGTATGACCACTCCTATTATTCGTGACGTTGATATTGTCTCGCAAGCAGGTGTTTTTGAAACGCCTAAAGAAGTTACTGCTGATGCCAATGGAAACCGTATTAAATTTGTAAAAAGCGATTCAACAACAGGTGCAAATTTGACAACAACCATTGAAAGTGCAGGAGAAAACTCTACGGTTGTTTTAAATGGAGATTTCAGTGGTGTCGATTCATACACATCACTCAAAGAGGGGCAAACTATTATTGGAGGTGGAAGTATGGGTATCACCACTCCAGCGGGAAAAAAAGTCTCTGTGCTTATTCCCAATGCATCCATAACAGGGAAAGGTGCGTATTTCGGAAATGCGAATACCTTCTTTAATATGGCAAATAACAGCAGTCTTATAGGGATATCCGCCAACCTCAATCATACCGATCCTGCATCAGGGACGACTATGTTTTTTATGAATGATGTTCATAATGTCACTATCAAAGACAATCACTTCTCTTTGAGTGCATCAGATGGTACAAATTTTTACATGACTACCATCATTGATTCAACAAATGTTTATATTGGAAACAATACGATGAACATGAACAGTGATGGAGATTTCTCATATTTTATGAGCGTTTTAGGTCGTCAGAACAAGAATATTACTGTTGAGAAGAATGCTTACAATGTTTCAGGAACGGCCCTTCCCATTAGAACTTTCTATGTTTATAGAACAACCATTGAAAACTTAAAAGGTTCAGGCAATACAACTAATCTGAATGCTCCTCAAATGAGGACTTGGGATGCAGATTCAAGTATCATCAATGGAAGTATCAGTTTTACCAATGGGTTTACAGTAACATTGCCATAACTTTACTTTATAAATCTATTACATATTTTAAGGATGCGGTTGCTGTAGAATTGTTTATGAGGGAGGAAGTAACGTTTAAAATAAGGCATTTGCCTTATTTTACTAATCTTGTCGTGAAGTTACTTCTAATAGATGGTATCCAAAATCTGTTTTTACAGGTCCATGAACTTCATTTAATGCTTCATTAAAAACAACGGTGTCAAACTCTGGTACCATTTGACCTTGCGAAAATGTTCCTAACTCACCACCGTTTTGTCCTGATGGGCATTGTGAATACTCTTGTGCGATTTGGGCAAAATCTTCACCGTTTTGGATTCGTTGTTTTAACTCTTTACATAAATTCTCATCTTCAACTAAAAGATGTCGTGCGCTTGCTTGTGCCATATTTTTCCCTTGTTATAAATTGAGGTGACATTCTATCATAAACACCTTTATGCTAAAGTGAGAAGTAAGTAGTGAGAAGTAAGTAGTGAGAGGTAAGTAGTAAAGTCAGATAGCTTCACCTCTCACTTCTCACCTCTCACTATTCGAAAATTTATTTTTCGAATACCCTAAAAAACTTCCCCTTGATTCGATTGCTTTCCAATCCTTTAAGAGCTTTCTGCAACACCTCTTTTTTTACAGCCACATAAGAGCAAAACTCCAGTGAATCGATTTTGCCAATGTCGTTTTTGTCTAAACCAATAGCAGCCGTAAGAGCACCTAAGATATCCCCTTTTCGAAGTTTTTGCTTTTTCCCCCCATTGATAAATATCGTTCTGTACACACTGTCAATTTTAAAATTCTCATCTTCGATAATGGTTTGTGTGGGTTTGATGGTAATATCAAGAAAAACTTCTTTTAAGTCCTCTACTTTTTCATTTTCAAAATTCTCATATAAACTGATTGCTACTCCACCCTTACCTGCTCGTGCGGTTCGTCCAATTCGGTGAGTGTGAATTTTATCATCTTGTGCCAAATCATAATTGATAACCAAATCAATATCGTCAATATGCAATCCTCTTGAAGCCACATCCGTAGCAATTAAGATAGGATAGGATTTATTGGAAAATACTATCATCGTTTCATCACGATCTTTTTGCTCCATATTGGCATGCAGTGTTTGCACATCTAATCCCAAATCAAACAACTCTTGGGCAAGTTCATCGCATTTGATTTTAGTATTACAAAAAATCAACACCGATTGGGCTTTATGTTGTGAAATCAACGCAGGGATAAGTGCTGTTTTTGCTTCTTCTTTGGTTTCATAAAAAATTTGTTCAATTTTAACCACCTGTTCTTCTTCATCTTTTACCATCACAGCTTCTTTTAAAATAGCACTTGAAAGCTTTTCAATGCCGTGTTCATAGGTTGCTGAAAACAAAAGCGATTGTCGATTACGAGGTAACGCTTCTACGATTTTCATAATATCTTCATAAAATCCCATATCAAGCATCTTATCGGCTTCATCTAAAACCAAGGTTGTAACATGTTCAACGTTGATGTTATTCTCTTCAAGATGTTTTAAAATTCGCCCCGGTGTTCCTACTACAATATGCGCTCCATGAAAAAGTGAAACCACTTGTGGTTTAAAGGGAACTCCTCCGCAAAGTGTAAGTACTTTGACGTTATGAATGTGTCGCGAGAGTTTTCTAATTTCTAGGGCAATTTGATTGGCTAACTCTCGTGTAGGGGCTAAAACCAGCGATTGGATTTTGAACTCTTTGACATTAAGCTTATGTACAAGAGGGATTGAAAATGCCACTGTTTTACCTGAACCCGTTTTGGCTTGGGCAATCACATCTTTATTATCAAATGCTACTGGCAAAGCTAAAGATTGGATGATGGTCATCTGTTGAAAACCAAGAGAGTGCAGGTTGTCTAAAAAAGGTTGAGATAGATTTAAATTATTAAATGTTACGATAAGTATTCCTTTGAATTATTTTTTGTATTATAGCCAAATAAAATTTGATTGTAATCATTAAAATATTCAAAAACTTATGTTATTATTTAAAGATAAAATTTAAGGAAAAATTATGTTATCTAAACTTTCAATCAAACAGAAGTTGATTTTGATTATGTCAATCCCTCTGGCAATTGTTATTTTACTGGCAGCAAAACTCACTTATGACTCTTATTTAAATACCCAAGGGTTAAAAAAGTTAGAAAAAGTTGTTGTTCTATCGACTAAAATTGGAGCCTTGGTACATGAAACTCAAAAAGAGAGAGGAATGACCGCAGGATTTTTAGGAAGTGCCGGTCAAAAATTCAAAACGGAACTGCCCCATCAGCGTGAAGAGACATCAAAACGAGCAGAAGAGTTGCTTGGCTTTTTAAGTCATTTTGATAAAGCTGCATACGGTCAAGAGTTTAATGAAAATCTCTCTTCGGCTTTGGAAGAACTCAAAAAAATTGCGGATATTAGAAACAGCGTAAGCAATCTTAATATTCCAGCAGGTAAAGCCATTGGGTATTATACCCATACCAATACCTTATTGCTCAACATCACAGGAACCATTGCAAAACTTTCAAACAGTGCGAGAGTTTCACAAGATATTGTGGCATATATGAACTTCTTACTTTCAAAAGAGAGAGCAGGAATTGAAAGAGCTGTAGGGACAAATACCTTTGCTCAAGACAGCTTTGGAACGGGAATGAAAGAGAAGTTTTTAAGTTTAATTGCTCAACAAGATGCCTACATGGATGCTTTTTTGAAAATTGCTCCCGAAGGATCAAAGGCTTTTTATACGCAAACCATTCAAGGCAATGCCATCAATGAAGTGTTACGTATGAGAAATGTGGCATTATATGAAGAAAAAACTTCCGCCTTTGGCGTTGAACCTGCTTATTGGTTTGAACAAATCACTCAAAAAATCAATCAACTCAAAGAGGTTGAAAATTTTTTAGCACAAGAACTGACCAATACGATCATAAAACAAAAAGAGAGTGCAGATTTCAACCTTATTGTCTTTGGAATTTTAAGTGCCATTGGCGTTGCCTTAACCTTGATTTTAGCCAGAACCATTGCATTTGCTATTTTACTGGATGTGGATGTGGTGAAAAAAGGATTGGTAGAATTTTTTGCCTTTATTAACTTTGAAAAAGAAGAAATCAATCTTAAAACCATTGACTCACAAGATGAGTTGGGAATGATGTCGCGATTAATCAATGAAAATATAGAAAATACCAAACGAAACATTCAAAAAGACAGGGATCTCATCAAAAATACCATTGAAGTCGCCAATAAAATCAATAAAGGGTATTTAGACACCAAAATTCAAGCCGATTCCAATAATCCAGCACTGAATGATTTAAAAAATATTATCAATGAGATGTTGCATACGCTTAATGCCAATATTCAAAATATTATGAAAGTGTTAAACTCCTATTCAAAACTTGATTTTAAACCTAAAATTGCTGAAAATAATTTAGAAGGCGTTATCAAAGAGCTTGAAGAAAATGTCAATATTTTACGCAATGTAATCACAGAAACATTGGTTGAAAATAAACGAAGTGGTATGATTTTAGGACAAAATGCTCAAACACTCACACACAATATGGATAAAATTGCCAATGCCGCCAATGACCAAGCCACACGACTTGAAGAGACGGCTGCTTCTTTAGAAGAGATCACTTCAAACATCAAAAGCAATACTCAAACCACCGTACAAATGGCACAATTTGGTGAAAAACTAAAATCATCTGCGATTACAGGGCAAGAACTTGCCAGTAACACAGCCCGTGCTATGGAAGAGATTAACGAACAAACCACTGCGATTAATGAAGCCATTACGGTCATTGACCAAATTGCATTCCAAACCAATATTTTAAGTCTCAATGCTGCTGTTGAAGCAGCCACAGCAGGAGAAGCAGGAAAAGGATTTGCGGTCGTTGCTCAAGAGGTGCGAAACTTGGCTTCAAGAAGTGCCGAAGCAGCAAAAGAGATTAAAAACTTAGTAGAACATGCTCAAACAAAAACCAGTGATGGTAAAAAAATTGCTTCAAGTATGATTGAGGGATACACCGAACTTAATGAAAATATTGGTAAAACCATTGATTTGATTGACAATGTTACCAATGCCAGTAAAGAACAATCCATTGGGATGTCTCAAATTAACGATGCCGTCAATAACTTGGATAAAATCACCCAACAAAATGCCACCAATGCCAGCGAAGCAGACTCAATTGCTCGAAAAACACTGGATATTGCCAATATTATTATTGACCATGCCAACGCCAAAGAGTTTGACGGTAAAAACGATATTGTATTGCGAAAACAGACCATCAATTTAGATTATAGCGGTCAAGAAAAAAGAGAAGTTGAAAAAAGCATTAAAAACATACGACACGAACATGAACACGTTGTCGTACCTAAAAAAGAGAAACCAAGTGTAAAAAAAGAAGCCTCTGCTTCTTCAAAAAGTGATGATGAGTGGGAAAACTTTTAGGTAAGTGAAAAGTAAGAGGTAAGAAGTAAGAGGTCTTTTTCTTACCACTCACTACTCACTTCTTACCTCTCACCATTTAATTAAATTTTCTTCAAATAATACCCTACTCCAAACACAATGGTTAAAATAACAGCTACGCCATAATATTTATACTCTTCGGTATACGTTAAAAACAACTCACCCATAAAATAACTGGCATATCCAACGACAACTGCCCAAAGCATTGTGGCTAATACGTTAAACATCATAAATTTTTTAGCATTGTATTTAGTTAAACCCATTGCCAAAGGAATGAGCGTTTTAATACCGTAAATGTATTTTTGAATAACCACCACATACGAACCGTATCGTCGCATCATAAGATGAGCTAAGGCAACTTTTCTGCCGTATTTTTTCATCATCTCTTTGGCATACTGTTTATTATTTCGTGCAAGTAAAAATAAAAATTGATCCCCAATAAAATTGGCACTTCCTGCAACAATAATGGATGCCACAATATTTAAATCACCGGCATAAGACAAAACTCCAGCAACAGCTAAAGCTAAAAATCCACCACCAAAAGAGTACAAAAATAAAATAATGTATCCCCACTCTTTAATCAACTCTTCCAATTATTGTCCTTTATAGTTAAAAAATTCTAATGCCTCTTTTTCATCGGCTTCCAATTCATCTAAAAAAAGTTCTTCTTTTTCTATTTTTTCGTTAATTTGTACCCGTACAAACTCACACATTTTTTCTTTGGCTTGTTCAATATCATTTAAAATCACAAAGCCGTTAAAGTGCATGCCGTTATCATAATAAACAAAAATACCTTCACACTCTTTTTCTAAATGATTGCACAACGTTCGATAATCAATATTTAAAGAGATGGCTTGCCAACCAATATCTTCAAGCTCTTTTTCTTCAAACACTTCAACTCCATCAGTTTGGTGGTCAAAATAAGTCATTCTGTCTTGATTAAGTCCAATAATATCTTGCCATGCTCCCACAGGGGTAATTTGCCCTTGTGTTGCTGTGGTTTGAAGTTTGTACTCTTTACCAAAAAGGGTTTCAAGAATCGTTTGAATCTGCGTAGAATCAAACGTCATGTCATTTTTGGTTTTAAACACCAACGGTGTTTTTTTTGATGCTTCATTCAAGGCATAAATATTGCCATAGAAATCCATTTCAAATGCTTTTTTTGAATTAATGAACTCTATTATTGTTGAAATATCAAAATTTATTTTCAAATCTTTTATATTAAATTCTTCCATTTTTTTTCCTAAAATCTCTAAGATATGCGATTCTATCGTAATTGTATTTAAACTTATATTGCAACAAAACTTAAATAGGACTAAAACTATCCTATTATATTTTTTTAATTAGGATAGTTTTTGTCCTACTTTGTTAAAATTTCTTCAAGTAAGTGATTACTTAGGTTTTAAACAGAAATCCTGTTTATAATTTCAAATTTTATTTGAATTATGTCATACAATTTACAAAAAGAGCAATGCGTTAACTCCCCCTCTTCTTCTCCTTACGCATTGCTTTTTTTATTGCCCATAAAAAATCAAAGAATTACCCCAAACGATGATGAAAATAGTAAGAAAACGCATTCTCTTTTGTTAAACTTATATCAAAATCAATATCCATTTTTTTCTCTTTCGCATAACTGTACTCTTCATTGTCCTCTTTTAAACACGTCAAAAGTTTGTGATACAAATCCCCTTTGGTGTCGATAATAAACGTATCTTTATACATTTCAAAAATATGAATAAGATGAAGGACAAACGTATGATTAATCGTATAACTGCTCAAGGTATAATTTTCAAACTTTTGCTCATCGATTAAAACCATAGAGTTCAGTTTGAGTTTGTCTTTAAAAAACGATTGATATGCTCCAAACGCATCGGTATTCCACGCACAATCACTGTCTAAACGAATGTATTCTAAAAAAATATCTCGGTTCTTAATGGTAAACGCTTCAATCGTATAAGGGTCGTGTCTTGTTTTATAATCAAAATTCTCTAACTTATAACTTAACATTTCATTGGAATCAATTTGAAATTTGAGTTCATTTTCATCAAAACTAAAAATGGGCAACGATGCTTTTGCTATTTTTTTTAATATTCTTTTCCAAAAATTCATCCCAACTCCCACTTAACTTACTTAGAAAAATCTTCTGACATTTTAGTAAAATAGCCTTTAAAAACATTCATTTTAACCAAGCTGTAGTCATAATTTGTTTCAAATCTTTTTTTGTCTAAAAAAGAACTGTGATACGAAGCATCAAAGTGTTGTAAAATCTCTTGTGAAAGTACGCCTTTTTGGTCAATAATAAACGTGAAAGTAAACGGTGAAAAGATATAAATGAAGTTAATATACTCCACATCATTGATTTTATACGTGTAAAACTCATAATTTTTATACTGTTTAACTTCAATTTGTTCAAAATGTTTCAGCTTTAAATTCTCTTTGAATTCATATAAAAATATGCCCGATGTTTCACTGTTAAATTGGCAATTGGAGTGCAAATCGATGTGTTCTATAAAAAGTTTACCCCAAGTAGGACTCTTGTCATGTAAAGTATAAGAAAAGGAAGAACACCCATCAAATTGTGGTGTTACGCTGGGGTTATACAGTTTTACTGTATAAGAGGTGTCATTGGAAACATTAAAAACCAACTCATGGCTTTTGTTATTGTAAGAGTAACTTAACGCCGAACACGAAGAGAAGAACAAAGCCAATAAAACAAGAAAAATATACCGAAACATATGAACTCCTTTTTTTAAAGTATATCATAAGTTTTAGTGCTCTTTTGGGCTTATTTACCCCGTTTAAAAGGAATTTTACCTTTTTGAATCTGTTTTTCACTTTTTAATACAAATCCAAACAATACTAAACTCACAAGTGTAATAACCGCATAAATCAAAGAACTCTCCTAAAAATTTTTCGTATTTTACAAAAAATAGTTTTGAATAAAATAAAATATTTCAATTTGTAATGAAAAGTTGTTATAATTTAACCTATGAAAAAAGAAGGAGAGAGATTATGAATATCAAAGATGAATTCTCAAAATATAACATCATCAATAACCTTGCAAAATATGAGATGTATTATCAAATCACGTTAGGAAAAATGATCAGCGACACACAACTTACCCCTGTTAAAACCGAAGTGGATTTTAAAGAGGCATTGGGCTCAATTTATCAAATGCTCAAAGAACTGCAAACCCTACCCGATGCCAAACGAATCTACGAGATGGAACTTCTAAAACAAGCCTCAATGGATGCCGTACAATACTTTATCAATGAAAATATGCAAAGTGTCAAAGACGGGCATTTTGAAGTTGAACCCATCATCAATCAAATCAACGACAATGAATTTTTTGATAAAGAGATGAAAGATTTATGCAAAAGAAATATGATCAACCAAATGATGAAATGGCACGAATTCATCACCGATGAAATCGCCGATTCTATTGCCAATGAAGTTTTGAAATTGGAAAGCTAAATAACAAATTTATTTAGTGACTTGGTGACTTAAATTTATTAAAGTTTTTCAATTATAGCTTGGATTTCTTGTTTTAAGGGATTCATTTTAAGTACAATTATTTCCCAAATTTCATCGGCATCAATACCAAAATAATTATGGGCTACAATATTTCTAAAATCTTTAATTTTTTGCCAAGGTACCAATGAATATTCATTTTTAAAATTATCATCCAGTTTGGAAATCATTTCACCAATGATGACAAACTGCATCATTGTAGCATCAAAATCTCTTTCATCATGATAAAATTCATCAGCAGATTTATATGTACTTGTATATCTTTCAATCTTTTCTATGGCTTCAAGAATAGAGAGTAAAGAGAGTTTAGTTTTAGACATATTCAACTTCATTTAAAATCTCTTTTTTAGCAAATGGTTTTAAATATTTTTCTCTGGCAATATCAACTTTTAGATTAAAATAGTTTTCTAAATCTCTCTTAAACTCAAATTTTTTAGCGTGAATATCAGTAAGGTTGTTTTCAAGTTCAACTAAAATATCAATATCACTGTTTTCTTTAGCATCATTTCTTACATAAGAGCCAAATAATCCAAGCTTAGTAATACCAAATTTTTTTGAAAATTCATCTTTATGCTCACGAAGATAGTTAATAATATACTCTTTTGTCACTTTAATCCTTATTTGTGGATAAATTATAACATAATTATAATTTCGATTGACCTAAAAAAAGTTAAAAGAATTAGTTGTATGTAGATTCAAGGCGCAAATTGTTTTTATTGATTGAGCGTACTAAAGTACGTGATTGAGAAAAAAACTATTTGCAACGCCGAAGATGCGTGCAAATAGTTCTTTTATTTTTATAGAGCTTTTGCAGTAATTCTGTTTAGTCTTTGCGCAAACGCTACTGCATCCGTGATTTCCATACCTTCACTTAATTTTGCTTGGTCTAATAGTACCCATGAAACATCTTCAAGTAGCGATTCATCGGAACAACTATTAAGTTTTTTAACAATATCATGCTCAGGGTTGACTTCTAAAATAGGAGCCGTTTCTGGCATACTTTGTCCCATGGCTCTCATCATTTGCATCATTTGTGCCATTTGTGCATCACCGGCATCTTTGACGACACACGAAGGCGATTGGCTTAATCGGTTTGTTACTCGTACATCTGTAACGGCTTCACCTAAAATGTCTTTGATTTTTTTAGTAATATCTTGGAATTTCTCTTCCACTTCTTTTTTGGCTTCTTCGGTTTGTTCAACTTTTGGAGCTTCGCAAGATGTTACGTCTTTAAATTCCCACTCTTGATATGTTCCATACATTGGTGTAATAATTTCATCGATTTCTTTATCGTCTAAAATAAGTACTTCAATATCGTTTTTCTTATACGCTTCAAGTAAAGGTGAGTTTCGAAGGACTTTTTCATTTTCACCAACAATATAGTAGATGGCTTTTTGTTCCACATCGGCACTCTCTTTATATTTTGACAATGAGGTCATTTCACCCAATTGAGTCTTAGACGATTTAAATCGAATCAACTCTAAAATAGCCTCTTTATTGGTAAAATCTTGATAAGCACCCTCTTTTAATGGTCGGTTATATTCAGCAATAAACTCTTTGTATTTCTCTTCATCTTTTGAAAGTTTTTTAATTTCGCCTAAGATTTTTTTGACTGAACTTTGTTTGATATTGGCTAAGATTCGATTCTCTTGTAAAATCTCTCTTGAGACATTTAACGGTAAATCTTCTGAATCAATAATTCCTCGTACAAATCTAAGGTAGGTTGGTAGAAGCTCTTTTTCACTGTCCGTAATAAAAACTCGTTTAACATAAAGTTTAACGCCTGGTTGATAGTCTGCTCGGTACATATCCATAGGGGCTTTTTTAGGGACATAAAAAAGTGTGGTATATTCACTTACCCCTTCTGCTTTTGTGTGAATAGTCAGCATGGGGTCAGTTGAGTCGTGTGAGATTGATTTGTAAAAATCGTTGTACTCTTCTGTTTTTAGTTTTGCTTTTGGTTGCATCCATAAAGCGGTGGCTTCATTGATTTTTTCATGTCGTTTTTCAGTAGTTTTTTTTGCTTCTTTACCTGCTTTTTTATCTTCTTCACTTAACTCTTCTGTTACTTCTTCTTGATAGTTTAAGAAAATTGGATACGCAATATGGTTAGAGTATTTTCCTACGATATTTTTGATTCTGTATTTGCTTGCAAACTCAGAAACTTCATCGTCTTTGAGTTTAATGTAAATCACTGTTCCAGAGTTCTCTTTGGTTGCGGATGCTAAATCAAACTCCCCTGTTCCTGTACTTGACCATTTGTAAGCAACTTCTTCCCCTGCTTTTTTAGAAATAACATCCACACTTGATGCCACCATAAATACAGAGTAAAAACCAACACCAAATTGTCCGATTAAATTTGAATCTTTTTTCGCATCACCCGTTAAGTTTTCCACAAATGACTTTGTACCCGATTTTGCAATCGTACCAATAGAAGCGATTAAGTCTTCTTCATTCATACCAATACCGTTGTCAGAAATTGTTAAAGACTTATCTGCTTCATCAAAAGAGATATTAATCTCCCCTTTCCAGTCTGCATAGTTGTCTTTTAAATTTTCATCGGTAAGTCTTAAGTAGTTTAATTTATCAATCGCGTCACTTGCGTTTGATACAAGTTCTCGTATAAAAATCTCTTTATTTGAGTATAAAGAGTGTGTCATTAAGTGTAAAAGTTGCCCAACTTCTGTCTGAAATTGATGTTTTGCCATAAATTTCTCCTATAATTTTTTTAATTTGTTCTGAAATTTTATCACAACTTTATAAAACTAGGCTAAAGTTTTAAAGAAAATTAGCACTTTTAATATTAAAGTGCTAATTTAAGATAAAAACAACTCTTTTTTGATAAAATACTTCATCTTTAAAAGGACAGATAAATTATGACACAAGAACAATTTTTAAACGATGTAAGCACCTTGTATGCTTACTTAGATAATCAAAAAAACAGTATCAACCAACTTATCACTCATTTGGAAAATAAAAACTATAACGAGCTTACACTCATCAATGAGTTTGCCATTGTTTTAGGTCTTGAAAATCCCGATGACACTATTCGTTTGGCTTTAATCACACGATTGGTCAATTTACGAGATGATTCATTGGTACAAGTACTTAAAAAACTGGGAAAAAACGAGCAAGAAGTGATTGAACTTCAAGAAAAAGCGTACGGTTTTGTACGAAGTTTTTGGGAAGAAAAACACAAAACTACCTTGGAATTTATCAAAAAAGAAAAACTTCTTACACCTTTTTATCAAGCCATTTTTGAAGGAGTTTACCACGTTGGAACTCAAATGAGTCTTTGGCAAAGCAAATGGACTTCACATATCATCAATGGGGTCAACAAAGAGTTGCTTGAAAAGTTTGAAGGCAATGAGGCAAAAGTATTCGAATATTTGGAAGAAAACAAACTCTTTGATTTGGGACATAATGGACAAATTGCGGACAGAAGTTACTCTGCTTTGGTTAAACAAAGCGATGGGACGTATGAAAGCCAAGCATATATACAAGCGTTTAAAAAAGAGACAACTGCTGTCATTAATGCGTTAGAAGAGTTTGTCGATAAACTCATTGAAGTAGAAGACGAAATTTATAATCAAAAATGGAATTATGTCGAATATTTACAAACCCTCATAAAAGCATTCAGTGAAAACAGAACTGATAAACTTGTAGAACAATGGGCACAAGTCGATAGAACTTGGATGAAAATCACTACACCTATTCAAATCGGGCATCCTTTGGAATATTATGAAGATCACTTTAGAAAAGCCGTTGCCTTAGAGTGGGATATTCGTCTTTCAAATCCAAACTTTGAGAAAAATGCCCAAAGAGCACAAAAAATCAAAAATATGTTTGCCACGATTTTCCACAGTTTTCATATTGGGGAAAAGTACGAACAACATAAAGCTATCTTTGATTTTTCAATGAAAAGTTTAGAGAAAGTCCAACTTTATATTGGACGACCCGCTTCATTTTATGCAGCTGAATTCAACGGGCTTTTTTCAGCACAAGTTGTACCCAACGACGAAATCGTTTCAAAAGATGAAGGCAAAAAAATCTTTGCCTTTAGCGATGAGATTTTACAAACCAGCCGTGCAAAACCCTTTTTAAAACTCTCACAAGAGATTTTTGGACAAGAGTTTTTAACACAAGACAGAAACTTCTTATTTAAAGAAGATGCAAAATGGCACCAAGTCTATGATATCACCACTATTGGGCATGAGTACGGACATATTTTATGGTGCGATGATGAAACCGAGTCAGCCATGAACAAAACAGGAAACTTTAAAAACATCGAAGAGTTTAAAGCCACCACAGGAGGATTGGTTTCATTTTTTATTGGAACCTCTGAGAGTGAATTGAGTTTACAAGTATTAATCGACACCATCAAACGCTCTGTGGGATTGATTGGTTGGATGGAAGTTGATGAAGTACAACCATACTATTGCGAGGGACTTATTCATTTAACGGGGCTTTTCGAAAGCAAAGTTTTAACGTGGGAAAATCAAAAACTCAATATTGATTTGGGTGAAGATGCGTTTGTGGCATTGAAACAATGGTACATCAAAACGTACCAAGAGTTGGCATTGCACTATTTAGATAAAAAAGATGCTACTTTGTTTTTAAATCAATTTGCCACAAAAACAGGCAAATACTTTATGCCCAACAATGCCATCATTTCAGATTTTGTCACGCACTACTTTGAACGATACAAAGCCATCGGGCAAGAGTTGGATACCCTTGATTCTAAAAGTAATTATCGATAAAATATAAAAGTAGTCTAAGTTAGACTACTTTTGCAAGCACTTCTTCTAAAAATTTTGTTGCCACTCTTTTTTGATAATAGGCGTACGCTACAATAATAATTACACCAAACCCATACGTCAATAATATTGCCAATACAATTAAAATGGTTAGCCATAACACTTGTTGGAGTTCCCCTGCAATGGTGAGTTTAGTTTTCGTTGCTTCTATGATTAGATTGTACTTTAATAAAGAGGAGTTGAGTTTAAACTCGGTTATTTCCAAACGATTGTTAGTCACTTTACTTTGTGTAGCATAGTTGCCTAACTTTTTATTAAGTGCATTGAGTTGTTCTTTGTTTAAGAGAATCTCTTTTTGTAAACTGACATCAAACAGTCCCATGGCGTTCCTTCAATATTTTTATTGAGTATAACAAACATTGTTGCACAAAAAAAGAGAGAATTGATTATTAAATAATCAATTACTCAAATGACTCTCCACGCAGAGAAAAAAGAGAAGTGCCATAAAGACACTTATCTTTTTTATTTTTAAAGCACTGAAACCAACATTTGATTGACCGTGATTACCACTTCTTGAAGCGATTTATTCTCTTTGGTCATAAACTCATTGATTTGAATTTTAATGGTATTAAACAGCTCTTCTTGGTTGCTCAGATAGCTTTCAAACGCCTCTTGAGAAGTTTCATTGACACGTTTGAATTTTAAAATCTCTTCAGTGTAATGCACCACAATAAACTCAATAAATTTAAGAATTTGGCTCTTCAAAAGGGCTTCACTGCTGCTGTTAATTTTAATTTCATTTAAAGAATCAATCAATTCTAAAATCTTAAATTCATGCACCAACGAATAAAAAACCACAATTACATCTCTAAATGAGTTCATCGTTTTTTCTTTAATCATAATGGCGGCAACGGCAAAACTTAGGTAGTCAATCACGCCAAAAAATAAGTTAAAGTTGTCTTTGTTGGGAATAATCTCCACAAAACTTTTTTGGTTGATTTCTCCTAAGATTTTAAAGAGTTCATCTTTATGTTCTAAGATATGTGTTGCATCGATTTGATACTCTTTAGAATATTTCACCATCCATTTAGTTGTAAAGTTTAACGTATGTTCTAACTCACCCAACAATCGATATTGTTCTTGTGCTGTTAAAATAAAATCTTGTCGATAAATATCAAACCGAATGGTTCTGGCATCAAACAAAGAACTGGCAATACTGTATGCTTTGATTTTTAGCACAAACTTTTCAAAACCAAGTTTCTCATAATCATTAATAAACGTCACCCCTTGAGAGTTGATGATAATATCTGCCATTTTTGTAGCAATAATCTCTCGCTTTAAAGGGTGAGTTAAAATTTCATGTTCATATGCACCCACAAAAGATTTGGGGAAATATTTATAGAGATATTTTAAAGTAAACACCTCATCAACCAAGGTTGATTTAAGCAATATAGACTTCATAAATATTTTAGAGTACGACAATAAAGAACATAAAACCGGCCTAACAATGGAACCATTTTTATTGATAATATCTTCTATGTTTTCATTTTTAGGAATATAAAAATCGTGTCGATTAAACGACGACGTATTTTCTTCAAGGATTTTAATGGCATTAATAAACTGTTCTAAATATCTTTGACTCAACGTTTCATCTCGTGAAATCGCCAACGCTTGTTCATAGTTATTCCATAAAACCAAATTGACCACTTGTTCTTTTAAGCCTTCTAAAATCTTACAATTCTCTTCTTTACAAATAATGCCTTTAACTTCAAGAGTATTAAGCAAGATTTTTAAATTGACTTCATGGTCAGACGTATTAACGCCTCCTGCATTATCAATCCCATCGATGTTGATTTTTCCACCTCTTAGAGCATACTCAATTCTGGCTTTTTGAGTAAATCCTAGATTTCCTCCCTCACATACGATTCTGGCTTTTAAATCCAAGGCATCCACACGCACGGCTTCGTTTTGTTTATCACCCAAGTCAAGATTGTTTTCATCGCTGGCTTTTACATACGTTCCTACGCCACCGTTAAAAAGCATATCGACTTTCATGGTTAACAGTTTTCGGCACAACTCTTCCCCACTCATACTTCGTTTGCTTGTCCCAATGAGTTTTTTAATCTCTTCACTGAGTACTATCTCTTTGGTTGCTCGCAAAAAGATTCCACCACCAGCAGATATCAACTCTTTGTTGTATTCACTCCAACTTCCGTTTTGTGAATAAAAGAGTCGTTTTCTCTCTTCAAAGCTTGTTTCTAAATCGGGATTGGGATCAATAAAAATATCTTTATGTCCTATGGCAGCTACGAGCTTAAACATAGGGGACTCAATCAATCCATTTCCAAAGACATCGCCGTTCATTGAACCAATTCCCACAACAGAAATAGGGTCTTTGTACATATCAAGCCCCTCTTCAATTAAGAATCGTTTTGCTGACATCAATGCCCCACGAGCCGTAATACCCAAATCTTTGTGTCCAAAGCCATTGCTTCCTCCACTGGCAAAAGCATCACCTAGCCAAAACTCTCTTTCAATGGCTATTGAGTTTGCCACATCACTCATGGCAGCCGTTCCTTTATCTGCTGCAACGACAAAATACGTATCGTCATCATCATACGCCACAATTCGTTTATCTCGGATGACTTCACCTTTTTTAACATTGTCGACTAAATCCAGCAAGTTATGAATAAACTCTTTATAGACTTCGGTAAAAAGTTCTTTGGAAATTTCCTCTTTGGGTTTATTAATCACAAACCCACCCTTAGCTCCACTGGGGATAATAATTGAGTTTTTACCCTCTTGTGTATTCATCAACGATTTAACCTCTTGACGGTAATCATCGTGACGATCTGACCAACGCAATCCTCCTCGGCTGATATTGGTCATTCTTAAATGCAATCCATAAAAGTTGTGATGATAAACAAATGACTCCAAATTGGGTTGTAAGCCTTTTAAATTTTCTGAAAATCGTTTGGTATTGATTTTAAACGCAATAGACTCTTTTTGGAAATAGTAGTTTGTTCGTAATAACGATTGCAACAAAGCAAATGTGAGTTTAAGGATTTTATCGTCTAAAATATTGGGAACATTTTTAATGTGTTCTTCAATGCTCTCTTCTAAGTGCGCTATTTGTTTTTCTCGTTTGGTCATTTTAGGGTCAAACTTAGCACAAAAATAGTCCACAAACAAATGGGTAATTTCATCATACTTTGTCAGTGTACTAATAATGGCTTCACTGTTTAAAGAGATCACCGCTTGATCCAAATACTCAATAATGGCACTCAACAAAGAAATCGTACGCAACGATAAATTTTGATTATAAACCAAAGAAAAAAGTTTGGTACGTTTGATATAATCATATTTTAAACTCTCTGAAATCACATACTCAATATTGTTTTTTGAGCTGTCCATTTTGTCATTTTTTTCTAAGTTTAAATTGAATCGAATGATATAAACTTTTTTTCCTTCACAGACAATACTGTAAGTAATCTCATCGACAATTTCAAAACCAAAATTATGTAAAATAGGAACAATTGCTGAAAGGTAAATATCATTAAGTGAATAAATTTTTATATACGAAAGATTATTTTTATAATCAATTTGTGTCAGAAGTCCTTCATTTTGAACTCTATCAAAAAGTTCTTTGGATATCTTTAAATCCTCTTGGGTAAGTAATTGTGAACAAATTGCATCGAATTGTGAGTTTTCCATAAAAATCCTTTATGTATAAAATATGTCATTGATTATACTACTAAAAATATAAATTATTATAAAAGTTATATTTTTTTCACGTAAGATTATCAAAGAGTTTACAAAAATGTAACTAAGAGGAAACTCTTACAAAGGAAGCATTGAGTAATTGTCCCAAATCTTTGGCACTCAGTTCTATGTCTAAGCCACGTTTTCCACCGCTTACATAAATGGTTTTAAAGTTTAATGCCGTGTCATCAACAAGAGTTCGGAGTCGCTTTTTTTGTCCCAAAGGAGAAATTCCTCCCAATAAATAGCCCGTAACTTTTTGAGCTTCATCTTTGGCAGCCATAACGGCTTTTTTAACTTTAAATGCACTTGCCACTTCTTTTAAACTAAGCATCTCACACACAGGCAAAACACACACCACCAACTCTTTAGGATAGAGTTCCACTAAAAGCGTTTTAAAGACTTGGTCTTGTGGCAAATTGAGTTTTTGTGCCGCTTCAAGTCCATAGTTGGTATTAAGTGGGTCATGGTCATATTTATGAATTGTAAATTTGATTTTATTTTTTTTAAGCAGTTTAATGGCGGGAGTCATGCAGTTCAAATTCCTTTTTTAATACTTCAATACCATTGATTAAAATGGCAATATAATGTTTGCCTAAATAGTGTTTGCGAGTGGTCATATTTTTGAAGCTCTGTTTTTTTACAAACTTTTTTGAAGATGATTTTATCTCATTTTGGCTTATCATAAAAACCTTTTTGTTGTGTGTGTTATTTGATTTGAGATAATAAATCGCGTATTCTACTCGAAGATTTCCAATAGTTTCATCGGAATTGACTTCAAAAGAGAAAGTCAAATGCTCATCAACTTTAACTTTTTTATCATAATAAAAATTGCTAACAAGGACATGGTGAGATTTATCAAAATCAAATAAAGCTAAAACCTCTTTGTTGCCTTGTTTTAAAAGTGTTCTTGAGCCATGTTTGCAAATCCAATCAAGCTCTTTGGAAACACCAAGGTTGTTTTTAACAAACTTTATGACAAGATGTGGGTTATCTTTTGAAATATCATTGAGATTATTCGCGACTGATTTTTGTACATATTTGCTTTTATCGTTTTTTAACAGTTCAATGATTTCTAAAACCAACGTGGGGTCTTTTTTAAATCGTGGCAAAGCCACCGCCCAAGGAAGACGTGGACGACACCCCTCAGATGAAAGTCGGCGTAAATGTTCGTTGGATGATTGTGCCCAAAGCTTCATTTGGTTCATGGTTTGAGTTTCATAGTGTAAAATAAATTGTCGAATAGCAAACTCGGAACTCGATTCAAGTGTAAAAACTTCCAACGCTTTTAAAGATTCCTCTAAATCATCAAGCCCAAACACCTCCACAAAATCTTGAAAAACCATCGCTTCAAGCCCAATGAAATCTTTAGACACAGTTTTTAAAATCTCAAGTTGTTTGTTATACGTTAAAGGAATAAAGGCATGAAGTCGTAAAGCAATATGTCTCATCCTTGCTTTGAGTTCTAAGTTTTGCCAATTAGAATCAAAAATAGCATTGATAAAGGATTCTTCATCAAGATTTTTGTAGTGCTTTTTTATTGTATTCGCTAGGTTTTGTATATATGCTTTTGTGTATAGATTTTTTAATTGCTCTGCCATACTCTCTCTTTTTAAATTAACTTAGATATTAAATCATTTGCACTTATATCTATCTTAGAAAAAGCAAACCATTTTTTGCCCAAATCTTTTAAACTGGCTCCTATATGATAAACCTCTTTTTTATCAATTATCAAAAATCTATCATGGGAGTTTTTAAAAGTTTTTATAGTCAAATTGTTATACTGTTTTGAATACTTCTCAAAATCTAGTTTGAGTTGTTTTGAAATCGTATGAGTAACCATAGTTACTTTTATATTCGGTAATTTACTGAACAAAGTCAACACAGTGTCATCGATATAATTATCGATTAAAATAATTTCATTTGTTGCATTTCTCAGCAAATCAGAGACAAAAATATACGCATCATAAATTTGTCCATCGTAAAAGATGCCTTGTTTGATTTTCAAACTATTATCTTCCAATTTTGAAGAGATAGTATCAATCTTATTCTTTAAAAGGTTGACATCTTTTTCTAATGAAACAAATCTTTCATTGGTAATCTTTTCACCATTGATTGCATAACCATTTTGAATATAATTTTTGAGAATTGATGTTGCCCATTGACGAAATTTTGTAGCGGTAATTGAGTTTACTCTATATCCAATAGAGATTATCATATCAAGATTATAGTGATCAACTTCTCTTTCAACTTTTCTACTCCCTTCTTTTTGAACTACTCTAATTTTTCGAGTAGTTGAATTTTTTTGTAACTCTTTTTGCTTATATATATTTTTAATATGATAAGTAACACTATGAGATTCAACACTAAAAAGCTCACCTAATTGCTTTTGATTGAGCCAAACGGTTTCATTATCCATCGAAATTTTTAACTCCAACTCCCCATCATTATAAACCACTAAATTTGAAATATTATCCATAATTCAACCTTTTTAGAATTTCTCAAACATTATCATAAAAATAAAATCAGATTAAAAAATATTACAAATTGTCATCTTTTTGTTTTATTATAACAATGTCTCAAACCTCCACTCTCCTTTTATTTTCCACCATATACGGATACTCCATATGTTTTGCTGTAGCTTTTGCAACTTCCTCACCACAATATCGTTTGACAATATGCAACGCCATATCAATCCCTGCTGAAATACCTGCACTGGTGATAATATTGCCATCTTCTACAAAATGTTTATCTTTACAGACTTTGACATTTTTAAATTCATGTTCCAATCGTTCTAAACTTTTCCAATGGGTTGTGGCATTGATGCCTTCGAGGAGTTTGGCATTGGCTAAAATGAGTGAGCCTGTACAAACTGAGGTTAAAAGTTCAACTTCTTTTGCTTTTTGTTGTATAAAATTTAACACGTTTTCATCGTACATCAGTTTTCTCGTACCCATTCCACCGGGAACGATTAAGATATCAAGCCTTGGGCATGTTTCAAAATCAAAATCGGGTATGACTTTCATATTGCCTTTGGTAAAAACAACCTCTTTGGTCATTGATATAAGTTTAACGACAAAAGGAGAAAGGGTTTCCCCTCTTTTGGACTCATCAATTCTTGCCACACTTAGCACTTCAAAAGGTCCACAAAAATCTAAAACTTCAATATCATTAAAAACTAAGATTCCAACTGTTTTTTGCATATTTTTCCTTTATGTCATTGTATTAAAAGTATTATATTTATTTTTTAATTGATTATTTCTTTGAATCAAATCCTTATTCAAAAAATAAAATCAGATTGAAAATATGGACTTAAAATCAGTTTCAAGTTCCTTAGCTTTAGAAGAATATTATTTAAAGATTAGGTCATGAGTTCCACGTAGGGAGTGAAAAATTGGAGAGTTGAATTCCTTTTTCATTTGTGAAACCCATGAGCTAATTTTTTGATTCAAGAGGAATTGTTTTCCTCTTGAATATTTTAAAAATCCATTTTCATAGAAAATGCAACAGTTCTTGGGTCTCCTAAATAAGTAGCACTATCCCAATAATCTTTTCCAGTTAGATTTGATACATTTACTAAGAATGTAGTTGGGAATTTATCTATTTTTGTTTTATATCTAAATCCTGCATCATAAAGTGTATATGATGGCATAATATCTGTATTCATATTATCACCATATTTTTTACCAGTATAATATGCTCCTCCTGTTATTGTTAAACCTTGTAAAAATGGAAAATTATATTCTGCATAAAGTTTTGCCATTTTTGTAGAAGCTTCAATTGGTTTTTTACCTTCAATAGATTTATTACTATGTTTTTCTACACTTAAATCCATAAATGTTGCTCCACCCATAAGGGTAAGATTATCTGTAACTTTTCCAGTAAGTCCAATTTCAATCCCTTGATGTATTTGTTCTCCATCTTGAGTAAGTGTTGGTTTACCTAAACTTGATACTGTGCTATTATCAACATAAGAATTAGCTTTTTCTATTATAAATAATGCTCCCGTTAATAACACATTTTCATTTAAACTATATTTTGCTCCAACTTCATATTGTGTACTTTTATATGGGTCTAAAATTTCATTCTCATTGGCATATATATTCCCAACAATTGTCCCAGTTTCTAAACTTTCTATATAAGTCGCATATGTTGTTAAATCTTCGATTGGTTTGTAAATCAAAGATAACGTGGGTGTAAGTTCAGATACATCATACTTTGAACTTTGTATACCACTATTGTTATATCTTGTACTTATGATAGTTGAATAATTTACTCCAACTAAAGCACTCCATTGGTCATTAAATGCTATATCATCTCCTATTAAAACATTTTTATATTGAGTTTTCCAACTAGGTATCAGTTTACTATTAGGAATAACGGTAGATACTGATGGCAAATTTTTTATTTGATCTAAGGCTACACCTGTAAAGAATTCATATTCAGCTCGTACTGTTGGTCTTGAAAATTTTAAATAATTTTCAGAATAACCCACTGTTAAAAGATGATTTATTCCAAAAGTTTCAAAGCTACTATCTAAATATATATTTCCTGAATATCCTTCATACTCATTAGCAATAGATGAATATTTGCCCGTTTCTACATCATATAAACCATCAGGTCTCATATATACAATTTGCTCACCAATGTATTTATGTTTACTCTCTTCATAAAGGAATGAACTTCTAAGAGTAAATATATCATTTATATCCCATTTTAAATTTGTCATTACTCTATCATTTTCTTCATCAGTTGTTGCCCAATCAGCTGAATAATTTTTACTTACATCAAGGCTAGGACGATACATATTATTCCCTAGATAAAAAAGTGGTTTTATAGTTTTTTTTAAATCCCTATGTGCATAGTTTAAATCTAAAGTAAAATCATCAGTTGGTTTAAAATCAAATGCCAAACTTACATATTTTTGTTCTTTTTCAAGATTATTTACACTATCGCCATCTTGATATAAGGTATTTATTCTATATCCAAAGATGTTTTTTTCATCTATTTGTCCACTTATATCAATATGTCCATAGTATTGTTCCCCTCCATAGTTTCCTATTTTTAGACTTTTTTTATCTTCTAAAGTTGGCTTTTTAGTAATATAATTTACTGCTCCACCAACTCTTCCTCCACCATATAAAAACCCTGTCGCTCCACTGATAGTTTCAATCCTTTCTAAATCTTCCATAGTTGTAAAACTATACCAACCAGCAGTGGGCATACCATTAATTATTGAATTGGGTACATCAAACCCTCTCATATAAGGCATATTAGCTCCATTATATTCACTCATACTATTTTGAGTTGTAGGATTCATTTTAAAAATTTGTACCATATCATTGGCTTGAACATTTTCAATTAAATCTTCTGATATTACTGTCATAGAATAAGGCGTATCTTGTAAACTTCTACTTCCCCATAAACCGACACCTGAAATATTATCTACCAAATAGCCATCTTCAGCGGAACCATCAGAACCGCTTGGCATAATTGAAATTGCCTCTAAAACAGAAGTTTGTATTTTTCTTTCTTTTATAATAATTGCACCCTCTTGTATAACTGCTTCTAAATCACTGTTTTCTAAGATTTTATCTAAAGCATTTTGAGTACCTTTGATATCTTTTATGGTGTTAGATGTTTTACCTTCTAAAAGCTCTCCTTTGACGATATAAGGTGTTTTTGCTTTTTTAGATATGATTTCAATCGCATCTTTTAACGATTGTGTTTGAATAGAATAACTCAACTCTTCCGCATATATATTGGTGCAAATCAGCAGTGCAGTAACCGGACTTAAAAATTTCATTTTAAGTGAACTCATTTATCTCTCCTTAGATATCATAGAAATAATTACAATAATCATTCTTAACAAGATAAGACAAAAAAGCAGTTACAAAACGGACATGATTTTTAAATTTTTTTTGAAATTTTTAAAACTTTCTCTTTTTTTTCTATTTTTATAGGGTAAAGTTTTGTCACTGTTTTTAAAAATATTTCCAATTGTGTAGAAAAGAACTCTCCTGAAATAGTATAGTTTTCCGCTTCTTTGGATAAAAAAGAGACCGATATATTTTTATATTTTGAAAATTCTTCCAAGGCTTCTTTTAAAGTTGTGTTATCTAAATGGATTCTATTTTCTCTCCAAAGAGCTATCTTTTTTGGATTGACTTTTCCTTGCGTTGCAATCATTCCTTGTTTATTTAAGTAAGTTATACTGTTTTCTTTTGTCAACATCATTTCATTTTGTTTATCAAAAAAATAAGAAGAGTAGTAGGTTTTGACAATCCCCTCTTCTACATTGATGGTTGTAGTATCCTTTTTATGTATGACTTCAAACTTTGTTCCAACAACTTCGATATTTATATCATCACTTTTTATAACAAAAGGTCGGTTTTCATCTTTTGCAACTTCGAACATGACTCGTCCTTCTTTTAATATCACTTCTCTTTTGCCATTAAAAAACTCTATATTGAGATTCGTTTTTGCATCCAAAGAGAGGCTTGAACCATCTGGAAGTTGCTCCTTTATAAGATTCTTAGTATCGGTTACTAAGGTTTTGGAAAATTGCACGGCAAAGGTATTGTTATAGAGTTTAAAAGCTGAAAAACATACGATGAACACAATTGCCGCAGCACTTGAAAAATAACTTATTTTTTTCAAAAACTTTTCTTTTCTTATTTGATGATGTGTTCTTGAACTCAATTTTTGAGCATTTTCTTTTGAGAGAGTTTGTGCCATTTGATGTACAAATTTCATTCGGTTATAGGCTTTTTGATGAGTTGGTTCTTTTAACCAGTTTTCAAATTCACCTTTTTGATTTTCATCTAATCCCTCGTTTTCACAGGTCAACCAATGTATTGCTTCTTCTTTGATTTTAGTTTCAATATTCACTTAAAATCCTCTCTTCGCTAATTCTTCTTCAACTTTTATCGTGGCTCTTTTGATCAGTTTTTCAACAGCATTGGATGTTATATCCAACATCAAAGCTATCTCTTTTCTGCTGTATCCATCAACAGTATATAAGACAAAAGCTTCTTTAGCTCTTTGTGGTAAGTCATTGACAATGTTCATAAAAATCTTTTCTTGGTCTTCTTGGATTAAAATTTCTTCGGGTTGCTCATGTATTGGTGAAACATGAAGATATTCTTCATATTCAGTTGTTTTGAGTTTTTGTCTTTCTAACGCTTCATTTATCACCACATTTTTGGCAATTTTGTATAAATAGGCTCTTTCGTTATTGATTTCTCTTCCGTTTTGTATGTGCAGTACTCGGGTATAAGTCTCTTGTATTACATCTTTGGCTTTTTCTTTATCGCCAACAAGTTTTTGAGCAAAATATAAAAGTTCATTATAATATTTCAACATCAATATACCTAAATCTTTTTGAGAAACATTATCATAATTAAACTTTAGATTTTCATAAATAAAAAATAAACATGACAAGGAAACAAAAGAAGAGAGTTGTTACACTCTCTTCTTTTTAGACTTTTTATACAGTTTGATAATCTCTTCTTTGCTTAACTCTCTTTTTAATTTATCCGTCTCTTCTTTGATAATATTACCCAACTCAATGGCTTGATTATTGCTTAATTCTTCACCAAAAAATTCACTGATAATAAAACGAACTCCACCTTTTCCTGATTGAGAATTAATTCGTATGATTTTTTCATAATCTCTGTTAATATCTTTTGGATCAATAGGTAAATAAGGGACATTCCACTCTTGGCAATTTTGCTTTCTGTAAAAATCCATCCCTTTTTTTATGGCATCTTGATGTCCCCCACTGAACGCGGTAAATATCATTTCACCCACATAGGGATGTCGTATATGAGTTTTTATTTGTGTTATTTTTTCAAAAAAATCTTTGACCTCATCAATAAATGATAAATTCAACTTGGGGTTAATGCCTTGTGAATAAATATTAAAAGCAAATGTAATCAAATCTAAATTTCCAGCTCGTTCACCATTACCAAACAATGTTCCCTCAACTCTGTTTGCCCCTGCTAAGACAGCTAATTCAGCAGAAGCTATCGCTGTTCCTCTGTCATTGTGTGGATGAACGCTTACAATCAAAGCATCTTTGTTGTGTAAATGATTACACATCCACTCTATTCTATCTGCATAAATATTGGGCATACACGCTTCCAATGTATTGGGTAAATTTATTATCATTTTCTTTTCAATGGTTGGTTTAACAGTTTTGATAACTTCATTACAGATTTTAAGAGCAAACTCTAAATTGGTTTGAGAAAAACTTTCAGGCGTGTACTCATAAACAATGTTGCCTTCAAACTCTTGTGTAAGTTCTTTTAAATATTGTATTCCCTCAACTGCCATGTCTATAATTTCTTTATCTGATTTATTAAATACAACACGTCTTTGAAACTCATTGGTAGGATTATACAAATGAAAAATCCCATTTTTTACTCCTCTCATGGCTTCAACACTTTTTTGAATCCACTCTTTTTTTGCGGGAATTAATACTTGAATAAAAACATCATCGGGCACCAAATTTTCTTCAATTAGTTTCCGTGTAAAATAAAAATCCGTATCACTGGCACTGGGATAACTCACTTCTATATGTTTAAATCCCATCTTAACCAAACAGTTAAAATACGCTACTTTTTGTTCGATTGTCAAAGGATTGACTAACGCTTGATTACCATCTCGTAAATCCACACTGCAATATATTGGTGCTTCGTTGATTTGATTGTTTGTCCACTTACGTGTGATATTTTTGACAACAGGATATTGTCGATATTTTTTAAATTGCATTATTTTCTCCATTATGAAATAATTAATAAATTGTAATGACCATTCAGTCATTGCACTAAAATACGAAATATATAAAGGGATGTAAGATATTAGAGGCTAAGAAGAAGCAGTAGTGAAAGAATCGTTGTGTTTGGTGATATGTAGTTTATATGGATCTGCATAGAATCTCCTTTTTTGATTTGTTTCGTATTGTAATTGAAAAATAAAAAAAAATCTTGTACAAAATTAACATTTGGAAATATTTTTTTGATACTCTTTGGGTGAGATTTGAAATATTCGTTTAAAACTTCTGTTTAAATGGCTTTGGTCAAAAAAACCACTGTTTTGAGTCACTTCAACAATGGATAAATCAGAAGCCAATAACTCTTTGGCAAAATGCACTTTTTTATTTAAAATATAAGAGTGAATAGGAAGTCCAAACTCTTTTTTAAATACACGGATTAAGTGAACAACACTTAAATTAAACATCAAAGCTAAATCATTTAGAATAAGTTCTTCAAGATAATTTTTATCTAAATATTGTTTGATCTGTAAAGCCAATATTGATTCAGTTTGTTCATTGTTTGATTTTAATTCAAAGGGAAAAAGTATCAAACAAAAAGAGAAAAACATCTCTTCTTTTTCTATTAAACTTATTTTATCATTTAATAAACATTCACACAAATTGATAAAACTTTTGCAAATATTTTTTTGTTTGATTATTTCATAAGGCACCCTAAAATTGATGTTTATTTTTTTTAGATACTCTTTGTGTAAATACAAAACATATCCCTCTTTTGATTCTTTATTCAGTGTAGCACAGTGAGGAATATCGTTATTTATAATGCCAATTTCATTGGGTAAAAGTTCAAGAGAAGCATCATTGAAAATCAAGTTCAATGACCCTTTTTTAATGGCAGTAATAGTAAGTTCTTCATGTAAATGCATTTTTGTACAATCAGGGATATCTTGTACATATCGTAACTCTAGGAAGTTAAGTTTTGAGTTTCTAAAAATATTTGATTTCATTAATTAAAAAGTATGGAAAAATCCATACTTCCTTTTATCCCAGATTTTGCTCTACAAAATCCCAGTTTACGAGTTTCCAAAAGTTTTCTAAATATTTGGGTCGGGCATTTCTTACATCGATATAATACGCGTGTTCCCACACATCACAGACCAAAAGAGGTTTAAGATTGTCTGTTAATGGATTTGCCGCATTAGAAGTGGTGATAATTTTTAAGGCTTTGTTTTCATCTTGAACCAACCAAGCCCAACCCGAACCAAAATGCCCAACGGCTTTTGCGGTAAACTCTTCTTTAAACTTTTCTACTGAACCAAAAGCTTGAGTTAAAGCGGTTTCAACTTTTGAAGAAATTGCTGTTTGATTTGGCGTTAAACTTTGCCAAAAAAAGTCGTGATTATAAACTTGTGCAGCATTATTAAAAAGTCCACCCTCTGAACCTAACACGATTTCAACCAAAGTTGAATTTTCAAATTGAGTCCCTGCGATTAAATTGTTTAAATTATTCACATAGGTTTGGTGGTGTTTTCCATAGTGATACTCCAACGTCTCTTTTGACATCAAAGGTTCTAAGGCACCTTGTGCATACGGTAAGGTCATAAGTTCATGTTTCATGGTACATCCTTTTAGAATAGTTTTTTATCTGTTAAAGAGTACTCTTTTTTTGATATTGTTTGTCTTAGTTAAAAAAGTATTTGATTTTTTTAAAAAAAATAGCCTGAAAGCTATCTTTTTTATGCGAACGCAGGTTCTAAGAAAGGGATGATTTGTTTTTTTCTGCTTAAACATCCATCTATCCAAACTTTGCCATCGACAAGTTTGCAGTTGAAGGCTTTTTCAAAAATTGAAGAATCTTGTGATGACACCAGTACTTCACTTCCTTCTTTCATAATATCCGTTAAAATCAAACAAGCGGTGTGTAAGTTTTCTTCTTCTCTTAATTTTTCTAAATCTTTTTGTAAAGCCTCTTTCACCTCATCAAATATGCTTAAATCAATCACTTCTAACTGACCAATTCCTACTTGATTGCCGTGCATATCAAACGGTTTGTAATCTCTTAAAATCAACTCACGTACAGGCACACCACTTACGGCTGATTTGACTTTGAACATCTCCATTCCTAAAGCTCCAAAGTCTTCAATCCCTGCAATTTGTGCTAACTCACGTACGACTTTAATATCTAAATCCGTACATGTGGGTGATTTGAAAATTACGGTATCTGATAAAATCGCACACATCATAATTCCTGCAATATTTTTGGGAATTTCGACTTTATGATAATCGTACATCTCTTTAACAATGGTGTTGGTGCATCCAACGGGTCGAATCCAACACTCTAACGGTGTTGATGTGGTTAAATCACCCAATTTATGATGATCAACAATACCTACAATCGTGGCTTTCTCAATATCTTTAGGTGCTTGTCCTTTATCTGAATAATCGGTGATAAAAATTTCTTCACCTGCAAATGAAGTTTTTAATAAAGGGGCTTCAAAACCAAATTTATCTAAGATAAATTGTGTTTCAGGATTCACTTCACCTTGTCGAGCAGGAGTTGCTTCTCGTCCGATTTGATTGAGTAAATATGCCAATGAAATGGCAGAACAAATAGAGTCTGAATCGGGCGTGGTGTGTCCACAAGTATAAATTGCCATATGTTTTCCTATAATTTTTTCGCCATTTTATCTAAAGTATAGTTAGGGAAGTTTTAAATATACTATTTAACAAAAATTATAAGGAGCAAAGATGAAACACCTTTACTTAATTCGTCATGCCAAATCATCTTGGAGCAATCCTTTGTTGGATGATTTTGATCGTCCTTTAAATCAACGAGGAAAAAATGACGCCCCGTTGATGGCAAAGGTATTACTCGAAAAAAAGATTTTCCCTGATTTAATTCTTTCATCTCCTGCAAAACGTGCTAAAACTACGGCTGAAATCTTTACTGAACAACTCAATTTTACAAGCGATATTGCCTTTGAAAAAAGTTTGTATTTAACTTCAACGAAAACCCTACTGGATATTTTACATCGTATTCCCAATACCTACAACACCGTTTTTTTATTTGGTCATAATCCCGAATTAACCCAATTTACCAATGAACTTAACTCTGCATATATTGACAATATACCTACGTGTGGAATTGTCGGATTTGAGTTTTTTATTCAAAGTTGGAACGAATTGTGCAAGCAAAATTCAACATTGACTTTATTTGAGTTTCCCAAAAAATATAAAGAATAAATGGTATAATCAATCACACAAAAGGAGTTTTCATGATACATAAAAATTTACAACAAGCCTTAATTGAACAATTAAACAAAGAGTTTCACTCAGCTTACATCTATTTAGGGATGAGTGCATACTGTTCCAAAGAGGGTTTTAATGGTGCTTCAAACTGGTTTTTGGTGCAATATCAAGAAGAAGTTGCCCACGGGATGAAACTGTTTAAGTACCTTGAAGACCAAAATGTAGAAATCACCCTGCCTGCAATTGAATCAGTAAGTGTTGAGTTTAGCTCTTTGTTAGACGTTTTTGAAAAATCGTTGGCACATGAGCAGTATATGACGCAAAATCTTAATAATCTTTCTGATATTGCCATGAGAGAAAAAGACCATGCGACTTATAATTTGCTGCAATGGTATGTTACAGAACAAGTTGAAGAAGAATCAAATGTCAACGCCATTATTGACCACATCAAACTTGTAGGCGACAACGGCTATGGTTTATACACGATTGACAAAGAGTTAGCCACACGAGTTTTTGTCGATCCAACGACAGCAGCATAAAAGCAACAAAGTCCTAACTTTTAGGACTTTGTTTTACCAGTGTTGTTTCTAACCCTTGTTGTGGATTTTTAGGAATTAAAAAAGAAAGAATAAAAGAACATAATGCAATTAATGCTCCAATAATAAAAACCAATGAATTTGAATATAACCAAAGAAGCCCCAATACCAATGGCAAAAATACTGCTGCAATATGATTGATTGTAAAACTTACCGCACTTGCTGTTGAGATATCTTTAGGATTGGCAATCTTTTGAAAATACGTTTTTAATGCTAAACTCATAGAAAATAACAGATGATCAATAAGATATAAGCCAAATGCAATATAGACATTATCTACAAAAGCATATGCTGTAAAAACAATAACTAGCCCAAAATATTCTAAACGAAGCGTTAAATGCTCACCAAACTTATGAATAAACCTTCCAATTTTAGGTGCAAAATAAATATTGATTAAGGCATTTAAAAAAAGAAGTATCACCATGTTTTCAATATCGACACCAAATTTTTCTACCAATAAAAACCCTGCAAAAACTACAAAAATTTGCCGACGTGCTCCTGCAAGGAGTGTTAAAAGGTAAAATAACCAATACTCTTTTCGTAAATTTAATCTTTTTTCTTGAACCACATCTTCTTTAAAATTTTCAAAAAAAATCCAACACACTATTCCAAGAATGACCGTTATTCCACCAAAAATCAAATAAACATCTTTATAGGGTAACTCAAAATATTTCATCATCAAAAAAATTAATACAAATACCAATACACCAGTAAAAGACTTAACTGCTGTTATTCGTCCTAAGACAAGGGGTGCTCGATTTTTGTCCAACCATTGAAGAGAAAGAGATTGATTGAGTGTTTCTAAATAATGAAAACCAACAGACATAATAACTGTAGTCACATACAACCCAATAGCACTAGGAAAATAGCCTGTAAGTAATGTTCCAAATCCCAATAAAATCATTGAAAGATATACCAAACGTTGCTGTGCAATAAAGTATAATACCAAAACTACGGTAAAAGCCAAAAAACCTGGAATTTCACGTAAACTTTGTAAAATACCTATTTGACTTCCATTAAAAGAAGCAACTTCTACCACAAAATTATTTAATAAACTCATCCATGCAGAAAAAGAAAAAAGCATAGCAATTGACATTATATACAGTAATGCCTCTTTGGATTTGAAAAGATTTTTCATAGCACTAAAGAAATGATTAGTTTAATTGCAAGGAGAGATAAAAGAAGTTTAAGAATCAATTCAAACTTTTTACCATCTATTCTATTTCGTAGTTTAGTCCCTACAAAACTACCTAGAACTGCCCCAATAATCATAAAAATCAAAACTCCTATATAATCAAAAAACACAAACCCAAAATAGATAAATACAAACACCTTTAAAATATGAGTAATACTCATCAGTGCTGCACCCGTTGCTACAACTTTATCTTTGTCTTTAAAATCTTTTAACAGCAACGTCATGGTTAAAGGACCCGTTGCCCCTACAACTATGGAAAGCCCCGTTTGAAAAAAACCTGCTAAAAAATAACTCTCATAGCGTTTGATTTTTTCATTAAATTTCTCACTCCACAATGAAAGCAAAATATACACCCCAATAAATAAAGGCACATACTCTAAGGAAATAAAACTTAAAATCGAAGCAAACAAAGCAATACCTAAAAAAGAGCCTACGAGGAATTTAGGTATGACTTGATATTGTACCTCTTTGTATCCAAAAAATGCTCGACTGACATTACTGGACATTTGTGTTAAGCCATGCACAGGGATAAGTGCATTTAGGGGCAAAAAGGAAGGTAAGATGGCAATAAGCATCATGCCACCACCAATTCCAACCACTCCTGCAATGGTTGAAGTGATAAAAGCAATCAATAACAGTGTCAATTCTAATAACATAATGGTTTTAAATCCTCAAATTAGTTTGCATATTATAACAAGTGTTTATTAATTCACAGTATAATTAACAAAAAGGAGTTTGCCATGCTTGCTACTTTATATTATGTCCATGACCCAATGTGTTCTTGGTGCTATGCGTTTAAACCCATACTTGATAGTATTAAAACAAAACTTAGTAAAGAAATCAACTTGGTGTATGTGTGTGGTGGTTTAGCCAAACATACCGATGAAGTAATGCCAAAAGATCAACAAGAAAAAATCAAATCCATCTGGAAACAAATTGAGCAAGAAATAGGCACAAAATTCAATTACGACTTTTGGGAGAAAAACACTCCACAAAGAGCCACCTATTTAGCGTGTCAAGCACTGATTTTAGCGCGACAAAATAACAAAGAAGAAGCGATGCTTGAAGCCATTCAAAAAGCCTATTATCAAAAAGCCCTCAATCCTTCCAAAACAGAAGTCCTGGCCAAACTTGCCCACGAAATTGGTTTGGACAAAAAACATTTTGAAACGCATTTAAATACCCAAGAAACCCAACAATTGCTTGAAGGAGATTTGAATTTACGACGTAAACTGGGCGTAAGGGTTTTTCCTACTTTGCTTTTAAAATATAAAAAAGAGAGTTATCCTATTGGCATCAATTTTAATGACAGTGCTAAAATCATTGAACAAATTGAAGATTTAAGTAAAAACACCTACTTCTAAAATCCTCGAAGCCAAGTAGGCGTAAGTACTCTTTCATCTTTAATGGCGTATTGCAACTCTTGAATCAAGCGAATCTTATCTTTGGGCAATGTTCCTGCTAACGCAAAAGCATTGGAAGCATGATTGGAGCGAAATATCACCGCATTATTAGGATGCAGATTTTCCAAAAAAAGCAACTGCTCTTCCAGCATCTCTTTGTCACTTAACCACTCAAAAGGTTCATCAAATTTTTTATAAAACACCTCTTCTTTGGTTTGTTGCAATCCTAATTGAAGGGTTGAAAGATAGTTAAGTGAAGTTTCATTAACCAATTGAGCGGTTTTTAGTGCATGTTCACGTGAGTATTTCTTACCACCTACCCCTAAAATAACCGTAGCAGAGATTTTGATTCCTGCACAAGATGCTTTGTTTAACGCTTCTTTCATTTTCTCAAAACTTGTTCCCTTTTGTATGCGCTTGAGCAACTCATTACTTGCCGTTTCAATACCAAAATAGATGAGTTTAAGCCCTGCTTTATAAAGTTCTTCTAACTCTTTTTGACTCTTTTGTTCCAAATTAATCACCGAAGCATACGAACTTATGCGTCTGAGTCGTTTAAACTTTTGGTGTAGATATGTCAATACTTTCAACAAATTCTCACCGTTCATCGCTAAAGCATCACCATCGGCTAAAAAAATTTTGTGGGCGTTGGGATAATAACGCGCTAAAGCATCAATATCTTTATAAATTTCATCCAAAGGTTTTTCTTCATAAACTTTGGTTTCATACATCGAACAAAACGTACACGCATTGTAACTGCACCCATGTGTGATTTGTAAAATAATATTGTCCGCCTCAGAAGGTGGTCGAAACAGAGGTTCACTGTAATAAATCATTAACTTTTCCTTGGTATAATCCTCAATAAAACATTAACCTTATTATAATAACAAAATACTATAATACACCATTATTTTAAAAGGATTTAAACCACCAATGAACAATATAGACTATTTTTTTAGCCGACTCATACGATTTACTGTACTTTTTTTTATTTTATATCTTATTTTTACCAACTTTGGCATTTTTCTTATTGTGGTTATCACGCTTTTAATTTTAGGATATTTTTTTATTTACAAAAAGATTAAAAAACTCAAAGAGCAACAAGCCCATTTTCAATTTCATTTCAATGCCAAAGATTTCCAAAACAGTGGTCAAGATTTCCGAGGATTTCGTTTTGAAGATTTTGCTCATTTTCAAAGTGGCAATTTTCAAGCTCCTCCACGACTTGATGAAGTTCAAAAAGCCAAAGAGTTTTTTGGTTTTTCTCATACCCCAAGTAAAGAAGAACTTAAAAAACGCTACAAAGAACTTGCACGACAATATCACCCTGATATTAACAACCAAGATGACACCAAAATGAAAGAACTCAATCACTACCGTGATGTTCTGATGCGATTGGTACAATAATCATACGCTTATGTTTATACACAAACTGTACTATTTTTTCTTTGCTTTAGTCATCGTATCGGTTCTTCTTTTAGCTTATAACTGGCATAAAGATTATGAATTTGATACCAATCCCCTCTCGCAAAAACTGGAAAAACAGATTTTTGAAAAAAAGCAACAAACCCGACAACTGCTCAGAGCCAATTTTGGTTTTGATTTGGATGTGCCTTTGATTATAAGTGAAAAATTGCCCAGTTCACTCTTTGGTGCAGCAGTGTTTACGCAAGATGAAAAAATTATCATTTATTTAAATAAAAAACGCTTCAAAGAGAGCAGTGATTATATGATTCATCATGTCATTCCCCATGAATATGCTCATGCGGTTATGTTTCACTTAAAAGACTTTTCTAAAGAGCAAAGTGGTCACTCAAAGAAGTGGCAAAACATTTGTAAAAAGTTAAATGGAATTAAGTGCGATAGGTTTGTTGATACTCATGATATTATCATAGGAAAAACCTCTTTTTAAAAAGGTAAAAGAGACGAAAAAGGGGAGAAGCCCGTTACTTCTCCCCTCTTAAATCATAAGTAACCACTTACTTATGTTATCACTGTGTAGTGAATATTTATCTTATGATTTTTTTTGTCTTAACAATACTAAAAATGTTCAATCCTCGTCATTAACACCTCCTATTGTTGGTTACCATAATTATAACATCTTTCCAGATTAACTCTTGCTTAATTTTAGGCTAAATTTTACAAATTAATTCTTTCAAAAAGAGTCGATTTAGAAAGCTAAAATTGGGTAAAATGGCGCGATGAATTTAGAAGAGAAACTTAAACAACTGCCTCAAAACTCTGGGGTGTATCAATACTTTGACAAAGAGGGGCATTTGCTTTATGTGGGTAAAGCAAAAGTGCTTAAAAATCGTGTGAAATCCTATTTTAAATTTACTCCCACGATTGCTCCTGCAGATAAACTCGGACCTCGTATTTATAAAATGATTTCAGAAGTGGTCAATGTGGATTGGATAGTCGTCCCCAATGAACACGATGCGTTGATTTTAGAGAACTCTTTGATTAAACAACTTAAACCCAAATACAATATTTTATTGCGTGACGATAAAACCTATCCTTATATTTATATCGATTTAAGCGAAGAATTTCCTCGCTTAGAAATCACTCGAAAAGTACTAAAAGGCAACCAAATCAAATACTTTGGTCCTTATTCAAGTGGCGCACGTGATATTTTAGACTCCATTTATGAAATTGTTCCGTTGGTTCAAAAAAAAGCGTGTATCAAAGGACAAGAGGCGTGTTTGTTTTATCAAATCAAAAAATGCTTAGCCCCTTGCGAAGGAAAAATCACGCAAGAAGCGTATAAAAAAATTGTCGATGAAGCCTTGGAGTATATTTATAACAAGTCCAAACTGATTGCCAAACTCAATGTTAAAATGCAAGAGTATGCCAATGATTTTCGCTTTGAAGAAGCAATGGTTTTGCGTGAACGTATTAAGACCATTGAGAAATCTCAAATCAAAACAGGCATGGACTTAGCGAGTAATGACAACCTTGATGTTTTTGCGATTGCTCAAAATATGAAAAAAGCCGTCCTAGTACGAATGTTTATTCGAGAGGGAAAATTGGCTTCTTCCAATCATGATTTTATCAAACTGGACTTTTTTGAAGAGAACACTACCATGGATTTAGAAGAAGCTTATAAACGTGCCATTATTAACTACTACAATCAAGAAATCCCTCTTTTACCTAAAGAAGTTTTAGTCGCGTATGACATAGAAGAAAAAGAGGAATTGGAAAATTTTTTACACGATATGTTAGGAAAAAAAGTGCCTATAATCTTTCCTAAACTGGGGAAGAAAAAAGATTTGATTGCCATTGCACTGAACAACTGCGAAGAACTTTTACGAATAGAACAGTCTAAAAATACAACCACCCTTTATGATGAACTGCAAAAACTTTTCTCACTGCAACGCGTTCCCAAACGCATAGAAACGTTTGATAACTCTCACATGATGGGACAAGCCACTGTGGGTGCAATGGTAGTATGGGAAGAGAAATTTATCAAAGCAGATTTTAGACACTATAACTTGGAAGCGCTTGATGAGTACTCTCAAATGAAAGAGATGCTTATACGAAGAGTTGAAAGTTTTGAAAAAAATCCAGCACCAGACCTTTGGATTTTAGATGGGGGTTTGACCTTATTAAAACTGGCGTACGATATTATTGAGTCTGTAGGTGTAAATATAGACATCATTGCCATTGCCAAAGAAAAAATCGATGCCAAAGCTCATCGAGCTAAAGGTGCTGCCAAAGATATTTTACACTACAAAAGCGATGAAAAGTTTAAAGAGTTAAAGTTAAGCAGCAGTGACCAGCGACTTCACTTTGTGCAACGTCAAAGAGATGAAGCCCATCGTTTTGTTATTAATTTTCATAAAAAACAAAAACGTAAAGAGGACAAACAAATCTCACTTTTACAGCTTCACGGTATTGGAGAAGCTAAAGTTAAAAAACTACTTTTATATTTTGGAACTTTTGATGCCATTAAAAAGGCAAATATTGAAACACTCAAAGAGGTTTTAAACGAAAAAGATGCTATTGTTTTATTCAATCATTTTACATCATCATAACATTTGGAATAGCTTTGGCAAAAATAGTAATAAATAAATCACATCTTTTTCACAACTTACAACAAATTGAAAAAAAAATTAACGATAAAAATAAAATCGCCGTAGTATTAAAAGACAATGCGTATGGACATGGGCTTGTAGAAATCGCGCAATTGTGTCACGAATATGGAATCAAAAATGCGGTAGTGCGTACGTTTAAAGAGGCAGAATCAGTTGTGACTTTTTTCGACAATATCTTAATCTTAGCTGATACCCCTCCACATACTTATTCACATACTTTTCACATCGCTGTGAATTCACTTGAAGCACTCCAACACATACCAAAAAATTCTAAAATACAGCTGAAAGTAGACAGTGGAATGCACCGAAATGGTTTGTCACCAAATGAGCTAGAAGAGGCTTTTTTAGGGGCTTCTAAGAAAAATATAACGATTACAGGTATTTTCACACACTACCGAAGTGCCGATGAATTGGGCAGTGCTTATTTTTGGCAAAAAGAGAATTTTAAACACATAAAAGCAGAAGTCAAACGTCTATGTGAAAAACTTTTTTTACCTATTCCTCTCTTTCACAGTGCTAACTCTTCGGCTGTTTTTCGTGATAATTTTTATGCAGAAGATATGGTTCGAGTGGGTATTGCCCTTTATGGTTATTTAGATACGGATCCTATATTTAATAATCCTCATTTAAAACCTGTTTTATCGTTATATGCCAACAAAATTTCCACTCGAACAGTTTCTAAAAATCAACGTATTGGCTATGGAGGAACCGCAACAATACCTAAACAAATGCAAATATCAACGTATGATATTGGATACGGAGATGGTTTTTTACGTTTAAATGAACGCAAAAAATACCATACTCCTGATGGCTTTGAGGTATTGGGTCGTGTTTCTATGGATAATTTATCCCTCAATACCACTCAAGAAGAAGTTTGCTTATTTAATGATGTAACCCAATTAGCCCACATACACGATACGATTACGTATGAGATATTAACCTCACTTAAACCCACTATTAAAAGGATAATCATATGAAACTCTTATTTGCTTTACTGATTCTTTTTTCATCTTTATTTGCTTCGGATGATGTGTTTGAAAAATTTGAAAACTATGAAAAAAAAGATGAATTTTTTGAAGCAGGTAAAGAGTACTATAAAAAGCGAAATTATGCACTTGCTTTTGAGAACTTTGAAAAAGCAGCCCAGTTTGGCAACGACAAAGCTTTGTACAATTTAGGGATTTTATACAGCAATAAAAACTTCCACAGACAAGACCCTAAAAAAGCGTATGCAATTTTTGATCAACTGGCACAAAAAAATCATGCTCCTTCACAAAATCGCATGGGAATGTACTACTCTTTAGGTGTTGTTGTAGATAAAGACTATAAATTGGCCGTGGAATATTTCGAAAAAGCTTCTAAACAAGGATATGTTACAGCACAATGCAATTTAGCCATGATGTATGCTTCAGGAAAAGGAGTTTTCCCTAACTTTGGACGAGCCCACGTATTTGCAAAAACGGGAGTCGAACAAGGCAATCCCATTTGCAAAAAAGTGTGGGAGGATTATAATCTATCAAAATATCCAGAAGATAAAAGCTTTAAACTGAACTTTTACACTAAGCCCTAAGCCTCTTCTTCACCTAAAATATACGCTATTTTGTGGTGTTGTAAAAAGTCTTCAAACAGAGCAAAAAACTCATTGGTTTGCTCTTCACTCGATGATGAAATCGATAAAACCACCTCTCGTTTATCCCCTTTAATTTTAGGTAAAGAAGAGAGTTCTATATGAGAAGGAACTTTTTTCATGCAATCAATTAAACTGTTTTCTCCTGTGTATGCCGTAAGTGTTTTTCGAAACTGTTTGGTTTCATTTTTGACATAAAAAGTATTTAACGCTTGTAAAACCATCGCTTTTGACATAGAAGGAAAACCCGGAGTAAAGAAGTATCGATTCTCTAAGTAAAACCCTGGCACATTGTTGACGACATTATCAAGCAGTTTTGCACCCACAGGCAAATAAGACATCTCGATTCTGTGAGGATACGCTTCTTGCCCAAATTGTTGGATAATTAACTTTTTGGCAGTTTCATTGTAAGCCATTTTACCCTTTGTAAAGGCAAGGGCTGCCACTTTTCTTGTATAATCATCGGGCGTTGCACCAATGCCTCCATAACAAAACATTACGGCATGAGGGTCTTGTTTAATCAAATTAAAAATATCTGCCATAAAAGCAGGATCATCTTTGATGACAAAACTGGCTTTTTGAACATACCCTCTTTGCAAAAGTTCACTGTTTAAAAATGCAAAATGGGCATCTTGACGACGCCCATTTAAAAGTTCTGTACCAATAATAACACTGTAAAAGTTTGGTGTTAAAATACCACTCACTTTTGACTTCTTACTCTTTAGTTATTTTGAAATTCTTGATTGAATAAAATCATCCATTTCATCAACAATCTCTTCAATGGTTCTCTCACCATTGATTTTTTTCAAAATTCCTTTAGCACCATAAAAGGTTTGAATCTCTTCTAATGGCTCTAAAAATACGCTCATTCTGTTTTTAAATACTTGAACGTTGTCATCAGCTCCTCGTGCACGTCCTAATACTCTATCACATGCCACTTCTTCAGACACTTCTACTTCAATCACATTGATTAACTCAACTTCTGATTCATTGATTAAATATCGGTCAAGTTCCATCATTTGTTCACCACTTCTTGGATATCCATCAATTACTACGATGTTCGTTGGTGCATTTTTAATGGCATTAACAATGGTTTCAATTACAATATCAATAGGAACTAAATTTCCCTTACTTACATAAGAATCAATTAATTGTCCTCGTTCACTTCCACTGGCAACTTCTGCTCTGAACATATCACCTGTAGAGTAGTGAGTAATGCTTTCATGTCGTGCTGCGATTAGCTCTGCATCAGTCGTTTTACCGCTTCCTGGAGCTCCAATTATTAAAAAAAGTTTTTTCATAGTCCTACCTTATTATTTTTACTGTTAGGGCGCCACTAAAAATGAGAACAGAGATTCTATCTTGAGTGCCCTTTTCAAAAAGTGTCGTATTTTATCTAAATTCTACTTTCATAACTATTTTATGAATTAGCCATTGAAGTTGTCAAATTTCTTATTTTTATAAAAATCTTTTTTTATGACTATCTCTTTTTGTTTCTCTTTTCGTTTGGTATCTTTTTCTACAAAGATTTTTTTTCGTGTGATGGGGTCAAGTTCAGTGTAATACATCACCGCTGAATAGGTACTGGGTGTGGGAGTAAAAACTTGCGCTTGTTCGGGATTCATTTTAAGTTCATTGGTGGTAAAGTTTTTAAGTTCGTGCATATCTTTTTCTTCACAACCCGGATGAGCTGCAATTAAATAATAGGTTAAAAACTGATTTTTCCCTGCTTCTTTGTTTAATCTGTCGTAGAGTTTTTTAAAATCAACCAAAGATTGTTTGCCGGGTTTTCCCATGAGTTTTAAAACTCTATCAGAGGTGTGTTCGGGTGCAACTTTCATTTGTCCTGAGATATGATGATTGACCAACTCTTTTAAATACTCATAGCCATGCTTTTTATCTGAAGTTATGACATCATAACGAATACCCGAAGCCACAAAGGCTTTTTTCACATCAGGTATTTGTCGTATGTCTTTTAAAAGTTTTAAATGACGGGAATGATCCACATGCATCACTTTACACAATCTGTCATAATCCACACATCGCATGTCTTCACACGTGCCTTTTTTGAGTTTTTTTCCGCACTCATATCCGTACATATTGGCTGTGGGTCCTCCCACGTCAGAAATAATGCCTTTAAAATCCTTGTAGCTGGTAAACTCTTTGGCTTCGTTTAAAATAGAGCTTTCACTTCGTGTACGAATCGTTCGTCCTTGATGCACTCCAATGGCACAAAAATTACATTCACCCCAACATCCATGATGGGTCTGAATTGAAAATTTAATGGTTTCTAAACACTTCACTTTGCCTTGCGGTCGATGATAAGGATGCAACTCTCTCGTATGCGGCAAAGAAGCCACTTCATCCATCTCTTTTTCATCCAAATAATCACACGGTGGATTTTGAATTAAAAAACGGCTGTCCACAGCCTGACACAAGCCGTTGGCAGAAATGGGGTCATTGTTTTGATAAAAAGCATCAAAAAGATCAATGTATTTCTCTTTATTGTCCAAACACTCTTGGTGTGAAGGCAGTTGAATATATTCATATTTGGGCTCTTTGGCAATATAACACACACCTCTTATATCTAATGGACTGTTTCCATCACGTAAAGCCGCACTGAACTCTTTAATGGCAATTTCACCCATACCATAAATCAAATAATCGGCTTTTGCATCAAATAAAATCGGTTTTCGCAAGCGATTTGACCAATAATCATAATGCGTCACACGTCGAAGACTCGCTTCAATGCCTCCTAAAACAATGGGTACAGTATTTTTAAAATGTTTTCGTATTAAGTTGGTGTAAACCAGTGTTGCTCGATCAGGGCGTTTATCGTTTTTTCCACCGGGGGTATAATCGTCTGAATTTCTAAACTTTTTAGTGGCTGTGTAGTTTGAAACCATAGAATCAATACTTCCACCACTCACCCCCCAATAAAGACGTGGCTCACCCAATCGCATAATATCTTCAGTGTTAATATCAGGCTGTCCGATAATACCTACTTTGTAGCCTTGCTTTTCCAACATTCTTCCCACCACTGCCACACCAATAAAAGGAGAATCAATATACGCATCGCCTGTTACTAAAATAACATCGCATTGAGTCCAGTTAAGTTGTCGCATTTCATCTGGGGTTGTAGGTAAAAACATTATTTTCTTCTTTTTTTTTGAGTGCTAGGTGTTAGATACTAGAGGCTAGGTATTAAGTGATAAGAAAGAGAGAAACTACTCACCACTTACCACTTACTATTTACTTTTTACTTTTTTAAGCGTCAGCTTGTTTTCGAATTCGAAGTGCCAACTCTTTTAATTGTTCATTATCAACCACGCTTGGTGCTTGTGTCATTAAACATTGAGCTTTTTGAGTTTTAGGGAAAGCAATAACATCTCGAATCGAATCCACTTGAGCCAATAGCATAATCATTCTATCAAATCCAAGCGCAAATCCACCGTGTGGAGGCGCACCAAATTGTAAAGCATCCAGTAAGAAACCAAATTTTTCTTTGGCTTCTTCTTCTTTAATACCCATTAAGCTGAACACTTCATTTTGAATGTGTTCTTTATGAATTCTGATACTTCCACCGCCCAGTTCTGTTCCATTTAATACAATGTCATAGGCAATGGATTCAATATCTTCAATATTCTCTTTGTTTAAATCTTTTGGCATAGTAAAGGGATGGTGTAAGGCTTTAATTTTACCCTCTTCGACTTCAAACATAGGGAAATCAACAACCCATAAAAATTCAAATACATCTTTTTTGATTAAATCCATCTCTTTGGCTAAGAAAAGTCTGAATCGACCCATATAATCCCAAACCACTTTTTTATGCCCTGCTCCAAAGAAAACGACATCTCCAACTTCAAGTTCGGTTACTTTTACGATTTCTTCTAAATCAGCATCTGAGAAAAATTTAGTCAATGGTCCTTTTAAACCATCCTCTTTCATTTGAAAATATCCTAAACCTTTAGCTCCAAATTTTCGAACATAATCTTCAAAACCTTTCATTTGTCGTTTTGAGAAAATATTATCTCCATTGGTAACTTTAATTGCTTTAATTCTGTTGTGCGCTCTGTCTTGTGCAATATCAGCAAAAATTTCATTGGTACTTCGTGCAAAAATATCAATAACATCCACTAAAGGCATACCAAATCTTAAGTCTGGTTTATCACTTCCATATTGTTCCATAGCTTGGGCATATGTCATTCGAGGAAATGTTGTAGGTACAACTTTCCCACACGCTGTAAACGTATCATGAATCAATTTTTCAGCGACTTTAATCACATCTTCTTGGGTACAAAAAGACATCTCAACATCGATTTGTGTAAATTCTGGTTGTCGATCTGCTCGTAAATCTTCATCTCTGAAACATTTGGCTATTTGGAAATATTTATCAAATCCTGCTACCATTAAAAGTTGTTTAAATAATTGTGGTGATTGAGGAAGAGCATAAAACTCACCGTTATGTACTCGTGATGGCACTAAATAATCTCTGGCACCTTCTGGAGTAGATTTTGTTAAAATGGGGGTTTCTACATCTAAAAATCCCAATTCATTTAGACAGTTTCTTACAGCAATATTAGCTGTACTTCTTAATTTAAAAATATCGTATGATTTTTTTGTTCGTAATTCTAAGAATCGGTTTTTTAATCGAATTTCTTCATTTACTTTTTCATCCCCTAAATCAAAGGGCATAGGTTTTGAACGATTTTCAATAACCAATTTGTTTAAAACAATTTCAATTTTCCCTGTAACTAAGTTGGGGTTTTCTAATCCTTCACCTCTGGCTCGAACAACTCCTGTTGCAATAAGGACAAATTCGTCTCTGACTTTTTCTGCTGTTTCAAGCGCATCTTTATTATCTTGTGGATCAGCAACAAGTTGAACAATGCCACCTTTATCTCTTAAATCTATAAATATAATTCCACCATGGTCTCGTCTGCTGTTGACCCAACCAGCTACAGTTACAGTTTCACCTATATTTTTTTCAGTTACATCCGTACAATAATGAGTTCTCAATTTTAGCTCCGTGTTTTCAAATATTGGCGATTATATCTAAAAAAAACTTAGAGTTATCCTTGTGTTCAGTTGGTGTGTTTTCGAAATCCATACGCGGTATTTTTATAAATTGTTGTGCGATATTGGACTTGATTATTGATAATAGGATTATAGATAAATGGATTTTTTTTGAGCAAATAGTTTATCCCAATTAAGGTTGAGTAATTGACCCAATTATACACAATATCAGCATCAAGCAATGCTGCCGTCTCTTCAATTTTAAAATCAACACTTTCAATAGAATTAGCAATTAAAAAGTTTTTTCGATCCAAATATTGGGTCAATGAGATAATCAAAGGCGTGTAATTGAGTTGTGTCGATAAAATTACAGCAGGTTCTGTTTCATAGGCTCGTAATTGTGATAATAAAATAGAGGTTTTTATAATTGAGGTATTCATAAACAAGGTTGAATTGGTTAAATTTTTATTCGTAACGATATGCTTATAATTGTTTTTATCCAAATCAATAATGGTATCCAAATAGAGTTTTGAACTCTTTTCCAAAATCATCGTTCTAAGCCGATTTCCTAAAGGTGTTTGAGTAGAAAAAACCGCCTCTTTGCCATTAGAAAAAGAGAACAAAGTCTCAATTTGTTGTTCATAATCAATTCCACCATACACAATATTGTTCAACGTCGATGCACTGTTTTTTTTATGAACTAAAGGAACAAAAAAAGTAAACGCTTTGGCTTTATCCATATTTTCAAGGAAAGACAATCCTTCGTTGGTTGTAAGCAGTAAAATATTTTTGTATTTTTTTTCATACAGTTCATTTAAGGCATTTTCAATGCTTTCATAACTTTCGTCATAAATATCAATGACTTCTAAATTGAATTCGATTTCATCTAAAAAAAGTTGAGATAAAACCGTATTGATTGTTCCATTCGCATATTTTCCCACCACTTTAGAAGGAAAGACTATGGCTATTTTATTTTTTAATTCGCTTTGGAAAAAATGATCTTCTTTGGGTTTAAAGACCTCTTCATACGAAGGGGGTACCTCTTTTTGCATGGGTTTTTTAAACACTTCTTGAGAGCTTTTGTAAGTAACATCTTTTTGAGAACATCCAATAAAAATAAAAGCAACCAAAAGTAGTATATAGTTTTTCACATCTGCTCCAATAATGATTTGATTTTTAACATATCTGCAAAAGCTTCTTTTTTTGAGGAAGGATTTCGCAACAAATAATTGGGATGATAAATGGGCATAATATCAACGCCATTGTATTTAAGAATTTTACCACGAATTTGTTCAAGATTGGTTTTATCTTGAGTTAAACTTCGGTAACAATTCTCCCCTAATGCCACAATAAGTTTGGGATTGACCAACTTTATTTGCTGATCTAAATAGGGTTTACAACTGCTTATTTCACAAGCTGTGGGTTCTTTTTTAAGTGTTGTTTTACATTTAATAATATGGGCAAAATAAAACTCATTGTGTGGAACATTTAACACATTTTCAATCATGGCAATCAACAATTCTCCACTTTTTCCCAAAACCAAACGATTCTGTTCATCACTGATAATCGATGGCGTTTCATCAATAAACATAATATTGGCATGGCAATTTCCTTGTGAAAAATCGGTTTGTTTTTTCAATTTTGAGAATTCGCATAAATTACAGTTTTCCACAAGAATTTTTAATTGCTCTAAATCGTTGGGAAGTTCAAAATGGTTTGTAGCACAACGGTTAATATCAAAAGGGGAAGAATATGTGTACCCTATGGTCTTCAACAGTTCGAAATGTTCCAAAAGTTTATATTGTATCTGTTTTGTCATAGAAGGATTGTACAAAAAAAGTCCTTGAAAACTTATTTGTTCCAATATTTTATACATTTTATAATTTTTACTTGACTTTTGTTCCAATATTTTGTACAATTTGATAAGTTTTTTAAAAGGTATTTTTATGGTATATCCCAGTCTAAGAAAGTTACAAACCGATTTAGAGGTGAATAAAACTACGCTGCATAATTGGAAGAAATCACGCCCAAAGTTGTTTGAATTTATTATAGAGTCATACAAAGACAGAGAGTTATTAAAACAGAATTTAAAAGCCATGTATGAACAAAAAAAGCTTTTAGAAGAAGAGATTGGTTTGAATGCAAAACGAATACGATAGTATTTAGATTTATGGAACTTATATTAATCTGTTATTTTTTTTAAAATGCGCGAAGACAGGTTTTTATAGGTTTCATAGATGTAAATAACACTTTACATCTATGAAATTAGAAATTATTTGTAATATAATTCAATGGCTGAAGAGAGGTTAAAAGCAAACATTTCGATGAGTTGTACATCATTTTGAGACAGATTTTTATTGCAACTTAAATAGATAATATTTTCATTGCCACTTTCATCTTCATAGTAATTCACCATTCCCGCATCAAACTGCAAACTGCTTTTTAGTTTAATGGCTTTTTCAATTTGTTCAGCAACTTCGGGTTCTTTTAAGGAAAACTCTTCATAGCTAATACCTTCTAATTTTTTTGTAGCGGCTAAAATCATTTTCTCTTTTTTAATGATTTCAATAACTAAAGCTTCAAAGTTTTGACATCGTCCTTGTGAGTTTTCTGTAATGGTTTCCAAAAGTTTATTTAAAGCATTTTGTGCAAAATCAAACACCATTTTGTTCTCTTTAGGAGTTTCAATAGCAACTTTTTGACTCTCTAGCTCTTTTAAGTCTTTATAATTTCTAAGTGAAGTAATAACCGTAGTATAGAGTTTTTGTGCGGTTAATTCAGTTTTTTCTTTATAATCATTGATATCATATTGATCAATTACCTCTTTTTCAGGAGCGTAACCGGGTTGACCTGTTCGCAAAACGATTCGTACAAATTTGTTGTTCAGTTCATTTCGTACATAATCCACAAACTCTAAACCTGCGTTGTCATTTTCCATTACAACATCCAGTAAAATTAAGGCAATATCACTTTGAGCTTCCATAATTTCACGCGCTTGTGTTCCAGAATAAGCACTGATAAACTCTAACTTCTTATTGTCAAACGTAATCCCATTTAAAACGGTATTTGTGATCGTGTGAACACTTTGTTCATCATCAACAATTAAGACTTTCCAAACCTCTTTTTGTGCCTGTTCGGTTTTACTTTTATTTGCAAACTTCATTGGGCTTTTCATGCTCATAGACTCTTCCTTTTATTATATTTCAAAACCATCATCAAACATAATCTTCTCACGACCTGCTTTTTTTGCTTTATACATTAAGTCATCGGCATTATTAACAGCCGTATGATAACAATCATATTTTTCACGATAGGCAACCCCTGCAGAAAATGTGATTTTAAATTTTAAATCTTTGTAGATAAAATTATTCTCTTCAATTATTTTCTTAATACGATACGCGTATTTCTTAACTTCTTCAATGTCATCGTAAATAATAATCGAAACAAACTCTTCTCCGCCGTAGCGCACAATTATATCACCTTCTCGGGTTAATGCGTTCAATAAATTGGCAAAAGTTTTTAAAATGGTATCACCACACTCATGTCCATGATTATCATTAATGATTTTGAAATTATCAATATCAATAAAAATAATGGCATATTTGTTGTTAAAGATTTGATATTGATTTTCTAATTTTTCAATCTCAACGTCATACGCACGTCGATTTAAAACCCCCGTTAAAAAATCAATATTGTTTTGCTTTTTAACATTGTGTAAATCTTGTTGCAGTTTTTCAATGTGGTCTTGCATCGTAGCAAATTTGGATTGATTTTCAATAAGCTCTTCTTGTGAAGATTTCAAATTGTGTCCCAATTCATAAATGGTGTCTATAAGTTTATTTTGCAGCAGCAAAAGCTCACGTCGTGAAGTTGATGAAAGTTCCAATTCATCGAGCTCTTTTTTAATTTTATTAATCTCTTGAAGAGAGTTACCACTTTGAATTAAAGAACGGTCAAAATACTTTGCCATAAGCTGCGTCAATTTAACTATATCCGACGTTTTATCTTTGATGACTTGTCGATCTTGTTCAATTCGCTCTTTAGATATGATTTTTAATTTATCAATGGTTCGTTTTTCAAGAATATCATCAGGAGAATCTTTAATTTGATTCACAATTTTTTTGATTTTTTCATCGATTTTATGGTCAATTGAGGGAGAAATTAATTCTTCTAAACTGCTGACGAAATAGTCTAAATTAGACAATTTTTTTACTTTACTTAATTTAATAAGCTCTTTAGTCAGTTCATAATAGGTATCAATTTTTTTATTTTTTATGTGATGTGCAGTAAAAACTTCACTGGAAAGAGTATCAAGCTCTTTTAATTCTCCAATTTTATCACGCCACTTAGCTGCTTGTCGGCTAAACTCTTTAGCATAGTGATTAGGAGTTGCGCTGATATTTTGTTTTTGTAATGTTCTTAATGTTGCTTTAACAATATCAAGTAAGTTCTCTGTTTGCATTGATCTACTCTTATTTTATGAATAGAACGATTTTGCCCAAATAAGTTTTAATAAACAATAAAAACAATTTATAAAAGAATTATAAATTGTTTTTTTGTTTCTATTTATACCTGTGAGTAATTCTACCCTTGTCTAAAGAGTAAGGTGTAATTTCTACTTTTACTTTATCACTGGGTAAGATTTTAATGTAGTGCATTCTCATCTTTCCAGAAATATGACATAAAACTACATGACCATTATCTAATTCAACTCTAAACATTGCATTAGGTAAGGCCTCTATAACTTTACCGTCAATTACAATTACATCATCTTTTGCCACATTTTTTCCTTTAATTTACTTCCGTTAAAATTACTGCTTTTCCGTTGATAACAGCAACTGTATGTTCATAATGACTTGTTCTTAAACCATCTTTTGAGACAACATCCCAATCATTGTCTAAGATAACTGGTTCTTGATCTTTTTGACATATCATAGGTTCTAAACAAAAAACCATTCCATTTTTAATTTTTGGACCTGCTTTTACATTTGGAGTTTCTAAATAGTTTGGGATTTCAGGTTCACAGTGAGGTTTTCGTCCAATTCCATGTCCACAAAATCGAATAAGTGGCACATATCCTCTGGCTCGTATAAAATTCTCTATGGCTTTAGAGAGTTCTTTAAATCGCATTCCCTCTTTAATAATACCAATAGCATAATATAAAGCATCTTTTGAACAGGCAATTAATGCTTCATCCTCTTTTGAGATTTGTCCAATGGGCATTGTAATTGCCGCATCACCATACCAACCATCTATTTCACTTCCTATATCAATGCCTAAAATATCACCCTCTTTTAACACTGTATCACTTGGAATTCCGTGGATAATAACTTCATTTAAAGATGTGCAAATTGCATTTGGAAAGCCATATAAACCTTTAAAAGATGGTCTTGCCCCTAAAGATTGTAAAAAGTCTTCACCCATTTTATCGACTTCAAGTAAAGTCATTCCGGATTTGACATTTTGTTGTAAGTAGTGTAGTGTCTTCGCAACAGCTTGTCCCGCTGTGCGAAGCTTTTCTATTTCATCTGTTTTTCTTAATGGAATTGCCATAAGTTTTACAAACCAACTGCACTTAATGTATCATATTTATTCATATACTGTTGTGCTTCAATTTTTCTCATGGTATCAATTGCAACTTGTACAACGATTAAAACGGCTACCCCACCAAAATAAAATGGAACGCCCATGGCTTTTACAATTAACCAAGGAACCGTTGAAATGGCTGCTAAGTAAAGAGCTCCCCAAAAAGTGAGTCGCCCAGCAATATCATTTAAAAATTCAGCCGTGCTTCCGCCTGGTCTGACACCAGGAATAAATCCACCTTGTTTTTTCAAGTTCTCTGAAATATCTTTTGCATTAAATGTAATGGATGCATAAAAGAATGCAAAAAAGACGACAAATAAGAACATAAAAATATTAAAGGTATACGAACTTGGATTTAAAAAGTCTGCAATAGCCACTAAAATTTTGTTTTGACTTCCTTGCAAAATTGTTGCTGGAAACATTAAAATCGCACTGGCAAAAATGGCAGGAATAACTCCTGAAAGGTTCACTTTGATTGGAATATAATTCATCACACGTTTGTTTTGATTTTGCATCATTACTTTTCGTGAATATGAAACAGGAACTCTTCGCTCCCCTAATTCAACGTAAATAATCGCCCCAACTGTTCCTAAAATAACAATTAAAATACCTATAACAACCAAGAAACTCATTTGTCCATTGTTCACTAAATCAATGGTTCCACCAATGGCACTTGGAATAGCTGAAACAATACCTGCAAAAATAATCAATGAAATACCGTTTCCAATCCCTTTTTGTGTGATTTGTTCACCAATCCACATTAAAAGCATGGTTCCTGTTAACATAGAAATTGCTGATACTGCAACAAAGGTATTCATATCAATTGAAATGGCACCTTGTCCACTTTGTCCTGTTAAAGAGTTTAAACCCATTGAAACACCCACGGCTTGAATGAGGGTAATAACAACGGTAGTATATCGGATGATTTGCATATATTTTTGCATCCCATCTCTCTCTTTTTTCATTTTACCAAGACCTGGGAAAGTTGCAGCTAGAAGTTCCATAATAATAGAAGCAGTAATGTAAGGCATAATACCTAATGAGATAATACTTAATCTTTCGATTGCATTTCCACTAAACATATTGACAAGACCTAATGCATTGTTTGCATTTGAATCAAAAAACTCTTTCACGACGTCAATATTCACTCCAGGAACTGGCACATATGCCAGTAACCTGTAGAGAAAAATAAAGCCTAACGTAATAAGAATCTTATTTATTAGATCTTTACTCATCTTAGTTTCCAGTAGTTGTTATGTTTTCGTCTTTAATTTTAGAAGCTAAATCTTTTGCAGCTGCACCAATTAATTTAACTTTTACAACTGATTTAGATAATTTATACACTGATTTAATAGAATCTAATGTGATTTCATTAAGTTCAGCGACTTGTTTAACTTTATCAACATTAATAGAGTACGGTTTAACTACTCTAGAAAAGAAACCAACTTTTGGAAGTCTTCTGTGAAGGGGTTGTTGACCACCTTCAAATCCTCTTTTGATTTTATAACCAGATCGTGCTTTTTGACCTTTGTTACCTTTTCCTGCAGTTTTACCTGTACCGCTACCTTGACCTCGACCAATTCGTTTGGTGTTTTTTGTACTACCAATTGCCGGTTGTAAGTTTTCTAATGTCATACGTCTATCCTTTAATTCTTGCTAATGCTTCAACAGTAGCTTGTACAAGGTTATTTGGATTGTTTGAACCAAGTGATTTTGCAATAATATCTTTAACTCCAGAAAGCTCAAGAACAGGTCTTGCAGCTCCTCCAGCGATTAGCCCAGTACCCTCAGATGCTGGTTTAAGTAAGATTCTACTTGCATTGTATTTGTGTTCAATGTCGTGTGCAATGGTGGTACCTTTGATTGAAACAGACACCAAGCTTTTAAACGCGTCATCCAATGCTTTTTTAATCGCATCTGGAACTTCTTTTGCTTTACCTGTACCAAATCCAACAGTACCGTTTTTGTCACCAACAACAACTAAAGCTGTAAATCTGAATCTTCGTCCACCTTTAACAACTTTTGTAACTCTTCCGATTTTAACGATTGCTTCTTGAAAGTCTTCTCTATTTACTGCCATCATTAACCCTTATAATTTGATACCGTTATCTCTTAGTGCGTCAGCGAATGCTGCAACTACACCATGATAAAGGTAACCGTTTTTATCAAATACAACTTTTTCAATTTTAGCAGCTTTTAAGCTCTCAGCAAAAGCAGCTCCCACTTTAGTTGCATTCTCTTTACTTACATTTAAATTTAAAGCTTTTGAGTTTACAGATGCTAAAGTAACACCTTCTACATCATTGATTGCTTGTGCACTTAAATACCTATTAGATTTGAAAATTGTAACTCTTGGCATTTCAGACGTACCAGAAATTTTTCCTCTAACTCTTTTTTTTCTTTTAATTCTTAATGAATTTTTCTTTGCTAAATCTTTTGCTCTACTCATTACTTACACCTTACTTTTTAGCGGTTTTTCCGGCTTTTCTGATGATAACTTCATCAGTATATTTAACACCTTTACCTTTGTAAGGTTCTGGTTTTCTAAAGCCTCTAATGATTGCAGCAGTTTGACCAACTTGTTGTTTATCTGCACCTGTTACACTGATAATGTTTTTTTCTACGGCAATTTCAATTCCTGCAGGAATTTCAAAATTAATAGGGTGAGAGTAACCAAGTTGTAACTCTAAAACATTTCCTTTTACAGCAGCTCTGTAACCAACACCGTTGATTTCTAAAGATTTTTTAAATCCTTGATCTAAACCAAAAATTGCATTGTTAGTTAACGCTCTGTATGTTCCCCAGAATGCTGAAGATTCTTTATCTTCACCTTTTCTAGTAAATACAACATTTCCATCAACAACTTCAACGTCCACTCTACCGTGTGTTGGGATTGTTGCAGATTTGTTCCCTTTTTTTACTGTGATAGTTGTTCCATCAACTGTTACTTCAATTCCTTTTGGAATAGCTACTGGTTGTTTTCCAATTCTAGACATTACTAACTCCTACCATACAGTACATAAAACTTCGCCACCAACATTAGCAGCATAAGCTTCATCATTTGAAATAACACCTTTATTGGTGCTTACTACGATTGTACCGTATCCATTTTTAAAAGATTTTAACTCAGAAGCGTTTTTATAAACTCGTCTTCCTGGTGTTGAAATTCTTTTAATTTCATTAATAACTGATTTCTCTTTGTCATCATACTTCAAGGTTACTTGAATCGTTTTTTTGTTGTTTTTTTCTTCAATAACTTTGAAGCCACTGATATACTCTTTTTTCTCTAAAACTGTAAGTACACCAACAACTGTGTTAGAATGTAATAATGTTGCAACTTCTAATTTTCGAAGTGCAGCATTTCTAATTCTAGTCAAAGCATCTGCGATTATATCATTCATCATAGCTTTTTATCTCCTACCAACTAGCTTTTCTAACACCAGGTAATAAACCTTCGTTAGCCATTTTTCTTAAACACACTCTACAAAGACCAAAATCTCTGTAAACTGAGTGTGGTCGACCACAAACTGAACATCTTGTATACGCTCTTGTAGAGAACTTTGGAGTTCTCTGTTGCTTAGCAATCATAGATTTCTTTGCCATTACACTCTTCCTTTTGTAAATGGAATTCCAACAAGCTCAAGTAATCTGAATGCTTCTTTATCAGAGTCTGTACTTGTAGTAATTGAAATATTCATACCGTGTGTTTTGATAATGTCATCATACACAACTTCTGGAAACATTAATTGCTCATCAAGACCAAAGTTAAAGTTTCCTCTACCGTCAAAACCATTTTTGTTAAGACCACTGAAGTCTTTTACTCTTGGAAGTGCGATTGAACAAAGTTTATCTACAAAGTTATACATTTGCTCACCTCTTAGTGTTACTTTAACACCTACAGGCATACCTTCTCTTACTTTAAATCCAGCAACTGATTTTTTAGCAATAATTTGAATTGCTTTTTGTCCTGCAATTAAAGAGATAGTATCTTGAATATTTTGCATCAATTTACTGTCTTTCATCGCTTCACCCGCACCAACAGAGATAACCACTTTTTCTAACTTAGCAGTTAACATTTTGTTTTTTGGGAATTCCGCTTCTAAAGCAGGTTTAATCTCTGCTTTATATCTTTCGTATAGTCTAGCTGCCATCTTATTCACCTTCTACTTTTGCTACATTTGAGATATCAATTGGCATCTCTTTGTTTACAAAACCACCATTTGGGTTTTTGTCTTGATCAGGTTTAACCGTTTTTTTAGCAACTTTACACCCTGAAACAATAACTTTACCTTTTGAAGGAAGTACAGCTAAAACCTCTCCAGTTTTACCTTTATCGTCACCTGTGATAATTTTTACAGTATCACCTTTTTTAATTTTATATTTAATTGCCATAATTATAATACCTCCGGAGCAAGTGAAACAATTTTCATGAAGTTTTTATATCGAACTTCTCTTGCCACAGGTCCAAAAATCCGTGTTCCTACTGGTTCTCTTTTTGCATCAAGAATAACCGCTGCATTGTCATCAAATCGGATTAAAGAACCATTTTCTCTGTGGATTTCTTTATGAGTTCGAACAACTACAGCTTTAACAACTTGACCTTTTTTGATTTTACCTGTTGGAATCGCTTTTTTAACTGAAGCAACAATAACATCACCAACTGATGCGTATCTTCTTTTAGATCCACCAAGTACTTTAATACACATGATCTCTTTTGCACCAGTGTTATCAGCTACATTTAATCTTGTAAAACTTTGAATCATTATTTAACTCCTGTAGCTACAATTGTCTTTAATCTAAAAGATTTAGTTTTAGAAAGAGGTCGACACTCAATAGCAACAACCGTATCACCTTCATTTAACTCATTTTTTTCATCATGAACTAAATATTTTTTAAATCTTTTTACAGTCTTATGGTATTTTGGGTGTAAAACTTGTCGTGTTACTAAAACTGAAACTGTTTTATCACCTGATCTTTTTACCACTACACCTTGAATCTCTCTTTTATGCGTACTCATATCTTAGATCCTTAGTTAGCTTTTGCTGCAGTAATAGCTGTTTGAATTCTTGCGATATCTTTTTTTACCACGTTTAATTCAGATGTATTTGTCAACTGCATAGTTTTTAGCTTAGCTTTTAATTCAAAAAGAAGCACCTTTTTCTCTTTTAACAACTCATTTAGCTCTTGTAAGCTTTTTGTATTAATATCAGTATATTTCATTTTCACTATCTTTTGTTACAATTTTAGTTTTAAATGGAAGTTTGTGCATAGCAAGTGTTAATGCTTCTCGTGAAAGCTCTTCACCAACACCAGCCATCTCAAAACAAATTCGCCCTGGCTTGATATTCATAACCCATTTATCAACTCCACCTTTACCTTTACCCATTCTTGTTTCTAATGGTTTAGCAGTAAGTGGTTTATCTGGGAACACCATAATCCAAACTTTCGCTTGTCTTTTAACTTTTCTAGTCATTGCAACCCTTGCGGCTTCAATTTGTCTAGAATCGATTCTTCCGTGTTCTAAAGCTTTAATTCCAAAATCCCCGTATGCAAGAGAGTTTCCGCTTGACGCTTTCCCTCTGTTTCTACCCTTCATTTGTTTTCTGTATTTCGTTCTTTTAGGCATTAACATAATTATTTACCTCTTTTCTTTGTAGGTCTTCTTTTTGGTTTAGCAGCTTCAGCTTTCTCAGTTGGAATACCTTTAGAAAGTACTTCACCTTTGAAAATCCAAACTTTAATCCCAATACAACCGTAAGTAGTATGAGCTTCAGCAAAACCGTAATCGATTCTTGCTCTTAATGTATGTAAAGGAACTCTACCTTCTAAGTACCACTCAGTTCGTGCCATTTCAGCCCCACCAAGTCGTCCAGAAACAGAAACCTTAATACCTTTTGCTCCACCTTTAAGTGCGTTTTGCATAACTCTTTTCATCGCTCTTCTAAACGCAACTCGTCTTTCAAGTTGTTGAGCAACATTTTCAGCAGATAATTGACCAGATAATTGTGGTTTTCTCTCTTCTTTAATGTTTACTGCAACTTCTTTACCCACTAATTTAGTTAAAGAGTCTTTTAGTTTTTCAACGTCTGCACCTTTTTTACCGATAATAATACCCGGTCGAGCAGCCACAACAGTGATTCTAACTTTTTTAGCCGTTCTTTCAATTAAAGTTTGTGCAATTCCTGCATAATATAACTCTTTTTTAACGAACTTTCTAATTTTGTCGTCTTCAGCAACGTTTGCAGGCATTTTGTTGAAGTTAGGAAACCATCGTGATTCCCAGTTTCTGTTGATACCTAATCGTAAACCTATTGGATTAACTTTTTGACCCATTACTTATCTCCTTTAGATGCTGCTGCAACTTCAATCATAATGTGTGCTGTAGGTTTGTGCTTTGGTGAAGCTGAACCTCTAGCTCTTGGAGTAAATCTTTTAAGAACTGGTCCTTTATCTACTCTTGCACTAGTAATAATAGCGTCTTGAGGCTCTAAACCTGCATTGGCTACAGCTGATGCGATAACTTTTGAGATAATCCCAGCAGCTTTGTTTGGAGTGAATTCTAAAGATGCAATAGCATACTCAGCGTTCATACCTTGAACTTCTCTAGCAATCAATCTTGCTTTAATTGGAGAAAGTCTAATAAATCTTAATATTGCTCTACCCATCTTATCCTACCTTCTTCTGAACAGAACCTTTGTGTCCCTTAAAAGTTCTAGTTGGTGCGAATTCACCTAATTTGTATCCAACGTGGTTTTCTGTAATGTTTACAGGAACAAAATTTCTACCATTATGAACATTAAAAGTTAATCCGATCATATCTGGTAATACAGTAGATCTTCTTGACCAAGTTTTAATTGGTTTTTTATCATTAGCTTCGTTAGCTTTGATAACTTTTTTCATTAGGTGGTTGTCTACGAATGGACCTTTTTTTATTGATCTTGCCATCTTAAACCCTTACTTCTTTCTTCTTGAAATGATTAATTTGTCACTAGCTTTTTTCTTTCTAGTTTTATAACCTTTAGTTGGCATACCCCATGGAGTAACTGGATGTCGTCCTGAGTTAGTTTTACCTTCACCACCACCGTGTGGGTGATCGATTGGGTTCATTGCACTACCTCGTGTTTGTGGTCGAATACCAAGATGTCTTGTTCTACCCGCTTTACCGATTACCATGTTAGAGAAATCTTCATTTCCTACCACACCAACTGTTGCCATACAAACACCAAGGATTTTTCTCATTTCACCTGAAGGAAGTCTCATAATTACATATTTGTCTTCTCTACCCATGATTTGAGCATATCCACCAGCACTTCTGGCAATTTGTCCACCTTTACCTGGTTTCATTTCAATGTTGTGAACCATAGTACCTACAGGGATACTAATCAGTCTCATTGCATTTCCTGGTAAAATATCAAGTCCTGACTCTGCAGCACAAACTTTATCACCCACTTTTAAACCAGACGGTTGTAAAATATATCTTTTGTCACCATCTAAATACGTAACTAAACAGATTCTACAGTTTCTGTATGGGTCGTATTCAATTGTTGAAACAGTACCCTCAACACCATATTTATTTCGTTTGAAATCAATAATTCTATATAACTTTTTAGCACCTGCTTCTTTGTGTCTAGAAGTAATTCTACCGTTATTATTTCTACCCGCTGCTGCTTTAACTCTTACAAGTAAGCTTCTTACTGTTGGTTTAGAAGTAATATCAGAAGTATCCATAACAGACATGAATCTTCTAGCAGGAGTTATTGGTCTAAATTTTTTAATTGCCATTCTTTACTCCTTAAGCTGAAAGGTTCGCTATTTCAGCGCCCTCTGGTAATGTTACATAAAACTTTTTAAAATCAGCTCGTTTTCCAGGCTTTCCTTTAAATCGTTTCACTTTACCACTTTGTCTTAAAGAATTCACTTTTGATGGAGTAACACCAAAATACTCTTTAAACACATCTTTCAAACTGTTTTTAGTCATTCTTGGACTCGTTTGAACCACAATAACTCCACTCTCTTGAAGCTCAATTGTTTTTTCTGTATATAATATTGCTTTAATATCTGTAATATCAGCCATTTTTACGCCTCTTTAGTTAATGCATCAAGCACAGATTTTTCAATAAGTACTGAATGATATGAAGAAATTAAGTAAGCATTAACCTCTTGTTTTTCTATCATATAACAATTTTTCTTGTTTCTAAACGCAAGGTATGTTTTTTCATCAATTGAATCAACGATGATTAACGTATCTCTTTTGTTTATTGTATTTAAAATTGCAACTGCATCTTTTGTTTTACCCGATTCAACTTTAATTGAATCAACTACAAAAAGTGAACCATTGTTTGCTTGAGCATTTAAAGCATATGATAATGCTAATGCTTTTTGCTTTTTATTAACTTTTTGAATGTAATTTCTTTTTGTTGGTCCAAATGCTTGTCCACCGCCAACAAATAATGGTGATCTTTTTGATCCCCATCTGGCTCCACCAGAACCTTTTTGAGCTTTAGGTTTTTTACCACCACCGCTTACTTCAGATCTATTTTTAGCTCTTGCAGTATTCGCTCTTAGTGCCGATAAATATGATTTTACATATAAATATAAGTTGTGAGAGTTAATCTCATCATAACTCGCTGGTAATGCAATTTCACCGCTGTTTTCAAATTTTTCGTTTAATACTACTGCTTTACTCATTTAGCAACCTTTACTTTTCCTAATGCACCGTTTGGTCCAGAAACAGAACCTTTTAATACTAAAATTCCCGTTTCAGCATCAAATGAAACTACTTCATTTTTTACAGATACATTTGTATTTCCGTATTGTCCTGGCATTTTTTTACCTGGTTGAACTCGACCTGGCCATTCACAGTTACCAATAGAACCTACTCGTCTACCCATTCTGTGACCATGAGATGCTCTACCACCTGCAAAATTCCATCGTTTTACTGCACCTGAAAACCCTCTACCTTTTGTTTTAAAAGTTGCTTTTAAAACTTGTGCTTGGGCTAAACCTGATACATCTAAGTCTCCCGCTTCAGCATTTGCGACTTCAATTGTTGCAAATCTGTTAAACTCTTTACTTAAATTAAACTTTTTTTGTTGACCTTCAACAGCTTTGTTGATTTTTTTACCGTTGCTGTAAGCAACAATAGCTTTACCGTTTTCAGTGATCTCACATACTTTCGTATCAAGAACTTTTAAAAGTGTAACAGGAACACTTGGTACTGAAACAGTTCTGCTCATACCGATTTTTTCAACTATGAATTCCATCTATATTACCTTTCTTTTTATTCTTGACCCATTGATCTAACTTCTACATCTACTTCTGGAGCCAAGTCTAATTTCATTAATGAATCGACCGTCTCAGGAGTTGCAGAAATAATATCAATCATTCTGTTGTGAACTCGGATTTCAAATTGCTCTCTTGAATCTTTGTTTACATGAGGACCTTTAAGAACAGTATATCTTCTGATTTTTGTTGGTAAAGGGATTGGACCTCTCAACTCAGCACCTGTTCTTTTAACAGCTTCAACAATTGAAGCAACACTTCTGTCTAAAACTCTGTGATCATAAGCTTTTAGCTTTAATCTAATTTTTTCCATTTTTTTCCTTTAAAGAACTCGTTAAATGTACGACATTACGCACTCTAACCATTTTTATGGTCGCGGATTATAACCTTTTTTGTATTAAATGTCAAGAGTTATGGGCTTTGGCTTTATAAATTATTTATTTTCTTTCCTTTTCAAAAGGACAACTATTTGCTTTTTGCTGCCTTTTTAAGTTATAACTAAGCTTATATGGAAATGCTTTTGAAATATTAATTATTTGCTTATTGTGGATGTGTAAAACGGCTAATGAAATGTTAGTAATTTGTAAATGAAATGTTAATACGCTTATTTATGGTATTTTGTTCTATTAACATTTTAACCACAAAAAAATATTATTTATATTTTTATTAGTACTCCACAAACTCTGCCAACAATATCCACATCATCTATATATAATGTAATATCTTCAAAAGATTGGTTGATTGATTTTAGAATAGTTCTATCATTTTCTATTTTAATACCTTTAACAAATAAACCATCATTTGTATTGATTAAATATACACCTGTACTACTTATTTCTCTTTTACTCTTATCCACAAAAACTAAACTACCCTCTTTTATATCAGGCTCCATAGACTCACCAAATACCTGTAACACTTCAGTGTATTTGTAGCTGCTATTAATATGGTCTAGCAATTGCTTATCTATTACAAGTGGCGTTGAGTCAAGCTCATAGTTTACCGCTCCACCTCCAGCTGAAGCGGTAATTGTTCTTTGATACTTTAGTATTATGTAGTTTGATGTAGATTCAATCAAAGACTCAGGGAGCTGGTTAAAGAAGAACCAATTTATTGATATATTACGCTTTGCCAAAAACTGCATTATTTCAAAGTATGGAACACTGTTTCTGCTTTTTTGTTTTCTAAAAGTTTCAGGAGTTATTCCAAGAGCTGCTGCAACATCTTTATCATATACTTTTTTATTACCAAGTTCTTGAGAGAGTATATCTTTTAGTTTTTCTATTATTTCGTTATAATTTTTCATATTTTTATTATATCATCAAAGGTCTTTTATGTATGAATTCTTAACGAGTGGAACTTTTTGGACAGCTTCTTCAACTATTATAACATTCATCGGTGTTTTAATTGCCCTTTTTTTACCTTTTTATACTAAAAAAAAGGAATACACAAATATGAAAGAATTAATTAAATTAGAATTAAAGAATAATATTTTAATTTTCCGAGATTTAGAAGATTTCAATAAATCAAAGAATCTAGGAGAAGTAACAATAAATTCTACAGATTTAAATATTGCAAAATTAAAAATATTAAAACTTAATATTTGGAATGAATATAAATATAAAGCATCAATTCATAACAATAATATTTATAAAGATTTTCATGATATCAATACTCAAATAGCAACAATAATAGCTCTTTTATCTACTGAAAAGATAGATCGATTTACTTTACAATATTCTTGTATGTGTATAAAAAAGAGTATAGAAGAAAAAAAATTTAATATGGGATAATAAATGAAGATACTTTCGAACAATAAAATATATGAATTAACGGATGACTTTAAATTAAAAGATGGTGATGATGAGAGACAGCTGGCTCACGAAAAATTTCAATTACTATTTCAATATGGAGTATTAGCTTATTTAGATGGTTATTATAGAGAGTCTGTTTCTTCAATAATGGCATCATTAGAAAGATTTTTTGAAGTAATAATTCAAACTATAAGTGGTGAATTTAAGATTGATAAATCAGATTTTACGAAAACATGGGGAATTGTAAAAAAACAATCAGAAAGACAAGTAGGAGCCTATTTCTTTTTATATCTTTTAAAAATGAAACACGGACCAAAAGATATTTATGCTGAAAAAATACAAACAACAACAAAAAAAACAATCTCACATTTTAGGAATGAAGTAATTCATAATGGTTATTTTCCCACAAAGGAAGAAACATTTGAATTAATTAAAATTATTTTTGAATATATAACTACGACAATCAAAGAATTATATCCTGAAAAAACATTAAGAGAAAACTTATATAAAGAAATTAAAAAAGGACTCTCTATAAATATTATGATAGAACTATCTTCTGAAAAGCAAAAAGACTTCGAAACCTCATTAAAAAGTCTTATAAATACAAGGCATTTAATACACCTTAATGGATAAACCCTATTAAGGGTTTATCTAATAATTCATAACAAAAACCTCCCTCACACTCTTACTCTTCCCATGCATATTCTTACCCAGCGTATATTCAATCTCTTTACTGCTTATAATCGTAAAATCTTTATAAAGCTCACGCACCAGCTCACAGTCATTATATGAAAGTAAAAACTTGCCCTGTACGTTTGACAACAGTGCTGCAAGTTCTCTATGTTCTTTTAGACCAAAACCACCTGTGTTTTTGTAGTAGCTCTCTGTTGAAACTTAGGAAGAGATAAGCATATTATTCAAATAATTAAACAGTTTTTATCATAATCACTTTTTAATAAAATAAGTATGATAGTGTTATAATAACGATATAATCGTGAGTTTGTAGAAAAAAGCTTTTTAAGTGGATATTGACATTTTTTTACCCCTCACAAATATAATAAATCAAACAAAGAGTAGCCATGTCAGAAATCAAAGAAAACTTACAAGATGTCGTCCAGAACACAATGATTCCCGAAGTTGAAGCCTATTTAGAAGATTTAATGCAACTTTTGGAACAACAAAAAGCCACAGAAGATGATCTGGATGCCATAAAAGAGATGGAGTCTTTTTTAGTGGAATTACAAAATATTCTTTTGGCTATTGATGAAGACAAAATGAATGAAGAACAAGCCACAGAAGTGTATGAGAAGATTATGGATTTGCTTAAAGAATCTTCAGAGTGACTAGTGATGAGTCACAAGTGACGAGAAATTAAAACTTTTCACTCGTTACTTGTTGCTCTCTACTCAATTAAAAGCCATAATATTCTCATTCTCCTCATTACTCTGCTCTTTACAAATTAACTCTGAAATAATTTTCCCAATAGCAGGGGCAAACGTCATTCCCAACCACCCTAAACCATTGGCGTAAATCAAATTTGAATATTGTTTATCTCTTCCTAAAAGTGGCATATCATTGGGTGTTAAGGGTCTAAACCCACACCACTCAATCGTATTGTTCATTTCAAAAGGAAGCGTATATCGCTTAAAATTGTTTTTGATACTCTCTATTTGTTTTTGCACCACTTCTTTAGAAGTTGAGCCAATTTCTAATTTTGATGTAATACGCACATCATGGCGTCTGGGTGTCATGGCAATAAACATATCCGCAAAAAGTAATGAAGTTTTAGGTTTAAGCTCTTGGGGCATTTCAAACGTAAGACTGTACCCTTTTGCAGGAATAAGCATCAAATCATTGTGAGCTTTTTTGGCTAAAAAAGTTTGATAGCCGGTGGATAAAACAATCGTATTGGCGGTATATGTGTTGTGTTGTGATTGTACTGCTGTAACATCATGTTGATTAAAAATCAACTCTTCTATTTTTTCTTCTAAGATAAACTCTACGCCTTGCGAAAGTAAATATTTTTTCATTTCAAGCATCACACGTTTGGCATCAAGGTGAGCATTTTTCTTTAATAAAACCGAGCCTTGAATGTTATCATTGGCACAAGGCAAATAGGTTTTGGTCTCTTTGACATTTAAAATTTCAAAGCGTTCAGGGTTTTGACATTTTTTTATTTTTTGTTTAAATGTTTCTTCTTGGGTATAGACCATAAGCAAACCCTTTTTTTGCAAATCCAAATCCATACCATCGATTTCTTCCATTTGAGTGTATAAATCCACCGCAATTTGCCCATAAATTTCAAAAAGTTCCATGCTTCTTTTCATACGTTTTTCATTGGCACTTTGCACAAATTTCCAAAGCCATTGATAGATTTTCAAATCAAGTGTAGGATGAAATGTTAAAGGAGATTCCCCTTTAAGCATCAATTTAAGAGTATCAAGAACAACACCAGGGTAACTTAAAGGGCTTTTGTCAAACGCCGAAAGCAATCCTGCATTGCCAAAAGAAGCAGAGTTTTCAATTTTTCCTTCATCAATGATGGTCACTTTTTTCCCTTCTTTAACCAAAGAATAGGCACACATAAGTCCAATAACTCCGCCACCTACGATGATAATATCTCGCTTCATCTCGACTCCTTTTTTAAACTCTTTAAATTCTTGAGTATGACTGAATAATTATTATTTCTTACTCAATATTAGTATTTAATTTACTCAAAAAATGTTCTTAATAGATTTAATGTTCCACTTTGAAAAAAAAGTTCACCCAATCCAGAAACAAACAACAAATACCCATACAAAGTGTGTTCCACACACACCAAAAGAAAGGAACGACTTTTTAAATACGTATGAGCAAACAACACTCCAGCAATAAACGTAAGCACTAAAACTGCACTGTTTTCAAAGACACTGTGTGCCCACATAAAAATCAAAGCATTGAGTAACAATTGGGTATTTGTATGAAGTTTAAAGGCATATCTCTTAAAGAAAAACTCCCGATACAACACTTCTTGTGGAATTACAGAAAGAAAAGGATACAACACCAGCAAAAGCAAAAAAAATTTGCTTTCATGAATAAGCATATAAAACAATGTTTGAGGATAATAGATATAACTTAAAATCAAAAATATCAAACTCAACACAAAAAATCGTACGAGTATCCCTTTAAAATGTATTCCATGTGATAATTTTATATTAACTTGGTGTTTCATACGTTTAAGTACAAAAAAAGCATACAACGACAATATCCAAAGTATTGGCATAAGAAAAGATATGGGCAATAATTTTAATAAAAATAGAAGAGGAAACACAATAAATAGTATAAGAAATTCAAACTGTTTAAATACGCTGTTGTGTATCATAATGACTTCTTGGAATTATTTTGTTCATTATAACACGTTTAGTTTTTAATATAAAGACTCCTCTTGAAAACCACAAGGGTTTCCGCTTTCTTACTTTTTGGTCTCGAAAAAGTAAGCAAAAAAGACTGCCAAGTTGGTGAAGAAGCAGACCCTAAGATTTTAGACTTCTTTTTCTGCGCTGTGGAACTCCTCGAAAAAGTGCTAAACGCACTTTTTCGAGGAGTTCCGCAGGCAGAAATAAAAAATAAT
>ERZ794982.56-NODE-56-length-87765-cov-14.927910_pt1 | contig 87765 bp, 75 predicted proteins | sample MGYA00433071_ERZ794982 | MGnify/ENA primary metagenome ERZ794982 (study PRJEB30140, sample SAMN00862574) | bioreactor metagenome | study: EMG produced TPA metagenomics assembly of the Bioreactor inoculated with sediment Metagenome (bioreactor metagenome)...
AGGCTTACGACAGCAATGCCATCCGCGCCAAAGCCAAAGAACGGGGTGCTTGGGCAAACATCCCGCCCAAGCGAAACCGCAAGGCATCCGTGACCTTTTCCAAATGGGTCTACAAACAGCGAAATGCGGTTGAGCGGGTCTTCAACAAACTCAAGCAGTTCAGAGCTATTGCAACCAGATACGAGAAGAACCCGCTAAACTTTCTGGCAGTCATCAAACTCGTGGCAACCATAATCTGGATCAGAAGTTTATGAGCCTACGGCCTAACTAAACACATTCTGTTTGCCCTGAAATATTCAGATGAAGAACCAATGACAAAATCAGGATGCATCCCTTTGCAGTCATTGGTTCGTTAGATGGATGTTTAAGAGAAAACCAGAAGGACAAGACGCTTTTGTCCATCAGTCAAAGAAGGTTTGACATCAAATTGACTTCTAGCCCATGCGTTCGGACGCAAAGCTGTTGGGGCTTGCCGGGAAGACAACTGTCTTGGAGCCATTGAGGAAGGCACGACGGTGAACATGGGCATGGATTGCACGGGCCAGTACCTGACTCTCGATGTCTCGGCCAAGGCTCACATAATCACTCGCGCTTTGAGCATGACTGACGCGCACAATATCCTGTTCAATGATTGGCCCTTCATCAAGATCCGGGGTTACATAATGCGATGTAGCACCAATCATTTTCACACCACGAGCAAAGGCTTGCTTATAGGGATAAGCCCCTTTGAAGCTCGGCAGGAAAGAGTGATGAATATTGATGGCCTTGCCGGATAGTTTGGTACACATCTCGTCCGATAGCACCTGCATATAACGCGCCAGAACGACCAGTTCCGCCCCGCTCTCTTCAATGATCTCAAGCTGCTGCGCTTCTGCCTGCTCTTTATTTTCCTTGCTCACCTTGACCCGATAGAAGGGTATATCATGATTGACCACAAGCTTTTGATAGTCATTATGGTTGGAAATCACAGCCACGATATCAATCGGCAACGCACCAATCTTCCAACGATAAAGAATATCGTTCAGGCAATGGCCGAATTTTGAGACCATGATGAGCACTTTCATTTTGACGTTTTCATCATGAAAGTCCGCTTCCATCTCGAAATTGCGAGCTGTTTCCTCAAACCCTGCCTGCAGGGCTTCAATTTGCTTACCCTCATCACTGGTGAAGGTGACACGCATGAAGAAATTTCCGGTCTCCTGATCATCAAATTGGGCGCTATCAGAAATATTGCATCCTTGGGCCGCAAGGTAGCTGGAAATAGCCGCCACGACGCCACGTTTGGACACACATTTCACTGTCAGAGCATACTTACTCATCACTAGATTTCCTGAATTGTCTTGATTTTTGGGAGGTGAGCGAAGAATTGTGATCTCTGGCTCACCAGATCGATAGTTAGGCGCCAAGACCATCTGGCGCAGCAACTTCGTGTATCCGGCAGCAGGCCGTTACGGTATTCACTAGCAAGCAGGCGATTGTCATTGGCCCCACTCCTCCTGGAACCGGTGTGATGGCTCCAGCAATTGGCTGGACAGAAGCAAAATCAACATCACCGACAAGACGAAGTTTTGCACTATTGTTCTCAATGCGATTGATGCCGACATCAATCACTGTGGCCCCGGCTTTCACCCAGTCAGCCTTGACCATTTCTGCACGCCCGACAGCGGCAACCAAAATATCTGCTCGTTGGCAGATCTCTTTGATATTTTGAGAGCGAGAATGTACCACAGTAACGGAACAATGGTTGCGCAAGAGAAGCTGAGCCATCGGCTTGCCAACGATGTTGGAGCGACCAACAATGACCGCTTCCTTACCCGACAAATCTCCGTGCAGGTCCTTCAACATGAGCAGACACCCCAGAGGTGTGCAAGGTGTTAAAGCATCCAGTCCTGACGCGAGACGCCCGACATTCACCACGTGAAAACCGTCGACATCTTTTTCAACTGCGATCATATCAATCACTTTGGCACTATCGATATGATCCGGTAGAGGCAGTTGCACCAGAATGCCATGAACTTCAGGATCCTGATTAAGCTTTACGATCAAATCCAGAAGTGTGCTTTCCGACACGCTCTCATCAAGCTTATGCTCAAAGCTTCGCATTCCCACTTCACGTGTTTGCTTGGCCTTGTTGCGTACATAGACCTGACTTGCAGGATCCTCTCCAACCAGCACAACTGCCAAACCTGGAATGATCTGATGCTCCGATTTCAGCATTTCAACATGATCTGAAACCTGCTGACGGATGGACACAGCAAACGCCTTGCCATCAATGATTTTCGCGGTCTTGTTCAAATGGGTCATCATCTCTTCTCACGAAACGCTTTTTGCCATTGCCAAGATGGAATGATGAAGCGAATGTGCCGAAGACCGTGGTCCAAGAACATGAAACTTCAAATTTTCATCACTCACATCGGCTCCGCAGAGCACAAAACAACCTTGATGATCAATCTGTGTACGTGTGGCAAAGCCATCAACACATCTGCTCCAATCGACATTACATAGCCGGGCAAACAACTCTCTAAGTGCAACCATGGAACCTTGCAGCTCGAACACCACCCATGAATCATTTTGCTCAGTGATACTGCCATGCTCTCCAGCTTGCGCTTTGATCAAGCTGGAAAGATTTTCATGAGTTTCATGATTGGCCTGCACAAACCATTGATTTGGAGCTGTCCAGAAAACTCCAAAATCACCAGATCTTTTCCACTCTTCGGCCTTGGGCAAACTGCCGCCAAGAAATGCTTCCAGTGATGTCTGAAGTTCGTTATGCCGTCCTTGCCGCGCAGAAACAGACGCCAAGGACCAATTGCATTCTTCGCGAATGGTCAGTTCACCAATTGACTGGACTGAAGGAGCCGTTCCTCCCATTGCAGACAATGGTGTCAAAGAAAAATCAGGCACGGAGACGGCCTCCTTCTGGATCGACAAAATGCGGACTGACAAGACGGGCGGCCATATCCACTCCATCGACAGCACTGATCAGACGAATTTCCTCACCAAGGCGTCGATCGCCCTGTTTTACAAAGGCAAGCCCGATAGAGCTTTCTAGGTTCGGGGAATAGGCTGATGAGCTGACCCAACCCAGATCTTGTGCCGCAACAGCTTCCACATGTTTGTCAAAGACATGGGCACCTGAGAGTACAGTTTGAGAGGCGTCAACTGGCATAACGCCAACGAGCCTTAGATCATCTTCCCGGTTCAACTCGGAGCGGCGTGACGATACCATGCCGATACTATCTTTCTTCTGCGAGACCATGCGCCCCATGCCAAGCATGGCAGCAGTGGTCTGACCGTTCAGCTCATTCCCCGCCGCATGGCCTTTTTCGATACGCAAGACACCAAGCGCCTCGGTTCCATAAGGGGTAATATCGAACTCTTTGCCAGCTTCCATCAGAACGCGCATCAACGCATCGCCATAGCGTGTGGGAACGGCCAGTTCATAGGCAAGCTCACCCGAGAATGATAGACGGAACAAACGGGCTCTGATGCCATTGCAAATGGTAAGTTCCGAGCACGCCATGAACGGAAAACCTTCATTTGAGACATCAAAATCGGGATCAACAATCTTCTCCAGAACCGCACGGGAGTTTGGACCCGCAATTGCATATTGAGCCCATGCTTCAGTCGTTGAGATCAATTGTACATCCAACTCAGGGCATAGAACCTGACGGACAAACTCCATATGGCGATAAACTGGTACGGCCTTTGCTGTTGTGGTGGTGACAACAAAATGATCTTCAGCCAAACGCGCAGCGGTGCCATCATCCATGGCAAGACCATCCTCACGTAACATGAGGCCATAACGCGCCTTGCCGACAGCAAGCTTAGCAAAGCCATTGCAATAGACCTTGTTCAGGAAGGCTGCAGCATCCTTGCCTTGCACATCGACCTTGCCAAGGGTGGTAACGTCACACACACCCACAGAGGTACGGACAGCGAGAGCTTCACGATCTACACTTTGCCGCCAATTGGTTTCCCCTTCCCTGCTGAACCATTGGGCACGGAGCCAGTTGCCTGTCTCGACGAAAGTTGCACCATTTTCCATTGCCCATTTGTGACTGGGCGTTTTACGGATGGGACGGAAGTCCTTACCGCGAGATCTACCAGCCAGCGCTCCCATTGGAACCGGCGTATAGGGAGAGCGGAACATGGTGGTGCCAACCTCATTGATCGGCTTGTTTTCCAGTTCCGCCAGAATGGCAAGTGCACCAATATTGGCCAGTTTGCCCTGGTCGGTCGCCATGCCCAATGTCGTATAGCGTTTCAGATGTTCTACGGAACAAAACCCTTCCCTATGGGCCAGTTTCACATCCTTGATGGTCACATCATTCTGGAAATCCAGCCACGCCTTGGGGCCTGATTCTGCAACATGCCAGAATGGAGCAATCGCAATTGGCTCGCCTTCGGCTTTTGGCAAATCGATAGAAGATGCTGCTTTACCCAAGTCTTCAAGACAGGAATTAGCAGCTGCTCGGCCAGCTTTCAGAACGTCTGCAGTTGAAAGCTGACCTGCGGCTGATCCAGCAACCACCATGCCAACCGGCAGGTTGCCGCCTGGCACAAAAGCAGCAATATCTGCATTCCATTGAGGCAATCCACGCTGATGACAGGTCAGATGAACATTTGGGTTCCATCCGCCGGATACACCAAGCGCATCACATTCAATCACCCTGCGCTGCCCATTTGCATCTATAATCTGAATGGACTGCAACCCTAAACGGCCCTTGGTATCAACGACCTTGCCACCACGGATCATCTCATATTCACCTTGAGAAGCAGCATCTGCTCTTGGATCGATAACAGCAGCAACTTTGACGCCGGCCATGATCAGATCATTTGCCGTCTTATGTCCCTCATCATGACAGGTAAACAGAGCAACAGAGTGGCCCGGAGTAGAAGCCCAACGATTGACATAGGAGCGCATGGCTCCCGCCATCATGATACCGGGGCGATCATTGTTGGCAAAAGCGATTGGCCGTTCAGTTGCACCCGCGGCAAGAATGGCGCGCTTGGATGTGATACGCCAAAGGGTCTGGCGTGGTTTGCCATCTGCTACAGACGTTAGATGATCGGATACTTTCTCAATGGCGCCATAGATTCCATGATCATAGGCACCAAAAATAGTGGTCCGTTTCATGAGGCGGACATTTGGCAGTTGCCTCAATTCCTCAAGACAGTGCTCCACCCATGAGACACCAAACTCATCCACCAAGAGATCTGTGTCTGACAGCAGTCTGCCACCAAACTGAAAATCTTCATCAGCAAGAATGACCGAGGCACCGGATCTAGCCGCGACAAGTGCAGCAGATAGCCCACTTGGGCCAGATCCGATTACCAAAAGATCGCAATGCAGAAAACCTCTGTCATAGCTGTCAGGGTCTTCCTGTTTGGACAATTTGCCCAAACCGGCAGCATGTCTGATAACCGGCTCGTAAAGCTTCTCCCAGAAGGCTTTTGGCCACATGAATGTCTTGTAATAGAATCCCGCCGCCAGAAATGGCGACAGAAAATCATTGATGGCCATTGGATCAAAACGCAGTGAGAAACCACGATTTTGACTATTGGCTACCAGTCCATCAAACAATTCAGCTGTCGTTGCACGGGTGTTGGGCTCCTGAAAAGCACCGTTGCGCAACTCGACCAGGGCATTCGGTTCTTCCGAACCGGCGCTCAGAATACCACGAGGGCGGTGATATTTGAAACTCCGCCCTACCAATTTCACGCCGTTTGCGATCAGAGCTGAGGCAAGAGTATCGCCTTCATATCCCTGATAACGCGCACCATCAAAATCGAAAGACAGGCTTTTGTCTCGGTTGATCAAACCGCCGGGAATACGATGGGTCTGTGTCATTTTTCCTGCCTCGCTTTCAATGCAACACCATGAGCCAGTTCGACTTCGACAATCTCGTGCGTGATGGTGTTGCGGGTAACGACCAGCCAGGAGCGATCGCCCTGTTCGTGAAACCACAATTCGCGGTGAAGTCCTGCTTTGTTTTCACGAAGATAGATATAGTCATGGAACTGATTGTCAGCCTCCGGCACCATACCATCAGGGCGATTGATCAGAGCTGCATCCCCCAGATACACAAATTCCTGCGCATCACGTGGACCCAAAATTGGATGATTGATAATCATGATATCCTCAATGCAGGTTTGGCTGGGCACCGACGCCCTTTTCATCGATCAAGGCTCCGGTACGGAACCGATCAAGACGATAGGCGTTGGCAGTTTCATGGGGTGTATCGGTCGCCAGCAAATGAGCATAGGCATATCCGGATGCAGGAGTGGCCTTGAAGCCGCCATAACACCAGCCACCGTTAAAATAGAGCCCTTCCACGGGAGTTCTATCTATGATGGGTGAGCCGTCCATGGACATATCCATGATGCCGCCCCATGACCGGAGCAAACGGGCGCGGCCAATCATTGGCATCAGCGCCATTCCACCTTCTGCGACGTCCTCAATGACCGGAAGATTACCGCGCTGGGCATAACTGTTATAGCCATCCAGGTCTCCACCAAAGACAAGGCCACCCTTGTCCGACTGACTGACATAAAAATGTCCCGCACCGAAGGTAATGACAGAGTCGATCAAAGGCTTGAGACCTTCCGTCACAAATGCCTGCAACACGTGGCTCTCGATTGGCAACCTGAGCCCTGCCATGGCCATAACACGAGAGGAAGATCCAGCAACACAACTGGCCACCTTACCCGCTCCGATGAAACCTTTTGACGTTTCAAGCCCCAATATCTTGCCATTTTCGATTTTGAAGCCTGTGACCTCACAATTCTGGATGATGTCGACCCCATTGGCATCGGCCGCGCGCGCATAGCCCCAGGCAACAGCATCATGGCGAACGGTACCGCCACGCGGTTGATGCAATGCCCCCTGAATTGGGAAGCGCGCATTTTCATAATCAAGATAAGGAAAACACTCTCGAAGTTGAGACGCGTCCAGCAGCTCAGCATCGGCCCCATTGAACCGCATCGCATTGCCTCGACGGCGAAATGCATCACGCTGGGCATCAGAATGATAAATATTATAGATCCCGCGCTGACTGACCATCGCGTTATAGTTCAGATCCTGCTCAAGATTTTCCCAAAGCTTGAGAGAGAACTCATAGAAAGGTTCATTGCCGTCAAGAAGATAGTTGGAACGAATGATTGTTGTATTGCGACCAACATTGCCGCCACCAATCCAACCTTTTTCCAAAACAGCGATATTTGATTGGCCATAGATTTCGGACAGGTAATAAGCCGTAGCCAAGCCATGCCCACCTCCACCGATGATAATGAAATCATAGTGCTTCTTCGGCTCGGATTGCCGCCAAACCGGCTTCCAGCCAGTTTGACCCTTCAGGCCTTCAAGCAGAACTTTTAATCCGGAATAGCGCACTGTCTCACCTCTTTCTCGTGAGACTATTGAGCCATAAAAAAGCTAGCGAAGATATTCTATATATGTCATTATATGTTCTATATATGACATTCGGTTCAATTTTGCAGGCTTATCGTATTGCAGGTCAGTGATTCAACCATCAAGAAAGTCGGTTTCCTTCTTATTGAAGGATACGCACTTATGTCGCTCTCATCGGCAGTAGAGCCTTTGCGCGCCGCGAATCTCTTGTCAGATAATCTTCTCTACGAAATGCGTTTCATCTCTCCAGATGGTGGAGAAACCAGTTCCTCAATCATGAGCATGTTCAAGACTGAGGCGATCAACCAGACCGATCTGGATTTTGATCTCATGTTCGTAGTTGCAGGGGGAAATCCGCTGCTCTTTGATGATAAAGAGACTTTTTCCTATTTGAGAAAGCTGGCCGCCAACGGCCTCAAACTTGGTGGTATCTCGGGAGGGAGTGCATTATTGGTCAAAGCTGGCGTCATGCAAGATCGACGCTTCACCATTCACTGGCAACATTATGAAGCCATTCTGGAGTCCTATCCAATAGCACTGATGGAACGGAGCTTATATGTGATTGATCGCGATCGCTTCACATGTGCGGGCGGTATTTCTCCACTCGACATGATGTTTGCGATTATTGCCAGCCATCATGGTAGTGAATTTGCGCATAAAATCTCCGACTGGTTCATCCATACGAGCATTCGCACCCATGATGCACCTCAGAGGGTTGGTCTGGATCAGCAATATAACATTCAAAACCCGACCTTGTTATCTGCAATCGATTTGATGATCAGTCATATCGCAGATCCGTTGGATCTCAAGCAGATTGCCCATTTGGTCAATATCAGTCCCAGACAATTGCAACGCCTGTTTGAGCAGAAAGGCGGGAAATCTTTTTCAGGTTTCTATCGCGATATTCGGCTTGAAAAAGCCAAGGAGCTTTTAACTCAGTCTCCGGTCTCGATCAGCGATATTGCTATAGCAACTGGGTTTACGAATTTCTCTCATTTCTCCCGCGTCTATAAAGACTATTTCGGCAAACCGCCAAGTGAGGAGAGAACACCCTCTAACATCCCGGTTATCACAACAACCAATTAAAAAACGCGGGCCAGTGACCCGCGTTTATCTGAACTGAATAAGCTAGATGGATCTATTCGCTTATAATTGCACGAATTTTATCAAGCACAGCACTATTTACCGCAACGCCATTTGTCTGAGCATTCTTGCTTTTATTGCGTCGCCCATCACCTGGAAGGCGAGCTTCTGGTTGTGCATGGACTGCGCCAACCAACTGCACCATTCGCTCAGCGAAATCTCCAGCCGATGTTGCTTGCGGATCAATTGCGATGAAGAATTGGCCGGTTTTTGGTGGGCCACCTACTGTTCCAGAAAATGGACTTGCATGAATGCCCAAAGTCGCCCCGCTCATCGCCGCTGCCATAATCTCTACCATAAGTGCTATACCTACACCCTTGTAGCCTCCAGATGGAGCCATGGAACCTTTCAAACCTTCGGCTGGATCAGTGGTTGGGTTGCCGTCCGCATCCAACACCCAGCCAAGTGGAATCTCCTGCCCTTCACGGGCATGTTTCATGACCTCACTTTTTGCGATGGTGCTGGCGCTTTGGTCAATCAGAATGGCCGCATTGCCTTGTCCATCTGGCGCAGCAATCGAGAACGGGTTTGTGCCAACGACCGGTTTCTGACCACCTGAAGGAGCAATGGATGCAGGCGCATTGGTAAAACCAATAGCCAGCAATCCTTGCTGAGCCAGACGCTGTGTATGAATTCCAAGAACGCCACAATTATAGGAATTATTGATGGCGAGAACAGCCACACCTTGCTCACGCGCAAGCGGAACAAGCTCTTCAAATCCTTTGTCAATTGCAGCATGGGCAAAACCTGTAGCCGCATCAACTTTCACCACAGACGGCTTGGGTCGTGTCACGATTGGCTTGGCTTTGCCATCCACTTTGCCACATTGCACATGCTCGCAATAGATCGGAATATATGCCAAACCGTGAGAAGACACACCGTCAGCTTCAGTGACAGCAGTCGCCTGAGCCAAAGGGCGCGCATTTGCTTCGTCGGTACCAGCCTGCACCAATGCCTTGAAAGCCAGGTCCTCGATCTCAGCGAGGGAAAGAGTTTCCGTCTTAATCATCCGATCCATTCTCGTTAAGCATTTTCGGTGATCGTTGGCTCACTGAAAATGGCAATACACTCTTGTTTCAAGCGAATTCTTGTCCGAAAAATGCTTCAATTTTTCGGGAATACGCACTAGTCATTATCACTGAGACCAGCACCCGCCCCCAGAAGCCTTGAAGCCTCTGTTGCGGGTGCATAAGTTCTGTGAGCGAAGGCACCAAGCCGTTCCCAGCATTCTTCATCGACATCGGCGCGCATCACCGGTTTGGCTGGAGATGTCATGGCCACAGGCGCGGCACATTCCACCAAGTCGGCATGATCTGTCAGCATCTCCTCATACTCGCCCTGAGCACAGAGAGATTTGCCGTTTGTGGTCAGACGAACATTGCCCCATTTCACCGCAACCGGTGCATTCAACCGCAAAGCCGCACCTGCGGCAAACGGAACAACCAGCAAAGGAAAGCTCACATGTCGCATGGAGATAACCTCTCCAGCTTCCATCTTGATGGCGCAGTCACTCATGGCAGCACCTGCAATAAGCGGGCTCAAACGGCCTGCTGGTGCGCACCATACCCCATCCAGAGACATGGGTGTGAAATCGATATGTGGCAAGCGATCATTGAGTTCCAGCAGGTCAGCCAGAAGCTTCGGACCAGGATATCCGTAGGCAGCCAACCATCTTGTCCCTTTGGAGGCTTCTTCACTCAATCCCCATGAAAGTCCCGCACCTCTGGCGGCGCGTTTGCTCATGGCTTCGATTTCGTTGAGAGAATGACTCATGATTGCACCTCCTTCTGCTCTGGATATACCCAGAAATCAGCATTGGCTTTAGAAAGCTCTTCCGGGAATGGGGCATCGCCATACATGCAAATTCTGACCCAGCGATCTGAGCGGGGGTCGAAATGAACCGCACCAAAGAAAGCCAGCTTGCACCGGAGCATATCGATCGGCAGAACATCGCTGGAAATCGTGTTGTCACGAATTTCGGCATAGGGCGCGCGATTTACGATTTGAGCACGGCGCACGATATGTCGGTATTCAGGATGGCGAAGAAGGAATTCAGCGACATTGGTCTCGCATGGCCAATGCTTTAGCGCCTCATAAAGGTCTGCAGCATCTCTTCCCGGAGCCAGCGGTTGCTCGTAATTCTCAATTGGTTCTTCGAAGCGCTCACCAAGGCGAGGCTCAAGCTTTTCCTCGGATACGTACCAAGCTTTGGCTTTGTTCTGCGGATCCGACCAATCTGTTTTCAGGGCCCAGCCATAAGCATCTTCGAGCACATCTTTCAAGACGCCCAAAGTCATGGCACCTGCAATACGGAAAGTCGGCGTATTGTCCGCCGCCATACGATCGCCCAAGTCATCAACAATCCCGCTATAAGGCTCCAGCATGAGCGAGGCTAGGCATTCCTGCCCTTCAAGAGACAGATTCTGTTCAGCCCAAATATAGAGCTTGTCCCAAGGGCGTGATGCTGCAAAGTCGAAGCTCTTCAAATGATCTCGTAGCTTATTCAGATCACCACGCAAATCAGCAAGTTTTCCTATTTGGATTTCATGGGCGGAGTGCCAATGCTCCGCCGATAAGACAGATCGTTCAAGCAATGATCTGAAAAGCTCGACTTCGCTGTCAGAAATCATATCGAGGGCTCTTACACGCGCAATAGCCGTCTCTCTGGCGGCAACCCAGTTGTTGAACAGAACCGGATGGTTCAAAAGAAATGGTGCCATGCCAAGGCCAGTAGAATTGCCGATGCCCATGGAACGTGCAATTTCAATATCCAGATCGACAGCCTTGTCGCCACCCTTGGCTTTTGCAACATGTTGCACAAGATCACGAACAAAGGCACGCGTCAGATAGACTGACAGCATTTCGACCTGAAATGGGGTGGAGAATTCCTCTCGTGTTGCGATCATCTCACGATCCGCTGCCCCGAGTTTACCTGATCCATAGACGGCTGTGGTTCGCATCAAATAACCAACTGCTTCTATTTGCTCCAGATCTGGCTGCTTTCCGTCAGACAAGCAGGTGACCACATGCTCCCATAGCCGTACAGAACGATTGGCGCGAGAGACGGACAACTCAGAGCCCGTCACCCGGCCAACCTCCTGCAGGGGGACATTTTGTGATAGACGTTCAATATCAGCTTTGGTGGGCACTCCATCAAACAGCGTGAATGTGGCATCCCAAGCCTCTGCAATAACGCGATCCGAGCGTTTCTCAGCGGGCAAATCATGAGCGAAAGCCACCAGTGAATAGGATCGTTCAGGGCTATGGGCCGAATAAACGGCATGGCCGACGCCTTTATCATCAATTTCGAAAACCGGTCTGTCAAAGGACCACTTTTCCCGAGCCATGCGACGTGTGAGAATACGCATAAAAGAAAGGCGAGATTGATGAATGGAGCCAAGTCTGGCCAATTTCATCACTTCATTAGGATCTCGCAATGGGACCGACGCTATTTCGCCACTAGTCATGTTGCCCTCCCGGCACACTCCCAAACATAAACAATGATAATGGATGATGACCCGAGTACAAATCTGCACATGATCACTATGCAATATGATTGCGATATCGATTGGTTCAGGCCATCCCGGGGAAGCTCCCCGGAATGGTCATTTTGATTGGTGAAGTTAGTTTTCCTTACCCTTCGCCAGAGTGATGCGAACAGCATCCCAAAGTGAAGGGATCAAGATCAGTGATACCGGCACGGCAGTCACGACAATGAAACTTTGCAATTTCGATACACCGCCCGACCCCACGGAGATCAGGATCATTGCCATCAGGCCCATCGCTACACCCCAGAAGACACGCACTGGCATGGATGGATCACCTTCTTTGGACATTGTAACCGCAATCACATAGGTCATGGAATCACCGGTTGTTGCCACAAAGATCGTGGTCAGGATCAGGAACAGGATCGAGATAAGGAAGCCCAAAGGCAATTGCTGGGTGATTGCCAACAGTGCAGCAGGAAGATTGAAGCCTTTGAAGGCTTCGGAGACTGAACCAGCCTGTTGCAGCTCAAACGCGATCCCTGTTCCACCTACGATGGTGAACCAGAAGTTGGTAACAATCGGAGCAATGATGGATAGCATGATCACAATGGAGCGGATGGAACGACCACGGGACACACGGGCAATGAACATCGCCATCAATGGTCCGTAACCCATGAACCAACCCCAGAAGAAAACTGTCCACCAACCGAGCCAGCCGGGAGAACCAAACAAGCCTGCATCACCTCGATAAAGAGCCATATCGAAGAAGTTGGCCAAGTAGGTCGCAAACCCCGAGAAAAAACTGCTGAAAATGAAACCGGTAGGTCCCGCCAACAGGACGAACATCAACAGACCAGCGGCCAAGATTACATTCAGCTTACTCAGGATTTGGATGCCCTTGGATAGACCTGTCATCGCCGAAGCGGTATAAAGCGCGACAAGGCCGGCAATCACAATAGCCTGAGTCACGAATGTGTTGGGAATCCCAAATAGATCATCAAGACCATAACTAACCTGCAATCCCAGGAAACCAATTGGCCCGACAGTACCAGCAACAACGGCGATGATGCAGGATGCATCTGCGATCAGGCCAATTGGACCGTTGATCGCCTTGTCGCCAAAGACAGGATACAGCAACGTACGTGGCGCCAGCGGCAAGCCCTTGTCATAATGATAGTGCATCAGCATGACGGTGCTGAGTGATCCAAGGATCGCCCAAGCCAGAAAGCCCCAATGCATGAAGCTTTGCGCAATAGCCGGATTCACTGCTGCCTCGGTCCCTGCTTCTGCACCAAACAGAGGTGGAGAAGACAGGAAGTGCGCCATTGGTTCGCCCGCAGCCCAGAAAACGCCACCGCCCGCAAGAAGGGTGCACATGATCATCGATCCCCATTGGAAGACCGTGAATTCTGGTTTGGCCAATTTGCCCATGATGGCTTTCCCGCCAGGCAGGAAGCATAAAGCCAAACCGATCAAGAATGTTGCCAACAGCAGAACTTGCCAGAATAAACCAAAATAGGTCGCAGAGACATTGAAACCCCAATCCACGATAGCGGACAGTGTATCAAGGCTCACAAGTGCAATCAGACAGAAGATGGCAATAAAACCGCCTGTGATGTAGAAGAGTGGCTTATTTGTCTCGCCTTGGCCTTCTTGTGTTTCGCTTGTAATATCCGTCATTTTTCCCTCCCTGGTGACGGCTATGCAGCACCCCCAATTTAGCTCTCTCTCGCCGAGCCTTATTCACTGGGAATTGTATCAATCACCTGCTAAAGGGTTGATGCTGCGCAAAAGTTGTTCTGATAAAACCGGTACCAGTTACAACCCATAATCCCCGCGATTTCGTCGTCATTGAAGCCGACATTTCGCAGTCCATTTTCCAAATTTCCGAAATCTCGATTATCGCGGAACCATTCAGGCATATTCGGGAAACCTGGAGCGGCAGCTGAGCCTTCTCCATAATCGATTTCTTTGGTCCAGCGCCCCACACGCATCCACTCCACCACGCTATCTGGTTGGTCCTGACAGAGGTCGGAACCGATACCCAGATGTTCCGCACCAAATTTCTCAGCAGTTTGAGCAATCATCGTGCAGAAGCCTTCGAGCGTGCAGTTGGACTTATCCTTTAGGTGATGGGGATAGAGTGAAAAACCCATCATACCGCCATTTTCGACCACAGCACGGATCACATCATCCTTCTTGTTGCGAAGAGCTGGAGCCCATGCATGAGGATTGGCGTGAGTGATCGCGATAGGTCTTTCAGAAAAATCTGCGGCCTCGATTGTCGAGCGATCTGCGGAATGGCTCATATCGACCACAAGACCAACCCGGTTCATTTCCTTGACGACCTGCTTGCCCATACGGGTCAATCCGGTGTCTTCTGCTTCATAACATCCAGTCGCAAGCAAGGACTGATTGTTATAAGTCAGCTGCATGAAGCGAGCGCCCAGACGATGAACGATCTCCACCAATCCAATATCATCTTCGATAGGGCTTGGATTTTGGAAACCGAAAAAGATCGCCGTACGACCGGTTTCCTTTGCCTTGTCAACGTCGGATGCTTCATATCCAGCCATGATCAGTTCAGGATATTGCTCAAACCAGCGGTTCCAACGTTCAAAATTGAGGACTGTTTCACGAAAATTTTCGTGGTAGGCAATGGTAACGTGGACTGCGTCCAAACCACCTTCGCGCATCTGACGGAAAATCTTCTCCGACCAATTGGCATATTGGAGATTATCGATCCGCATTAGCTTGGTACTCCTGCGGAAATGTAGGAGGTCTTCACAATCGTATAGAAATCCTTGGCATGAGAGCCTTGCTCGCGCGGACCATAGGAGCTGTCTCCACGACCACCAAATGGCACGTGATAGTCAGTACCCGCAGTCGGCAAATTCACCATCACACAACCGGTTTTTGCATTACGACGGAAGTGCGTTGCGCGTGCCAGATTTTGCGTAACAATGCCGGAAGTCAGGCCAAAATTGGTGTCATTGACCACGGAAAGTGCTTCTTCATAGCCACCAACCTTGATAACAGCAGCCAGCGGCGCAAACATCTCTTCACGGTTGATACGCATGGAATTGCTGGTTCCAAGGAAAACGCCTGGAGACATGTAATAGCCCTGCTTTGGCATCTCCAGGCGCTGCCCACCACAGGCCAGTTCCGCACCTTCAGATTTCCCCAACTCAACATAAGCCAGGTTTTCGTTGAGCTGTGGCTCTGAGACAACAGGGCCAATCTGAGTCCCTGCTTCCAGAGCGTGACCAACTTTCATGGCCTGAGTGCCAGCAACCAGCTTCTCCACAAATGCATCATGAATTGCTTCATGAACGATCAGACGTGAAGATGCCGTACATTTTTGACCGGTGCCGCCAAATGCACCACCAAGTGCCAAAGATACAGCCAGATCCAAGTCAGCATCATCCATGACGGCAAGAGCATTCTTGGAGCCCATTTCCATCTGCACACGGGTCAGGTTCTGCAATGCCGCTATCGCAATGCCTTTGCCGACAGGGACAGAACCGGTAAAGGAAATCGCATCAACCTTTGGGCTTTCAACGAGGCGCTGCCCAACCGAACGCCCAGCACCCATGACAAGTGAGAACAAGCCCTTTGGAATATCCTGTCGTTCGATGATTTCCGCCAATGCCACGGCAGATGCAGGTGTCGCATTAGCAGGTTTCCAGACAACGGCATTACCAAATGCCAATGCAGGTGCGATTTTCCAGGAAGCGGTGGCAGTTGGGAAGTTCCATGGGGAGATGATGGCGACAACGCCAACTGCCTCACGGCGAACATCAACCTCAATGCCGTCACGAACGGAGTCAGCATTTTCGCCAATCTGGCGCAGGGTTTCAGCCGCGTAATAAGTAAAGAATTGACCAGCGCGATAGACTTCGCCCTTACCTTCTGCAAGAGGTTTGCCTTCTTCGCGTGCTAGCAAAGTTCCCAATTCCTCAGAGCGCGCCATCAGCTCATTGCCAATGGCCATCAGAACGTTATATTTGCGTTCAATGCCGTAAGCCGCCCATTCCGCCTGTGCAATGCGTGCCTGATCCAAAGTCGCTTCCAACTGATCAGATGATGCCTGAGCGAAAAGGCCAATCAAATCTGACAGATCAGATGGATTGCGATTTTCAATTTCACTTTCACCTGCGACCCATTGGCCGGCAATCAGATTCAGTTTTGTATCAGTCATAAGGGAAACCTTCGCCTAACGTAGCTGTATTTATCGTTGCGTTAATATGGACTCAGGTTTTAATTTCAGTCAAAATCAAATAAATGAAATATATTTCAGGAAAATTGAAATGGCGATCAAAATCGAAATGCTCAGATGCTTTGCAACAGTGGCTCGGACGGGCAATCTCAGCAGTGCAGCAGATATCCTTGGCCGGACCCCATCCGCTATTTCCATGATGCTCAAACAGTTAGAGGAAAATCTGGGTGAGCCCTTGTTTGAAACTGATCGCAAAAGCAAGTTGACGACTTTGGGAGAGTTCGTTCTGGAACAGGCAGAACGTGAGCTCAGCCAATTCGATACTACCATTCAGGAAATTCTGGATTTTGCCAAAGCCAGAAGCGGAAGGGTAAGGCTTGCTGCAGTTCCCTCGATCGCAAGCACGATCCTACCTGATGCGATTTTTCAGTATCTCGAGAAATATCCGGATATCTTCATCGAAGTCCGGGATATGGATTCAGCCTCGGTCATCAGGGAACTATCACGCAACAGAATTGATATTGGGATCGCGTCGACGCAAGGTCATAGCACCCCCTTCTATACAGAAACGATTTTGAGCGATGCCTTCGGCGTGATTTGTCACGCAAATAGCAGCTTGGCGCGCTTAGACAGATCTCTTACATGGCAGGATTTGTCCCAACACCGTCTCATCGCAAACAGCCTTTCGAAATCCATCGATATACCGGAATGCATAGATCTTCATGCTAATGCAGGATTGGTTGTTCAGAATATCACGTCATTGATGGCGATGATTAAAAATCAAGTTGGCATAACCATTCTGCCTGAAATGACCGCCAAGACCGCAACCTCACCAGACGTCATATTTCTAGAAATTGCTGACTTCAACATCCGGCGCAATATTGAAATCATCAAGAATTCGGAAGCCCCCAGCTCTCCTGCAGCGCGCATTTTGGAGGATACGATCATTCAGTGTATCAAGAAATATGAAACGGATCGCCGCGGCGATATGCGCTGATCAAGGAACATCTGCTCATAGGAAAATCTCGCCAAGCCATATGATTCATCGCGCAAATATCGCATGGATGAGATGGATTGGAGATTCACTATCGCTCTGAGATTAATTCTTACAACAAAGCCTTTAGTCCGGCCACCAGCATCTCCACCGCGATTGCAAGCAGAATCATTCCCATGAGGCGGGTCATGATCACGCGCATGGTCTCGGTCAGGACCTTGCCTATAATTGATGAGAAAAAGAAGACCAGATAGAGCATCAAGAGAATGACGGAGATAATGGCTCCAATTGTTCCGATCTCCAATGTGTTTTTGGCATGCCCAGCATAGATGATGATCGTCGCAATGGTGCCTGGCCCCACAATCATGGGAAATGTCATCGGATAGAATGCAATGCTGTCCAATGAGGACTTTGCTTTATTTTCTGCTTCACTACCGTGATGAGAACTGCTCTCATTTCCGTGCAACATGGACCAGGCAATACTGGCCAAGACAAGTCCACCTGCGACTCTGAAATCATCAATTGAGATTCCGAAGAAGCCGATGATCTGCTTGCCTGCAACCAGAATGATCAAACACATCAGAACAGAAAATGCAGCAATCTTGAGAGCTAACTGACGCTGCTCACTCACCGAATAACCGTTCGTCATGGAAAGGAAGATTGGCAAATTCACAAAAGGGTTCATGATGGCGAAGAATGCACCAAACAGTTTGATCAGAGTAGCTGTATCCATGATAGGACCTCAATATTGCAACCGGTTGCTCACCTTCGTCTGGATTTATGGCTGAAATCAATTCCAGCTCGCCATTCTCCACGGAATTTAATTGCTCCTGTCGGCAAAGCATCTTATCCCTGTAGTCAAACAGTGACTTAAGGCTTGTGACCTGATCATGAAAATCCTGATTGCCGAAGATGACGAAACGACCGCCCACTATGTTCTCAAGGGTTTGAAAGAGCAAGGGCATGTGGTGGATTGGGTCAGCGATGGCCGAGAGGCCCTTACCTATTGTCTCTACAATCAGTGCGATTTGCTGATTGCCGATCGCATGATGCCCGGTATGGATGGCTTATCTGTCGTCAAAGCCTTGCGTTCATCCAACTGCCAGATCCCAGTGATTTTTCTCACCGCCATGGCAGATATCGACGACAAGGTGGATGGTCTTTTGGCTGGCGGGGATGATTATATGGTCAAACCGTTTCATTTTTCAGAACTGTCAGCCCGAATTACCGCCCTCTCCCGTCGCCCGCAGGAAAATGCCCAGAAGACAGAGTTGGTCGTTCACGATCTGACACTTGATCTGCTTGGTCGGTGCGCGCAACGCCAGAGGCGGGATATTGATTTGCTGCAAAAGGAATTCGCATTGCTCGAATATCTGATGGAAAATAGCAGCCGTATTGTCTCGCGCACGATGATATTGGAGAAAGTTTGGGATCTGACCTTTGATCCAGGAACCTCTGTTGTGGAGACCCATATCAGCAAGCTGCGTCAAAAAGTCGACAAGCCTTTTGCTGAACCGCTCATTCATACCATTCGCAATATGGGATATGTGATCCGTGCCCCTCGTTAACCCGGTTTCTGCCAATCCATTCAAGCTTGCTTTTCATGTCGTGCTGCTCTTTCTGGGCATGTTAGTGCTGATCGGCTTTCTGATTTTCTCTGTGGTTACCGCCGCACTAGAAGGCGAGCTGCGTGCCCAATCTGAAGAAGAGATCATTCTCTTCACCGAGATTTTCGAGAATGAGGGTCGAGATGGGTTGATCAAAGCTTTAAGAGCTTTATCAAGCGGTTTTGAGCCTCAGGAGCACGCGGTTGGTCTGTTCGATGAAAGCCTGAACAGGATCGAGGGCAATATCTCACTTGCGCCCGATTTTGTCGGCTGGCGAAAAGTGACCCTTAGATTGCTGCGATCAGGAGACAAGGAACTTCCCTTTCACGCCAAAGCCGTAAAGCTAGAGAGCTTTCGCCTGATAGTCGGCCGGTCGTCCCGGATCATTACCGGCACACAGACACAGCTTCTTATCTGGCTAGGTCTATCCGCCATCATTTTGAGTATAGGAACCTTGATACTCGGTTGGCTTTCCAGCAAAAAGTCTGCGCAGAAGCTAGATGCCATGGATCAAGCTCTTGGTGCTTTTTCCCAAGGTGACATGAATGCCCGCATCAAAGTGATCGAGAACCAGGATCAGATCGATGCGATTGCGCTCAAAATGAACACCAATATCGAGCAATTGTCAGATCTTGTGACAAGCACGCGCACGACCGCTTCAGCCATTGCTCATGATCTCAAGACACCTCTCTCTCATGCTCAGATCGCGTTGTTCGAAGCAATTGATGCCTGTGAGCAGGGCCAAGACCCCAGTCCAATTCTTACCAATGCCTTGGGAGAGATTGACCAACTCAATCAAACCTTCGACACCATTTTGCGCATTTCGCACATCAAGGCACAAACAGATCGTAGTCACTTTAAGCGAGCAGACCTTTGGAGTTTGATCGACAAGATCACGGATCTTTATGAGCCAGTACTAAGTGACGCCGGGGATTACCTGCTAATACCGACATACAGTGAACGCAGCGCGCCAGCATTCATCTCTTGTGACACAGGGATGGTGGAACAATTATTGGTCAATTTACTTAAGAATGCGCAAGTTCACACGCCAAGCGGCACCAATATTGCTGTATCAGTCAAGCCCTTCGAAGACCGTATCAATTTGAGTATCGAGGATGACGGCCCTGGTATCCCAGCGAATAAACTGGAAACTATCCTGAAGCCTTTTGAACGGTTGGATGTTGCACGAACCAAACCAGGCAATGGCTTGGGCCTTGCATTGGTCGCTGCTATTGCCAAACAGCATGAAGCAGATCTGAAACTGGAGAATGCTTCTCCGGGATTACGCATCATTGTGAGCTTTTCGAAACTTTAAATATATTTAAAGTTCGCTTCAGCGCAGTTTGAAATCGGCATTCTATCTTCTGTTCAGACACAACGACAGTGTTTCTGACAACAGGAGATAAACATGAACAAAGCTTCCAAAATCGTAATGCTCGGTCTTGCTGGTCTTATGGCTGCCACTTCACTCAACGTAACCGCACACGCCTCAGAACCAGCAAAAGACAAAATGGCCAAGGAAATGGTCGTCGCAAACGAGATCAAAATTTCCGGTCATGCCAAAGCAGTTCTCTCGGATGTACGCGGCGCTCGCTTCGCTCTGTTTGATGGCCAAACCGATGCCGCCATGGATCTGGTCAAGAAAGCACGTGGCATTTTCAATGAGAAGCTGGCCAAATTTGCCATCAAGTTTGGTGAAAACAAAGGCTTTGGTGCCCCGATTGACCGATCCATCCTGTTCTCAGAAGGCTTCAAACCAACTCCAGCCCATGCGGCCGTGATTGGTAAGGCTGGTGTTCTGGCACAGCATGGCAAGACCTCTGACGCCGTCAAAATGATGAAAGCAGCCGATATAGAGCTGGATGTCAAATATGCTTTGCTACCAATCTCAAAGTCCGTTGCCAGTCTCGACAAGGCCATCATTGATATCAATGCAGGCAATTTCTATGAAGCCAACATGGTTCTCAAATCCATTGAAACTTCTGTTGTTGTCGAGGAATTCGAGGAAACAGCAGTTCCTAAACAAGGTTATGAGCTGAAAGAAATTCTCTAACTTTCTCCTGTTGTGGGGAAGGCCTTGCAGACCTTCCCTCTCCTCCAGTTTTCACAGGATCTTCCGATGAATACTCTCTCCCAACCTTCACTTGAGGGTGCACAACCGCTTGGCTCGAACTCTGGTACCGACAATAAAGTAATCTCTTGCTTACGCAAGCATATGAATGCACGCATCGTCGGACAGGAGCGCTTCGTAGATCGTCTTCTTCTTGCTCTGTTTGCCGATGGCCATATTCTGCTGGAAGGCGCACCAGGCTTGGCAAAGACCAAAGCCGTCAACGCGTTGGCTCAGACCATTGACTGTGATGCCCGCCGTATCCAGTTCACTCCTGATTTGTTGCCATCAGATTTGACCGGCACTGAAATCTATCGCCCGGAGCAAGGTCACTTCACGTTTCAGGAAGGCCCTCTCTTTCACAGTCTTATCCTTGCAGATGAAATCAACCGCGCACCCGCAAAGGTGCAATCAGCCCTTCTCGAAGCTATGGCAGAGCGTCAGGTGACCGTAGCTGGCAAGACCTACCAACTACCAGATCTATTCATGGTAATGGCTACTCAGAACCCGATTGAGCAGGAAGGTACCTATCCTCTGCCAGAAGCTCAGCTTGACCGCTTTCTTCTGCATGTGAATATCGATTATCCAAATGCTGCTGCTGAGAAAGAAATCCTTCGCATCATACGCGGTGAAGCACAGGGCGAAGCCACCGATCCAGAAGTCATGATCCCCGCCAATGCCATTTTTGCGGCACGCAAGGCAGCGCTTCAAGTCCATGCTTCCGAAGCTTTGACCGATTACATCATCCAGATCATCCAGGCAACGCGAACTCCGGCTCTGTATGGCGAAGATCTGGCACATATGTTGGCCTATGGCGCCAGCCCCCGAAGCACCATTGCGCTAGATCGTTGCTCTCGCGTTCATGCATGGATGCGTGGTTCCGAATTCGTTACTCCCATGGATGTGCAAGCCATTGCTCACGATGTTTTACGTCATCGTATCATTTTGAGTTTCGAAGCTGAGGCTGATGGTCATACACGCGATGACTTCATCTCCGAGCTGATCAATCGCATCCCCGTTAGCTAAAGGAGAGCAGCATGGCTCAGACCAACTCCAAACTTCCGGGGATTGAAATCGGCAAGCCAGATCTGATCCGTGCTCGCCCTCCCCGTGGCACAACAGGTTTTGCTCCCTCAGGCCGCGTTCGCACGCATCAATGGGGCACCAATCGCTCGATATTTCTGGGACGCGGCATGGAATTTGCTGAGTCTCGTGTCTATCAACCAGGCGATGACGTCAAGAACATTGATTGGCGCGTGACCGCTCGCACAGGTCAAACTCATACCAAACTGTTTCAGGAAGAGCGTGAGCGCCCTGTTCATATCTTGCTGGATCTCAGAGCCATGATGCATTTTGGTTCCCGCGTTCGGTTCAAATCCAACCTGGCCACCGAAATTGCCGCTCAATTGGCATGGGTTGGTCATGATGGCGGCGATCGTGTTGGCGGACTGCTTTTGCACAAGGATGGCTATAAGGACTTCAAAGCTGCCCGCACACGCAGGGCGGTTCTGGAATTCATGGAAGCCGCAGCAGAAGCAACTCACCTTGATCAACCAGTTGGTCAAGAACTTGCTCTGTCCAAAGCCATTCGCCGCCTGCGCCATAGCGTACGCCCGGGGGCTCTGGTTTTTCTCATAAGTGATTTCTGGGATTTTAATGATGTCACTGAACAGGAACTTCAGCGCCTGTCCCTCAGAGCTCATATCACGCTAATCATGGTGAATGATCCGCTTGACGAAGCTCTACCAAGATCTGCCGGACGCGTCACGAATGGCGAGGACATTCTCTCCTTATCGTCGCTCAAATCGCGATCATTGGACGAATACAGCCTGGCTTATTCGGATCGTCTTGATCGCTTGCATGCACTCACTCGGCGCCGTGGCATGGCCTTTCATACCATTTCGACCGGAGACGATCCGCGCAGTCTGCTCAATCCGGACAAACGATCCGCTTCCAGCCAAAACCATCAAGGGGCAAGATCATGAAGCAACTCTCGCCCGAACTTCAAAGCCAACTAGAGGCATTGCGTGATATTCACCTCCCAAGTGAAGCCATCTCTTGGTGGCCTCTGGCTCCAGGCTGGTGGATATTGATTGGAGCATCTGTGACACTCCTTTGCGTCTCAACATTTGGATTGTATCTGCGCCGCCGCACTGTGCGCCATGCCGCCTTGAGAGAAGTCGATGCGTTGCGTCAGCAATTCGGCAAGGATCCCTCAAATCTCTTGCATCTGGCGACAGATCTTTCCGTTCTCCTTCATCGCATAACTCTCAAACAAAATGGCGCTGAAATAGCCACCCAAAGTGGCCATGGATGGGCAACCTTCCTGAGTGAGGGCGAGAAAGGCATGGCGCCGGCCCTCGCAACTTTCCTTGCACAAGCCCCATATGCTGCCAAGGTCAGCGACCTTGACCCATCTCCTACTCAAATACTGGATGCCGTTGAACTCTGGATCAGGAGGCACGCATGATCACTTTTCTATGGCCATTGGCATTTCTCCTTCTACCTCTGCCCCTGATTATTCGCAAACTTGCCAAGCCGATTGCTCCCTCTCAGGCTGGTGCACTTATGGTCCCGTTTTTCAACCAGCTTTTTGCCAATCGCGCTTCCGGCAACAATATAGCCAAAACCTCTATATGGCGCGGGCTCCTGTCCAGCCTTATCTGGCTTCTGCTGGTTGGTGCCCTCGCCCGTCCCGCTTTCGTCGGCCCCGAAGTCCCACTCCCTGCCGAGGGTCGGGACATCATGATGGCCATCGACTTATCCGGTTCGATGGAGCAAGACGACTTTGCTCTCAATGGACGCCGGGCAACCCGACTGGATGTAGTGAAGGCAGCGGCTGACGATTTTATTGATCGTCGCAAAGGAGACCGGGTTGGGCTTGTGCTCTTTTCCAATCGCGCCTATCTGCAAGCACCTCTCACCTTTGATCGTCAGGTGGTGCGTGAACTGCTTGATCAGGCCCAGGTTGGCTTGACCGGTCAGAAAACAGCCATCGGCGATGCAATCGCAGTCTCTGTAAAGCGCTTGAAAGATCGCCCTGCCAAAGGACGTGTTCTGATCCTGCTTACTGATGGAGCGAGCAACGAAGGTGTCATGGAACCACTCAAGGCAGCTGCTCTGGCAAAGGAATTGGGTATTCGCATCTACACCATCGGTGTTGGAGGTGAAGCGCGTGCGGTCAATACAGCTTTTGGTCGTCAGTTGGTGAACCCTTCACAGGATCTGGACGAAGGGACCCTGCGTGAGATCGCAGCAGAAACCGGGGGCAAATATTTCCGCGCCACTGATGTCGCCGGACTGGCAGCAATCTATGAGGACATCAACAAGCTCGAGCCAGTTAGCGGCGACCCGCTCCATGTTCGCCCGGAAGTCGCTCTCTTTTTCTGGCCAGCAGGCCTGGCTTTGGCCCTGATGGCGCTTATGGGACTGATCATAGCAATGCCAGCCCTCATCCGGTCACTCACCACCCGTTCCAACCCTCAAATAGCAGGAGAATAACATGTCCCTACTCCCACAGACATTCCATTTCCTGCGCCCGGACTGGTTTTGGGCGCTCATTCCAGCAGGGTTGGCAACGATTGCTCTTTTCAAAGCCAGCCTAACCGGATCGCAAGACAATTGGAGCAAATATATCGACCCCCATTTGCTCGCCCATCTATCGCTCTCAGGCAAACAGCAGAAGAAATCACGCCTTTTTCCGCTTGGCTTTGCCGTTCTTTCTGCATTGTTGATCACAGCCATGGCAGGACCAAGCTGGCAAAAGAGTGACATCCCATCCTTTTCAGGCGGGGAGCCGGTGGTGATGGTTTTGTCATTGGCTCAGTCAATGAATGCCGATGACTTGTCTCCAAGTCGTCTGAAAAGAGCAGGCCATAAACTGCGCGATATTCTCGAACGCACTCAAGGGGATGATCGTGGTTTGGTCATTTATTCCGATGCTCCTTTTGTTGCCACTCCATTGACAAATGATCCCAAGGTGATTGAACAGATGTTGCCAGAATTATCCACCAATCTGATGCCGGTTCTTGGCAATCGCCTGGATTTGGCACTGGATGAAGCAACCAATCTGTTGCAACGCGCTGGTGCAACGAGCGGAAAGGTCATTCTGCTGGCAGATGATATGGGTAACGACCCCAAAGCCAGCATGAAAGCAGCTACAGCTCTCAACAGTGCCGGGTTCGAACTATCCGTGCTTGCCGTTGGTACAGAGAAAGGCGCAACTCTTCAGACGTCAAATGGTCAGGCAATAGCCAACCGTAAGGGTGAAACCTTTGTCACCAAAGTTCCTGTGAAAGCTCTGACCAATCTGGCGAAAGCTGGAGGAGGACAGATGGCAATCTTGACTGCAGGCTCACAAGACTTGGATCAGTTACTTCCCAAATCAAAATCTGACTATACCCAGGCTGGCAAGGCGAATGATTTCAAGGCGGATAGTTGGGTCGATATGGGCTATTGGCTTCTGGTTCTCCCTGTTCTGTTTGCAGCGTTCGCATTTCGTCGCGGCTTGGTCTTTGTTCTTGCTCTCACTTTGGCCGGCACAATGGTTCAACCTGAAACTGCAGCAGCATCTGAAATCACGGCCTCCTCAAGTAATCAGTCTGTTTGGAAAGATCTTTGGCAGACCAGAGATCAACAAGGTGAAACCGCATTCAAGGCCAAGAACTTCGCAGGCGCTGCAGCGTCTTTTGAGAAAAAAGACTGGAAATCGGCCGCGCTCTATCGCGCAGGTGATTATACAAAAGCAGCCCAAAGCTATGCGTCCGTCAATGGTCAGGATCAAGGCTACAATCTTGGCAATGCCTTGGCCAAGTCTGGCAATCTCGAGGGCGCACTGAAGGCTTATGATGATTATCTCAATCGTCATCCAGACAGTGAGGACGCAAAGTTCAACCGTGATCTGATTGCAAAGCTTCTTGAACAGCAGAAACAGCAAGAACAAAAACAGCAAAACCAGAAACAGCAGCAAGGCCAGAAAGGTCAGGACCAGCAGCAAGGCCAGAAGAGTCAGGACCAACAGCAGGGCCAGAAAGATCAGGATCAGCAGCAAGGCCAGAAGGGTCAGGATCAGCAGCAAGGTCAGAAAGATCAGGATCAGCAGACTGAAAATCAAGCGGCAGGCCGCTCGGATCAGGAAAGCCGACAGCAAGACAAAGACCTGCTCACAAAACTGGTCTCCGACATGCTTGATGGAAACTCTGATCATGAACAGGAAGAGCAAGTAGAAGCAGACATTGCAGGCACACACCCGAAACCTCTCAATCAGGCCGTTGAACAGCAACTCCGCCGTGTTCCTGATGATCCGTCAGGATTACTCCGCGCTCGTATCCGTCAACACTATTCCCGCCTACGTGCCAACCAACGCTAAATGGAAAGACAGTATCATGATCAAGTCAAGACCATCAAAAACATGGCTAAAATCTACTGCACTGGCTGCCATTCTAGCAGCTGGCATGATCCAGAATGGTTGGGCAGCAGGACTGCAAGCTCGGGTAAATAGTTCAATTGTGGCTATGGGTGATAGTTTTCAACTGATCCTTAGCACCCAGGATACAAATGCAAGTCAACCAGACCTTGGTCCACTGTCGCAGGACTTCAAGGTACAAGGCACTTCGCAGTCAAGCCAGACGCAAATCATCAATGGCCGTCGGACTGACAAGAAAAGCTGGATTGTCACTCTCTCCCCAAAGAAGAAAGGCGAGTTGACCATTCCTGCCTTGCAGGCAGGCAATGTGAGCAGTGAAAAAACATCAATCAAAGTTCTGGGTGCAAGCGCAGCACCCAAGGCAATTGGTATCAACGGGGTGTCGGTCACTGCTTCAATTGAACCTGGTCAGCATTATGTGTTCAGTGAAATCCCGTTGACTATCCGCATCGAAACAGATCAAGCCTTTCAAGATGCTGATCTGATCGCCCCTCAGGGCGATGGTTTCGAACTTTCTCAATTGGGTGAAGATCGTTCTTCTCAAGTGGTTCGGAACGGGCGTCCTGTTACGATCATTAAACGTGATTATATGCTTCGACCACAAAAGGCTGGCTCCTTGACATTGCCTCCCTTCGTACTCAAAGGAAGCATCCCCGACCCTCGTCAGAAGCGTGACCCCTTCTTTGATGACTTTGGGTTTGGAAGTTCCATGATGCAAAACTTCGGTATTGGACGCATGTTCCAATCCGGTAAGCCATTCAAGGTTCGCTCTGATAGCGTATCCATCGATGTTCTGGCCAACCCTAATGACTCAGCCCAGAGTAACGACTGGTTCTTGCCTGCCAAAGCCGTGCAATTGAAAGCAGAATGGGTGGAGGACAACCCGACCTTCAAAGTTGGTGAGGCCATTACACGCCGCATCAGTTTGCTTGCCCTTGGTGCCCGCCCGGAGCAACTGCCAGACCTCGATTGGGGGCAAGCCAGCGGCGTAAAGCTATATGTCGACGATAGCAAGACAGACCTGGTGCAGACCAATGATGGAACCATTGCTCGCAAAGATGTCCTCGTGTCGATTGTTCCCACCCAAGGAGGGTCAATCACTCTTCCAGAAATTCGAGTGAATTGGCTCGACACCAAAAACAATAAGGAACAAACCGCAATTTTGCCCGCTCAAACCATTCAGGTAGAGGGTGCAGCCCCATTGTCAAAATCCCCGCAGCAGGTATCGAGCCCTGCTTCCACATCCGTGGACGATATCGGCACCTCCCAGTCATTCGGAAACCTGGAAGCCTTCGGATGGCTGGGAGGCCTTTCTCCATTACAATGGGGCCTGTTGGCGGGAAGTCTGGCAGTCCTTGCGATTGGTGCATATAGCTGGCAAAGCGCTCGTTCTCCTTCTGTGTCCAGGAAGCGTGCTCAGCGTAAAGTGGCAATGAAATACAGTGCCAAACCCGCAGTCTCCAACTCTTCAGACAAGCAGGTCACTGCAAGGAAATTGCTGATCCGTGTGGTGAAAAGCGGACAACCGACCCAAAGCTACGAAGCCCTCATGGCTTGGCTTCGGTTGGCCCCTCACCATCGACTGAACGCAAAACTACAAAGCGAGATCTTGACGTTGGAGCAACTCCTGTTTGATCCGAATTCTACCGATGCGAGCTGGAATAACAGTTCGCTTCTCACATGCCTTCGTGAACTCGGTCATCCAGAGAAAGCAGGAAACAAAACAATACTACCCGGTCTTTATCCGACCATCTCCTGATCAATATCAGATTGGGAAAACATGAACTCCGAGCAATGAAAGTAAAGATCAAGAACCGTTCGGTAGAGATTTGCCCGATATTACAACTGCTGCAAAAAGCATCCTGAGTTTGTGGCAGTTGCATGGCCATTCATTGATCGAATGCTCCTTCTCTAATGATATTACAGCATCAATGCTGAGATTCGGTATGTCTTTCGTTACGCAAGAATAGCTTCACACATCTCATTCGGTTCAATCGACATGACATTTATGCATGTTGTGACATTGGATGCCAAATACTCCTTTTCTGATGCAAGCCTCTAAAAATAGTATCAATTTCAATTACAAGAGCTCATTCTCACACTTACTTGCTCCCTGATGCTACCCAGATTTGAATTCAGCTATGTAAAATGAAAATACCTGTTGTGGTTGATTGATCTAGTGCGATTTGCGAATAGTATAATGGATACAACAATCATAAATCCGGTTGTTCGACGTGCATTCCAAGTCCTCTTGCATCCCTCTGGCTCAATCATAGTTGCGATTACATGACCGATCTAATAACAGCACCAAAATCCGCAAGCTGTTGCACGAGATGCGTTGTACATATGCCGGTCGAAATGACACCTCTTCAAGAGATGAACACAACATTCTGCCCTAGAACAGCATCACACAAAAATTGCTAAAAGTAGCTCTCAGTCTACGGCGCTTTTACAATTTCACATATCAGGCCTCCCGCAATGAACATTATCCCACATCAACATTGGACCCGAGTTCTATCTGATCATTGGGGCGTATCTGGCCAGCTGGATCAGCTGGATGGCGAATATGATCTGAACTTTCGGGTAAGTGGCGAAATTTCTGCAATCCTGAAAGTCATGCGCCCTGGTTGTGAGGATGATTTGATTGATCTTCAGTGTAGTGCACTGTCGCATATACGATCCAAATCTCCAGATCTTCCAACGCCAGGATTTATCCCTGCACAAAATGGTGCTGCCTTCATTCATGTTGCTGATGACAATGGTGATGAGCGCATTGTATGGCTACAAGAATGGCGGACAGGCAAGGTCTATGCCTCCTTCAAGCCGCATAGTAGCGCTCTGATCGAAGATCTCGGCACCAAGATGGGTGAAATGAATGAAGCCCTTGCAGATTTCGAACATCCTGCGTTGGCTCGTGACTTTAAATGGAACCTGATGCAAGGGGGCTGGATCAATGAAGAGCTCTCTGCCATCACCGATCCTGCTCGACACAAGCTGTTACAACAAATCTGTCAGGACTTTGCTGCGATCAAACCTGTTTTGGAAGACCAGCCATCGGTTGCCATTCACAATGACATCAATGATTACAATCTCTTGGTGAGCGGTTCACTCGAAGAGGCGCCCAAAATTTCGGGCATGATTGATCTGGGCGATATGTGCGCTGCCCCGCGTATTTGCGATTTGGCGATTGCAGCCGCCTATATCGTTCTGGATCATGAGGATCCCAAAGGAGCTCTCATCGCGCTCACTTGTGGCTATCACGCACGCTATCCTCTCTCTGAGCAAGAATTGGCGATGGTTTGGCCGTTATTACGCATGCGCCTGGCCGTGAGTGTGGTCAATTCGACCCTAATGGCACAGGAGAGTGACGATCCATATGTGACCATCTCTCAAGCCCCTGCTTGGCGCTTTCTGGAAAATAGCAAAATTGAGCCAACGTCACTTCTTCTTGCTCTTCGTGTTGCTTGCGGCTTCCCGGTTACCACAACAGCTCCAGCCATTCAGACATGGCTCACTGAGAACCGAGGCAGTTTTGCGCCCGTGATGGGCAAAGATTTGAGCGATCTGCCAATTGGCTCTTTGTCAGTTGAAGCTTGCGCAAACCCGCAAAACCCTTTTGAGATGAGCAAAGCGGAAGCTGCGACGCTAGGTGCCGATATCGGTTTCAAGGATCAAGACTGGCTCGCTCATTATGGAGAGCCACGGCTGGTTTATACCGATGCCGCCTTTTACAACGGCCCATGGAAGGCGAGCAATCGTCGGACCGTTCATCTGGGTGTTGATGTCTTCATGTCTGCTGGCACACCAGTCCATAGCCCAATGGCCGCCAGTGTTCATCATGTAGAGGTCCGTGACGGTGAACTTGATTATGGTGGCATGGTCGTGCTGCGCCATGAGACAGAGGCAGGCGATGCCTTCTATACTCTCTATGGCCATCTGGCACCCTCTTCCATTTCCAATCTCGAAGCAGGACAAATGCTTGAAAAAGGCGAAGCTTTTGCTGAGCTTGGCGCTCAGGAAGAGAATGGTGGTTGGGATCCACATCTTCATTTCCAAATGGCTACCACAGTAGAGGCAATGGGCGAAGATTGGCCGGGCGTTGCAGACCCTGATGAATTTGATCTTTGGAGCGAAATTTGCCCAAATCCAGCGGCTTTATTGAACTTGGCTGATGATGCAATTTGTTATCAGCCAACCTCCAAAGCCTCCATTTTGCAGGAGCGACGGGAGAAGTTTGGCAAGAATTTGAAGCTGACCTACTCAGACCCGGTAATGTTCGTACGGGGTTGGAAGCATCATCTGTTTGATGAATGGGGTCGTCCATATCTGGATAGCTATAACAATGTGCCCCATGTCGGTCACGCCCACCCACGCATCCAAGCCATTGCGGCTGATCAGCTCAAGCGGATGAATTCCAATACCCGCTATCTGCATCCGGCTCAGATCAAATTCGCTGACAAAATCCTGTCCAAGATGCCAGATCATCTGAATGTTGTCTTCTTCGTAAACTCCGGAACCGAAGCCAACGAACTTGCCTTGCGTCTGGCACGCGCAAAAACCGGTGGCAAGGACATGGTCACGCCGAACCATGGCTATCATGGCAATACAACGGGTGTGATCGATATTTCGGCGTACAAATTCAATGCCCCTGGTGGCGTTGGTCAGCCTTATTGGGTTCAGTTGGTGGATGTCGCTGATGATTACCGCGGCACCTATCGCTGTGATGACGAGCAGCGAGCTACACATTACGCCGATCAGGTGAAGAAAGCGATTGAGCGGATCAATGAACGCGGTGGCAAGCTTGCTGGCTTCATCGCAGAGACCTTCCCATCAGTTGGTGGGCAGATCATCCCTCCCAAAGGCTATCTCGCCAAGGTTTATGAGCATGTCAGAGCCGCTGGTGGCGTCTGCATTGCCGACGAAGTGCAAACCGGTCTTGGGCGCTTGGGTGATTATTATTTCGCTTTCACTGAGCAGGAAGCTTCACCTGACATCGTTGTATTGGGCAAACCAATAGGCAATGGGCATCCGATTGGTGTGCTGGTGACAACCCGTGAGATTGCAGACGCTTTCGCACAAGGGCCAGAATATTTCTCTACCTTTGGTGGCTCCACCCTATCCTGCCGTACTGGTAAGGAAGTGCTAGACATCGTTGATGATGAAGGCCTGATGGGTAATGCCAAACAGATGGGCGAGCGTTTGCTCTCAGGTCTGCGCGCCTTGCAGGAGAAGCATGTCATCGTTGGCGATGTTCGTGGCTATGGCCTCTTTGTCGGCCTGGATCTGGTCATCGATCGAGAGACCCGTGAGCCTGGCACCAAGCTGGCAGATTATGTCAAAAACCGCATGCGGGACCATCGCATCCTGATGGGCACCGAAGGACCGGCAGATAATATCCTCAAGATCCGCCCACCTTTGACCATTGAAGCCAATGACGTCGATATGATCCTGCATGTCATGGATCAGGTGCTAGGCGAAGCAACCCAACTTGCTGGACTATAAAGCCCATTTAGGCCCTCCTCCCCTAAATTCAGGAGGGTCTATTTTTATTTCATAAGAAATGAACCTTCTTTATCACACCAAACTAACTGGCAACCTGCAGTTCAACGCGTGACTTCACCCCTTTTGCAATCTCATTGGCAAGGGATTGAATATGTCTGGAATTGGCATTGTGACCCAGGCGTAGGACATAGCAAAGCTCTGGGGTTGGCGGAAATGCCTCGTCGATGATATGCATCTCGTCAGTCAGATATCTACCAGGAAGCAACGACACGCCCAGACCAGCCCGCACAGCAGAAGCGATGCCAGCGGAACTCGCGCATTGCAGAACGATTTCCAGCCCTGAAGCTGGGAGATTACCATCCTCCATTGCCCAATGTTTGAAAAAGCAATCGTCGTCATAGGCAAGGAACGGAACAGGTTGGTCCAGCCTCAACTCCATGTCAATGTCCTTGACCCAGTGCAGACTGTCTCTGAACAACAAGATATCAGATGATTTCATTTCCGATGAAAATACTTGCATCATCGATATATCGATCTCACCTTGTGCAAGCTCTTTCTGAAGGATGGTGCTTTGTTTTACGTGGGTTCGTACTGATACATCAGGCTGAAGTCGAGTGAAACGACCAAGAATAAGCGAGAGATCACTGGAAGTTACATCTTCCGTCATACCAAGACGGATATTGCCTGATAGGGGCTGTTTGGACAGGCTTTGCAACGCCTCATCATGTAAAGCACAGAGGCGTCGCGCATAGGACAGCAACCGCTCCCCATCTCTTGTTAGCAACGGACCACCAGAGTGTCTGGCCAATAGTGAACAGCCGATATTGTCTTCCAATCGCTTGATCTTGTGACTAACAGCGGACTGTGACAGCGGCAAATTTTCTGCTGCACGTGTAATTCCACCGTGATCGACAATAGCACAAAGCGTCCGTAGAGCTTCGATATCCAGTTTGCTCATTGCCTTACCTCTTTCATGCTTCAACATGACAAAATTAGATCATTTTGTGAAAATTTGCCATTTGTGTCATTTCCTGTCAAATGGCATTGAGTGAGCGCGAGCGAAGCATGGAGCATCGCTCAATCGAGTGGAGGCGAACAGCAATTGATGCGAAACACAAAACTGATAACTGTCTTCGAAGTTACCGGATCCGCCCTTGCCATCATCTATGCGTTGCTGATTGCCTCCAACACTGGCAATGAGACACTCGGATTCAGTCTTCTGCTGGCGTCCGCCGGTCTTTTTGCCGCATGGGGTATTCTGGATAGACGTTGGGCATTCCTGTCACTTCAATTCTTCTATGCGGCTTCTGCCATCATTGGACTTATTCGCTGGACATAAGCAGATAGAACTGAAACGTCATTCTAACAAATAGCTCATTCTGGATATGCATTTTTCGCACTTGCACAATGCAGAACCAAATTTGCGTTTTATACCAACTAGAGGAAATAATTATACCACGTCGCGAGCTATCTCTTGTCCACATCCAACTGACTGCTTATTTTGTAGTACTCTTTTAAAGAGTAGCGCAACCAATATCACAATAAGAGCCGACAAGGACTTGATCGACATGCCCATAATGCCATCCGTGATTGATGCAATCGGAAATACGCCGCTGATACGGTTGAATGCCGTGAGTGAGGCAACTGGCTGCGAAATTTTGGGCAAGGCGGAATTCATGAATCCCGGTCAATCAGTGAAAGACCGCGCAGCGCTTTATATCATCAAGGATGCCATTCAGACTGGTGCGTTGAAGCCAGGTGGCACCATCGTGGAAGGCACTGCAGGCAATACCGGTATCGGCTTGGCATTGATTGCCAATGCCCTTGGCTATCGCTGTGTAATTGTCATTCCCGAGACGCAGTCTCAGGAAAAGAAGGACATGCTGTGCCTGGCTGGTGCACAATTGGTGGAAGTCCCCGCAGTTCCTTATCGCAACCCGAACAATTATGTGAAACTATCTCAGCGTTTGGCTGAACAACTGAACGAGACCGAGCCACATGGTGCAATCTGGGCCAACCAGTTTGACAATGTTGCCAACCGTCAAGCACATATTGAAACCACTGCTCCAGAGATCTGGTCACAGACTGGTGGCGAGGTTGATGGCTTTATCTGTGCTGTCGGTACTGGCGGTACTTTGGCAGGCACCGCCGAAGGTCTTCGCATTCGCCAGCCAAAGGTACGAATCGGCATTGCGGATCCTGAAGGTGCAGCTCTCTATTCCTATTACAAGACAGGTGAGTTGAAAGCCGAAGGTTCTTCCATCACCGAAGGCATCGGTCAGGGCCGCATTACCGGCAATCTTGAAGGCTTGGAAGTGGATGAGGCCCATCAGATTGCTGATAAAGACGCCCTTCCCTTCGTTTTCGATCTTTTGGAAAAAGAAGGGCTTTGCCTCGGCGGATCTTCTGCTATCAATATAGCGGGTGCGGTGGCCATGGCAAAGAGCATGGGACCGGGCCATCGGATCGTGACAGTCTTGTGTGATTATGGCAATCGCTATCAATCCAAGATGTTCAATCCGGAGTTTCTTGCGTCCAAGGATCTGCCAGTTCCCAGCTGGCTCGGGCGCAAGGTTGAAATGACCATACCATTTGTAGAAGGCGATTGATCATGACTTGTGAGGCTCTGTTCCGCTCTGAATCCTATCTGACCATATGCGATGCAAAGGTCACCGAGATCAGAGAGGATGGAGCCATCCTGTTGGATCGTTCTATCTTTTACCCTACTGGTGGTGGTCAACCCGGCGATTGTGGTTCTCTGGAATTGCCCAATGGCAGAAAAATAGAGATTGCCACCACCCGTAAAGACCGAGAGAGTGGGGATAATCTGCATATCCCTGCAGAAGGTCAAAATACTGACGGCTTGAAGATTGGTGACGCCATTGTCTGCCATCTTGATTGGTCCAGCCGCTACCGTCATATGCGCTTGCATACTGCCTTACATTTGCTTTCGGTCGCACTACCCTACCCCGTGACAGGCGGCCAGGTTGGGCAAGATGAAGCCCGACTTGATTTTAATATCCCAGAGCCCAATTTCACCAAAGACGACATCACCGCCAAGCTTTCCGAGATGATCGAGGCCGATCATGGTGTGAGCGAGAGCTGGATTACCGATGAAGAGCTGGATGCAAAACCTGAAATGGTGAAGACAATGTCCGTTCAGCCTCCGCGCGGAGCCGGTCGCGTTCGGCTTATTCAGATTGGTGACATTGATCTGCAGCCATGTGGTGGCACCCATGTTAGCCAAACAGCTGAAATTGGTGCGGTTGAGGTCAGCAAAATCGAGAATAAAGGCAAGCAGAACAGGCGCATTCGCATCCGCTTTTCCGCAAGCTCCGACACCTAATTGGACCTCCTTCTATTTCTGAGATTTTTCGTTGACCAGCGATGCGACAATTCATTATGCCAAATGCCATTGTGGCTACGCGCAATTCAAAGTTCGTTAAATGAAGGTCTGAGTCAGCTCGGCTCTGTACGTGCTCTCCTTTGCCGAATGGGAGGCGCTATAGCTGTCTCCGCCAATCTGGATGACATCACCGTCACTTCAGGAAAAGATATACTTAGCCTCTATCAATTTAGTACCAAGACGGAAAACATTATTTCCATTCACAATGCGGGATCTATACCCATCATCAGCGCCGCTCAAATCCCAGCGAGTTTGGAGTCAATGTCGCCTGTCTGGACGATGTTGGTCCATTCGATTTCGAGCAAGTGGTCGTCTATGATGATGCCAATCATCACCCATCTAAAAGCGGGACTGGCTCTTGTATAGCCAAAATTTTACGCTACGAGAAAAACCAAACCCACCCAGCACCCACAATTTATACAGTCTTGTTCAATTTCTTTGTTGTGTGCCAATCACCTACCCATAGGCAACGAAGGCCGCTCTGACATATACTTGTTTCATGTCGCAAATATGATTCTGCAATCTGCCCCATTTATCTGGCTTGCCAAGCAAAGGGGCAATTTGCACAATGACAAGAAGAAGTGGCTGCGCGCCACATGACAGGTGTGATCAGGGAGGAATGCTTATGGGTGAACGGACAAAATGGCTGGTAAGCACAGAATGGTTGGCGGCTCATCTGAACAGTCCAGATGTCGTGGTCGTGGACGGTTCCTGGTATCTGCCCCATATGGAACGCGATCCGATCGCAGAATACCAAGAAGCTCATATTCCGGGTGCCATTTTCTTCGATATCGACAAGGTAGCAGATCTTACCACCGACCTCCCCCATATGCTGCCATCTGCGGTACAATTCTCGTCCGCCATGCGTAAATTGGGCATTGGTGACGGCCAGCGCGTTGTCGTTTATGACGGCATGGGTCTGTTCTCTGCAGCACGGGTGTGGTGGACATTCCGCACCATGGGCGTTCAGGATGTTTATGTTCTGGATGGCGGTCTACCGAAATGGAAAGAAGAAGGCCGACCCGTTGATGATCTTCCTCCTGTTCCTCGCCCACGCCATTTCTCCTCACGGCTTGATCACGGCGCGGTGCGTGATTTCAAGGATGTTCTGAAGGCCATGGATGACGAGCGTATTCAGATTGTCGATGCACGCCCTCACGAACGCTGGAAAGGTTTGGCTCCTGAACCTCGTCCGAATGTCCGCTCCGGCCGTATTCCTGGCTCCTATAGCGTGCCATTCATGGACTTGCTGGACGACAAGGGTCGTTTGAAAGATGTCACAGACCTCAAGGAGCGCTTCGAGAAAGCTGGAGTGGATCTTGATAAGCCGATTATCACCTCTTGTGGTTCAGGCGCGACCGCGGCGGTTCTAAGCTTTGCACTCGATACCATCGGCCATAGCAAGCATTCGCTCTATGACGGGGCATGGGCAGAATGGGGGGCTAAAGATGACAGCCCGCTGGATAGCGACGCCTAAATAGATGATACACTTAACCCGCCGATTATTTTGGCGGGTTTTCTTTTTGCCTGACTTCGAGCTCTTGGAGATCTTGTGATCGCATTTTTGCCCCACTCCAATCTTTGCCGAGATAAGGAGCGGGTTCTTTCATTCCGAGAATGACGGGAAGATAATCTTGCACCAGTGAGAGAGCCTCAACATAAGCACGCTCTTCGAGGGCCGGGATTGTGTCCAGGTCCTCTATTCCAAAATATCGTGTCGTTACAATGGTTCCTGCATCAATCTGAGGTGCCATTTCGTGTAACGTAACTCCAAACTCCCTATCTCTTTCCAAAATTGCAAAATGGGTCGGGCGAAATCCGGGTCTGGATGGTGGACCAGGATGCAGATTATAGGCCTTTGCAAGCTGAGATAAATGTCTGGATGGAACATAGACCGGTGTCATGAATCCGAAGAGATGGCAGGGATACTGGGAGTGTGCGACCGCCTTTTCAAGCTCAGTGTCGCTGTTGGCAGACAAGATTTGAAGATCCGGAGCGAGTATATTGATCTGGTCGCGGAAGAATTTTGCTTCCAGTTCGGGCATTAGCAGAATCATGCTTCTCGCTAGGGTCATGCTCCAATGCTAACAGCTTACAGCTCTCCATCATAGGGAGCCAGAACCAAAGAAAAAGCCCGGATCGAATGATCCGGGCTTTTTCGATTTTCAGAACAAGATAAACTTAGTGCAAAATCTGAGACAGGAACAACTTGGTCCGCTCATGCTGCGGATTGTCGAAGAAGTTCTCTGGATCATTCTGCTCAACGATCTGACCGGCATCCATGAAGATCACGCGGTTGGCAACCTGACGGGCAAAGCCCATTTCGTGGGTCACGCACAGCATGGTCATGCCTTCTTCGGCCAGACCAACCATCACATCCAGAACTTCCTTGATCATTTCAGGGTCAAGGGCTGAAGTCGGCTCATCGAACAACATGATGCGCGGGTTCATGCAGAGCGAACGGGCGATAGCCACACGCTGCTGCTGACCACCGGAAAGCTGACCAGGGAATTTGTTGGCCTGCTCTGGGATCTTCACCCGCTCCAGATAGTGCATGGCAATCTCTTCAGCTTCTTTCTTGGGCATGTTACGCACCCAAATTGGAGCCAGTGTGAGATTTTCCAGAATTGTGAGATGCGGAAAGAGGTTGAAGTGCTGGAACACCATGCCTACTTCGCGACGGATCTCGTCAATCTTCTTCAGATCGTTGGTCAGCTCGATGCCATCTACGACGATCTTACCTTGCTGATGCTCTTCCAGACGGTTGATACAGCGGATCATGGTGGACTTACCGGAACCGGAAGGTCCCGCGATCACGATACGCTCGCCCTGCATCACTTTCAGGTCGATGTCCTTGAGCACATGGAAATCGCCATACCACTTGTTCATACCGTCGATCTCGATAGCCACGTCGGTATCGGATATATGCATCTTGTTACGGTCTGCGTGAAGCTCAGAAGCGTCTACTGCATTCTCAGTCATAGTTTTTTCCTCGCAGCTTATCTTTTATGACCGGTGTGCAGCCGGTTTTCCATGAAAATTGAGTAACGGGACATGCCAAAGCAGAAAATCCAAAAGACAATTGCGGCAAAGAGATATCCCGTATGAGAGGTGTTTGGCGTCGCCCATTTGGAGTCGGTGAAGGAGAACTGCACCTGACCAAGCAGATCAAACAGACCAATGATCAGAACCAGCGTGGTATCCTTGAACAGACCTATGAAGGTGTTCACGATGCCAGGAATCACCAGTTTCAATGCCTGTGGCATGATGATCAGGCCAGTTGACTGCCAATAGGTCAGACCAAGGGCAGATGCACCTTCATACTGGCCTTTTGGAATGGCCTGCAAACCGCCACGTACCACTTCCGCCATATAGGCAGCTGAGAAGAGCGCAACACCGATCAAAGCACGGAGCAATTTATCGAAGGTCACACCTTCCGGCAAGAAGAGCGGTAGCACCACAGAGGACATGAAGAGCACTGTGATGAGCGGTACGCCACGCCAGAATTCGATGAAGATCACCGAAACCACACGGATGATTGGCATGTTGGAACGACGTCCCAATGCCAATGCGATCCCTAAAGGCAAGGAAGCAGCAATACCGGTTACGGCAATCACCAAGGTTACAAGGAAGCCACCCCATCTATCTGTTTCGACATGTGCGAGACCAAAGTCAAAAGACATGACACCGCAAATGATGGCAATCGCAATACCAATCCCGCCCAAGGTCAGCGCGACCGGTTTGGGATCGGATTTGGTTGCGACTGAAATTCCGACACCCAGCGCTACAATAATCGCAAACAGGATACCATATTCCAGCAGGTAGTCTTCAAATGCAAGATTACCACCAGATAACAGAATGAACGTCATCACCGGATAAGCAATCAGCATGAACAGAATATTGAAACGCTTGTACGGAGCCGATGGAATAAGTGCCGGGATCAGACCCAAGGCACCGACGGCAAAGACGATATCAACACGCCAATATTCCGACACCGGATAGCGGCCATAAACGAACTGGCTGAAATACGCCCTTACGTAGGCCCAGCAAGCGCCCGTTTTATCTGTACAAGCTTCACGACCATCCCCAGTCCAAGCAACATCATAGAATGAGAACTTGAGCAATGGCCAGGACAGCCAATAGATCAGGTAAATACCAATCAGTGTAAGAATGGTATTTGGAATGGATGAAAACAGATTATGCTTCATCCATGCGATTGGACCGTGCGTATTGTCTGGAGCCGGAAGTTCCGGTGCCATCTCGGTCCGAACATATGCTACTGATTTTTCAGACATGTCATCCCTTACCTCTCTACCAAAGCAATGGACCGGTTGTACCAGTTCATGAACATGGAAATCAGCAACGAGATCGACAGATAGACAATCATCCAGATGCCAATCACTTCAATTGCCTGACCTGTCTGGTTCAGAATGGTACCGCCAGCGGATACAATATCCGGATAGGCAATTGCCACAGCCAACGAGGAATTTTTGGTCAGGTTGAGATATTGGGATGTCAAAGGTGGAATAATCACGCGCATGGCTTGCGGGATAATCACCAACCGCAAAGTTGGTCCATTGCGCAGGCCCAATGCATTTGCGGCCTCAGTTTGACCATGGCTGACTGCGAGGATACCAGCACGAACAATCTCTGCGATGAAGGCACCTGTATAGATGGTCAGAGCTAACAGCAGGCCAACAAATTCCGGAATGACCTTCATGCCCCCTTTAAGGCTAAACTTGGTTTTGACTGGTTGTTCAAATGTAACCGGCATACCGGAAACAAGATAAGCCAGCAAAGGCAAGCCAATAAGGAGTGCAAGACAGGTCCAAAACACGGGAAAGCGCTTGCCAGTATCCATTTGTCGTTTCTTCGCCCATTTCGCGAGAGCAAATACTCCGACCACTGCCGCAACTGCAGCGTAACCAATCAATTCGGATCCATCTCCGAATATTGGCTTTGGCATAAAGAAACCACGATTGTTCAGATAGAAATCTGACATGAATACCAGCGATTGCTTGGGTTGTGGCAAAGCCCGCAGAACCGCGAAATACCAAAAAAAGATCTGCAACAATAGAGGTACGTTGCGGACAATTTCGATGTAAACGGTCGCAATTTTGGAAATCACCCAGTTTTTCGAAAGGCGGGCGATACCCATGACAAAGCCAACCAACGTTGCAAAAAAGATACCGATCACGGCCATCAACAACGTGTTGAGCAATCCTGCCAGAAAGATCTCCCCATAGGTAGATGCGGCAGTCACATCAATGAGAGACTGGTTGGGGGCGAAACCTGCGGTTCCATCCATAAAACCGAAACCGGATGCAATATTTTGCTTTTCCAGATTTCGAGCGGCGTTTTGAATGATTGACCAAACTAAATAGGCAAGCCCTGCCACCAGGGCCACCTGATAGACAATCCCTCTCACCTTCGGATCGTTGAAAACCGATCCTTTTTCGGAAGGGGCGCCTTTGGTCGCTTGAGAATTAGCAGCCATAATCTCCTCGCGGCTGTCTGACCGGCAAAGGGTGCCGGCCAGCCAAAGAAAAGAAGCAATATCGTTTCCTGGTCGGATTTATTCTATTTTAACTAACTGATATTGCTTACAAAAAACCCCGGCAGACACTATTGTCCTGCCGGGGCGTCTTCAATCGCTAATTAGCGGATTGGTGGAGCGTACATCAGGCCACCTTTAGACCACAGATCATTCACGCCACGCGCAATGCCCAGTGGAGTGTCCGGACCAACGTTACGATCGAAGCTTTCGCCGTAGTTACCAACGGCCTTGATCACGTTGTAAGCCCAATCATTAGACAGGCCGATTGCTTCACCAAAGGTACCCTCGGTGCCCAGCAGACGACGGATAGATGGGTTTTTGGAATCTTTCATCTCATCAGCGTTTGCCTGGGTGATGCCGAGCTCTTCAGCATTGACCATCGCAAACAGAACCCACTTGTTGATGTTGAACCACTGATCGTCACCCTGACGAACAACTGGGCCAAGAGGCTCTTTGGAGATGATTTCTGGCAGAACCATATGCTCATCAGCATTGGTCAGTTTCAGACGCTGAGCATACAAACCGGAAGCATCGGTGGTGTATACGTCACAACGACCGCCATCATAAGCCTGTACCACTTCGTCAGCTTTTTCGAACTGAACCAGTTCCAACTCCATGTTGTTGGTGCGGAAGTAATCAGTCACGTTCAGCTCGGTGGTGGTGCCGGTGTTGGTGCAGACAGATGCGCCAGACAGCTCAAGAGCAGAGCTTACGCCCAAGGACTTACGTACCATGAAGCCCTGACCATCATAATAGTTTACACCAGCGAAGTTCAAGCCGAGCTTGGTATCACGGGTCATGGTCCAAGTGGTGTTACGTGGCAGAATGTCAATCTCGCCGGACTGCAGAGCGGTGAAACGCTCTTTTGCAGAAAGAGGAGCGAATTTTGCCTTGGAAGCATCACCGAATACGGCAGCAGCTACTGCATTACAGAAATCCACGTCCAGACCGGACCAGTTGCCCTGATCATCTGGATTGGAGAATCCTGGCAGGCCCTGGCTCACACCACAGGTAACATTGCCCTTGGCTTTGACGTCATCGAGAGTCGCGGCCTGTGCAGATGTTGCAGCGAAACCCATAGCGGAGCTGAGAAGCACAGAAAGGAGAACTTTTTTCATTTTGCAGCCTTTAGATCTATTGCCCAATTGAATTAGATTGCTAAGCCAAACAACAACAGCTGAGGGATGCAAATTTTCATATATCTGTCCCCCTCGTCCATTTTTTTATTAGGTTGGTCACTCTTGCCGTTTAGCAATTGACTCTCCCATCGAAGAAAATTATTCGACTTTGGTCAAGGGGCAAAGTGTAGTTCTATCCACGAAAATGCAGCAAAAGCACAATAAACGTCCTCAAAAGGTGGATAAATACAAAATATCCTGTCGTTTGCGATGAAATTAGCAACAATAATTCTGAATTTCTTCGAGATTCAAACAGCGAAAAAGCAGATTCATGATGAATAAAAATGATAAATCTACAAAGTCCTATCGCTCTGACACTCGTTTGGTATTAACCGGACGCGATCCGGCATCCAATCATGGCTTTGTTAACCCTCCAGTTATTCATGCTTCAACGGTTGTTTTCGAATCGACCGAAGTCATGTTTTCCGGAAAAGCACCCTATGGATATGGTCGTCGCGGCACCCCTACCACCAACGCACTGACCGAAGCTCTGACTGATCTGGAAGGGGCTGCAGGAAGCGTTCTAACACCATCCGGTTTGGCCGCCTGCTCTCTGGCACTATTGAGCGTTTGTAAAGCCGGTGATCATGTTCTGATAACCGACAGCGTGTATGAACCGACCCGTCATTTCTGTACGACCGTATTGGAGCCAATGGGTGTTGAGGTCAGTTATTACGATCCTTTGATCGGCAATGAAATCGGCTCTCTTTTCAAAGATAACACCGTTGCCGTTTTTACCGAGGCGCCCGGCTCTCAGACATTCGAAATGCAAGATATTCCCGCGATTGCCAAGATTGCCCACGCAAAAGATGCCATTGTCTTGGTTGACAATACCTGGGGTACTCCTCTTTTCTTCAACTCATTTGAAAATGGTGCGGACATCACCATTCAGGCGGGCACCAAATATATCGTGGGACACTCTGATGTGATGCTAGGCACCGTTTCTGCGAATGAGCGGGCCTGGCCACGACTGCATGCTGTTCATGGCGCCATGGGGTATCATGTTGGCCCAGGAGACGTATATCTTGCTTTGCGCGGCCTGCGCACTATGGGTGTTCGTCTGGCACAACACGAAAAGAATGCCATGGAAATTGCCAGTTGGCTGGAAACCCGTCCAGAAGTAGATCGTGTTCTTTATCCAGCTCTGGAGAGTGATCCAGGGCATGAAATCTGGAAACGCGATTTCTCCGGTGCTTGCGGTCTTTTGGGCGTTATTCTGAAAGATTGTACCAAAGCACAAGCCTGCGCCATGCTGGATAATCTGGAACTCTTTGGACTTGGTTATAGCTGGGGTGGCTATGAAAGCCTTGCAATCTATGCCGATCCTCGCAAATACCGCACGGCGACCAAGTGGGATGAACCCGGACAACTGGTTCGTTTCCATATTGGATTGGAGGATCCCAAGGATCTGATTGCTGATCTGGAACAGGCCTTTGGGGCGCTGAAGAGCTAAAACATTGTTTCCATGCATATTCTTGTCCGAGAACCACATACACTTTTCGGGAATATGCTCTAGATAATTTCCAACTGAAAAATCGGAAAAGGCGACCTCGGGCCGCCTTTTTATTATCGAATGGTAACGTTCCTCAGATTGTCGTACATATCCAAGGAATGATACCTGCGTTCAGATGATATCCCTCATGATCTCATCTTCCTCGCGCTGTTGTTTTGGATCCTGTGAGGTTTGTTGCAAATCCTGCCCCAGCTGAATGCGACGGTAAAGATAGGCGCCCATCACACCAGATATCACAAACAAAATCACGCCAACTGCGATTTGTGAGGTTTGGTCAACCTGCACACCACTGCCCATGAGCGCAAAGATTGCGGTCTGTGGCACGTAACCAACTGCTGATCCCAAGACAAATGGAATTGCACGAACGTGCGTTACCCCGGCTATCAGATTGGTCATGAGATTGCTGCCGACAGGCAAGAATCGAATCAGCAAGGTCGTTACGAAAGGGCTGTTGGCCAGCACTCTTTCAAAGCGGGCGACGCGCTTGCCGAAATTCCGCTGTACAATGCTTCGTCCCATGATGCGAGCATATAGAAATGCCAAAATACACCCACATGTCGTAGCTAGAACCGCCAGCAGTGTTCCACCAACAAAACCAAATGCATAGCCACCCAAAAAAGAAATTGCCTGACGAGGAAAACCAACTGCAGCCAAAACGCAAGTCATTCCCACGAACAGCAGATATCCGTTCATGCCCTGACCTTTGACCTGAGCGTCCACCCATTGTTCATCAAGCATGTCACCAATGCCGGCAGCCTTGAAGCCGTAGCCTATCGCCACCAGAGACATGATCATGATCAGGCCTTTGACATAGGGGCGGATGGTTTCAAAGAACCCGCTTTGATTTTGACGCGTTGCGTTGGTCATCCAAGCAGATCTAACTATCTGAACCGTGAAGAGAGATCTCCGATATCACCGGAATTTTCTTGCGGCGCTTGCGAAGCCATAGAACACCAAACAAATCCGGGATTCCGACCCATAGTCGATCAAAGATACCATATTTCGAGGTCCCATGGCTGCGCCCTCGATCCACGACATCAATATGCACAACGCCCAGTCCTTCACGCACGACGAGAGCTGGCAGAAAACGATGCCAGCTTTCAAAGAAGGGGAGCATTAGAAAAACATCGCGACGAACGACTTTCAGACCGCACCCAGAATCACGCGTGTTGTCTTTCAACATAGCCTGCCGAACACCATTAGCAATGCGTGAGGATAGCATCTTGAGTGCCCCATCCTTGCGCTTCATGCGCTGCCCAGCAGCAAGAGCACATTGGGGGCCAGCTGCTTTTATCTTGTCAATCATTTCCGGGAAGAAAGCCGGATCATTCTGGCCATCACCATCGAGGGTCGCAATGAACTCACCCTTGGCATATAGCAGGCCGGTTCTTACAGCGTTGGATTGTCCGCAAGATTTTTCATGTCGCAGATGACGCAGCCAAGGACGGGTTTGGGCAAAGTCTTTCAGCAAAAGATCCGTACCATCGTCTGATCCGTCATCGACGACGATCAGTTCAAAACTGCGCTCTTTCAGCGCTTCCCCCACCTCATCGATCAGAAAACTGAGATTGTCCCGCTCATTCTTGCAAGGGATGACCACACTCACTTCCAGTTGATCCGACATTAGCCTGTCTTTCTTCCTATGCCCGGTTTCGAACCTTGCCGACGATCGCAGACAGCAAGGCGGAATTAGTCTTCGCCTTGTGCACTCTTGTTTGAGGCCTTGTCATAGGCCTTTTGTCTCAGCAAGGAAAGGGATTTATAAAGGGATGTCGCTGAAAGGCGCAATTGATTGGGGACGTCAATTGATCCATCGATGACCCTGAAATATAGCCGATGCCTAGCCATCCAGGCGGCTAGAAGCCAGGTGAAGGCGGCTCCATAGGCAAAACCAGCTACGATATCAGCAGGATAATGTGACCCAACCACAACGCGGGAAATCGCAATCCATGCTGTCAACCCGATCCATGTCCATTTCAGACGAGGAATAAGCAGAATCAGAATGATGGCCAATGCACCTGCTGTGGCTGAATGCCCAGATGGGAATCCTTGAAAACTTGAAGATAGACCCGGCGGGTCGAAGGTCATCGGACCCAGTTCATCGAAATGGCGTGGCCGTGCCCGACCGATCATGATTTTAAGCAGATTATTGGTCAGACCTGATCCGGCAATCGCCACAAATAGAAAAAGACCTAACATCTGCACACGCATCAATGCTGCTTGCTGTGCTACGCGTAAGGCCTTCCAATTCAACACACCCAGAGCCAGAATGGCCAGAGCTGCCGGGATAAGCACCACTTCAGACTTTCCAAGATCAGTATAGAGTCGGAAGAGCTTGTGCGTGACAGGGGGAACCGTGCTCTTCCAGACACCTGCCGCCTGATCGAGGAAGAGGAAGCCCATCAGGATCAGACTGACCGTCACCACCGCCAGCAATTGCCAGTTTGGATGATTGATAACTGGCTTGTCACTCTGCAGTTTGATGATAACGCGACGTTGCTTGAAGAGCGCCCAGAAGGCCCTGCCCTGCCCTGACAAACGCTTCCAGCCAGCGATCATATGCTCTTTGATTGATGTTTGGGTCATTGATATTTTCAGTTGTAGCGACACGGACTGGCCGAGAGAGCTAATTCAGTTTGAGTTGATAGAGGCCGAAGGATTGCCATTTGCCGCCATTGAGCTTGTACCCCTCAATCGTACTAGATTTCTGAATGAGATTGGCTTTCTCACCCAGTGCTTCCATGAAAGCAGTATTCTGTCGCCGTTCTACCAGGGCGACTCGACAACCAGCTTCCGTAATGAAATGCGCTCCCCTTTCGGCATTCAGAAACTTCAGATCAGTACCACCCAAGAAAACCAGGCTGGGTTCCGTATATCCGATAGACGCCAGTTCAACAGTTTCACAACTTTTGACCCTGTTAGCCTCTTCCACCAGAGCACTCGATAGCCAAACCGATTTAAATGCCGGGAAGATGGCACCGTGGACATTCAGATACAAAATCGGTGTAATCAGACACGCGAGCACGAAAGCCGCGATTACTCGACCTTTTCTCAGAACGGAATAGGAGAGAACAGCCAAAGCAGCAGCCACCAGTCCAAGGCCAAGAGAAGCGGGAAGCACGGTGCTTTCCAACACGATTAGACCGATTGGTGCACCAACCCCTAAAACAATTGCCACCAATGGCACCAGCAATGCAAAGAGCCTCGCCCAAAGAGCAGAAAACTCTGTTGCTCGGCATTCCATGGCATGGATTGTCAAAACCGCCATCGCAGGAAGCACTGGCAAGATATAGTGAGGCAGTTTCGTTGGTACCAACTCGAAAATGATCCAAGTCGGTATGATCCATGTGAGAGCAAACCGCACAGCCTTGCGTTTTCTCTCCGCCCAAACCCACGGCAACGCCAAGATGAAGAAAATGGAGACCGGCCAGAAGGTCGCAAGGCTCACCCCTAGATAAGTACCCGGAGGTGCGCCATGGGACTCCTTGCCCGTTGCCACTTTAGCCAACATATCCTTTCCAATGGAATCGATATAAAAGCTCCAATCGGTATGGATCCCAATAGCGATAAACCATGGCATGATAAGCAAGAAGAATGCAGGTACGCCCCATTTGTAATGAGCGCCACTCAACCAGCGAACGGAACGCTCCTGAATGGAAAGGCCAGCAATGGTCAATCCTGCAACCATCAGAATAATCGGGCCTTTGACCAGAACCCCTACAGCCAAGGCCAACCAGAAGATGATGGCCTGTTTGGGCGTCAAACCATTCTGGTGATCGTAGAGTTCCCAGATCAGCCATTGTACAGCCATAATGCTTGCTAAAAGCATGGCATCGGTCTTGGCCAAACGGGCTTCGACACCCAGCAAAATACAGGCGGCCATTCCAAGACCAGCTAGGAACCCTACCCTGACGGAAGCCATACGCATACCAATCAGGAATGTGAACCCTACCGCGATCAAGGCTCCGATCAATGAAGGAATTCGATAGGCCCAGATAGGTGCCTCGGCTCCCATACCGGTTGCCTGCGCACTACCTGCTTGCATCCAGTATATACCCACGGGCTTTTTGTAGCGCGTACCTTCCTGGAACCGAATATCGACATAGTCGCCGGTTTCGATCATTTGTTTGGAGGCTTGGGCAAAGCGCGCTTCGTCACGATCAACTGGCGGAATGGAATTAAAGCCCGGCAGGAAGCAAACAAGCGCAAATAGCATAAGAGCAGCAAAGGCTTTCAATCGTGACGTGCAGAGTCTCAAAAGGCCCTCTTGTATCGCATCGCTCAGGGAAGCAATCCAATCTTCCTCTTGCACGGGCGGCCGTGGTGAGAAGGGATGTTTTGTTTGCATCTAGTCGTCTCGCTTGATCATCTTTACGCTGAACGCTTCAGCGCGGAAGAATCCTATATCGCAACATCATCAGACAGAGCGGTTGTTGGCCTTCCATTCATTTGCTAGAGGCTTACCCTTTTGATTTTCAAGGTTCAACTGCTTTTGTGTAACTGCACTCGTTGTCCGCTTCCTGCTGCTTTGACATAGGCAGAAAAGATGGTGAAATTTCGAAGATACATGAAGCTGATTTTGCTTACACCAACTCTCAAGTCGATAGAAACTCAGTTCATTACGTTCGCCCAGCTGCGCATGGACAAGAGATGACTATAGATCAGTCCCAGAGCCTTGGTTTTTCGTAATTTGAGAAATTCCTCATCTGAAAGAGCCTCAAGCCGTTTCTCATCAATCACCATAAAACCGGCAACCACTGTTTCCTCTGCTCCCTTCTCATCCGGGGTTTTGAACTTGGCATTCTGAATCATGAAAAGGTCCAGTTCTTTCATATGATTACAGAATTGAGCCGTCTTTTCGGCCTCCGCATGGAATGCCTTTGAAAACTCAACTGCCTTTTCAATCAGATGCGAGGGTTTGTCGCCTTCATAAAGAGGTTCACCATCCTGCTCACTAAGCAACGGGCAATCCAGATCAATACATAATGACAGGGAGTTGCTCTCCGAATTTTCCATAAAGATGAACGGATAGCGGCGCAAGAATGCGGGAATGTAGTGATTGGGTCTCCAATGACCGTTTTCATCGACATAGACGTTTTCATTCTGCTTATAGCCTGTTACCGCATAGGGCATGATCTTGTCATTGGCTTCTGCGAAAACAATCGGATAATCCCTCGCAGCAGATGAGAATTCGGATACAGTCACGACAATGGAATTCATCTTGGAGGCAAAGGCCATGCTTTCCATAGGCTTCATGCACAGCTTGCCATGCTTTTCCTTGTTCAGCAGTTCGACCCGGGTATAGAGGCCGATCGCAGGGATATTTTCGGACCCCTCATCGCGCGCATCATTGATCGCGCCAGAGTCTGCTGCACTCATTTCACTCATCAATCATCTCTCAGCATCAATCACGCATCTTTTGCCTGGCAAAACCACGTATCATTATGAACGGATAGATATTCTGATGACTATATCCGATTCTCAGCTCCAAGGCATGGCACTCGTGTCAACACTCGATCCACCCAATGGATTTAACGTTATAAGAGCTCAGACAAAAAAAAAGGCGTGACCAATACGGCCCCGCCTCATTCAAATATTGAAATCAACCATTGGGAAGCGCCTTAGTGCGTCCAGTTCCCTTCTACGCGATTGGTGGCAAAATTATCGGAATATGCCACGATACGGCGCTTGCGCTCTTTTGGCACAATTACCTGATATTCGATGTTGTTGCGCTTGGCATAGGCCACCGCATCTTCTTTGCTATCAAAGGAGAGATTGAGTTGTTGACGGGTATCGCCAGTAGAAGTGTAACCCATGAGAGGCTCTACCGTTCTGGAAGAGAGCTGCTCAAATTTCAGAACCCAGCGATGGGTTTTGGCCCAACCGGACTGCATTGCATTTTTGGACGGTCTGAAAATACGTGCTTTCATCATGGCACTCCTTGGCTCAATCTGGTCCTCTTATATGATCTTCATATATGGACTGGCCATTTTTCATCGAATGGTCGGAGCGAGAGGATTCGAACCTCCGACCCCCTGATCCCAAATCAGGTGCGCTACCAGGCTGCGCTACGCTCCGATACCCATTCAGAATGGCGTTTGAATACCAATCCGCCTGGTAGCGAGCAAGTCCTATCTTCCCCTTTTGGCAAATTTTATCAATTGGATGTGAACAATTGGTGTTGAACCTGATCACCTTTTTTCAACTGATGCCGTTTCACCGTTCCTGCTTTGACTTCCAGCACATAGCGCACAGACCCACCAGACCCGATCAGAGAGCGCGATAGAGGGGTTGTTGATTCCACGATATGGTGCACCCGCCCCTGCTCGTTGATGAACAGCATATCCAACGATATATAGGTGTTCTGCATCCACATATAGACCGGGCGACTTTCGCCAAAGTCGAAAATCATACCTTCATTTTCCAGCATCTTGGTGCGGAACATCAGTCCCAGAGCGCGTGTATTGTCATTATCGGCCACTTCAACCTGAAACGTGATGTCATTATCCTGCTTTGCAATGATCAAGGGAGTATAGGTGCGCTCTGATCGGTCTTTGACGCTTTGTGATGTCGGTTCCTGCGCATTGACCCGATCAGAACCGCTGACCCAAGCCAACGTCAAAGCCAAGGACAGAATGGCTGTCACCTTTGTCAGGGAGCCAACGCACAGACTGCGTGTTACGGATAATTCTTGGGTCATGGTCATTTTCAAATCAAGTAAGCGTCAGGAGAATAGGGAAGCTGTCGAACTGGTTGTGAAATCCGCAGAACCCTTACTACATCAGTCAGATTGGTCAAGAAAAAGGCCGCATTTGCGGCCTGATGCTTGTATACAGATTTATCGTTTCGCCCGGGACGGCCTTTGCTTCTCTTCAAGTCAATGGGAGGATGGAATGAAGCCGCCAGTCGCCGGGCGAATTTCCGTGGCCATTTTACCCTTTGGCCCAGGACCATAGCGCACCTGCACTTCTTGCTGAGGACGCAATTCTGTAATGCCATAGAGACGCAATGTCTCCATATGGATGAATATATCTTCGGTTCCCTCACCTTGGGTCAGGAACCCAAACCCTTTTTGGCGATTGAACCATTTCACCCAAGCTCTTTCCAACTCGCTGGTTGGCTGTACTTGCACATGGGTATTGGCAGGTGGAAGCTGTGAAGGATGAATAGCGGTACTCTCATCCATGGATAGTATTCGCAGAGCTTGAAGGCCTTTTGGTCCCTTCAGCACTTCACAAATAACGCGTGCGCCCTCATAGGCCGTACGATAACCATCGCGACGCAAACATGTTACATGTAGCAGAATGTCTGGAATATCAATATCGGGTACGATGAAGCCGAAGCCTTTCGCGACATCAAACCATTTGATCTGACCTGCAACCTGCATCACATCTACAGCTGGGTCGTCCCTCAGTTTGCTTTGATCAAGATCACTATCTTGTGTGAATTTGACCCCCATAGCCTCGCCTCAATGTTCCGCCTACATCAATCAACCGACTCAAAAATTGGTTTGATTCTCAATCAAGCATACCATTGAGAAGAGCTTCGTCATTCATTTTTTTTTAACCTTTGGATATTTTCGAATGAACGGAAGCGTCCAATTTACCGGGTCGCGTTCATGGATGGCATTTCAAATAATCAAAGGGTGCAAGCTTCTGCCCAATTCCGCATTGAGCACAAAGTCTGCCAAATGATCCAATGGCGTCGGGTCACGATTGATGATGAAAAGCTTCGCGCCATTACGTTTGGCGATTTGTGGCAAGGCTGCTGCCGGATAAACCTGAAGAGACGATCCCAAAACGATAAATAGATCACAAGCTCTGGCATCATCCTCTGCCTGCATCATAGCATCCAATGGCATTGCCTGCCCAAAATTGATGACGGCGGCCTTAAGCAAGCCACCACATTCATCACATAAGGGACTTTGATCTGTTGTCTCGATCTTTTCATGACACTTCTCGAATGAATAGGGCTTGGCGCAGGTCAGGCAGGTGGCGTAGGTACAGTTGCCGTGCAGCTCTATTACATTGTCGTCGGACAGGCCGGAGCGCTGATGAAGCCCATCGACATTTTGCGTGATGACACGCAAGAGCCGATTCTGCTTCTCTAACTCGACAATTGCCAGATGCCCATTATTTGGTTCAGCCTTTTTGAACTCGTCATTGAGAATGAAACGCCGACGCCAGTCTTCTCGCCGCGTCTCTTCACTCGATACAAAATCCTCATACATGATTGGTTCAAACTTGTGCCAAAGACCACCTGGTGATCGATAATCTGGTACACCGCTTTCCGTACTGATCCCCGCACCGGTAAAGACAATAATGTTTGAAGCCGCATTGATCGCTTCCAACAAAATCTGCTGCCGTGATTTGAAATCCATCACCCGTACCCTATACTTTCGTTCACATTTCAACAGGAGTTCCAATCAATGAAATATCTACACACTATGGTGCGTGTCTCGGATCTGGAGGCCTCACTGGACTTTTATTGTAACAAGTTGGGACTGGTCGAGGTCAAGCGGAACGATTATCCTCAAGGGCGTTTCACTTTGATTTTTCTCTCCGCTGACGGAAGCACTGAAAACTGTCTTGAACTCACTCATAACTGGGATCCTGAACAATATGGTGAGGGACGAAATTTTGGTCATCTTGCATATGAAGTAGATGACATTTACGAATTATGTAAAAATCTTATAGATCAAGATGTTATCATAAACCGCCCTCCTCGTGACGGTCGCATGGCATTTGTTCGATCCCCGGATGGAATTTCCATTGAGTTGCTTCAGAAGGGAGAAGCAAAAGAACCACAGGAACCCTGGCTTTCGATGGGTAACATTGGCCATTGGTAATCAGAAACATACTGCTCTTGTTTACCAATATATAGACATCCAGAAGCATTCGGGCCGGTTGGAACACCTGTGTTCTGTCCGGCCTTCTTGGTGCCCATACCCGGCGTCGCAGAAATCGATTGTTATCCTGACATTTACTCTCATACGTAGTTGTTACTATTATTTTCTTGCTCCTGTCAGATAAGTGTCATAAAAACGCCCAAATTTCCCTTAGTTTGCGCAATCGACGCGGAATGAGGTCCGCAAATTAAGGTTAGACTGATTAAGACGTTAGAACGGATTAGATGACGTAAGAAACGTAAAATCACCATAGGGTTCAGCAAACACGCGAGCATGACGCGACAAATAGAATTTGCGCCCCACACTTTCCAAAAGAACAGCCCAATTGCCAACGGCCCACACTGAATGGGACAGGCCACTTGTGCCTGCATGGTATATGAAACGACTTATTCGCATTTGCGCCATCCTCGGCGCTCTGGGACTTCTTGCGGCCTGCAAAACGACCGGTCAGCAATCCAAACTGGGCGTGACCAGCTCGGTAAGTACCCATATTGATCTGTCAGATCGAAGCATGACGGCCTATGCTGAAGGCCGCACCAAACAAGGTGCCAAACTGATCACCGGCAAACACGGGTTCAAGCGCGCACACGGACGTGTGAAGCTTTCTTGCCTAAAGCCTGAGATCGTGAAAATTCTCAAGCAAGTTGAACGCCATTATGGCAAGAAAGTTATCGTAACCTCTGGTTATCGATCCAAATCTCATAACCGTCGCGTTCGTGGAGCGAGAAACTCCCAACATATGTATTGTCGCGCCGCAGATATTCGAGTGCCAGGTGTCTCCAAGCACGCGTTGGCCAAATATGCGCGCACAATCAAGGGTATTGGTGGCGTCGGGGTTTATTGTCGCTCCAGCTTTGTGCATCTGGACAGCGCCAAACGCCGTGACTGGCGATGGGGCTGCGGCAAGAAGAAACGCCGCAAGCGCACAGCCAGAAGGCGCTAAATCAAATAGTCGACCATTTTAGATAAAGGCTTGGCACAACAAGGGCACTTCGGTGACCTTTCCTTTATCTGAGGATTGGTTTTCCTGACCGTATCTGACGATATCATTCTGACATAGGGTCTGTATAATAATGGTCGAGAATCGTCACTCAGCAAAAGGCTCTTAACCTACATGGCAGCAGCATCCTCCCCGCCATTTTTCTATGAAGCCATCGTCTATTTGTCCGCCGCCGTTGTTGCGGTCCCCGTTGCCAAAAAATTGGGCCTCGGTTCCATCATAGGATATTTGGGTGCAGGAATATTGATCGGTCCGTTTGGCTTGGAGGTAGTAGAGTCTGCCGAAGCAATCTTGCCAGTTGCGGAATTGGGTGTGGTCCTGCTGCTCTTTGTTTTGGGGCTGGAACTAAAACCCAACCGGCTCTGGCGCATGAAAGCAGACATATTCGGACTTGGGAGCAGTCAGATCCTGCTCACAGGCCTTGCTCTGGCCAGCCTCATGTATCTGTTGGATTTCTCACTCGAACTCTCCCTTATTGGCGGCTTTGGAATGGCATTGTCATCCACTGCTTTTGCTGTTCAAATCCTAAAGGACCGAGGGCACTTTTCCGCTAAATACGGACAGCGGGCCTTTGGAATCCTGCTTATGCAAGATATCGCTATCGTGCCTTTGCTGGCGATGGTTACCTTGCTCGCGCCTCGTTCCAGTTCAGCTGGAATGGAAGAGATCCTGATGCAAATTGGTATCACGATATTGGCAGTTGCCGGTGTGATCGGCACTGGACGCTATCTGCTCTCGCCAATGTTCCTGTTTCTTGCAGGCACCCGAGCGCGTGAAATCATGTTGGCCGCCGCCCTACTCGTCGCACTGGGCAGTGCAGCCATTATGCATTCTGCAGGCCTCTCCATGGCGTTGGGAGCATTTCTGGCTGGCATCATGCTAGCGGAATCTAGTTTTCGCCACACATTGGAAGCCGATATTTATCCGTTCCGTTCGCTCCTCATGGGTCTCTTCTTCATGACAGTTGGCATGACGCTTGATCTACCTGTCACCATCGAGTTTTTATGGACCATTCTGGCGGGCGTGGTGGTTGTCATGGGCATCAAAGGTTTGATCTTGTTCACACTTGCTCGTCTTACAGGTTCAAGCAACCCAGATGCCATTCGCATTGCCGTCTCATTGCCACAAGCAGGCGAATTTGCCTTCGTGTTATTTGCTTCTGCCGCCAGTGCAGGCATTGCCGCTGGTCAGACGAATACCATCCTCTCCGCCATCGTGATCTTGACCATGGTATTGACGCCCATCGTTGGTAAAATTCATGACTTCATCGCTCTCAGGGTGAATGACAAGGAATCTGACAAGAGCGATCACATCATTGAAACTTTTGACGAAAGCAAACCCCATGTTCTGATTGTCGGCTATGGCCGGTTTGGCATGATCGCCTCACAAATGCTGATGTCCGAAGGCCTGAACATCGTAGCCATTGACAACAATGCCAACCGCATTGCAACAGCACGCAAATATGGTCTACCTGTCTATTATGGCGACGCGACCCGCGAAGATGTGCTACGTGCTGCTGGTGCGGATCAGGCTATTCTGATTGCGCTTTGCATCGAGAATGAGCAGGTTATGGCTCGGGCGATTGATCTGATCAAGGAGGCCTTCCCCAAATCTTCCATTTTTTGCCGTGCAACGGATCGCGCTCACGCTATGGAGCTCACTTTGCGTGAAGTTGATTTCCATATTCGTGAGACATTTGAGAGTGGCATCACTTTCGGCCGCGAAGCACTGGATCATTTGGGCATACCAACAGATCGGATCAATCTTATCGAGAGCGATGTCCGTCATCGTGATCAGGAGCGTTTGAAGCTGCAGATGCAGATGGGTGAGTTTGCGGGAGCTGAAACCTTGCACAGGGTCACCCCGAGACGACGTCATGACGATGTCCGGCCCGAGTTGGAACCCGAACCGGACTCATCTGAGAAATAAGCCTATTTAGGCTTTGCTATGGGCAAATCCTGACGTTTGGCCCACTCGGCCATGGATGCATCATAAAGTTTGGCATCTTTGTTGCCCAACAGCTCATGGCTGACAAACCATGTGAGCGACGTTCTGTGGCCAGTATGACAGAAGGAAATTTGACGGCCTGAGGTCGGAACCTTGTGCTTTTCATAAATGGACTTAAGTTCGCTCACTTCCGGAAAACGGAAAGATTGTCCATCTTTCTCGAGCAAGCGATCAAACGGCATGAAACGTGAATCGGGGATGGTCCCTGCCCGCTGTCCCGGACCTGCTACCTTTCCCAGATACTCATCCTCACTCCGGCTATCGACCATCACAACGCCCTGTTTCCAGGCAAAGTTCACCTCATCACCGTTTGGAGCCATATCCTTGTTCAGGCTGGCATTATAGGTTGTCGGCGAGACTGTGGTTGGCTCTGTCACAAACTTGGCATCGGACAATTTGCTATAGGCGATCAGACCACCATTCAGTATGGAAACTTTGTCATGCCCCAATGTCTTGAATGTCCAATAGACACGCGTTGCAACCGCAACTTCGCTGGCACTGATCCCAATAGGAGCGAGAATGACGTGGGTGCCTTGTTCAATGCCTAACGTCCCAATTAAGCTCTGCAAATAATCCAGGTCCGGCAGCATCTTGGGCAACCCATTCGCATCTGTCTGCCGCCACTGCGCGTAGCTGGTATTGACCGCTCCCTTGATATGAGCACGGGCATAGCCTTGAGGTGATTGAAGATCGAGAATTCGTATAGATGATGCATCAAGATTTTCACTCAGCCATTTTGCACTCACCAAAGGCTGGGCAGCTTCTGCTCTGATGGTATCTACAGATGCAATCAGAAAGATAGCTGTGAGCAACATGAAAAGCGTATGGGGAATGCCCCATCTGGTGCTTGGAGTGCGAGCAAAAGCTGAGCGCGAAGAAGAGAAAGACATTGTCATAACGGATACTAATCTTGTGGGCTGGAATGTCAGAATATGGAATATTTGCATTTTCGCAAGTTATCACACCCTTTCACCAGACAGCCCACTCCGTCAAGTCGGCGAGGTCGATTTCTCTTCACATATCTGTCAGGTCAGGAATATCAGTATCAGAACTACCAGCGCAAGTGCGATCCACCCCCACATTTGAGCACCGCCTAGAACCCCTTTTCCAGCCGCAATTTCCGCTTCATTTTCAAGTTCCATTGCGGCGTCCTCCAGACTATGGAGTGTCTCGCCGAAATTTTCATGGGCTTTCTTATCTGTCATGTTTACACCTGCATGGTGACGCAATTTATCGGCAAAGCGGTCAGTCAATGCCGTGATGAAGGCGATACCTCGACCATTTTCTGATTGATTGTTGCCTCCGTTTGGATTCACTGTCATTTGAATCTGGTGGGATATCTGTGTATGGCTTTTGTGAGGTGTCAACGCGAACACAGCACTTCCGTCAGGTAGTAAGGCACTTGGCTCCTCACTCGACCAAGTCAATGAGATTTCACGGTCCTTGATTGTCTCCGCGATCCGAAAATGATACAGGAAAAATGATGTTTCCTGATCCAGAACAGGAGTGATTTGGGCCTCAAACCGACCCGGGCCGATCTGTCTCATTGTCTGACAATTGGGTATGGCCTGCTGGAGAACCTCAGGATCTTGAAATGCCTGAATTATACGCTTCGGGCTGGCGGAAATCTTGAATTCCCCTGAAACATCCATTGAATGGTCCTTGCTGCTAAATTCACCACCGCTTGCCTGAACCTAAGTATTCTACCCTTAGGTATTATTGACAGTCAAACAGCCCAAATACCTGCGCCAGATCAATTTCGCGCCTTAGTCCACCAGAAAATTTGAAATTTGGAACCCTCTCTGCTACCTGTGCGACTGCTGAAAAGCTGTGGTTCACATTCGGGTAATTTGACATACCCTCCTGATTGCAGCTTTGCGTATTTTTCCGTATAAACAGCGACGAAACTCGTTAAGACTGCCAGCAGGACATCTGGACCAATGACCAAGCCTATCCATCATTCCGGCCGCCCGGCCCACTCCGAGCTTCTGATGCCTGCGGGTAATCTGGAAAAGCTTAAAATGGCTGTTCTTTATGGAGCTGATGCTATCTATATGGGCACACCGGACATGTCCTTGCGCACCAAGTCCCAGATGACCCTGGAGGATGTGGTCGAAGGCATCGAGTTTGCACACGCGCATGGCAAGCGGGTTTATCTAACGCTCAACCTGTTTTCTCATAACAAGGACATCGACAAGCTGCCGCAATATGTTGAAACGGTTCGCAAGGTTAAGCCCGATGGGTTGATCGTGGCTGACCCGGGCGTCTTCATGTTCGTCAAGCAACAAGCACCGGAGCTGGAGCTTCATGTCTCCACTCAGGCTAATGTCTGCTCCTGGCAGTCTGTGAAATTCTGGGAGAGCCAAGGCGCTGGCCTTTGTGTATTGGGACGTGAAGTCTCATATGCTGAGTTGGCCGAGATCCGTGAAAAATGTCAGGACATCAAACTGGAAGCCTTTGTCCATGGCTCCATGTGCATGACCTATTCTGGTCGTTGTCTGCTGTCCAACTTCATGGCTGAGCGCGGGGCCAATCAAGGCTCCTGCGCCAATAGCTGTCGTTGGAAATATAAAGTTCACATGAAGTTGCGTGATGGCACTGTTCGTGAGCTAAACCTTACCGAAGAGAATTTGGAGCTGTTTGATTTCTTCCTCGAAGAAGAGCAACGCCCCGGCGAATTGATGCAGATTACCGAGGATGAGCGTGGTTCTTACATCCTCAACAGCCGCGATCTCTGCATCATGCCCAAGCTGGAAGATTACTTGAAGATCGGCGTTGATAGCCTAAAAGTTGAAGGACGTGGCAAGAGCCCTTATTATGTTGCCCTTGTAGCACGTGCCTATCGCATGGCCATTGATGACTGGTACAAAGACCCGGAAAACTGGGATGCAGACGCCTATATGGAAGAGCTGGCAACAGTTCCAAACCGTGGCTATACTCTCGCTTTCCACGAAGGACGCCTCACCAATTATGCTCATGGCTATGAAGAAACCGGCACCTATGCAGAATGGGAATATGCCGGTCAGGTCAGCGCCGTCGAAGAAGATGCCTTCATCGTCGACATCAAGAACAAGCTTGAGGCAGGCGATGTGATTGAGTTGGTTTCCCCCCACCTGCGCGAAGCCATTCCGATCCGTCTGTATGAATTTGAAGATGCCAAGAATGGCAAGATCCTCGAGGTTGTCAATCCCGGTACCAAGCCTCAGATCCGTCTGCCGTTCAATCTGTTCGATCACGAAGATCCAGAACTGCTGCGCAAGCATGTACCAGTCATGACTGTGCTGCGTAAAGAGCGCGCCTTGACACCCTCACAATGGCAACGTCTCCAGCATGATGATGAGGCTCACAAGCTGGAGCTCGGCAAAGGTAGCGAGCGGCTTTATGATCGCAAGAAAGACAAGCTGCAGACCGCGATTGATCAATCCAGCACCAAACGCTCAGTCAAAAGCCCGCGCCTTGGGGTTGAAGGCTGCTGTGGCCGTGGCTGCAATGGTTGCACTATTTTCTGGTATGACGACAAGTATCAAAAAGCCCGTGATCTACTTGCCCAAAACAAGCAAGGTAAGTTGCTGACCAAACAGCAGGCGCGACAGGAAATCATTCAAGCTGCTGAATAGCGGTTTGTGTCGTAGTGAAAGTGAACAAAAAAGGCAGTGCTGACTTGCAACACTGCCTTTTCTCTTGTCCAAATTGACAAGCATCCGATCAGGGAAGATTTTCTTATTCTGCAGCCAGGGATCCTGCCATGTTCAGATGATCAATATGTTGGACATGATCTTCGTGACGCGCCAGCTCTTCCAGCCATGGCAGGATCAGAGACCGGTCATGAGGTGCAGGCTGAACGCCACTGGATAGTTTTCCATCCAGAACGGCTTCCGTTGCAAGGCTCACAGGAATTGAGACAAGACGCCCCATGGCACTGTCTTCGGCATTGCCAAAGCTGTCCAACAGTTTGGACTGATGCCAGATGACCTTTCCATCTCTTGTGACTTTCAGTTCAACAGACAGAACGACACGGTCGGCCTCATGTGGCTCATAGGCATGATCGGCCCAGAGGCGATCACTGAGTTTTGCCAGCTCCGCTTCACCTTCAGGCTTGTTCGCATTGCTTACTGCTTCAAACACATCTGCCCAAGCTTCGGCCCAGCCGTTCAGGCGCAGCGTTCCGCGTACAAACTGGCTGACATTCCAGTCTTTTTCAAAGCCATATTCCGCCATGAATGGCAGCGAATCCCGGTTTGGATAGGATTGAAATATCTCACTCCCCTGAGCTGAGTGAACAACATAATCCTCCACTGCATCCCAAGGGCGCTGCACCTCGGCAACTTTGCCCTTCAACAGAGCTTTTGCGGGAGAGGCAAGCGCCTTCAAAACACCGAGTGGAGACCAGCTGAACTTGTATTTGAAATCATTGGCAACAGCAGGAAAGCCACCGCAATAGGAGCGGAAGTCATGGTCATTCTGTTTATCGAAGACCGGACTTTCCTGATAATCCTGCATCAAGAGATGAGCAAAGAGATGATCAATGCCAGGATCAAGCCCCACTTCATTGACAAAGCAAAGGCCTTGTCTCGTTGCTTCGTCACTCAACGCATTCATGTCAGGGCTTATATAGCTGGAGGAAACAAAGTGCGCTTTCTTGCTGAGGCACATCTTTGCAATAGTCGGATGAAATGCTGCAGGTAGCATGGAGACAATGACATCACCAGCTTCAATATCAGCTTCCAAAGCCCCATCCAAAGCTTCCTTGATCGCGTAGTTCCCGCTCAGGCCTTCAACTGCTTCCAAGGCCTTTGGCACGTCTCTCTCCCAAAGGGTCAGAGAGTGACCTTGCGTGATTAACCGACGAATACCGGGGACCGAGGCCAGTCCCGCTCCAAGCCAATGGATATGTGCCATGCTTCATCTCCCTCAACGGCGCAATCCCAACAGCGCCGGAAAATCAAATGTTTCCCTAGGGTTATGAAAAATGGTAGTGAATGCAAGGCAGCCTGTCGTCGGTCTCGGCAAATTGCCGAACAGGTCCGGACAGTTTGCGGGTCGGCATCCTACAAGGCGCGCATTTCGCCGTTTTGCTGGTGTGGGAAAATGCTATGCGACTGCCAAATTTCGCAAACTTAACAGCACGACAGCAATCACATTCTCGAAATTCGCTGTCGGAAACGCGCGTAAATCACAAGAAGCGCAACTCTCTGAGCTGCGCTTCTTGATCAATTCAATCGCTTGAATTTCCGAGGTTATACCAGATTGTCGGTCAGATGAAAGTCATCACCATATTTGGACAGTTCCGCGAACCAGTTTTCAATGATAGCTGGATTACTGGGAGCAGCCTGAACACCAGCCTCCATCTTGCCATCAAGAACCGCTTCAATGGCAAGGCTCACTGGAATAGAGACCAAGCGTGCCATGGCAGAAGCATCATCGTTGCCACGGGCGTCCAGAGCATATGATTTGTGCCAAACAGCTCGGCCGTCCTTGGATGCTTTCATGTCGACAACCAGAACCACGCGATCTGGTTCCCCTTCATCATATGAGTGATTATTCCAAAGCTCTTCGGAGAGTTCGGCGAGCTTCTCTTCTCCATCAGGACCGGCAATTTCATTTTCAACGAAATTGAAGATGTCCGCCCAAGCATCAGACCAGCCATTCAGACGCAGTGTGCCGCGTACAAAAGTGTTCATGTTCCAATCTTTGTCAAAGCCATAGTCATCCAGGAATGGAAGAGAGTCGCGGTTCGGATAGGACTGGAAAGTTTCACTACCCGATGGGAAAGTAACTTCAAAGTCCGCAATGGCATCCCATGGCTTCTGAGTCTGAACCACATCGCCACCAAGAATGGACTGAGCAGGACTTTTCAGAGCTTTCAGAACACCAAGCGGAGACCAGCTGAATTTGTACCGGAAGTCATTAGCGATAGCTGGAAAACCACCACAATAGGAACGAAAGTCATGACTGTTGGAAGCATCAAAGGCCGCAGAGCCTTTATAATCAGCCATCAGAAGATGGGCCAGCAGATGATCAAGGCCAGGATCGAGCCCTACTTCATTGACGAATACAAGGTTCGCTGCTTTGGCCTTGTCGCCAAGAGCGCTCATTTCCGGGCTGATATAGCTTGATGAGACAAAATTAACGCCTTTGTCGAGGCACAGCTCAGCCACGGCAATATGCATCGTCGCAGGGAGCATCGAGACAACCACGTCACCACCCTGCACGGCTTCAGCCAGAGCATCCAACGAGAAGGCTTTTACATCAAAATCACCTTCCAGCCCTTTGACGGCCCGCTCAGCTTTGGCAACCGTGCGGTTCCACAAAGTGATGGTTCGGCCTTCCTGAATCAGACGGCGAATTCCGGGAACAGATGACAGTCCGGCTCCAAGCCAATGAATGCGCGCCATAAATCTCGTCCTCTAATATGATGCGCTCGGTTTTCGAGCCGCATTGAGATTGGTGGGGATGAAGGTGCAGATATCCCGAATGATTGGGGGCTGCACGCCTTCAAGCAAAATGATGATTTATTCGTCATATATCAGCAAATCACCGACTGGCAAGCAAATTGGATACAAAATACCCGAAATGCATAGCATCATGACAGAATACGATCTCATCATGAGGAATGTGAAAGGCTATCACACCAACAAAATGCGACATCGCCTGCTGCAATTCAGTCGGATTTGTTCTGAAGCTGAACAGGAGAAAAAGTTAAGGTTACATGATCTTGATCAATCATGGCTTGCTCAAAGCTAGTCTAAAGTCTTAGAGTTTTTAAACTCAAAAAGAGACCCAATAAAGAAAACACCTGTAAGGAGGCAAATGTGGCCAGTGATATCGAAATAGCCCGTGCGGCGAAGCTCAAACCGATTCAGGAAATTGGTGAGCGATTGGATATTCCCTCCGACCATCTTCTACCCTTTGGGCATGATAAAGCCAAAATTTCGGAAGAATTTATCAAATCACTGGCTGAGAAAGAGGATGGTAAGCTGATTCTTGTGACCGCAATCAGCCCTACTCCGGCTGGTGAAGGTAAAACGACAACCACAGTTGGCCTGGGTGATGCACTCAATGCAATCGGCAAAAATGCCGCTGTTTGTCTACGCGAGGCCTCTCTTGGCCCATGCTTTGGCATGAAAGGTGGCGCCGCGGGTGGCGGCCATGCACAAGTCGTACCCATGGAAAGCATGAATTTGCATTTCACAGGTGATTTCCATGCCATCACCTCCGCCCATAACCTGCTGTCTGCAATGATCGACAACCATATCTATTGGGACAATGCCCAGGAAATTGATAGCCGTCGGGTTACCTGGCGTCGCGTTCTTGATATGAATGACCGCTCCTTGCGCACAATCACGACTTCTTTGGGTGGCGTGGTCAATGGCTTCCCACGTGAAGCAGGATTTGACATCACTGTGGCGTCCGAAGTCATGGCCATCCTTTGTCTTGCAGACGACCTTGAAGATCTGCAAAAGCGCTTGGGCGATATCATCATCGGCTATCGTCGAGACCGTAGTCCGGTTTATTGCCGTGACATTGGTGCCGACGGTGCCATGACCGTGCTCCTGCAGCAAGCCATGCAGCCAAACCTTGTACAGACACTGGAAAACAATCCAGCTTTTGTTCACGGTGGTCCTTTCGCCAATATTGCCCATGGCTGTAACTCAGTTGTCGCGACCAAGACAGCTTTGAAACTGGCTGATTATGTCGTCACCGAAGCAGGTTTTGGTGCGGACCTTGGTGCGGAGAAATTCTTTGACATCAAATGTCGCAAGGCTGGACTAAAGCCAGATGCGGCGGTTATCGTCGCAACCATCCGTGCATTGAAAATGAACGGTGGTGTTGCCAAGGGTGATCTGGGCATTGAGAATGTCAATGCGGTGGAAAAAGGCTGCTCCAATCTTGGTCGCCATATCGAGAATGTGCGCCAGTTTGGTGTGCCTGCAGTGGTGGCTATCAACCATATTATTGGGGATAGCGATGCCGAAATCCAAGCCATTAAAGACTATGTCGAGGAAAAAGGTGCTCAAGCCATCATCTCCAAACATTGGGCAAATGGTTCTGCTGGTGCGACAGAATTAGCAGAGAAAGTCGTTGAACTCGCTGAAAGTGGCACCTCTCAGTTTGCACCACTTTACCAAGACGAACTGCCATTGATGGAGAAAATCTCCACCATCGCCAAACGCATCTACCGCGCAGAAGAGGTATTGGCCGATAAGAAAGTCCGTAACCAGTTGAAACAATGGGAAGACCAAGGCTTTGGCAAGCTGCCTGTTTGTATGGCAAAAACCCAGTACAGTTTCTCGACCGACCCGGATCTTCGCGGTGCACCGACTGGCCATTCAATGCCAATTCGTGAAGTTCGTTTGTCAGCGGGTGCTGGCTTCATCGTCGTCATTTGCGGTGAAATCATGACCATGCCAGGTTTGCCGCGTAAACCTGCCGCTGAATCTATCCACCTAAATGCTAAAGGCGAGATTGAAGGATTATTCTGATCCCGCTATTAGAATGCACATGATTTGGGCCGGGCGTGATGCCATTTCGGCAACGCCCGGTTCTTGTTCCCTCCAATTGAAGAGACCTCGTCCCATGACCGCCGAGCGCATTGATGGCAAGTCCATTGCCGCCGACCTCCGTGACAAAATCGCAGTTGAAGCCAAGAAGCTGATTGATGAGACCAAAATTGTCCCCGGTATTGCCGTGGTGATTGTGGGCGAAGATCCAGCCAGCAAGGTTTATGTTGCCTCAAAAGGCAAAGCTGCCAAGGAGTGTAATTTCCACTCTGTTCAGCACACTCTGCCTGAGGACACGCCTGAAGCAGACCTGCTAGTTCTGATCGAAAAGCTGAATACTGACGACGCCATTCACGGTATTCTCGTTCAACTTCCTCTGCCAAACCATATCAACGAATCCAAGGTGTTGAACCTGATCCGTCCTGACAAGGACGTTGATGGCTTCCACCCGATCAATGTCGGCCTGCTGACAGCTGGTGAACGTGACAAGGCTTTGGTGCCCTGCACCCCTGCTGGCTCTTTGATCTTGGCAAAGCGCGTATTGGGCAATCTTTCTGGCAAAAATGCCGTTGTCATTGGCCGCTCCAATATCGTTGGCAAACCAATGGCGGCACTGCTTCTGGCTGAAAGCTGCACCGTCACCATCGCTCACAGCCGCACCAAGGATCTACCTGAGGTGGTTCGTGGAGCAGACATCGTGGTTGCCGCGGTTGGTCGTCCTCAGATGGTCAAGGGTGATTGGATCAAGGAAGGCGCATGCGTCATTGACGTTGGTATCAATCGCATTGACGCACCAGAGCGCGGTGAAGGCAAGACTCGTCTTGTCGGCGATGTCGACTATGACAGTGCCGTTGAGCGCGCTGGTTCCATTACACCAGTTCCCGGTGGTGTTGGCCCCATGACAATTGCTCTTTTGATGGCAAATACTCTGACTGCAGCGCGTCGCGCAGCTGGCTTGAGTGATTTGGACTTTGCCGCCCTTCTGGCGGAAGTAGAAGCAGCATAAGCTGCGCAAATCTTCACACATCGAAAAGGCTTGACACAGCAAAATGTCAGGCCTTTTTCATATCATGAGTTCACACCAAGATTTTCTTAAGGTGTATTCAGTTCGCAAACTCCGCCATGGCATCCATCAGAAATGTGGCGAGATATTCGGCAAAGGAATTACGCACGAGCAGTCGAAATTCCGGCTCATTTCCAGATTGCCAGAATATAACCTGTGCCCGCCCATAAGTGGATTGGGCTATCATGCCCTTTTTCCAGGATCGAGGATGGAAATCCAGATGCGCGCCTTTATTGAGAACATCCCAACTGGCTGATCCTGAGAGGGTCAGCATCGTGCGATTATCAGAGATATCGACAAGGGCGATGAACTGATCTGACAACATGACCTTGAGCGTCGACATCAAGCGTGTTGCTTCGCCCTCAGGTGCCAGAATAAGCCACTCATCGGGCCCCATCCAGAGGATGTCGATCTCACCTTTTGAATTGGCTGTATTGGCTTTGATTGGCAGCGCCACACCCAAAGCTCGCTTCACGCCATCAGCAAAAGCTTTCTCGTCAGCATTCCCACGCAAAGTGAGCTGTGTCCTGAATGGGACCTCGGTCAGTTTTACCTGATCAGAGGACGCATTTGCCATTCGGGCTGCCAGATCCGTCAAAGGGGAGCGAGCCTCTAGGGTGATTTTCTGAATTTGCTCAGCCATCGCGGCGGGCTCCTTCCTTGTCATAGAATACTGGATCGACCACTGTCACCTTTTGCCAATTGCCCAACGAGAAGGTATGCAGCTGCTCACCTTTCCGATTGAAGCCATCCTTTACCACCGCCATGGCGATGGAATGACCAAGAGCTTCACTCCAATAGGATGACGTCACATGGCCAAGCATCGGTATTGGCGTCGGTGCATCCGGGTCTTCCAGGATTTGAGCACCCTCTTCCAGCACGAAATTTGGATCTTCCGTCAGCAAGCCGACGAGCTGTTTGCGATCCGTACGAGACGTATCTTCGCGGCTGTAGGACCGCTTGCCAATGAAGTCCTTCTTCTTCTTGGAGACGATCCAATCCATATCCAGATCCTGTGGCGTCAGAGAGCCATCAGTATCCTGACCGGTGATGATGTAACCCTTTTCTGCACGCAAAATATGCATGGTCTCGGTACCATATGGCGTGATGTCATAAGGCTTTCCGGCTTCGACCACCGCTTTCCAAAGTGCCAGACCATAGCGGGATGGTACATTGATCTCGAAGGACAATTCGCCGGTAAAGGAGATACGGAAAATCCGAGCAGGAACGCCACCAATGGTCTGTTCTTGCCAAGCCATGAATGGGAAAGCGGCATTGGACCAATCCACGTCCGGGTTCAGAGCTTCCATCACCTTGCGGGCCATCGGGCCATTGATGGCGATACAGGACCATTGCTCGGTCACAGATGTGCAATAGACCTGTAATTCCGGCCATTCGGTTTGTAGATATTCTTCCAACCAATCCATAACATGGGCTGCACCGCCAGTGGTGGTCGTCATATGGAAGTGATTTTCGCTGATGCGGCTGGTTACCCCATCATCAAAAACCATGCCATCTTCACCACACATGACACCATAACGACATTTGCCGACGCCCAGTTTGAGGAATGCATTGGTGTAGAAACGATTGATGAATTCTGCTGCATCTGGTCCCTGAATATCGATCTTACCAAGGGTCGAAGCATCCATCATGCCAACGGATGTGCGAACAGCTTTGCATTCACGTCTTGTCGCGGCATGCATATCCTCATCGCCTTGGGCATAGAACCACGGACGCTTCCATTGGCCGACATTCTCAAACTCCGCGCCTGCTTCAACATGAGCCGAATGAATTGGTGTTGTGCGGATCGGATCAGACAGATCACCAATCTCCCGCCCAGCCAGCGCACCAAAGGTCACCGGAGTATAAGGTGGGCGGAAGGTGGTGGTACCGGTTTCCGGGATCGAGCTCTCAATGGCTTGCGCCAGAATTGCCAGACCATTGATATTACCGGTTTTACCCTGATCGGTCCCAAAGCCTGTCAGCGTATAGCGCTTCATATGTTCGACTGACCGGAAGCCTTCTCGCGCGGCCAGCTGAATATCAGCTGCGGTTGAATCGTTCTGATAGTCAACAAAATGCTTTGCCTTGCTCTGACCAACCGGCTTTTCAGACGGAATCAACCAACTTGGGTCTGAATTTCCAACTTCAGGCTCTTCTACCGTGAAGCGTCGGGCGGATTTACGATCTTCAAAGCCAGCGTGTACGGCTGCTTTCACCCCTTCCCGGCTGCCTGAACGCAGACATTCGGCCAACGTGAAATCGCCATTGGCGCCACCGATTGAGACAGCATCCTGATTGGGAGCATAAAGATTAGGTACAAAGGCTGCTTTCTCATCGTCATATTTAAGTTTGCCTGAAGATTGACTGAAGAGATGGACAACCGGGCTCCAACCGCCTGACATCATCAAAAGATGAGCATCAAACTGCTCGACCTTGCCGGTGATCTTCTCACCATCCCATGCAGCAACACGAACACCGGTGAAATGACTTTGACCCAAGGTCTTGGTGACCACATGACCGGGCAAAACCGTCGTACCGGTTTCGCGCATTTGCTGGATCAGCGGACCTTGCGGATCTTTGCGGGTATCGATGACGGCAACCAGATCGCCCCCAGCAGCCTTGAAATCAAGAGCGGCTTCATAGGCACCATCGTTATTGGCAAAGAGGATAGCCTTTTTGCCCGGCAATACCCCGTAGCGATTGATATAGGTTTGCACAGCACCTGCCAGCATGATGCCCGGACGATCATTGTCGCCAAATACCAATGGGCGTTCATGAGCGCCGGTCGCAAGGATCACACGCTTGGCACGGATATGCCAGACCCGCTGCCGAACATTTGCGCGATTGGATGGCTGGTTCTTATGATCCAAGCGTTTTTCCAATGCCACCAAATAGTTCTGGTCGTAATAGCCAAAGACAGTTGTGTTGGGGAGTAGAGTTGTCTCACTCTGTTCGGAGAGCGCTTTAATCTGCTCTTCCACCCAATCGACAGAAGCCTGTCCGTTGATTTGACGTTTCACACCAAGAAGCGAACCACCCATACGCCCTTGCTCATCTGCAAGGATCACTCTGGCTCCACCACTTGCAGCATCACGTGCTGCCGCCAAACCAGCAGGCCCAGCGCCAACCACCAGAACATCGACATGTTTATGGATATGATCATAGCAATCCGGGTCGGTACCCGTTGGAGCGGTACCCCACCCGGCAGACTTTCGGATCATAGGCTCGAAGACATGATGCCAGGCCCAAGGCGAGCCAAACAAGGTCTTGTAATAGAAACCCGCTGCAAAGAAGCGATGAAAGAGACCATTGATGGCCTGAACATCAAATTTCACCGATGGCCAGGTATTGACGCTGCTGGCAACCAATCCATGACAAAGCGGTATTTGTGTTGCCTTTGGGTTTGGCTCTGCACGCACACCCTGATGCAATTGCACCATGGCATTTGGCTCTTCTGTACCCGCAGCCATGATGCCCCGCGGGCGGTGATATTTGAAAGAACGCGCTACAAGATGAACACCATTGGCCAGCAAAGCTGAGGCCAACGTGTCGCCTTCATAACCGTAATAATAGCGATCATTGAAGCGAAAACGCACTTGTTTGTCACGGTCCACAAAACCGCCGCTCTGTAGACGATGGCCGTGAATATTGGATGGGGAATGAGGCTGATCACTCATCTTATTTGCCCTTCCCTTTCAGATCTTTCAAATTTGGCTTTTCGCCAGCCTTATAAGAACCCATTATTTCATGGGTAACGGTATGACGTACGACATTGAACCAGCGACGGCAGCCTTGGGTATGCACCCAACGTTCACGGAACCAGCCTTTGGTATTGGTACGCATGAAGAGGAAGTCTGCCCATTCCTTGTCATCAAGACTTTCCGGGTCTTCTGGTCTCGCGATATGCGCTTCTCCACCATAATGGAATTCGACTTCGTCGCGTTCGCCGCAATAAGGGCATTCAATCTTCAACATGTCTTCTCTCCCTTATCGTCTTAGTGCGCCACGCCCGCGGCACCATGCTCATCAATAAGATAACCGGTCACGAAGCGGTTCAAATCAAATGGAGCATTCAGCTCGTGCGGTCTGTCTCGTGCAATGGTATGGGCATAGGTCCATCCAGATCCCGGAATGGCCTTGAAACCACCAGTTCCCCAACCGCCGTTTATATAGAGGCCATCGACCGGTGTTTTGGAGATGATCGGGCAAGCATCTGGACAGGTATCAACGATCCCGCCCCAGGAGCGCATCATCTTCAGACGTGAGAAAATCGGGAACAGCTCTTTCAGTGCGCCAATCTGGTGTTCAATCACATGGAAGGATCCGCGCTGCGCGTAGGAGTGATACGCATCAATCCCCGCTCCCAGCACCAGTTCTCCCTTATCCGACTGGCTGACATAGACATGCACCGCGTTGGACATGACGACTGTATCCAGCACTGGCTTGATTGGCTCCGATACCAATGCCTGCAAGGGATGGCTCTCGATTGGCGTCCTGAAGCCTGCCATATCGGCTAGAACTGAGGAATGGCCCGCAACGCAAATAGCGACTTTCTTGGCCTTGATGGTACCAAGCGTTGTTTCGACACCCGTTACCTTACCTCCATCGCGATTGATGGCAGTGACTTCGCAGCCCTGAATGATATCCACTCCGCGCTGATCAGCGGCACGTGCGTAGCCCCAGGCCACGGCATCGTGTCGACCAGTGCCTGCACGCTTTTGCAAACTTGCTCCCATCACCGGATAGCGGAGATCGGTGGAGATATTGATGATCGGACAGAAATCCTTGACCTCTTGCGGATCCAGCCATTCAGCATCAATGCCATTCAGTTTATTAGCATTCACCCGGCGTTTGGTATCACGAACATCCTGAAGGGAGTGGGCCAAATTCATCACGCCTCTCTGAGAAAGCATGATGTTGTAGTTCAGATCCTTTGATAATCCCTCATAAAGCTGCAAGGATTTCTCATAAAGATGTGAGGCCTCATCCCAAAGATAATTGGATCGAATAATGGTGGTGTTGCGACCAGTGTTACCGCCTCCCAACCATCCTTTTTCCAGAACGGCAACATTGGTAATGCCGTGCTCTTTGGCCAGATAATAAGCTGTCGCCAGACCATGCCCACCACCGCCAATGATGACAACATCATAGCTTTCCTTGGGACTGGGGCTACGCCATTGGCGCGGCCAATTCTGATGAAAGGACATGGCATTCTTGGCCAACGAAACAATGGAATATCGCATGATTGTGCGTCCTGCCTGAAAGAAGTCTTTTCACTGACCAATCCCCGCCGGAATCACGCTTGATCAATCAGTTTTTATTTCCTCTAGAGAAGCCGAGCTTTGTATCTAAATCAAGGCAACGATCATACTTTACTCCAAGAATTGCGTATCAAGTATCGTAATGCCGACATCTACTAATGATTGACAAACAGAACCGAATAGTCGACATAGGATGTCCGCTTTGGTTTTTGGTTGCATGCGTGGCCAAAATGAAAAGGGAACATGGTAAAGGCGACCCAAACCGGGGCCGAATCCATGGCTGCCCCCGCAACTGTATGCGGCTGTGTCATTTCATAACCACTGGCAAAAGCTGGGAAGGGAAATGTCACGATAGCCGCGAGCCAGGAGACCTGCCAAAGGGATTTGAGTTTTTAGCCGGTCGGGGTGTGCTGGGAAAAGCGAGGCTTGCAGAGCATCTTTTCGATCCCTGTTTTGCCACTTTGCTTTTCTCCTTCTTGATCATGACATGCATCGACTAGCTGTTATTTCCAGCTTGTCAGGACCAATGAGAAGAGCATGAGCAAGCAAGCGGGATCTCCCAGTATTTTGCAGATTTGTGTCACATGCCGTACGCAGGAAGATCTTCAAGCTCCCGTACCGGATGACGGCATTGAAGCCAAGCGTAGCGGACAGAAGCTTTATGAGCGCCTGCTTGACCAGCAGGATGCTCTGAATGGGGATGTCGAAATTCATGCCGTCGAATGCATGAATGGCTGCCAATCTGCATGCACCGCCAGCCTGCAAGCAGCTGGGAAATATTCCTTTCTTATAGGCAATCTGGATGATAGCACCGAGCGTGTTGACGATCTATTGTCCTTTGCCAATGCTCATGCTGCTGCCGAGAATGGCTTACCAGCATGGCGGGAACGCCCAGTCCATGTGAGGAAAAACATTCTGGCCCGGCTGCACCCTGTTACGCGGCCATCGTCCGATGCATCATCCAGCAATGATGCCAGCTAATCCAATTTCAAACTTACGAGAAACCCGATGAGCTTTAGCACCAATTCGGCCAAGAAAATTCCAGCCACTGTCGTCACCGGTTTTCTGGGCGCAGGCAAGACCACTCTGATCCGCAATCTGATCAATAACGCTGGCGACAAGAAAATCGCATTGATCGTCAATGAATTTGGCGACATGGGTTTTGACGGTGAGCTGCTGAGTGATTGTGGCAACCCAAACTGTACGGAAGATGATGTGGTCGAGCTGAAGAATGGTTGCATTTGCTGCACCGTTGCTGATGACTTCCTGCCAACCATGGAAAAGCTGATTGCTCGCGAGCCTCGTCCTGATCATATTGTCATCGAGACTTCCGGCCTTGCTCTGCCTCAGCCACTGGTTCAGGCTTTCTCATGGCCGAGCGTTCGCGCGTCCGTCACCGTTGATGGCGTTGTCACGGTTGCTGATGCCATGGCATTGTCCGAAGGCCATTACAGTCAGGATGAGGAAGCCATTGCCCGCCAACGTGAGGCAGATGACAGCCTTGATCATGAAAGCCCGATTGAAGAGTTGTTTGCCGACCAGATCAAATGCGCCGACATGATTGTCGTCTCCAAAGTCGATCTGGTGGATGAAAATGGCCTGTCTAAGGTGGAAGCCTTGCTGGCTGAGCAAATGCGTGATGGCGTCAAAGTTGTTCCATCCCGCAATGGCGATTTATCTGCTTCGGTCCTGCTGGGCCTTGATAGCGCAGCAGAAGATGACATGGATAGCCGCAAAGCTGCTCATGATCACCATCATGACCATGATGATGACCATCACCATGACGACGATTATGATCATGATCATCACCACCATCATCATTCTCATGATGAGTTCAGCTCTGACGTCGTTGCACCACGTGTCTTTGCCAACATGGATGATATCAAAACCCAGGTCGAGGAGACCCTTGCCCTGCCAGGTGTTCTGCGGGTCAAAGGCTATGTGAAAATTGAAGGAAAGTCCGCCCGTGTCGTTGTACAGGCCGTTGGACGTCGGGTGGAGACATGGTTTGATCCAAGCATGGATGATAAGACCGGTCTGGTTGTCATCGGTCTGACTCCGCTGGATCTGGATGGTGCAACTGCATTGCTTTGCAAATAAGAGTAAGTTTTCCTTATGCACATTCTTGCCCCACAAGCCGGTCGTATTGACGATGGTGATGAAGCAATCGATCTGGGTCAGAGCCCGGGGGATATTCTCTTTCTGTCAGCTGCGGATAGCGAGTTATCCGCTCTGGCTGATTGCGCCCAGTTGCGCGATGAGAATGCGCCGAGCCTGCGGCTTGGGAATTTGCTCTCGCTGAACCATCCTTACTCAGTCGATCTGTATGTGGAGCAAACAGCAAAGCATGCCAAAATGATTGCCTTACGCATTCTGGGGGGCGAGGAATATTGGCGTTATGGCCTTGAGCAAATGCAAAAGCTCTCGCGTGGCCATGAAATCGCATTGGCGGTCATGCCCGGTGATGACAAATGGGATTCTGACTTGGCTGGATGGTCCAGCTTGCCTCAAGATCAGGTCCGTCAGCTCTGGCGCTATTGTGTAGAAGGTGGTCAGGAGAACCTCTCCAACGCCCTCTCCTTTGCCAACTATCTGATTGGCGCAAATGAGAGTAGCCCCGGCCAACCCAAAGCCTTGCCGCGCATGGGGCTTTGGTGGCAAGGACAAAGCCTTGAAGGTATGGATGCAATTTCGACGCACATTAATAAGCAAGTCGTCGCGATTGGTGAAGCACCAGTTTTTGCTCCCATCATGCTTTACCGCTCACTCGTGCAGAGTGCGATGATGGCTCCGGTTCAAGCGTTATGCGATGCACTATTTGCCAAAGGCGCAATTCCGGTCCCCATCTTTGTGCCAAGTTTGAAAAATGCCGAGGCGCAGGAATTCCTATCGGAGCTCTTCGCTCGCTTTCGGCCTTCGGTCATTCTCAACACGACGGCCTTTGCCATTTCCAAAGCTGGACAGGCTTATGAGCCAACTGTGTTGGACAAACCAGGAGCTCCAATCTTGCAAGTCATCTTGTCCAGCTCCTCAGAAGAAGCTTGGCAGGAAAGCCCACGCGGTCTATCGGCTCGTGATCTGGCCATGCATGTGGTGTTGCCTGAACTCGACGGACGCATCCTCAGTCGCGCAATCTCCTTCAAGGAAGAAAGTGGCTTTGATGAGCGCACGCAGAGCAATCCCGTTCGTTATGTCCCAAAGGTTGATCGTGTTGCTTTTGTCTGTGAGCTTGCAATGCGCTGGGCGCGTTTGGAACAGAAAAGCCAAGCAGAACGTAAGGTCGGTTTGGTGCTAGCCAATTATCCAAACAAGGATAGCCGCATCGCCAATGGCGTTGGCTTGGACGCTCCCGCTTCCGCCGTCATCATCATGAAGCAGCTGAAAGAACTTGGTTATTTCATTCAAGATGAACCAAGCGACTCCGATGCTCTCATGGCGCAGATTTTGGCTGGCCCGACCAATGCCTATGGGACCAGCATTCGTGTCTCTGATAATGCTTTGGCTTTGGATCAATATGAAGCATTCTTTGCTTCATTACCCAAGGCAGTGCAGACCCAGATATCGGAGCGCTGGGGAGCACCTGCCAATGACCCGATGGTCGCAAATGGTGCCTTCCAGCTCCCCATTCATTGCTTTGGTAATGTGGCTTTGGGCATTCAGCCAGCACGTGGCTATAATATTGACCCAAAAGAAACTTACCACGATCCGGATCTGGTACCACCGCACAATTACTTCGCCTTTTATTTCTGGATGCGGGAAAGCTTTGGCATTGATGCGGTCATCCATGCGGGTAAGCACGGCAATCTGGAATGGTTACCAGGTAAAGCCCTTGCCTTGAGCGAGGCCTGTTACCCGGAAAGTGTGCTTGGTCCCCTACCCCATCTTTATCCTTTCATTGTCAATGATCCCGGTGAAGGCTGTCAGGCCAAACGCCGTACCAGTGCTGTGATCATTGACCACCTGACACCTCCTTTGACCCGCGCCGAAAGTCATGGTGCCGGTGAAGAGTTGGAAGCTTTGGTGGATGAATTCTATACGGCACAAGGGGTTGATCCACGCCGCGCTGAAAAGCTAATGGAAGAGATCCGTTTCCTTGCTACGCGTACAGGATTGGACAAGGATGCCGGGATTGCGGTGGACTTCTCAAATGCTGAAGCCTTGCAACAACTGGACGCACATCTTTGCGATTTGAAAGAACTGCAAATTCGTGATGGCCTGCACATTCTTGGACAATCTCCAACGGGCGATCAGCTCACCGATCTACTCATCGCGATCGCTCGCGTTCCCCGAGGATCTGAATCGTTTCAGCAAAGCTTGCATCGCGCATTATCGATAGATCTCAGCTTATCACTGAATGGTAGTGATTTTGATCCGTTGGATTGCGACTTTGCTGCGCCATGGAATGGCAACGAGCCGCAAATATTGAGCGAAATCAGCGATGATCTCTGGCGCAATGCAGGCGATGGCGTTGAGCGGCTGGAACTCCTTGCGCGGAAGATTGTTTCCAATGAAATGGAACCCCCTTCTCATTGGCAGCAAACGCTCACTGTTCTTGGCTGGATCAATGATGAGCTTCGTCCGCTCATTGCCTCTTGTGGGCCAAGCGAACTGGATGCCATCACCAAAGGACTGGGGGGCAAGTTCATTGCTCCAGGACCATCTGGTGCACCAACGCGTGGTCGGCCGGATGTTTTGCCAACCGGCCGGAACTTCTTTGCCGTTGACGTGCGTTCCGTGCCATCCAAGACCGCTTGGGCTATTGGCGAGCTATCTGCTCAGCGTTTGATCGAGCGACATTTTCAGGATGAAGGCGAATGGTTGCAAGCCATTGCCCTCACCTGCTGGGGCACAGCCAATATGCGCACAGGAGGCGATGATATCGCCCAAGCGCTCGCTCTCCTTGGTGTACGACCGGTTTGGGAAGCTGCATCTGGTCGCGTCACTGGCATTGATGTGATCAAGCTTTCCGAGCTTGGTCGCCCGCGTGTAGATGTGACCTTACGCATTTCGGGCTTCTTCCGTGACGCCTTCCCACACCAGATCGATTTGTTCGATAGCGCCGTACGTGCCGTTGCAGAGCTGGATGAGCCAGCAGACGCAAACCCGATTGCAGCCCGGGCCAAAGAGGAAATGGCCAAGGCGATTGAAAACGGCCTTGATGGCGCCCACGCCAAGCGTCAGGCAACTTTCCGTGTTTTTGGCTCCATGCCCGGAGCATATGGGGCCGGCTTGCAGGCATTGATTGACGAGAAGCTCTGGGACAAACGTTCAGATTTCGCCGACGCCTTCATCGCCTGGGGTGGTTTTGCTTATGGGGCTGGCGAATATGGCAACAAAGCCGCAGAACAGCTAAAAGCCCGCCTCGGCCAAGTCGATGCGGTGGTTCAGAACCAGGACAACCGTGAGCACGACCTTCTCGATTCTGATGACTATTATCAGTTTGAAGGTGGGCTTTCCGCCAGCGTGGAAGCCTTGAAAGGGTCTGCTCCCAAAATCTATCACAATGACCATTCTCGTGTCGAGCGACCGGTCATTCGCACCTTAGATGAAGAGATTGCGCGCGTGGTTCGCGGTCGCGCAGCCAATCCCAAGTGGATAAATGGAGTGATGCGGCACGGCTATAAAGGCGCATTTGAGATGGCAGCGACGCTCGATTATCTGTTTGCCTTTGCCGCCACAACAAACGCTGTTGGAGACCATCATTTCGATCAACTTTATTCCGCCTATATTGATGATGAGACCGTTAGGGATTTCCTGATGGAAAAGAATCGGCCAGCTTATGATGATATGATTGATCGTTTTCTGGAAGCCATTGATCGCGGTCTTTGGACCCCACGTTCCAACAGCGCTGCCTTTATGCTGCAGACTGCCAGCAACCAAAACAAACAGGAGGATGTCGCATCATGACAAAAGACATGACCCCGGAAGAACAAGATGCTCGTCACGCAGAAAAAATGAAAAAGAAGAAAGCAGCTCGAGACAAGATCCTGGCCACCAAAACCATCGAAAAAGGCTTGGTGATTGTTCATACCGGCAAGGGCAAAGGCAAATCTACCGCCGCCTTCGGAATGGCCTTCCGCCAGATTGGCCATGGCAACAAGATTGCCGTCATCCAGTTCGTCAAGGGTGCTTGGAATAGTGGCGAAAAGGCCGTTCTGGAGAAATTCCCTGAGCTGGTGACCATCAAGGCCATGGGCGAAGGTTTCACCTGGGAAACACAAGATAGGCAGAAAGATATCGAGAATGCAGAGGCAGCCTGGGCAGAAGCCAAGAAGGCTATCCTTGATCCCGAAATTCGCTTCGTTCTGATGGACGAGCTGAATATCGTTCTGCGCTATGATTATTTGCCAATCGATGAAGTGACCTCTTTCCTGCAGAACGAAAAACCCGAAGACACCCATGTTGTCATCACCGGCCGAAACGCCAAAGATGAGCTGATTGAAATTGCAGATCTGGTCACCGACATGACACTGATCAAGCACCCGTTCCGCTCAGGTGTAAAAGCTCAGGAAGGCATTGAATTTTAACTTAAAACAATCTTTTCATATGAAAAGATTGTAAACTTTTTTCCTTCATTACCTGCAACCATTTATCTGGTTGACAATGAAGGGATCAGCTTTTAACTGTGACACAGATGGTTTGCCTCCCCCGAGAGTGGTGAGGTGATGAAAAGGGAACATGGTAAGGCGTACCCAGAAGGGACCGAATCCATGGCTGCCCCCGCAACTGTAAGCGGAGAGCAAAGGATACAAATGCCACTGGCCTGATTTGAGGCTGGGAAGGTGTATCCTGCGCCAAGACCCGTGAGCCAGGAGACCTGCCATCTTTGGTGTGGCTGTCGCAAGACAGTACTCTCTCTATCAAGACGCCGGGGTGTGCGTTAGGTGATGAGACAAAGATGGAAATTGGTAAAGTCAAAAGCCACCCTCCATCCCTCTCCTCTCCAATCGTTCAAAGCCTTTCGCGTCTCCAAATAATGCGACTTCGTTCGTTGGAGGCAAAATGACATTTTTGAAAAAACTGGGTCTGGCAACTGCCGCCCTCGCTCTCTCAATCTCTTCTTCTTCTGCCCATTTTGTTCTGGCCTATACCCCAGAGGTGAATCTGGAGCGCGCTGGCGATGTTCCGCTCAAACTGATCTTCTGGCATCCGTTTGAAAATGGTCATGTGATGGATCTGGCAAAGCCGGAAGCCGTTTACATGATGCATAAAGGCAAGAAGATCGATCTGATGGACAGCCTGAAGCCGATCACATTCAAGGGCGCAAGCAATGAAGCCAAGGCCTTTGATGCCACGGCAAAGATCAAACGCAACGGTGATTATATCATAGTGGTTGAACCTACTCCTTATTACGAGGGGAGTGAGGACATCTATATTCAGCAGCTGACAAAGAGTTTCCTGAACAAAGGTGGTATTCCAACCGGTTGGGAAGAACCACTTGGTCTCGCTACCGAAATTGTACCGCTGAACAAACCAACCAATATTCTGGCAGGCTCCACCTTTACCGGTCGCGTTCTCGCTGAGGGCAAGCCTGTTGCCGGCGCTGAGATAGAGATCGAATATATGGCTGCAGAGCCAAATATGGAAACCAACAGCCCCAAAGACCCAAAGGCCAGCCCTATGCCAGGCGGCGCTGTTGTTGCTCTGTCCGATGAGAATGGCTATTTCTCTTTTGGCATTCCAAAGGCAGGATTCTGGGGCTTTGCAGCCCTTGGTTCTGGTCCGAAAAAAGAACATGAAGGTAAAGAGCTTTCCCAAGATGCCGTCATTTGGGTTCGCGCTTATGACGTCAAATAATTCGCTTGAGGGGTGGTTCGCCACCCCTCGTACCCGTAACCAGATACCGGAGAGGACAGCCCGTGCATATCATTGATGCAGCTTTGACCAATGATGTCGTCATTGCTGGCGGTGTCCTCACTGTTGCAGGCCTCGGACTTGGATTGCGCAAACTGGACATGGATCTAATCCCTGCTGCTGGTGTTTTAAGCGCGACTTTCTTTGTTGCATCCCTGATCCATGTTCCTATTGGGCCATCCAGCGTTCATCTGATCATGAATGGTCTGGCCGGACTGATTTTGGGATGGGCTGCATTTCCTGCGCTGTTTGTCGGTCTGTTATTGCAAGCGATCTTCTTTGCTTTTGGTGGCATCACCGTATTGGGTGTCAATGCAGTCAATATCGCTGGACCTGCCGTTATTGTCGGGTTGCTATTCCGTCCATTCGTGATTGGAGCCAGTTCAGCAATCAAGGCAGCAATCTTTGGCGGACTGGCTGGAGCGTTGGCCATCTCGCTGACAACATTATTCGTTGGCATCTCGTTGGCGCTGTCAGAAGAATCCCTCATCCCTGCCGTAAAGCTTGTGTTCCTGGCACATATTCCCGTGATGGTCATTGAAGGATTGCTGAGCGCAGCCGCTGTCTATCTGATTTATACGGTCAAGCCGGAGCTCTTTCAGGTGATGAGCCAACTCAATATGAGACAAGTTGATACGGAGGAACGGTCATGAGACTTCTCTCCAAAATAATTTTCGGCCTTGCTTTGGCGCTGTCTATTTCCATCAGTTCCATGCCCGCATTTGCCCATAAAGTGATTGCCTCGGCTTACGCCGAAGGAAACGCTGTTGAAGGCGAGATTGGCTTTTCCAATGGCGACATGGCCAAGGATGTTGTGGTCGAAGTCTTGGATGATGATGGCAACAAACTCGGCGAGACCAAGACAGATGAAGAAGGCATTTTTCGCTTCACACCGACCAGCCTTATTCCCTTGACCTTCAGAGCGGATCTGGGCCAAGGGCATGTCGCTGTCTATCGCATGGCTGAAGACGAGCTTCCTCAAATTGAAGACGCAGCGAAACCTTCAGCAACTCAAGCATCCATGGTCAAACCTGTTGGTGATACAGGCTCTTCAATCAGCTCCAGCAGTCAGGTCATTGCAAATGATGCAATGATGCAGATGATCAATACTGCAGTGAAAACTGAGTTGGCTGCTTTGAAGTCCGAATTGCGCACGGCCGTGCGATTGGAAACCAAGCCGCTTCGTAAAGAAATTGCGGCTTACAAGGAAAAGAATGATCTTCAGACCATTTTGGGTGGGATTGGGTACATCATAGGCCTATTCGGCATTGGCTTTTATGTGGTAGCCAGACGGGAAGCTCAAAAGATGAAGACAAATGGCAGCTCTTCTAACAAAAGTGAGGCCGCTTGATGAGTGATATACTGGAGCAAGCTGGCCGCGCCTATGACATAACAGGGCATGAGTTACCAACTGACCATATGTGGATCCGTCGGTTGGATCCGCGTGTGCGGATTGTGGCTCTTAGCGCCTATGCTATCACACTCGTTCAGCTTACCAGTATCCCTCTACTTCTAGCAGCTTTGGTGCTGTCTTTTGCCCTGATGAGCCAAGCCAGGCTACCAGTCGGCCCCACCATCAAGCGCGTGGCCATGATGGATAGTTTCATCATCTTCATGCTGGTGATGCTTCCCTTCACCATGGCGGGCACACCGCTCTTTCATGTCTTTGGTTTTGCCGCTTCCTATGAAGGTGTGATGAAAGGCATTGATATTTTGCTCAAGGCCAATGCCATCGTTATGGCGACGCTCGCCTTACTCAGCACCTTGGAACCGGTCACGCTGGGGCACGCGCTTGCCCGTCTCAAGGTCCCTGCCCCTTTGGTTCACTTGCTTCTCTTCACTGTACGCTATATCGAAGTGCTCCATGAAGAATATAACCGTCTGCGCACTGCAATGAAGTGCCGAGGATTTCAGCCTGCCAATCGCTGGCATAGTTACAAGAGCTTCGGCTATCTGGTTGGCATGCTTCTCATTCGCTCATTCGAGCGATCAGAACGCATCATGCAGGCCATGAAATGCCGTGGCTTCAATGGTCAGTTTCATCTACTTGACCGCATGGCATTTGACCGCCTTGATGCTGTTTTTGTCGGTTTTGCCAGCCTGACAATGCTGACGCTGTTGGCTCTGGAGATATTGAATGTCCTCCCTTCTTGAGCTCAATGACATCCGCTTTGCCTATCCGGGGTTCGAGCCTTGTCTGAATGGTGTCAGCTTGAATCTGGAGGACGGAGAACGTCTCACCCTGACCGGTCATAATGGTGCTGGCAAGAGCACTTTGCTGCATATCATCGTGGGGCTGCACAAAGCACAAGGCGGTACGATCAGAGCCTTCGGCAGCGATTACAAATTTGAAAAAGAATTTCGGTTACTGCGCCGGCGCGTCGGCCTTGTTTTCCAAGACCCGGATGATCAGCTCTTTTGTCCGACTGTCGCCGAAGATATTGCATTTGGTCCGCTCAATCTTGGCTACTCCAAGACTGAAGCCATGAAGATCGTCGACGAGACACTCGCCGAGCTCAATCTGTCGGCTTTTCGCGATAGAGTGACGCATAAGCTATCAGGCGGACAAAAAAGACTGGTATCATTGGCGACGGTCTTGGCTATGAAACCAGGAATTCTGTTATTGGACGAGCCTACCAACGCTTTGGATGAGAAAACGACAAAACGTCTGATTGACATTCTTGTCAACTTGCCCCAAGCCATGGTGATCGTTTCCCATGACCGGCAGTTTCGTGCTGCAGTGGAGACCAGAAGCATTCAACTGGAAGCCGGATGCATTCTGTCAGAGTCTGAAGATGCCTGAAGCGGCATGATGCAGACACAAGGTTTCCCGTTTGGCCATGCCTGAAGACAGGCGCCGGACAACTTTCGCAGTGTTCCCCTTGAGGGAACTGAAACACATGCCAGTGCGGTTGATCCAATTCGGAGACCAAGTCTGGCCTGCAGGAGAGATTGACAGGTTGGAGAGTTCCAACCCTGCCCTTTTCCATCCCTGCATTTTAAGGACCAGCCGAGCGATCGGCCAATGAGATAGGGATTTGACGTGACTCAGGACGCCCCAAAAGAAAAACTAGGCCTGATGATTTGTGGCCACGGCAGCCGCAACAAAGAGGCTGTTGGCCAGTTTGCCAAGCTGGCAGAACGTCTGGCACCACGCTTTCCGGATTGGCCTGTTGATTACGGCTATCTGGAATTTGCCAATCCCGTTCTCTCCAATGGTTTGGACAAGCTGGTGGAGCAAGGCTGCAATCATATCCTTGCTGTTCCAGGTATGCTGTTCGCAGCAGGCCATGCCAAGAATGACATTCCGTCTGTTCTGAACGCCTATCAAGCCAAGACACCTGGCGTGAAGATCACCTATGGTCGAGAATTGGGGCTGGATCTGAAAATGATCAAGGCTGCTTCTGCCCGCATTCAGGAAGCTGTTGATGCGGCCAATGAAGAGCATGGCGAACTGCCATTGTCCGAGACCATGTTGATGGTGGTTGGACGTGGTGCATCTGATCCTGATGCCAATTCCAATGTCAGCAAATTGATGCGTATGCTTTGGGAAGGTATGGGTTTTGGCTGGGGCGAGGTTTGCTATTCTGGCGTGACATTCCCACTGGTCGAACCTGGGCTGGAGCATGCTGCTCGCCTTGGTTACAAGCGGATTATCGTCTTTCCTTATTTCCTCTTCACCGGCATTCTGATCCGCCGCATCTATAACTTCACCGATGAAGTTGCCGCACGCAATCCAGATATCCAGTTCATCAAAGCTGGCTACCTGAACGATCAGGATTATGTGATCGAAACCTTTGTTGATCGCGTTCAGGAAATTCTGGATGGCACTAATAATATGAACTGCCAGATGTGCAAATATCGCGCGCAGGTTCTTGGCTTTGAAGATGAAGTCGGCTTGAAACAGGAAAGCCATCACCATCATGTGGAAGGTGTTGAGACCGCTGATTGCGAATATTGCACGGATAATATGTGCAATAATGAGTGCCTGAAGCATGGTCCTGCGCAGCACGGTCATCATCACCATGATCACGATCATGGGCACCATCATCACGGTCACTCTCACAGACATGATCACTCACACGATCATGGACACAGTCATGACCATGATGATCACCATCATCATCCTTATCCTCATGCAGATCACCCACTTGGGCCAAACAGCATGTATAAAAAGGACTAGGGAGCGATGCTGGCCACGCCGACCTACGACTATATCAAATCACCTCAAGGCATCTATGAGGAATCCTTTCGCATCATTCGCGAAGAGGCTAAGCATGACTTAGCCTCCCTCCCTGATGATTTGGGTCCCGTTGCCGTACGTCTGATGCATGCCGTCGGCATGACCGATCTGGTCCCCGATTTACGCTTCAGCAATGCCGCCGTGGCGGCTGGCCTGTCTGCCCTCAAAGAGCAAAGGCCAATATTGGTGGATGCACAGATGGTTGCGGGCGGAATTACCCGGCGGTTTCTTGATGTGGAACAGGGGGGCAATGGCAATGAGGTTCTTGTCACGCTGAATGATCCGAGTGTCTGGGATTTGGCAGCGCGAATGGGCACCACTCGCTCTGCAGCAGCTTTGGAACTTTGGCGACCTCATCTGGACGGAGCCATTGTTTCCATTGGCAATGCTCCGACCGCTCTGTTCCGCTTGCTAGAGATGATCAAGGAAGGCGCGGCCAAGCCCGCTCTCATTCTTGGTTTCCCCGTTGGTTTTGTGGGAGCTGCTGAATCCAAAGAGGCTTTGGCTGAGGAAGCACAGGAACTTGGTCTTGACTTCATTACCCTGACCGGTCGGCGTGGTGGAACTCCCATGGCAAGCAGCGCTGTGAACGCATTGGCCCTGATGGCTTTGGGGCGCGAAATTTAAAAGGCATCTCCATATTATTGGAGGGATTATTTCATGAGCAACGAAAAACCAACCAGCACTCGACCCGAACCTTGGATCTCGGTGATTGGCATCGAGGAAGATGGCGTAAGAGGGTTGTCTGATCTTGGACTGTCCCTGATCAAGGATTGCGATATATTGCTGGCTGGCCAACGTCATCTGGATATGGTGTCAGATGATCTCAGCCCCAAAGCTGAGCGTATGACTTGGCCATCGCCTTTTTCATCCACCTTTTCGATAATTGCCGAGATGAAGGGCAAGCAAGTTGTCATTCTGGCAACTGGCGATCCGATGTTTTGCGGCATTGGCGGAACGCTAACGCGTTTCTTTGACTGGTCCGAATTAAGGGTCCTTCCAGCCAAATCTGCCTATAGCCTAGCTGCAAGCCGTATTGGTTGGCCGCTCGACAAATGCTCTCTTCTGACCATACATGGCCGCGATCCAGCGGGCATTGTCCCGCATATTCAACCGGGCGCAAAATTGATCATTCTTTCCAAGAATGGCGGTTCCCCCAGTCTCTTGGCGTCCAAGCTCTGCGAGATCGGAGCGAATGATGCAGAGATTACCGTGCTGGAACATATGGGTGGTGAGAAAGAAAAGATCATTGAAACCAGCGCTCATGCGCTGAGTGAGGCAGGTGACGCCCTGCCCTTTGCAGATCTCAATGTCATTGCCGTCGAAATTCCATCCGATTTCAGAAACTGGCTCTCCACCAGTCCCGGTTTGCCAGATGATGCCTTTGAGCACGATGGCAAGATGACCAAGCGCGATATTCGTGCCAGTGCTTTGGCGAAACTCGCGCCACGCCCCGGCGCCCATCTTTGGGATGTTGGAACTGGATGTGGGTCCATTGCCATCGAATGGTTACGCGCCGCTCCAAACACGTCTGCCATTGGTCTGGAGCCTCAAGAAAAGCGTCGCGCCTTTGCCAAGCACAATGCAAAGACCTTGGGCGTGCCACGCCTGCAACTGATCGATGGAACCGCTCCAGATGGCTTAATGGGGTTGGATGGCCCGGATGCGATTTTCGTCGGTGGAGGTCTATCGAGCGAGACCCTGAATTTCTGCCTTGATGCTTTAAAGCCAGGTGGGCGACTGGTTGCCCATGCGGTGACACTCTCGTCGGAAGCTCTTTTGCTTTCTTGCTTTTCTGAGCATGGAGGTGAATTAACCCGGCTCTCCATTGCCAAAGCTCAACCTGTAGGCCCGCATTTTGGCTGGAAAGCGTCCATGCCGGTGACACAGTGGGTTTATGTCAAAGGTAATGACATTAAAAAACAAGAAGGATTGGCATCCTAATCATGAGCGGAACATTATATGGCGTGGGCGTCGGTCCGGGAGACCCGGATCTGATCACCATGAAAGCCGCCAAACTCATCTCGAATGCCAAGGTCATTGCCTATCCTGCTCCGGATAGTGGCGTCAGCTTTGCGCGCTCCATTGTGGCTGAGCATATCGCCAATGATGCTCAGGAAATTCCGATGATTGTGCCTATGCGCGTCGATCGCTTTCCAGCGCAGACCGTCTATGATCGGGAAGCTGAGGTGATTGCAGGACATTTGGCTTCAGGCGAGGATGTGATTGTACTTTGTGAGGGTGATCCCTTTTTCTTTGGATCCTTCATGTATCTCTATAATCGTCTGGCAGATCGCTTCAAAAGTGAGATTGTTCCAGGCGTATCGTCACTGACAGCTTGCGCTTCTCGTCTGAAGCATCCATTGGCTGCGCGCAATGATGTGCTGTCAGTCATTCCCGGCCCGGCCAGTGATGAAGAATTCAAGGCCCGCCTTTCGATGGGTGGCTCCTTTGCCATCATCAAGGTAGGCCGTCATTTTTCTCGTATCCGCGCCTTGCTGGAACAGCATGGCCTTTTGGAACGTGCCGGATATGTCGAGCGCGCCACATTGGAAGCAGAAAAAGTGATGCCGCTTAAAGACGTCACCGATGATTGCGCCCCCTATTTTTCCATGATCCTGATTTATGATGGAGAGGAACCTTGGTCCTGAAGAACGAAACCAATTTTGCCATTGTTGTCCTGTCCCAGAACAGCATGGATCTGGCAAAGCAAATCAAAAACGCCCTTGGCGGAGAAAACATCTCGATACAGATCCATGGCAAAGGCGACCTGGATGGAGCTGATAGCTCCTATGGTGAGACAACTGCTCATCTCGCCTCCCTCTTTGCACAAGGCACCGGTATTATCGCTCTTTGCGCCAGCGGCATTGTCATACGAGCCCTCGCTGCGCAAGTCCGCGACAAGTTCGACGAGCCACCTGTTCTGACTGTTAGCCGTGATGGTGCGTCCGTGGTACCTTTGCTAGGTGGACATCATGGTGCCAATGAAGTTGCCGATCTGTTGGCTGATCGCCTGAAAGCCCATGCTGCCATCACAACGGCTGGCGATTGCCGTTTCAAACTGGCGCTAGACAATCCGCCGAAAGGCTGGGCATTGCAGCATCCTCGAACGGCTGGCCCCATCATGGCCCGTTTGATCGATAGAGAAGCATTGCAAGCTGACGCAGAGTTGAACTGGCTAAATGAGTCAGAGATCACATTGAATGAAACTGCTGATCTGAAAGCCATTTCCACGATCAAGGCTTTACCTGCTTCCGAAGATAGTCTTCTCTATTCGCCTAAAAGCCTTGCTATCGGCGTAGGCTGTGAGCGTGGTGTTGACGCTGGCCATGTCATCGAACTCATTGAGCGAGTGCTTGCAGACAATGGCCTGGCAAGAGAGGCTATTGCTTGTCTCTGTTCCATTGATTTGAAGAGCGATGAAGCAGCTCTGCAAGCTGCAGCCAATCATTTTGGGGCTCCCGTTCGTTTCTTCAGCGCCGAACGCCTGAATGAAGAAGCCGATCGTCTTGCTAATCCGTCCGAGGTCGTTCGAAGCGAAGTGGGATGTCCGGGCGTTGCTGAAGGCGCAGCTCTGGCAGCAGTCGGTAAGGATGGATCACTGCTGGCTGAAAAAGTGAAGACCGACAAAGCGACTTGCGCTGTAGGTCTTGCAACGAAGCCCATTGATGTTGATCAACTCGGCACTCAGCGCGGTCGTTTGTCAGTGATTGGCATTGGTCCAGGTCAGTCCGAATGGCGCACACCAGAAGCCTCTCGCCTTGTACAAGAAGCGGAAGAGCTGGTTGGCTATGGCCTCTATATCGATCTGCTTGGCGCACTTTCCGAGGGCAAGAAACGCAGCGATTTTCCGCTTGGCGGAGAAGAGGATCGTTGTCGCTATGCACTGGAAGAAGCAGCCAAAGGCAAGAATGTCGCTCTGATTTGTTCAGGTGATGCGGGCATTTATGCCATGGGTGCCTTAGTCATGGAGCTGATGGATCGCGATGCCGATCATGGCGGTGTTTCAGATCTCGCCAAGCGGGTTGAGATCGTCAATGCTCCAGGCATTTCCGCCCTGCAGGCAGCATCTGCCCGTTTCGGCGCGTTGCTTGGCCACGATTTCTGTACGATTTCTCTCTCTGATCTGCTAACCCCGTGGGAAGCTATTGAAAACCGTCTCCACGCAGCTGCACAGGGGGACTTTGTGGTTGCTTTCTACAACCCGGTTTCCAAACGCCGCCGCACACAATTGGCTGAGGCCAAGAATATCTTACTCCAACATCGTCCAGCTAACACTCCGGTGCTTTTGTGTTCCAATCTCGGACGCCCAACAGAGGCTTTGCGCCTACGGACCTTGGCTGAGCTGGAAGTGGATGAAGTGGATATGCTGACCGTTGTGTTGGTGGGTTCTTCGCAAAGTAAAGCATTCCAGACTGGTGATCACTCCGTCGGAGATGATGGTTGGCGAGTATATACCCCACGCGGTTATGCCAAAAAGATTGACGCGGCTGAATAGGCCAATGAAAAGAAAAAGGAATTTCTCATGACTGTTCATTTCATTGGTGCAGGCCCCGGTGCTCCCGACCTGATCACCGTTCGTGCCCTAAAGCTCATTCAAAGTTGTCCGGTTTGCCTTTATGCGGGGTCGCTGGTGCCTGAAGCGATTGTAGCAGAAGCGCCAAAGGACGCGCATATTCTGGACACTGCTGGCATGCATCTGGATGAGATTGTTGATGAAATCAAGAAAGCCCATGCCAAGGGACAGGATGTGGCGCGAGTTCATTCGGGCGATCCGTCCATTTATGGTGCAACTGCCGAGCAAATGCGCCGCTTGAAGGCTGAAGGCATCCCGTTTGATGTCACACCGGGCGTTCCTGCCTTCGCTGCAGCCGCTGCTGCAATTCAGACTGAACTGACCATTCCGGAAGTAGCGCAGACCATCATCCTGACCCGCACGGCAATGAAGTCTTCTTCCATGCCGAACGGAGAAGATCTGGAAACCTTGGGAAAGTCTGGCGCGACTTTGGCCATTCACCTGTCCGTGCGGAACATTCCCGAAATTCAGCGTAAACTGACACCTCTATATGGAGCGGATTGCCCGGTTGTGGTGGCCTTCCGGGTCGGCTGGCCAGATGAGATGTTCATCCATGGAACACTGGACGATATTCGTCAAAAGGTCCGCAAAGAGAAGATCACACGCACTGCACTGATTTTTGTCGGCCCTGCTCTAGCGGCAAGTGGCTTTATTGACTCCGCGCTCTATGATGCGGAATTCAGCCACGTTTTGCGTATCGGCAAGAAAGGTGAAGTGATTGAAGAGCCGGTACAAATCGACTAGAGCGTGAGGCGGATTTGCTGAATCTTTTGGGATTCCGCTTTTATAAGAA
>ERZ794982.59-NODE-59-length-82796-cov-12.831438_pt1 | contig 82796 bp, 52 predicted proteins | sample MGYA00433071_ERZ794982 | MGnify/ENA primary metagenome ERZ794982 (study PRJEB30140, sample SAMN00862574) | bioreactor metagenome | study: EMG produced TPA metagenomics assembly of the Bioreactor inoculated with sediment Metagenome (bioreactor metagenome)...
GAGCCATATTTTACAACAAAAGAAGAGGGAAAAGGAACAGGTATAGGATTATATATGACAAAAACCATTATTGAAAATAGTATGGGTGGTGCTATTATTGTAGAAAACACTAATCTTGGTGCTTGTTTTACTATTTGTGTGCCTCTTTTGATAAAAAAAGGAATTGAAAATGAATAAAGATTTATTAAAAAATACCATAGTACTATATGTAGAAGATGAAAAACAATTAAGAGAGCAGGTTTCTTTTCATTTAAAAAAATATATAAAAAACTTTTATACAGCAAATAATGGAGAAGAGGGGATAAAACTTTTTTATGAAATAAAACCAGATATAATTATCACAGATATACAAATGCCAAAATTAGATGGGCTTGAAATGATTAGAAGATTAAATACAAATGTCCCTGTAATTATAACAACTGCATATTCAGATTTAGATTATCTTTTAGAGGCTATAAAGCTAAATGTTAATAAATTTGTAATAAAACCAATAAATCTTATTGAACTTGCAGAAGATATTCAAGAGTGTATTATAAGAGATAACTTAAAAGAAAAAATCTTTGAAAAAGAGAATTTATTAAAAATAATAAATGAAAATGTATTGATTTCAATTACTGATGTAAATGGACTTTATATAGATGTTAGTAATGCATTTTACGAGTTTACAGGTTATTCAAAAGAAGAATTGCTAGGTGAAAGTCATATGATATTAAGACATAAGGATACACCTGATGAGTTATATAGCTTACTTTGGGAAACAATAAAATCAGGAAAAACTTTTAAAAAAGAAGAAGTCAAATATATGAAGAAAAATGGTGAGGAATTTATTTGTAATCTCTCTATTACACCTGCTTTTAAGGATGAGAAAATTGTTAATTATACAACTATTAGACAAGATATAACAAGCAAAAAAAAGTTAGAACAATTGACAATTGAAGATGATTTAACAAAACTTTATAATAGAAGATATTTTAATAAAATAATAATTAGTGAATTACAAAGATTAAAAAGAGCAAAATCTTATTTAAGCCTTTTTACTTTAGATATTGATTATTTTAAAAAATATAATGATATGTATGGTCATATAGAAGGAGATAAAGCTTTAATAAATGTTGCTAAAATTTTAAAAGAATCAAGTTCAAGAGCATCTGATTTTGTTTTTAGATTAGGTGGAGAAGAGTTTGGAATAATTTTTTCAGATTTAACTATAGAAGAATCTTTAGCCTATTCAAATAGTATTGTAAAAAAAATCTTTGATAAAAATATTGAACATTTAGGTAATGAAAATACAAATAGAATAACTGTTTCAGCAGGATTAATCACTTTAAATTACATGAACTTTGTAGAAGAAGAGAAAATATATAAATATTCAGATGATGCTTTGTATGAAGCAAAACATAGTGGTAAAAATAGAGTTGTTTTGTCAAAAAAATCAAAATAACTCTTGACAAAAAAAGTTTTTTAAAATATAATTTGTCAAATTTATGGGAGAGTACAATGAAAATATTCGATTTTTATAATAATCAATTCATCAAAAGTGTTAACACTCTTCTTCTGCTTTCAAAATCACTCTAATAATTACACACAATAAATCAAAAAACAAATCAAGAATATAGTTTTTTTCTTTTAAAGAAAAATGGATATAATTAAGATACTTTTAAAAAGGTAAAAATCATGGATAATAATAAAATAGTTGTATTTGATACAACATTAAGGGATGGGGAGCAAAGTCCTGGGTGTTCTATGAACACAGAAGAGAAGATTAAAGTTGCTAAGCAATTAGAAAAATTAGGTGTTGATGTAATTGAAGCAGGTTTTGCAGCTGCTAGTCCAGGGGACTTTGATGCTGTTAGTAGAATTGCTGAACAAGTTGAAAAGTCTTCAATTTGTTCTTTAAGTAGAGCTGTTGAAAATGATATTAAACAAGCTGCTTTAGCAGTACAAAAAGCAAAAATGCATAGAATACATACATTTATTGCAACTTCTCCTATTCATATGAAATATAAATTGAAAATGAGTGAAGAAGAAGTAATAAAAAGAGCAGTATATGCAGTTGAATATGCAAGAACTTTTGTTGATGATGTTGAGTTTTCTTTAGAAGATGCAGGAAGAAGTGAAATCTCTTTTATGAAAGAGGTAATGGATGCAGTAATTGCTGCTGGAGCTACAACTATTAATTTACCTGATACTGTTGGATATAGATTACCAACAGAATTAGGAGCAATGGTTAAAGAGTTATCTGATTTTGCAGCAAATAGAGCAATAATTTCTGTTCATAATCACAATGACTTAGGTTTAGCAACGGCAAATACTTTAGCAGCTGTAACAAATGGTGCTAGACAAATTGAAGTAACAATGAATGGTTTAGGAGAAAGAGCTGGTAATTCTGCTTTAGAAGAATCAGTTATGGCTATTAAAACAAGACGTGATGCTTTTAAGGATTTATATACAAATATAAATACAAAAGAGATTTATGCAACTTCAAGATTAGTCGCAACTATTACAGGTGTTGAGCCACAACAAAATAAAGCAATTGTTGGTAAAAATGCATTTGCTCATGAAAGTGGAATTCACCAAGATGGTGTATTAAAACATCAAGAAACATATGAGATTATGAGACCTGAAGATGTTGGTGTTATTAAAGATTCTACTTTAATTTTAGGAAAACATTCTGGGCGTGCTGCATTTAAAGACAAAATAACTAACTTAGGTTTTGATACAGTAACAAGTGAAGAATTAAATTCAGCCTTTGAAAAATTTAAAATTTTAGCAGATAAGAAAAAAGAAGTAACTGATGATGACATAAGAATGTTAATTACTGATGAGTCATTGAATCAAGATAAAATTTATGAGTTAGTTGGATTACAAATTTCTGACTGTTCAAACGGAGTGCCAACAGCAGCTGTTTCTATTAAACATAATGATGAAATTTTAACTGATGCAAATATTGGTAATGGAACAATGGATGCAATATTCAAAACAATTGATAGACTTACAGGATATAGCGGGGAGTTACAAAGTTATAATGTAATTTCTGTTACAGAAGGTAAAGATGCCTTAGCAAAAGTTACAACAAGAGTAGTTTTTGATGAAAGCTCTCCATCATTTGTGGGACATGGTTTAAGTGTTGATACAATGCTTGCAACGGCAAATGCATATGTTAGTGCATTAAACTCATATCTTTCACAAAAAGAAAGACTTGCAAAAAATAGTGAACATCAAGTATAAAAAATAAAGTAGTTTTAAACTACTTTATTAAGTTATTTATCTGTTTAAAAAGAAATTTTGATATAATCCTTATATTTTAATTTAGTAAGGATTTGGATGCTAACAGTTATAGTAACTTCTCTTTTTTTAGCTTTAACTATAAACATACTTTTAAAAAAAATTAATCTTCCTACCATTATTGGTTATATATTTACAGGTACAATTATCGCTTATGGTTTCAATCTTCATGATGCTGTTAATAATCATACATTAAAAGAGATTGCAGAGTTTGGTGTAGTATTTTTAATGTTTACAATAGGACTAGAATTTTCACTTAGTCATTTAAAAAAGATGAAAAATGAAGTATTTGTAGCAGGAACATTGCAAATTTTGATTACGGCTGTAATTGTTTTTTCTATTAGTTATTTTTTATTGGGTATTGAAAAAAATGTTTCATTTATCTTATCTTTAGCTATTGCTTTATCTTCAACAGCAATAGTTTTAAAAACTTTTAATGAAACTGGTGAAATAAATAGACGATATGGACAAAGAAGTTTAGGTATTTTGATTATGCAAGATATAGCAGTAATACCTATTTTATTAACAATTGGATTTATGAGCAGTGCATCAAATAGTTCTGTAACAGATGTTTTAGGCGAGATGGTTTTACATGCTGCGATGTTATTAGCACTTATGGTAATTATTGGAAAATATTTACTTGAACCTTTTTTTAAAGCAATAACTAAAACAAACTCAGATGAACTTTTTGTTGGTACAATACTATTTTTAGCAATTGGTGCTTCACTTTTAGCTCATGAATTAGGCTTTTCATATTCACTTGGAGCTTTTATAGCAGGTATGTTAATAGCTGAAACTAGATATAAACACCAAGCAGAAGCTGATTTGGTACCTTTTAGAGATTTGTTATTAGGTATCTTCTTTGTAACTGTTGGAATGCAGTTAAAGTTTGATATTATTTCTTTATATATTCATATAATTTTAGCTTTATTAGTTTCTGTGATGATTTTAAAATTTGTAATCATTTATGCTATTATTAGAATAAATGAAAATAAACGTGTAAGTATGAAAACAGCACTTAGTTTAGTTCAAGTTGGGGAATTTTCACTTGCATTACTTGAACTTGCAAGAACAGGTGGCTTAGTCCCAGCTCCATATGGCCAAATAATGATTGTAACTATTGTATTATCAATGATTATTACTCCAATAATTTTAAAAAATCTTACTTTTATTACGGATAAATTTAATCAAGAAGAAGAACCAAATGTTAATCAAGATTTGACTAGTTCTATATTATCAAATCATACTGTTATTTTAGGTTTAGGTGAGTTTGGAAGAAATATAGCAGATGATTTGTCAGCTTCTTCTGAAAAATATATAGCAATTGAAAATAACATTGAAAGTTTTTATAAGTCAATAAATAGTGGATATAATGTAGTTTTTGGAAATGCCACAAATAAAGATTTATTAAGAACTGTAAATTTAAAAGCAGCAAAATATGTAATTGTTGCAATAGATAATCCAAAAAAATTATATCAAGTATGTGATACAATTCAACAAGTTGTACCAATAGAAAAAATTATTGTAAAAATACATACAAAAAAAGAATCAGATATAATAAATGAATTTAATATTTCTAATGTATTTGTTGAAAATAGAATAACTAGTACAAAAATTACTGAATTAATTATAAATGAGTGAGACATATAAAAAAGAGGGGTTTATATTGAAAAGGAAATTAGTTTTACAATTTGAAAGTAGTACAAAATGACACAGTTTAACTTTTTTTTAAAACTTTTAAGAGATTCATTTAGAGATTTACTTCCAATAATAATAGTAATTTTATTTTTTCAGCTTACAATTATTCAAGATGTACCTGAAAATTGGCTTTCTACTACTATTGGATTAGTAATTGTTGGATTTGGGCTTGCTTTATTTTTACAAGGATTGGAAATAGGAATTTTTCCAATAGGGGAGAGTCTAGCAAGGGATTTTGCAAAAAGTAAGAATATAATTTGGATTCTTTTCTTTGGATTTTTGATTGGTTTTGGTACTACTATTGCTGAACCTGCACTAGCTGTTATTGCAGATAAAGCTGCTTCTATTTCTAGTGGTAGAATTGATGCAACAATATTAAGGCTTGTAGTTGCTGCTTCTGTTGGTTTTGCTATATTATTAGGTGTATTTAGAATAATAAAAGGTCATCCAATACACTACTATATTATTGCTGGATATATTTTAGTAGTGGGAGTAACTTTTTTTGCGCCAAAAGAGATAATTGGTTTAGCATATGATTTAGGTGGAGTTACAACTTCAACTGTAACAGTTCCATTAGTTGCAGCACTTGGAATTGGACTTGCAACTTCAATTAAAGGAAGAAATCCTGTAATTGATGGTTTTGGACTTATTGCTTTTGCTTCATTAACACCAATGATATTTGTGCAAATTTATGGAATTGCTGTATATAATCTATTTGAAGCAAAAGAAGTAGCTGATATTGCAATTAATGCAACGGCTTCAAGTACAATAAATATAAATATTTATACTATTCTTTCTGGAATATTATCTGTAATTAAAGATGTAGCACCAATACTAGTTATAATACTTTTCTTTCAATATATTGTCTTAAGAAAAAAAATTCAAAATGTAAAAACAGTATTTTTAGGTTTTGGTTTAGTTATTATTGGTTTATATGCTTTTATCCTTGGTCTTGAAATGGGTCTATTTTCACTTGGTGAATCAATGGCTTTCCAACTTACAAAAGGTAAATCTGTATTAATAATCTATACATTTGCTTTTGCAATTGGATTTTCAACTACTATGGCTGAGCCAGCACTAATGGCTATTGCAAAAAAAGCAAAAGAGATAAGTGATGGTAAAATTAATGATTTTGCATTAAGACTATTTGTTGCTTTTGGTGTTGCAATTGGTATTGCTTTAGGTGCTTTTAGAATTGTAGATGGTGGACATATACACTACTATATTATTTTTGGGTATATATTAGTGATTATTTTAACTTTTATGGCTCCTAAGTATATTATTCCTATTGCTTATGATAGTGGAGGAGTAACTACATCAACTGTAACAGTTCCACTTGTTGCAGCCCTTGGAATTGGACTTGCTACTTCGATTGAGGGAAGAAGTCCTTTAATTGATGGTTTTGGACTTATTGCATTTGCTTCACTATTTCCTATGATAACAGTAATGTTGTATGGAATATTTGTTGAAAAACTTGGAGTTAAATCTGATACTGAAATTGAAGCTGCAAATATTTTAAGAGATACTTTAATTGATGCTGAGAATATGGATTTAGCAACGGTTAATATTGATGGAAGTGATAGAAGACACTCATTACCTATGGATTTTAGTGCAGTAGTTATAATAATTCCAGAAGATAAAAAACTTGATGCAATTCAAGCAGCAAGTAAAGCTGGTGCTGGAGGTGTAACTGTTTTAAAAGCTGATGGTATAGGACTTGATGGAATTGGCAATTTTTATAGAACATCTTTTGAAGCAAATGGTGTTTTATTGCTTTTCCTTCTTCCAAGTGCAATGGTAAACTCAGTAATAAAAGAGATTATACATTCATTGCATATTACTACTATTGGAAAAGGTATTGCTTTTGCTTTTCCTATTACACATATGAAAGGTATTAGTTTAACAAGACATGATATTTTTACACATAGAAAAGATCATAAAGATTCTAAAAATAATCCTGAAAATGCAAAAGAAGCAGAAGAGAGATTTAACCAAGAATTAGAAAAAGAATTATACAATGATACAAGTAAAAACAGTTGATTATATTAGTTCAAAGATTAATACAGGAGAAGCTGTATTAATCTATTTTAGTGGTGAGAATTGTTCTGTTTGTAGTGTTTTAAAACCAAAAATAGAGCAAGAAATATCAAAGAACTTTCCAAAAATACAAATGTATGAAGTCAAAGCTGATTTATATAAACAAGTAGCAAGTCATTTTACGGTATTTTCTATACCAACAATATTGGTTTTTTTTGATAAAAAAGAGTTCAAAAGACAAGGAAGAAATTTAAGTGTTTCTTTATTTATAAAAGAGCTTGAAAGACCATATAATCTATTTATTTAATTTATCAACTAGGATTTTATATGAAAAAAACACTTCTCATTTTCTTTGTTATTTTTGTAGTTATGCAATTTATAAGACCAGAACAAAAAAATACAAAAATAGTAAAAGAGTTAGAAATTGTTGCAAAGCCTGAGGTTATGAATTTATTTAAAACTTCATGTTATGATTGTCATTCAAATAAAACAAATTGGCCTTGGTATTCTCAAGTAGCACCATTTTCTTGGGTTATTACTTCGCATGTTAATGACGGAAGAAGTGCTTTAAATTTCACACAATGGAATAACTATGATAAACAAAAGCAAGAAGAGAAACTAAGATCAATCTATAAAAAAGTTTATGCAGCTATGCCACTTAAAAGTTATACTTCTTTTCATGAAGAAGCAGATTTAACAAAAGAGCAAAGAGAAATGATTAGAAACTGGACTGGAGTGAGAAGATAAATTGAGACAAGAAGTTAAAGAACTATTAGATGATAAAAAAATCTTACTTACATACACATATTTTAAACTTCAAAAACTATTTGAAGAAAAATATGGTAAAAATACTATTGTTCTTATGGAAATAGGAACTTTTTTTGAAGTTTATGAAGTAAATAATGATAAAGAGCAAATAGGTAAAGCAAAAGAGATTGCTGAGCTTTTAAATATACAACTAACAAGAAAAAACAAATCAATTTTAGAAAATTCTCAAGATAATCCTATCATGGCAGGTGTTCCTGCTATATCTTTTGATAAACACCTTTCAAGAATAATAAATGAACAAAAATATACAGTAGTTGTTATAAGACAAAGAGGTCTTCCTCCTAAGGTCTCAAGATATTTAGATACAGTTATTAGTCCAGGAACAAATTTTGATTTTGTAGTTGACCAAGATGAAAATAATATTACTTCTTTAGTTGTTGATCAAGTAAAAGGAATATATCTAATAGGTTACAGTGCAATTGATGTAACAACAGGTAAGTGCTATTATAATGAAGTACATGGTACAAGTGAAGATAAGTTTTATGCACTTGATGAAGCTTTTAACTATATGAATATGCATAAAACAAATGAAATAGTTGTAACCTTTGCAGATAAAAATATAAATCAAAAAGAAGTGATTGACTACTTAGAGTTAAAATTAAAAACTTTTCATATTGGAAGTTTTAGGCCAAAAATTACTTATCAAAATGAATTATTTAAAAATGTATTTAATATTCAATCACTTCTTACTTCAATAGAACATCTTGATATGGAAAGAGTGCCTTTAAGTAGTGAAAGCTTAGCTATATTAATTGATTTTGTTATTGGTCATGATTCAAATATTATTCAAAAGTTATCAATGCCTGTAAAACTTGATATTTCAAAATACATATATTTAGGAAACAATGCATTAGAGCAATTAAATATAATAGAAACTTCTCATAATCCAAGTTTAATTAAACTTTTAAATAATACTTCAACTGCCATGGGAAAAAGACTTCTAAAAGAAAGACTTACTCATCCTGTAAAAGATACAAAAGAGATATTAAGAAGATTTAATTTATCAAAAGAGTTATTTGATTATTATGCTCCAATAGAAAATGAATTAGCAAATATTTATGATATTGAAAGACTTACAAGAAGAATAAAACTTGCAAGATTACACCCTTTTGAATTAAACTATTTATATGACTCTTTATTAAGTATAAAAGAAGTCGTAAAGTTTATGGAAAGTTATAAGTTTTTTACTCCTCCTTGTAGTTCTAAAGAGTTGGAACTTTTTATTAATTCAATTGATTCTACTTTTGATTTAGATATATCTGGTAAGTATATGTTAAAAGATGTAGAAGCAAATATGGTTTGCGAGGGAATAAATGTTCAAATTGATGAATTAACTAGACAAAATGATGAACTTTACTCAAAATTAGAGTTATTAAAGTCACATATTTTAACATATTTAAAAAGTGATGATAAAAATCAAGTAAGTATAAATAGGCTTGATAAAGAGGGCTTTTATTTAGCACTTACTAAAAATAGATACAATTTAATAAAAGATGAATTACTAAATTCACATATTATTATAGATGATGAGCTTTTATTAGTTAAAGATTTTAAAATAAAAGTGCAAACTACAAATGTGAAAATATCGTGCAGTTTAACAGAGACTATTTCAGATAAATATGTACATAATCTAAGAAAAATAATAGAATTAAATAAACTTGTATTTAAAGAAAAACTAGTAGAGTTTGAGAAAAAATTTGCAATATTATTAGAAGAACTTGTACAGTTTATAGCAGAGATTGATTTAACAGTTTCAAATGTAAAAACAGCTAAAAAATATAATTATACATGCCCTAAAATAGTAAAAACAAAAGATGATGAAAACTTTTTAGAGCTAGTTGAGCTTAGACATCCTATTATTGAAGCAAATGAAGAACAAGGTATTTATGTTCCAAATGATGTGGTTTTAGGAGAGCTAAGTTATGCCTCAAAAGAGCAAAAAAACAATGTAATAGTAAAAAACTCAAACCCTTTAAATATAACAGATAATAAAATGCATGGAGTTTTACTTTATGGTATAAACTCATCTGGTAAATCTTCACTTATGAAATCAATAGGAATTGCTGTTATTTTAGCACAAGCAGGTTTTTATGTACCTGCAAAATCTATGAGATTTTCAGTTTTTGATGCAGTTTATACAAGAATTAGTGGAGCTGATAATATTGCAAAAGGTTTATCTTCATTTGCTGTTGAGATGCTTGAACTTAAAAATATTTTCAATAGAGCAACAAAAAAATCTTTAGTTTTAGGAGATGAGATTTCTCATAGTACTGAAACTATGAGTGGTTTAAGTATTGTTGCAAGTGCTATATTAAAACTTGCAAAACTAGAATCAATTTTTGTTTTTGCAACGCACTTACATCAATTACCAGAGATAAAAGAGATAGAAAAACTAAGAAATATTATCTCTTTACATCTATCAGTTATGTATGAAGATAAAGAAGATAAGCTTATTTTTGATAGAAAACTAGCCTTTGGAAGTGGTTCTTCTATGTATGGGTTAGAGTATGCAAAATCACTTCATATGGATAAAGAGTTTTTAAGTGTTGCAAATGATATTAGAAAACGTTTAACAGATGATTATGATAAAATAGAAAGACTTACACAAAAGAAAACCTCAAAATACAATAAAGATGTATTTGCCTCAACTTGTGTAATATGTGGAAAAGCTTGTGATGATGTTCATCATATAAAAGAGCAAGCAAGAGCAAACAAAGATGGCTTTATAGGTCATATGAATGCAAATCATAAGTACAATCTAATTCCTTTATGCAAAGAGCATCATAAATTAGTTCATGAGGGTAAAATCAACATAAATGGTTTTGTAGCAACTTCAAATGGTTTGGAGCTTCATTATACAAGTTTAGAAGAGTAAAGAAAAATATCTTTACTCTTATATCCAATAGTTTGGATAGACTCTTTTTTTGTGTAAATTATTATAAAAAACACCAACTAAAATTATTATAGCAGCTCCTAAAGCTGTTGGGAAAAATAGAAAATCCCAAGATGAACCCATTATAAATACAATAACTGGATTTGAACCTGCTGGGGGATGAACTGTTCTTGTTAATAACATTACTGCAATAGCTAAAGCTAAAGCAAGAGCTAAACTCCACCAATAATCACCAACAAAATGAAAAAAGAATAATCCCATAAATGTTGATATTACATGGCCAAAAAAGATATTTCTTGGTTGTGAAAAAGGACTATTGCTAAATCCAAATAGCAAAACACAAGTAGCTCCAAATGAACCCATGATAAATATGTTTTCATAACTATTTGTAAGATAAGCAACAACAGATATTGCAATAAATGCACCAATAAAAGCAAAGGCAACTTCAATAGCATTTGCTTTTGGTGGAAGCTTTGCATTATTTCCTTTTATTTTTTTTATGTAATTCATAAACTCTCCTTAATCAAACAAACGATTGTTTGGTAAGATAGGCAAAAAAATTTAAACTTTAGTTAATAGGTTTTTTCCTATTTCTAAAAGTCTTTTTTTATTGTTTGTTAGATTGAACATAATAATAGAACCTTGTAAAGAACAAATATATTCATATGCTAAATCTTGTGCTTCATTTTTAGGGTATTTTTCTTCTAAAATTTTGGCTAAACAATCTTCCCAAGTTTTAAAATAATCTATTATAACTGTTTTATATGCTTCATTTTGATTAGAAACTTCAGTTGCTAAATTTGCTAGTAAACAACCTCCATTACTATTTAAAAAGTATTCATCAGTTTTTTTAACTATTTTTTTTAACTTTTCTTTTGTAAGTAGTGTTTCATCTTTTATTGAAAAAATATTTTTATCAAAGTATTCACTTATATATTTAAGTGCTTCAAGTCCTATCTCATCTTTATTTTTAAAATGATGATAGATACTTCCTTTTATCAATCCACATTCATCTGCAATATTTGCCATTGAAGTATGATTAAAACCTTGAGTTTTAAAAAGATTAATTGCTTTGTTTAGTATCTCTTCTTTTGATGTTTTTTTTATTGCCATACTTTTTCCAAACGATAGTTTGATAAAATTGTATCATTTATTTCTTATAATGTCAAAATTAATTTTTATTTTCATCTTTTATAACTTGATAAGCTTGGTTTATCTTTTGTGTTTTTGCTGTTGCTTCTTCCATGTAGCTTTCATCTTTATCTTGTGAACTTATAATATCTGGATGGTATTTTCTAATTAATTTTCTATATGCTTTTTTTATAGTGTTCATATCATCACTTTGTTTTACTTCTAAAATCTCATAAGCTTCTTGCAAACTCATTGTTTCTTGCTTATTTTTCATCATATTTTCAAACTTATTAACAATCTCATCATATACACTAGGTTCTATATTTAGCTCTTGCATGATTTCATGTAAAACTTTTTTTTCATCTTGACTAATTCCACTATCTATATAAGCTAATTGAATTAAAAAACTCAAAAACTGTTTACGCTTAATAATACTACGACCTAATATTTTATTTAAAGCTTGAGCGATTTCTTTAGTATTTTCTTCTTTTTGTTTCTCTTCATTGAAAATCTCTTTCATTATAGCTCTTGCTTTTTCTTTTTCATTGAAAATTTTAGAGATATCATCAAACATCATACTAATTAGTTGTGCTTCAAGTTCTTGTACTCTTCCATCTGCTTTAGCAACTTTAGCAACAAGGGTAACAAAAAGTCCTAGTTGACTTTTTTCAAAAGACTCTTTTGATTTTACTAGCTTGTTTAACTCTCTTTTAGCATAAAATCTATATAGTTTAAATGCTATATATAAAGAAGCAATAATTGAAAGTGTTATAACTATATTTACTATAAATGCATAATAAAAGATTACTAAAAAGATTGCTAAATATATCCATTTTTTTAATTTCATTATTTATCCATTTTAAATTTAATTTTTAAGATTATATCTTTTTAACCTTATATTGTAGAAAATCTATTTATATTTTATTTGAGTCTTAATCTTCTTGTACTTCAGGAAGTTTATTTGCAAGATATATTGCTATAACTCCAATAATAGATAACAACAAAATAATTCCGCTAACTCCAATAAGTGAGCTTAATGTTCCAATCAATCCACTAAGTAGTAAAATAAAACCTATTAGTGTATTACTTACAGCTACATAATCAGTTCTTTTATTTCCTTGGGCCAAATCAACAATATAAGTTTTTCTTCCTATTCTTATACCTTGATAACCAATACTTAAAATAAAATAGATAATAGGCATAATCCAAATAATTGAAAAAAGTTCATCATAGAAAAAGTCTATAAAAACAACTACAAAACCAACACTTGTGGCAATAGTTGCTCCTATAATCATAACTTTTTTACTTGAAATATCAGAAAACTTACCCCAAAAATTTGCAGATAATAAATCAGCTAATCCACTAGAGAGTATAAAAAGACCTAATAAATAAGAGTTTGATTCAGAGTTTTGTTGAGCAATTATTACAAAAAATGGTGCAGATAATACAGAACATAAAAATAAAGCTCTTGTAATTACAAATAGTCTAAAAGGCTTATCTGTTTTTAAAATACCTAGTTTTGAAATAGCAACTTTAAAAGCATTTCCTCCACCATCTGTTTCTCCTTCAAACTCTTTTATTAAAGCATAAACAATAGCTGCAAAAATCCAAAATAAGCCAGCAATTGAAAGAAGAATACTAAAGTTTTGTGATGAAAAAGGTTTTTCTCCATTTAGTAAAAAGTATACACCCAAAACAACAACTAAAAGACCAGCAAGCATTGCTGAAAGACCATTTAAAGCTCCACGCCTTGTTTTAGGAATAGTTTTTCCTAAAACATCTTTTGCAGAAACTGAACATAATCCCCTTGCTAAACTCATACCAACAAGAAGAGCAATAATAGCAAGACCTGCACTTAAACCTTGCATATTCCAAGCAACAATTGCAATACCAAACATACAAAGAGCTTGAAGTAAAGAGCCTAAAGACCAAATCCATTTTCTAATAGGTAGTTTTCTAATATATGCTGCAATAAATAGTTGAGGTAAGAGTGAACCTGACTCTTTAATTGGAACTAAAAAGCTTATTAAATATAAAGGAGCGCCAATACTTTGCATTATCCAAGGAAGTATAACTTTTGTATTAGCAACAGCATCTGCTAGTTTACTAAAAAAATAACTAATTATTGTAAGAAAAAAGTTACCAGGAACTACTTTACAAGCACTTTCATCAATTGCTTTACATACTCTTGCATCTTCTTCATTTGCAAGTTTTGAGTATAAGTTATCAATCTTTTTTTTCAAGCTATTGCCTTTTTGATTTTATGAAATTTCTTATTAATAAAATAGAAAAAAGTAGGGCAATCCCTAGATTTATATAAAAGCCTTGCATATTAGAATCTTCATAAAAAGTGTAGGCTAATGCATAAAATACTAGGGATATAATTAAGCACATATTATAATATTTTAAAAGCTTCTTCTAAATCTAAACTACCTTCATAAAAGGCTTTTCCTACAATAACACCAGCAATATTACCATTGTTTTTGCAGTTTATAATATCAGAAATATCTTTTACACCACCACTAGCAATAGTATCTACTTTACTAGCAAGTGCAATATCTTGTGTAAACTCTACATTTACTCCACAAAGCATACCATCTTTTGAAATATCTGTACAAATAATAGCTTCAACTCCAGCACTTGCAAACTCATTTGCTAAATCTGTTGCTTTCATATTAGATACTTCTGCCCAACCCTCAACTGCAACCATTCCATCTTTTGCATCAATTCCAACTGCAATATTATATTTTGAAGCCATATCTTTAACAAATTGAGGATCTTTTACAGCAATAGAACCTAAAATTAATCTATCAACTCCAAGCTCAACATACATTTTGATAGTCTCTTCATCTCTAATTCCACCACCAAGTTCAATCTTTAAGTTGCAATTTTCTCTAATTTTTTTAATTTGTTCTAAATTAGCAGGTTTTCCAGCAAAGGCTCCATTTAAATCAACAATATGAACCCATTTACTTCCAAGTTCTTCAAACCTTTTTGCCACTTGCCAAGGCTCATCTGAATAGATTTTTGCACTATCCATAAGCCCTTTACTCAATCTTACAGCTTTCCCATCTTTTAAATCAATCGCTGGTAATATATCCATATTAATTTTTTCTCCCTTTTTTAATTAAACCAAACTATCTACTGTTTCTTGTATATTTTTATATTTAAACTCAAATCCTAAATCTAATAATTTTTTAGGTACTGCATCTTGTCCATCTGTAAGTACTTTTGCACCTTCACTAAAAATTAATCTTAATGCAAACTCTGGAACTGGAAAAATTGTAGGCTTTTTAAGTGCTTTACCTAAAGCTCTTGTTAGACCTAAATTTGTTGTAGGTTTTGGTGCTGTTAGGTTAAATGTTGATGTTAAGTTATTGTCAATTACAAATTTATAAGCATTTAGTAAATCATCAATATGAATAAAAGAGAAAGCTTGTTTCCCACTTCCTATTATTCCCCCAAGACCAAGTTTAAAAGGAGTTATCATTTTTGCCAAAGCTCCTCCTTTTTTACCTAATACTATACCAAATCTAAAAATCGATACATTTGTTTGAGCTTTATGTGCTTCTTCTTCCCATCTTTGACAAAGTTTTGATAAAAAATCATCTGAGTATTTGCCATCTTCTGCATAAGTGTCTTTATTATCATAAATTCCAACAGCAGAAGTTGAAATAAGTAATTCAGGTTTTGTTTCTACACTATTTATAGCTTCTACTAAATTTGAAGTAGTATTTATTCTACTTGAATAAAGTAGTTCCTTATACTCTTTTGTCCATCTATTTATGATATTTGCACCTGCTAAATTTATAACTATATTGCTTGATGATACTATATTTTGAAGTTCTTGTTTATTATTTAAAACTTCTCTATTTATAGCAACTACTTTATAACCTTGTTTTTCAAAGAAGTTTCTAAGGGAAGTCCCTACAAACCCACTTGCACCTGTTATTGCTATAGTTTTCATAATATCTCCTTTATTATAATTTTATATTTATAAAGTTTTCAAGAATTTTTAATCCATTATCATGAGATTTTTCAGGGTGAGGCTGAAAACCAAAGATATTATCTTTATTAACAGCACTTGCAAACTCATATCCATAAGTTGTCTTACCTATGATATTTTCTTCACTTGTAACTGCATGATAAGAGTGTACAAAGTAAAGATAAGGGTTTTTTAAACCTTCAAAAAGTTTGTGTTGCTTATTTTCAATAGTGTTCCATCCCATATGTGGAATTTTGAAATCTTCATGCATTTTAGATTTGTCAAATTTTTCAATTTTTCCTTTGATTAACCCTAACCCCTCAGTGTGTCCAAACTCTTGTGAACTTTCAAAAAGTAGTTGCATCCCAAGACAAATTCCAATCATTGGTTTTCCACTTTTTGCAAACTCCATTACAGCCTCTTTCATGCCAGTTGAGTTTAGATGTTCCATAGCATCACCATAAGCACCTACTCCTGGCAAGATGATTCTACTAAAGTTTTTTAACTCTTCTGGGTCTTTTATAATCGATGCTTTAGTATCCAAAAGATGGCAAGCATTATATACACTTGCAAGATTTCCCATATTATAATCAATAATTCCTATCACAATTTCGCCCTCTAAATAAAATAAATTATACTAAATTTTTGCATCAGCTAGGGTTAAAGAAAAGATAACTTGATTATTTTTTTTCTTTAAAACTTTTTTCGCTTCTAATATTGTAGCACCTGTTGTGATTAAATCATCACATATAATTGTTGTTTGATTGTATAAATTTGTAAATTATTATAAATTCAAAAGAAAAATACTTTTAACAGTAAAAATATTCCTTTTAAACTTATTATAATATTGATAATTGTTTTCATAATATATATAATATGGTAAATTTTTTATTAGGATAAGAGAATGGGAATTAGAAAAAATGTAATAATTTTTTTATTGTTTACAACTTTAGCTTTAGCAAATAACAATCAAAAACTTGATCCTGTAATTGTTGTTGCAAATAAAGTTGAAGAAAATCTTCAAAATGTACCTCAAAGTATTACAGTAATTGATGGATCTGAATTGGAAGAAAAAGGAATTAAAACAATTGAAGGAATTATTGGTGAAATACCAAATATGACATCAACACCAGATAGAGGAGTAAAAGTTAACTTTAGAGGATTAAACGCTTCTTTATTTACTGAAAATAATCCAGTAGTTATTTATGTAGATGGAATACCAATCTCTTCAAAAAGATCTTATCTTGTTTCTTTAGAAAATATTGAACGGGTAGAAGTTTTGAGAGGGCCACAAGGTACACTCTATGGAAAGGATGCTATTGGAGGTGTAATAAATATAATAACAAAAGAGCCATCTAATGATATTAATGGGAGCATTGGTTTTGAATATGGCAGTAATAATTACAGAAGAAATACATTTAATCTAAATGCACCACTAATATTAAATAAATTTTTTATCAATTTAAATAGTGATATAACTTTTGATGATGGATGGGTAACTAATAGATATAATAACGATGATAAAGCAGCAAAAGAGAGTAGAAAAAATTTTGGAGCTTCTTTATACTATAAGGTGACAGATAAGTTTTCAGCAAAATTAGTTTTAAAAAAAGACAAAAATAAAAAGTATGGGTTTAAAGGATATGGTATTGCAACTAAAAATCCTTTTTCATTAAATCCTATTTATGCAAAATTTAATGATTTTAAAAGATCTAAAGCAGAAAATCATAGTTTTGAAATGACAAGTTATGAAAAATATGTTATTGATTCTCAAGCATTAAGTTTTAAATATGACACAGATGAATATTCTTTCAATTCAACAACAGTCCATAGAAAAACAAAAGTAAATGGTAAATATGATTTAGATTATACAAATGGAACTTATTTAGATGGTTCTTATATGTTTAATGATGAAAATCTAGAGAATTATTCTCAGGAGTTTAGATTATCTAATAAAAATAAAGATGGTATTCGTTGGATAACAGGTATATATTTAGATACTACAGAACAAAAACATGACCCTTATGGAACACATACAGTTGTTTATGGTATTGATTCTGGAAAAAATAATATGAAATCTGAACTTAATAGTGATACAAAAGCTATTTTTGCTCAAACAATGATACCAATAAGTGAAAAATTTGATTTAACTTTAGGAGCAAGGTATCAAAAAATAAAAAAAGAGATAAATTATGACTATTATAGTAGTGATGTAAAAACATCAGAGTATGATACTGAAAAAACATGGAATACTTTTATTCCTAAAATTGGACTAAAATATGAAATAAATGAAAATTTATCTTCTTTTACATCTATATCTAAAGGATATATGCCTGGAGGTTTTAATAGTGCCGCAACAAGCACAAACTCTAAAGAAAATACATTTGAACCTCAAAAATCTACAAACTATGAAATTGGAATTAAAGGAGCATATAGTGATTTTAATTTTACTGCTTCAATATTTAAAATGAATATAGAGGACATTCATGTTTATAGAAGACTTGTATCTGGTGATGTCTCTACTGATAATGCAGATAAAGCACACTCTCAAGGGGTAGAATTAGATTTTAACTATTATTTAAATGATAATTTTCGAATAAATACAGCACTAGGTTATATAAAAACTGAATATGATTCGTATTCTGTAGGTGATTATGATTTTAGTGGAAATAAAATAGAAACTACTCCTTCTCATACTGCAAATTTAAGCATTATTTATAATCATTCGAATGGTTTTTATGCTCGAACTGATATAAAAAATCAAGGTTCAATGTATTTTTATGATGACATAAATAAAAGGTTTGTAAAAGAAAATGGACATACACTTGTTGATGTTAAAATAGGATATAGATTATCCGATTGGGATATTTATTTTTATGGTAAAAATTTAACAGATGAAAAATATGTAAATATGTATGAATCAAATAATTATTTCTCATATGCTTCTTTTGGAGACTCAAGGTTTTTGGGAATAGGGCTTAAATATAGTTTTTAGAATAAGAAGTTATATATTTCTTATTTTATTTAAAAAAGAGTAAATATTAATAATAGTGGAATTAGATGAAAAAAAAATTAGTTTTTAAAGAATATATACTCTTTTTGAATTTATATATTACTCAATATATGGGACTTTCTTTTTTTATTCAAGCTTTCATAGGTATTTTAAGAAAAAATGGAATGTCTCTAGAAAATCTAGGAATCGTTTATATGTTGGGACTTTTTTGGGTTTTTAGGTTTTTATGGGCGCCATTTATTGATAAAATCCAATTTAAAACTATTGGTCATTATAAAGGTTGGATTATTATTTTTCAATTTTTTATGGGATTGATATTTTTTATAATTTCAAAATTTAATATTTCAAGTGATTTACAAAGTATTATTATATTAAGTGTATTTTTTGCTTTTTTTTCCTCATCTCAAACTATAGCTTTAGATGGACTTATATATAAAAATGTGTTTAAAAAAGAACGTTCAAAAGCAATGTCAATTAAAATGGCAAGTGGACTTATAGGAATGGTATTAGGTGGTGGAGTTGGGCTTATTTTATATACACACTTAGGTTGGCAGAAAACTATGATGATATTAGCACTATGTATGTTTGTTGCTTTAATTCAAGTTATTTTTTATAAAGAAACAAAAACTAAAAATATAAAAGAAATAAATTATAAGCAATTTATCTCTTTTTGGAAAGAAAAAACTAAAAAACAATGGCTAATACTTTTATTATTATATCCAGCCGCAATGAGTGCTGCTTATGGTCTTTTAACGCCTATTCTTGTTGATTTATCTTGGAGTTTGGATAGAATTGGATATATTGTACATATTATTGGTTATAGTATAGGGGTATGTGCTTCTTTTTCTATATATTGGTTTATTGAAAAATATGGTAAAAGAAAAGTATTAATATTTTCCTCGTTGGGTCAAGTTTTAGGACTTTTAATGCTATTAATTTTATTTAAAAATAATAGTACAATTGTAACTGTATTAATAGTAGGTTTCATCTTTTCTTTTTATACTCCAGCTACGGTAATTATGTCTACTTTAATGATGGATAAATCATCTAAGCAAACTCCTGCTGCACAATTTGCAATACAACATAGTATATTTTCATTTTCTGGTATTTCTTTTACCTCCTTGTCTATTTTTCTTTCTGATACCTTTGGATATTCTAATATTATAATCTTTATATCAATAATAGGTTTGTTTACAGTATATTCAGCATATAAAATAAAATTAGAAGAAGAAAAAAATCTTCTTAAAAATGAAATTTCATGAAAGCAAATACAATACAAAATTTTTCTGAAAGACTGCAAGAAAATAATATAAATAAGTTGGATAATCATAGAATTCATATTTGGAAAATAGATTTGAATAAAATTTCTAATAATATTAATACTTATTTATATTTGCTAGATGAAGAGGAAATAAAACGTGCAAATAAATTTTTAATAGAAAATAAATACAAGTCATATATAGCATCAAAGATTTTATTAAAAATATTAATACAGTATTACCTTGAGGAAGAAACATCTATTAAGCTATATAAAAATGATTATGGAAAACTTTATATACAAAAAAATAAACTTTATTTTAATATTAGTCATACTAAAGATATGTCTATACTTTCTTTCTCAAAAAATAAAGAAATAGGAATTGATTTAGAAACTACTAACTGTGATAATAATATTATAGATATTTCTACAAAGTATTTTACAAAAATAGAAAAAGAGTGGATTTATAACTTACCTATTAATAAAAGAAAAGAGGGATTTCTATACTGTTGGGTAAGAAAAGAAGCTTATATAAAAGCCTTAGGGTTTGGATTTAGCTTACCAATTGATAGTTTTGATGTTATATCAAAAAAACAAGAAAAAATATCTAATAATACATTTCAAATTAATAACTGGTATTTGCATTCATTAGATATATCAACACAATATATAGGAGCTATCTGTATACAAGCTCCTAAAATTGATATTATATATTTTGATGCCAATAAGATTATATAGTTCTTTTTTTAAAGTCTTTAAATATGTTAATTTTTTCTTCACCTACTTTTTGACGTAATTCATAATTCCTAATACCCAATCCTTCTTTGGGGCTTAAACATAAAACACCAACTTTTCCTATATGTTGATTACTTTTTACTTTTATGCAACCTTCTATTACATTTTCAAGAGTGTACACTTCCGATAAAATTGGGTTTATTTTACCTAAGCATGATAATCTATTCGCATTATTTGCTTCATATATATTTGCTCCATGTGATCCAATAATTGATTTAACATACATCCATAAATAACGATTATCATAAGTATGTTCATATCCAGTAGTAGAACCACAAGTTACAACTTTCCCCCCACCTTTTGCTACAAAAACACTTGCACCAAAAGTTTCTCTACCGGTATGTTCAAAAACAATATCAATTGATTCTTTATCTATACACTTCTCAACTGCTCCTTTAAATCTAATAAGATGTTTTATATTAAAGCTACCATCTTCTTTAAAAAAATTAAATTTTCTTTTTGTTCTATCTACTACATATTCGCAACCCAATTTCTTAACAATATACGCTTTCTCTTCACTTGAAACCACAGCAATAGGTCTACCTCCCCCATTTAAAACATATTGTATAGCAATTGCGCCCAGTCCTCCTGCTCCACCCCAAATTAGAACATTATCACCTTGTCTCATTTGTGAACCATTTGAAGAAACTAACATTCTATATGCAGTACTAGAAACTAATGGCAAAGACGCTGCCTCTTCCCAACTTAAATGTTCAGGTTTTTTCATCAATTGAGTAAATTTTACTAAACAAAATTCTGCTAATCCACCGAAATTTGTTTCATATCCCCACGCTTTAGTATTAGAATCTGCCATTGAATCATTATAAATTTGTGGATTTATATTGGATGTAACTGCGGGACAAATTACTACTCTACTTCCTATTTCCCAATTATCAGGAACACCTTTACCTAATTTCATAACTACACCAGCAGCATCACTACCTAAAATATGATAATTTATATTATGTTTTCTATTTTTTGTATTAGTTTTTGCATATTGTGATAAAAAATTAAAGGTTGGAAGAGGTTCAAATGTTGCAGACCATACAGTATTATGATTAATTCCTGATGCCATAACAGCTACTAATACCTCATCATCTCCCACTTCAGGTATAGGCACTTCTTTAACATGTAATGATTTTGATATATCTTTATCTTCTGTTTCTATACCTTCAAAGATTTTTTCTTCTTCTTTTAATGTTACTAAAGCATTCATAGAATCTGGTAATTTAAAATTTTCAAAATCCCTCTGCGTCGTTTTTTCATCTTCAATCATTTCTACTAATTTTTCAACTTCTAACATATTATCTCCATTCTTTATAATCTATAATAATTCTTTACTTACTGTTTTAAAACATTTGCAACTGTTAAAGCAATATTATGAGTATCATCATTTATAAAAAAATGATCTCCATCGAATAATTTTAATTCAAACTTATCTCTAGTATATCTATCCCATTTTTCCAAAAGAATTGGAGGGACTAACGTGTCATTTATTCCACCAAGAACTGTTAATGGGCACGTTAGTGTATCTATATTATTATGATGCCACTCCTCAATAAGTTTTAAATCTGCACGTAAAGTAGGCTCTACTAATTGCATATACTCTTTGTTTTCTAACAACACCTCATTTGTTCCTCCTCTTTGTCTTAAAGATTGAATAAAATCATTACCTTGAAGAAAATATGTTTTATTTGTATCAGGAACATTTGGTGTTCTACAAGCAGATACAAATACATGTTCTGGAACATAAGGAGTATATTTTGCTAAATATTTTGCAAGTTCATATGAAGCCATTGCTCCCATACTATGTCCAAAAATTGCAAAGGGTTTATCCAAATAAAATAACAATTGTTTTGTAATTGTTTGAATTAATTCTTCCATATTATCTATAGCTTGTTCATTTATCCTATTTTCTCTACCTGGTAATTGAATTTTACATACTTGAATATCTTCTGGCATCAATTTTTGCCAAGAACGGTAAATTGATGCCCCTCCTCCCGCATAAGGTAAACAAAAAAGACGTAATCTAACCTCTTTTTTTGCTTCAAACTGTATCCATTTATTTTTTACTTTAGAATTCATCAAAAACTACTTTTTACTAAAATTTTGTATTGTATTAGAAAGTGAACTTACAAAAGGGTACTGTAAGCAACTCATATGATTTCCATCAACTTCAATATGTTGTATCTTATCATCAAAATTTTTCCATATTAAATCACCCTTTGAACTTTGTTTTGCTTTTAAAAGCAGTGTCTCAATACTTGACAATTGTGGTATGTCATAATCAATACTAAACTCAACATATTGTTTAAAAATATTATACTTTTGCCTAAGAGTATTTTTTTGTGTGTTAAGCTTATTACTAGTAATAAGTTTTTCAAATAAAGATTCAAACTCTTCTTCATCAAGCCTTTGTATCTCACTTAATTCTTTACTGCTATAAGTGCTATTCATCAATTTTTGTATCAATTCTTTTTTTATAGGAAGAACATCAAAATCCATATTAAAAGTATAAGCAAATAATACAAGAATTAATAAAGAATTATCTTTTAGTTCTTGTGGTAAGAATTGAGTATCAATCAAAATCAACTGGGTTAAATCCTCTCCCATTTCTTCCAATTGTTTAGCAATTTCCCAAGCAATAAAACCACCAGAACTGAAACCACAAATAATAGGTGCTTTTGATGCTTCTTTTGCTTTTATTTGTTCTAAATAACTTTGGGCAATATCAATAATATTATCTTTTTCTATAGTTTCTTGAGCACCTATTCCATAAATATTGAAGTCATCTTCCAATTGGTTTGCTAGTTCATTAAATACAAAAATATCGCCATCACTACCATGAATACAAAACATATTTCGTTTTTCATCATTAATAACATTTAAAGAAGTTAAAATACTTGAAGAGTTATTAAATTCAATAGCATTTTCATTTTTCATATTAGCTAAATGAGATTCAATTTTAACAGCTTTTGCCATATCTTTAAGAATAGGATTTGTAAATATCTGATTTACAGAAAGATTAAAACCTTGTTGTTGAAAAGATACACTTAATTTAGTAGCTTGTAATGAATCTCCTCCTATATCAAAGAAATTACTATTTATGTTAAAAGTATCAAGTTTCAATATATCTTTGCATAATGAAACTATAAGCTCTTCATTTGATGTTTTAGGTTCATTATTTTTATCATTTGTTGAATCTTCATTTGGTAAAGGCAATGCTTTTCGATCTACTTTGCCATTGTTACTTAAAGGTATTTTATCTAATATAAAAAAATGATTTGGAATCATATAATTTGGCAATCTTTCTTCAAGCCAAATTTTTAATTTAGTTTCAATTCCTTTTTCTTTAGTATCTTTGCACACACAATAAGCAATTAATTTCTGTTTATTATTTTTTACATTTCTTGATATTTCATTGTTTCCAAAGTCATCAATAGCTGTTACTACAACATTTTGAATAGATTTATTTTTTAATAAAGAAGCCTCAATCTCTCCTAACTCAATTCTATAGCCATTAATTTTTACTTGGAAATCATTACGACCTAAAAACTCAATATATCCATTAGAATTAAATCGCCCTTTATCTCCAGTTTTATATAATTTTTTACCAGTTTCAGGATGAAGGATAAAAGCCTCTTTTGTTTTTTGCTCATCAAGCCAATACCCTTTTGCTAAACCTTCTCCTCCAATATATAAATCCCCCTCAACTAACTCAGGACAATTATTTAATTTTTCATTCAATACATAAAATTGCTGATTTGCTAAAGGTTTTCCATAAGGGATACTACTCCAAGAAGATTTTGTCTCTTCTACTGGGTGATAAATAGACCATATTGAAGCTTCTGTTGCCCCACCTAAACTGTAAAGTTTTGCATTTTTAGTACTTTTTTCTAACTCTTCTTTTAACCTTAAAGGTATCCAATCACCACTCAATAAAACTAATCTCATATTTTCAATAATTGTTTTATTTGAGTTTGCTTGAATAAGTAACATTTCGCATAAAGCAGGTACACTATTCCAAATACTTATTTTGTATTTTGTAAGAAGCATAATCCAATGTGAAGGGTCTTTTGTACTATTTTCATCTGGTAAAACTAAACAAGCACCAGCACTTAGTGTACCAAAAATATCATATACAGATAAATCAAAATGAAGCCCTGATAATCCAAAGACTACATCATTGATAGTAACATTAAATCTATCATTAATATCAAGTATAGTATTTAATGCACTTTTATGATTTACCATTACTCCTTTAGGTGTCCCTGTTGAACCTGAAGTATATATGATATATGCTAAATCTTGATTATTTGATTTTTTAAGTTCAATATTATTATTTTGTACAAATTGTTCTTCTTTTTCAGTCCAATTCAAAGGTGCATTTATGAATGTAATATCTTTAGGAAAAGAGAAATCATCTTTCATTTTTTCAAAACTTATTATATGAGAAATATTAGCTACATCAACTAGTTGCAATAATCTTTTTTGAGGTAAATTATAATCAAAAGGTATATATATGGCATTAACTCCAAGTGTTGCAATAACAGATGAAATTTGTTGCCATCCTTTAGGCAAAATAACAGCTACTCTGTCTAAAGGTTTGATATTAGCTTCTTTTAAATGCCAAGCAATAAAGCAAGACCTATTATAAAGTTGTTTATAACTTAATTCTTCATTAGTAGTTATTAAAGCATTTTTAGAAGGTGAATTTTTAACATGTTTAAAAAAAGCACTTAAAAGATCATCTTCTTTGGGCAAATAATTTGGATTAAAAGTATCATTATATGCTACTCGATTTTGTTCTTGTTTTTTAGGTAAAGTAATCACTTGATTTAATTCCCAAGTTTTTTCATCATTGGCTAAATCCTCCAACAATTTACCATAAGCATCAAACATATCATCAAGCATTCCATCAGGAAATAATTCATCTACACAATCCCAATATACATTTAATGAACCTCCATAATCATGTACATGGTTATCAATATAAACTTGCGGTGTTTGACTTATTGTATAAACTTGTTCACCTAATTGTTGTGCTTGACTTTCATGTTCACTAAAAGTTGTATTAATATTTTGTGTCAAACCAAAAGTACTAGTAAATACAACTGGCATATTAGCAGCTTGACCATTTTTTGCCAATTCTCTCATAACTGAAACACCCGTAAAAGAATCATATGATTGATCTTTTAAAAGTTGTTTTTGTAAAAGATTTGCTTGATCTTTAAAAGATAAATTTTTAGAGAAATCAACACTTAATAAAATAAGTGAAGTAAACTCTCCAATAATATTATTAACTTGCGGATGTACTGCTAATCTATTAAAAGTTGGTATATTTAAAGTAAATTTTGAGCTATTACTCCAAAAAGATAATACCTGTGCATACACACTTAATAAAATTCCAGAAGGAGTAAGTCCTGCTTTTTTAGCTCCATAATCTCTTAATTTCTCCCATTTTTCCTTACTTAAATGAAACTCCCTACGAATAAATTTAGGATTTTTAACTTCTGACTCAGATTTTATAAGAGGTAACTGAGGAGAAGGATAAATATTATCTAATTTGCTAATCCAATAATCTCTTGCTTTGGCATAGTCTTCTGTTTGTTTGTATGCTTCATAAGTCATAATATAATCACGGAAAGTTAAAGATAATTTAGGAAGAACCTTTTTAGGATTATTATAAATATAAACCCATTCACTTAACATAATACCAATACTCCTACCATCTGTCATTATGTTATCAAGACTAATATGTAATCTTGTGATACCGTCTTTTAATTTTGAAGCATGTATATCAAATAATGGCCACTTGTCAGTTTTAGGTACTCTATGTGATAGTTTTGCTCTTAAATCTTCCATCTCTTTAGTAGAATCTTCTTTTTTCAATTTACTAAAATCCCTTAGAGTAAAATGATATTTTTCCACATCTTCAAGTATTTGTTGTTGTCCATATGGAAGAATAATGCAACGTAACATCTCATGTCTTTGAATCATTTTATTCCAAGCATCTTCCAATAAAACTAAATCTAAATTTTTACAATCAATTTCCATATATCCATGGCAAGCTACATTTCCTAAATCCATATGTTGATCTCTACCAATCCAATAAGCTTGTTGTATATCGGTTAAAGAAAAAGGTTTAGATAAAGAGTTTTTATCTATTACTAATAGATCACTTATATCAGAATGTTTTGTTTTTTCCATTGCCTTTAATAAATGCTTACTAATTGCATTTATATTTAGATCTGCCATCACTTCATTTGGCTTAACTTTTATTTGTAAAGTTTGATTAATATTATTAAGTAAATCTAAGAACATCAAAGAATCTATACCTAGATGTAATAGATCTTTTTCTTCTGGGATATCATCAATATCAGTACGCAATAATACTGCAACTTTTTGTTTTAAATAGATTTTTACAAATGCTAAAGACTCTTCTGTACTTTTGGCTGACTTTAAATTTTCTAATAGCTCATATTGATGTTGAATTAAACTCTCTTCATTATCCTTTTGCTGTTCTATATATGAAGTTGTTAATAGATCTTTAAAATAAGTAGCTAATTGTTCTTTAGGATATTTTTGTAATAATTTATTCCAATCAATATCAAATACACCTAAATGAGCATCTTGTAATTTTCCAGTAATAATTTCTTCAAGGCAAGCAAAAGATTGTTTTACTTTCATACTATTTAAACCATTTTGTTTTAATTGCTCCTCTTGATTAGTAACAGCTACTGTTCCAACTTCCGCCCAAGCACCCCAACTAACACTTAAAGCTGGTAAACCTTGTGATTTTCTGTAATATGCTAGGGCATCTAAGAAAGCATTACTTGCAACATACTCAGGTATACCTCTAGCTGGTATTAAGGATACAGAAGAGGAATATAATATAAATAGATCTAAATCTTTATTATTTTGTGTAATTTTATGTAAATTCCAAGCACCTTCAAGTTTTGGAGAAATTACAGCAAATGCTCTTTCATCTTGAGGCATTTCTCCTAAAATTTTAGTATCTCTTACAACTGCACTATGAAAAACACCTTTAAGAGGTAAATCAAGGTTATCAATGATATTTTTCAATAATTCATAATCTGTAATATCAACTTGTTCAACTTGAATATTAATACCTAAATTAATAAAATCATCTATCACTTGCTCTACTTTACTACTAGGTTTACTACGACCAAGAAGCAAAATATTTTTTGCTCCATTTTCTACAAGCCATGAAGCTGTTTTTAAACCAAGCCCACCTAGTCCCCCAGCAATTACATACCAAGCATTTGCTTCAATATTTATTTCTGGTAAAACTTTATTTAAGTTTTCGTCTTTTAATGCCCTTAAACGTGGCAAATAGCAATTATTTTGACGTAAAATCAACTGATATTCAGATAATTTTTCTTTATCTAATAAGTTTTCTAATAAAGCTTTTATATTATTTTTTATGGATACTTTAGAATCAAAGTCAATCAATTTTACATTTAATTCAGGATGTCCTAATGCCACAACTTGAGAAAAGCCCCAAAGTGTAGATTGTACTAAAGCTATATTTTGATTTGATATTGAACTTGCACTTTGAGAACCATTTGTTAAGATAGTCAAATTTTTTAGTTTCTTTAGATTCATTTGAGATAAAACAGATAAAATATCTAACAGTCTTAAAATAGGAACAGCTTGTTGTGATTGTAATTGTGAAGAAGAAACCTCTTTTAATGAAACTTCATTTATACCCCATAAGTAAGCTACTTGTACAGGCTTATCTTTAGAAAAGACCTCTTTAAATATTTTATTAATTGTGTCTAACGGTATATCTAAAGATATTTCATATATATTATGATTATATTTTTTCAATATTGAAACTAACTCTTCACTATATCCTAATTTATCACTACAAATGACCCAAGATAAATCTTCTTTTAATAAAGTATCAAGTTTAACCTTAGGAGTTTCAGCCTTATCCCATTGAAGATGATAAAAATAATTATCATGTTTTTTCTCTTCTATAATTTTTTCTTGTTGTTGAGCTAATAAAATTCTTTCTCCAACAAAAGATGTATCTGTATTTTCTTCAGGAATTGCATGGAAATTTTTAAATCCTAAACCTTTCATTAGAGATTCCCATTGTTCTTTCGTCATAAAAGGTTGAATTCCTCTCAGTTTTGTATCCTTAACGACAGGTAATAATAAGCCAGTAGTAATCTCTCCTACTAAAGTCTCTCTTACAATTTCATACATAAATAGCATACCATTTGGTTTCAATAATTTTGATACATTTTTCATTGTATAGTCTAAATCATCAGCAGCATGTAAAACATTTGATGCAATGATTAAATCAAAACTATTATAATCCAACCCTTGTGTGTTAGGAGTTTTATTAATATCAAATAAAGTATAGTTTACAAAAGTATATTGTTCAAAAACCTTGCTAGCTCTTTGTAAAAAAATAGGTGAGACATCCGTATAAAAATAAGTACTTCTATCTTTAGGCAATAAAGGTAATAATTGTTCACTAGTTGCTCCTGTTCCTGCCCCAATTTCTAAAATTCGTAAAGGTTTATTTTGTGGCATATTTGAAACCCAGCTTTTAACTATTTCACGAAGCAAAACATTAAAGTAAGAAGATGTAGGTAAATCAGCATAAATCTCTTTAGCTTCATCTATTGAAGTATCCATCATCATAGCATCAATAGCTTTAGTTTTTCCCCTTAACACATCTGCTAATTGTTCCCCTGAATGGATAAAAACAGTCTCAAAAGCAGGATTTTCAGAGAAAATCTCTTCACAATATTTTTTTTGTTGCTCAAGTAAATCATCACTTACAATTTGTAGCTGAGAATACTCTTCATCTTTAAATTTCACTAAACCAACTAAATGCAGTTGTTCTAAAAATCTTTGTACTAATTGATGATATTGAGGAATAACATTTTCAAGAATAGAATCTAAACTATATTTTTTATCTTCTGTAAATAGATTTAGATTTCTAAAAGCTTTTATGATAAAACTTTGTGCAAGATTTACTAAAACTTTTTCATCTTGTTGTAATCTTAATAGATTTAATTTTTCACTTCCTTCTTGAGCTTGTTTATTTCCTGAATCTAAAATATTATCCCAAATATTTAATAAAGTAGTTTTATTTTTTAAATTTTCTGCTACTGTACCTAACCAATATCTTTGTTTATCAAATGGGTAAGTTGGTATTGAAACCCGTTGAGTTTTTTCTTCATTTTTTAACCCTTTCCATTTAATATCAATTCCATAACAATATAATTTAGCAAAAGTAGATAATATTAATTTTTTATCTTCTTGATTTCTTTGTAAAGAATGAAGCCATTCATAAGAGTTATTATTTACACAATTTTTTCCCATATTTGTTAAAACAGGATGAGGTCCACACTCTAAGAAGCAATTTATATCCAAATTTTCTAAAGCCTGAATACTATCCATAAATAAAACAGGTCTACGCATATGTTCACGCCAATATTTAGCTGTAGTTATCTCTTCATCTTTTACAAGACGTCCATACAAATTGGAAACAATTGGTATTTTTGGTTTTTGCATCTTGAATGAAGAAACTAACTCTTCAAACTCATCTAAAATTGGATCAAGCATAGAACTATGAAAAGCATGTGATACTTTTAGTTTTGAATATTCAACTTCATTTTTATCAAGCTGTTTAATAAGTTGTTTTAATACAGCATTTTTTCCAGATAACACAATATGATTAGGTCCATTTTGGGCAGCTATTGATAAGCTTGGGAATTCAATTAAATATTCATCAACAATACTTTTATTTGCAAATAAACTAAGCATCCCTCCTTCGTCAGTAGGCAAGCTTTGAACTAAGCTACCCCTTGCACTAATTAATTTAAGAGCATCTTCTAAACTAAATACTTCTGCTATGCAAGCAGCAACTATCTCACCTACACTATGTCCTGCTAAAACAACAAACTCTACCCCACCTGCTTGATACATTTTATATAGCGAGTACTCTAAAGCAAATAAAGAAGGTTGTGCATATTTAGTTTGAGAAAGTAAAATAGTTTTTTCCTCTTCGCCAAAAATTAAATCTAATAAAGATACATCAAGTAAATTCTTCAAACCTTTAGAGCATATATTTAAATTTTCACGAAAAATTTCATTTGTTTCATAAAGTTGTTTTGCCATATTGGTATAAGTTGAACCTTGCCCTGTAAATAAACCAGCAATTTTAATTGAGTGTTTTTTTATTCCTTTATATATTGAAACATTATCTTTTTTATCTAAATATACTTGGACTTGTTCTTTTAAATCTTTATAGTCTTTCCCAATAAATGCTACTCTATTAAGATAATGGTTCCTACCTTCTATACTTGTAAAACTAATATTTTGTAATGGTTCTTCTTCTTTGTCTAAATATTTTGCATAGTCTGCAACTAAACTATATAGTTGTTCTTGACTTTGTGCAGATAATACAATAAGACTCATCTCCTCATTTTTTAGATTTTGGATTTTTTCTGGTGCTTGTTCTAAAACCATATGCACATTTGTTCCGCCAAAACCAAAAGAACTCACACCAGCTCTTCTTGGATGTTCAGTTTTTGGCCAAGGTGAAGCTTTATTATTTACAAAAAAGGGTGTACTTTGAAAATCAATTTGAGGATTTGGTTTTTCAAAATGTAGGCTAGGTGGAATTTGTTTATTTTTTAAAGCTAATACTGTTTTAATAAAACTTGCAATACCAGCTGCAGAATTTAAATGTCCTATATTTGGTTTAACCGATCCAATGGCACAAAAACCTGTTTTATCAGTTTCATTTTCAAATACTTGACTTAGTGATTTGATTTCAATAGGATCTCCTAAAGGTGTTCCTGTGCCATGTGTTTCTATATAATCAATAGTATCAACAGGCACATCTGCTAAGGCTATGGCCTGTGCAATTACATTAGATTGTCCTTCAATACTTGGAGCTGTATACCCTATTTTTCTAGCACCATCATTATTCACAGCAGAACCTAAAATAACTGCATTAATTGAGTTTCCATCTTCAATGGCATCTTTAAGAGGCTTAAGAACTACTACTCCTACACCATTTCCAGCAACAGTGCCTTTTGCTTTCTCATCAAAAGCTCTACAATGTCCATCAGGAGAGAAAATCATTCCCTCTTTATATTCATATTCAAACTCTTGAGGTACTGAAATATTTACCCCACCAGCAAGTGCCATTTCACATTCACCATTTAATAAGCTTTGTATAGCTGTATGGATTGATAATAAAGAAGTGGAGCAAGCACTTTGAACGCAGATACTAGGTCCTGTTAAATTTAATTTATAAGAAACTCTTGTTGCCAAGTAATCTTTATCATTTCCCATAAGTAGTTGAAGTAAATATGTAGTATCCACTTTACCTGCCATATCTTGTTGGGCTAAAAGTAAATAAGTACTTATATTACTTCCTGCAAATACTCCAACATTGCCAGCTTTAGTAGGGGAATACCCCGCATCTTCTAAAGCATGCCAACAACACTGTAAAAATAGTCGTTGTTGTGGGTCTAAAATCTCTGCTTCATAAGCACTATAATTAAAAAATTTAGCATCAAAACAATCAATATCATCCAATTTAGCTGCAGCACGGACAAAATGACCTGGAGAAGAAAAATCTTCTTTACTATACTGCATAACAGATTCTACTCCATTAATAAGATTATCCCAATATTCATTAACATTTTTTGCTTGGGGAAAAATTCCAGACATACCAATTATTGCTATAGCATCTGGATTATCACTTATATTCTTATAATGCATTCTCTTCTCCTACTTTATTTTGTCTTTTTATTGCTCTTTGTCTACGATTATTATTTTTCACTTTCATCCTTGCTTGATTTAAAATATTATTAGTCTCATTTTCTTTTTCTTCAAGGTATTCACTAAGTGCTCTTATAGTTGGTTTATCAAAGAAATCAAGAATTGATAAAGTGATTTTTAATTTTTTTTCTAACTTATTATGGATAGTTACAACATCTAAGGAAGTAGCGCCTAAATCGAAAAAACTCTCTTCAACGCTGACTTTTGATATATTTAAATGTTCAGAAACAATAGTTTGTATGTTATTTTCTAATTCATTTTTAGCTTCCACATAATTTGTACGATATTTTTCTAAAATATCTATTTTAGGTAAAGCTTTATAATCAATTTTTCCATTAATACTCAAAGGAATTTCATCTATACTTATAAAGAACCTAGGAATCATATAATCAGGTATATAATCCCTAAGATATTCTTTTATTTTATTTTCATCAATAGTATTATTTGTTTTTACATAGGCAACGAGAATCTGTTTAGATTTATCTGGATTATTATCATCAAGTAACATAACAATAGATTTTGAAATATCAGAATGAGTATTTAAACTATTTTCTATTTCTCCTAATTCAACTCTAAATCCACTAACTTTAATTTGATGATCTTCTCTTCCATAAAACTCCACATAACCTTTAGGATTATAAGCACCCAAATCTCCTGTATCATATAAAAACTCTTTCGTATGAGGATTTTGAATAAAGTGTTTTTTAGTTTTACTAATATCATTAAAATACCCCTTAGCTAAACCTACTCCACCAATATACAATTTGCCTACTGCATAATCAAAGCAAGGATTTAAATTCTTATCTAAAATATGTATGCTTTGATTACTAAGAGGCATTCCATATGGAATATTTTTAAAGCTTTTATCTAAATTCTGTAAAGGGTAGTATATAGACCAGATTGCAGCTTCTGTAGCTCCACCTAAACCAAAAATATGAGAATCTGGCATATTTTTATAGGCTAACTTTACTAAATTTAAAGGTATTTTGTCTCCACTAAGCATTACAGTTTTTAAAGCTGTTAAAATTGTTTTACTAGGATTATATTCCAAAAACATTTGAAGTAAAGCAGGTACACTATTCCACACGGTACAAGAATGATTAATTAAACACTCCTGCCAATGTTGTGGATTTTTTTCTTGTCCCTTATCAGGTAAGACTAAAGTTGCTCCAACTGAAAGTGTACCAAAAATATCATATACTGATAAATCAAAGTTTAATGCTGATAAGCCAAAAATAATGTCTTTATTGGAAATATTAAAACGTTGATTTATATCCAAAAGAGTATTCATAACAGATTCATGGCTCATCATTACACCTTTTGGTGTTCCTGTTGAACCAGAAGTATAAATAATATAAGCTATATTGTTACTACTAGTTTTAACAGGCCAAAACTCAAGAGCTTCTTTATGTTTCTTTTCTATTTTTTCTTTTATTGGTATACACTTAATATTTTCATTTATACCTAAAGAATTAACTATTTTTTCTTTAGAAATAATATATTTACAATTGGCATCTTCTAATATTTTATTAAGTCTTTGCTTTGGAGAATTACTATCTATTGGGATATACGTTGCACCAGAAGTAAGAGCTCCTAAAACTGCCACAATTTGTTGCCATCCTTTAGGTAAAACAATAGCAATATTATCACCTTCGTTGATGCCCTCTTTTTGCAGTTTTAAATTTAACTCATAAGCTCTATACGCTAACTCCTCATATGTTAAAGTTTTATTATTTGTTATAATAGCTTTTGCATTCTTTTGAGCTTTTACTTGTTTATTAAATTCATAAAAAAGTGGTTTTTTTGATAATTTTAATATATTTTCATCTCTTGTATTATTATATTCAAGGCGTGATTCTTTTTGTATTTTAGGTAAACCAATGATTAGTTCTTCTTCCCATACCTCATCATTATTTACTATATATTCTAAAGTTTTTGTATAAGATTCAAACATTGTTGAAAGCAAAGAAGATTCAAAAGCTTCATCAACATAGTCCCAATGGGTAACTAATTTAGTATTTTCTTCATATATTTGATGATCTAATAATACTTGAGGAGTTTGAGTGATAGAATAACTCATTTCTCCAAGCTGTCGTACACTAGCATCTAGTTTTGAACTAATATCTCCTACAGTTAAAGCACTGGTAAAAACAACTGGGGCAATTTGTTTAATACCTGTGAGTTTTGACCATTGTTGCATAACATTAACACCACTATATAAACGATGTTCAAGATCATTAAAAAGCCTTGCTTGAATATTTTTTGCAATATCTTTAAAACTTTTATCTTTTGCACTTAAAGCTTCTATTCCCAATAACATAGTAATAGTAAAATCTCCAACAATCTCATCCATTTGTTTATGCCAAGCGGGACGATTGAAAACTGTCATATTTAAAGTAAACTCTGAGTTTTTACTCCACTTATATAAAACATGGGAAAAAACAGTTAATAATACAGTAGTTGTTGTTACTCCATGCAATTTTGCCTTTTGTTTTAACTTTTCCCACTGCTTAACTTCCATAATATATTCCAAACGTTTAAATCGTGGTTTTTGTATTTGAGACAGTTCCTTTTTTAAGGGTAGCATAGGTGCAGTGGGCAAAGTTTTTATTTTTTCTAACCAATAATTTTTACACTTTTCATAAAAAGGTGTTTTTTCTTGCTCTTTTAAAGTCAGAACAAAATCTCTAAAAGTAAGATTAAGTGGCTTATATTCAGTTTTTTCATCATGATAAAAATTATATAACTCTTCTTGAAAAATAAAAATACTATAAACATCACAAACAATAGCATCAAAGCTCCAATGAATTTTATAATCAATCTTATCAAAAGTACTTACATGAATATTAAATAAAGGCCATTTTTTAGTTGAAAGAATTTGGTGAGATAGAGATTGCCTTAACTTTAAAAAAGCTTTTTGTTTAGCCTCATTATTTGCTAAAGTTGAAAAATCATGCAATGTTATTTTTAATTTTGGAACATCTTTAAGTGTTTGTTGTGTTCCATTTTCATAAACAACTGTTCTTAACATGTCATGTCTTTCAATTATTTTTTGCCACGCAAATTCATAACGCTTTATATCTAAATTTTTAATATCCATTTCAATATAAGCATGACTTGCTACATTTCCTAATAAAAACTTTTGACTACGACCTAACAAATAACTTTGTTGTATATCTGTTAAAGGGTATGGTTCATAACGATTTTGTTGATCTTCTAATATGGTAATATTTTTTTCTTTATTTGATGCAGTATTAGAAGATAAACCTTTTTCTTTTAAAAGTTTTGCCATTAATGCACGTTGTTCTTTTGATAATTCTGTCATATCTTTCCCTATTTTATTTTTCTAAAGCTTGTTTTACTTCATTACTTGATAAATTTTGTACTTGCAGATAAACTTCGGCAACTTGTTCTGTAATGCCAGGAGTTGGCTCATTTTGAGAAATAAAAGTAGCTATTGAAGCAACATTTTGTTCACTAAACAAAGATTGTATTGGTAAATCAAATTGTAAAGTATCTCTCATATCTGCCATAAGAGGAAGAGCAATCATTGAATCTCCTCCTAACTCAAAAAAATTATCATTAACTCCAATTTTTATACCTAAACGATTTTCCCATAAAGAAACCAATACTCTTTCAATACAATTTCTTGGAGCTAAATATTCTGTAGATAAAATCTCCCTTTCATCATTATTCTCTTTTGTAATATTTGCATTTTCAAACATCTCTAAAGCTTTATGTGTTGCTGTTGAACGAAGATTCAATAGATGTTGAAAATTTGCTGTTGAAACTACTATATTAGGTATATTAATGAGATTTAATAGAATAGAAAGACATTTTTTACCTTCATTAGGTAAGATACCTACACTTATCTCATCTCCAACAATTTGTTTATGTTTATCTGCTAATTCTAAAATCATCCCTACTTCTAACCAATAATCCCAATTAACTGTCATAACTTTTGTTGAAGTATTATTTTTTGAAAGATTTTGAGCAAATAAGTCTAAAAAGGAATTTGCTGCTGTATTTTCTACTTGCCCCAATGCACCAATTAAAGAGCCAAGAGAAGAACATAATAAAATAAAATTTAAACTATCATTTGCAAATAATTTATATAATAACTTAGTTCCAAGTACTTTTGTATCTAAATTGCCATGAAATTTAATACTGTCTTCTAACTCTATTAATCCTCCACCAACAACCCCAGCTGCTTGGACAATCCCATTAACTTGCCCTACATTATCTTTTATATCTTCTTGCAAGTTTTGCATACTTTCTGTATCACTAATATCAATAGTATAAGTAAAAACTTTTGCACCTTTTGATTCCAAATTTTGGACTTGCTTAATCCTATTAGAAATATTGTTATTACTATTCTCTTGTAAATAAGTTTCCCAATCCTCTTTTTTAGGAAGCTTTGTTCTACTTAATAAAATTAAAGTAACATCTTTAGCTTCTTGTGCCAGCCATTGGGATACCACACTACCAACACCTCCAAAAGCACCAGTAATTAAATAGATTCCACTCTCTTTTATATCAAGGTTTTGTTCAGCTTTATTTCCTACAAAATCTGTATTAAGAGCATTATAATGTGGCTTCCAACGAGCAGAGTTTCGATAAGCTATACATAAATACTTTTCATAAGGCTTATAAGAGACAATATCATTTACAATAGAATCAATAGAAGTATCTTTATTAAGTGATTTTTCATCAATATCTAGATGGATAAAATCTAATTGTGGAAATTCATAAGGTATAACCTTACAAGGTCCAAGTAATGTTGCCTTGTCAAAAGAAAGTTCTTCTTCCCCTACTATGTCATAAAGCTGATTTGAAAGAATAGCTAATCTTGTTTTTGTTATTAAACTATATTTGCTTAAAGTACGCATTAAAGCAGCAATACTTAAATACCCTAAGACTTGCGTATCTGAATTATAAAAGTTATCTATATTGTCAAAAGAAGAATCCATCTTTTCTAGCATCCAAGCATGAATTATATATAGTGACTCATCAAAAGTTTGTGCCAAATCTTTGAATAATTTATCATAATCAGCCATATTATTTACATTGATAAGATAATTTTGTTCATCTATTTTTTGATATTTTTCTCCAGAATTTATACAAATTACATTATTATCTATTTCTAAATGATTAATAACTTTATCTAATAGTCTGTTTTGGGGATTAAAAATAATATAGTTTTTTGCTACTTGATTTAAATTATTTTGGTAATTAGCTTCAAGTTTAATCCATGAAGGGGTATAAAACCAAGTACTAATATCTTCTGACTTTTCTAAAGTTGAGCTATCTGCTTTATTTGTATTTAGGCTTCTATGTAACCAATAAGACTTTCTATCAAAAGCATAAGTAGGTAAGTTAAGTAATTTGCAATTATCAGGTGGAGTTAAAGTCTGCCAATTGATTTCATATTGTTCAAGCCATAGAAATCCTAACAATTCATATAAATTATTGTTATCATTTGTTTTTTTATTGGTACTTTTCATACTAGCATATGCAGACAATGAACGACTAGCATCTTTATGTCTTTTTGCTATAGTTGTTAAGCCTCTTCCTGCTCCAATCTCAACAAATACAGTATTAGATTGATTTATTAATAAAGATAAGCCTTTATGAAATTGAACTGTTTGTCTTAAATGCCTTCTCCAATAGTTTGCACTTGTTGCATCTTCATCACTTATCCAGTCACCTGTAACATTGGAAATAAAAGGTATTTTAGGTCTTTGCAAATCCATATTATCTATGAAAGCTTCAAAGTCATCTAATATAGGATCAAGTGTAGTAGAATGACCAGCTCTATTAGCTTTTAATTTGTTATAACTTATATTAGAATCTTTCAATTCTTTTTCAAATTTTTCAATATCTTCAACTGCTCCTGAGACCATATTTAACTGTGGAGTATTGACAACAGCTAAAGAAAGTTTTGGGGGTAAAATTTCTTTTAATCTTTGAGTATCTTCATTTACTACAAGCATAGCTCCTGGTTCACAACTTTGAATTAATTTTCCTCTAAAAACAACCAAAGAGAAGGCCTGTTTTAAGCTAAAAACCCCTGATACAAGTGCGGCACTATACTCTCCTAAACTATGCCCTATCATTTGATTTGGGACAACATCAAAATACTCCAATTGCTTAGCTAAAGCATACTCAACAGATAACAAAATACTTAAAGTTACTTCAACTTTTTTCATAAGTTCTTTTGCCTGTTCCATACCGCTATCTTTAGGATACAAAACATCTCTAATATCAATACCATCTAAATATTCTTGGGAAATTTGTGCACACTCATCAATAATATCTTTAAACACTTTTTGATGTTTATATAAATCATATCCCATATTAATATATTGATCGCCAACACCAGGAAACATAAAAACAAGTGATTGAATTTTATTTTTATCATTTGCAAATTTTGCTTGATTTTTTGGAGCCTTATCTTGTTGAAGTTGTTTTTGTAATTCATCATAATTGTTTGCTACAATAAATCTTCTATAAGAAAAATGTTCTCTTTTTTGTTGTAAAGTATAAGAGATATCAGCCAAAGATTCTTCTTTGTTATTTAATAAATACTCACTTAAATATTTAACTTGATTTTCCAATGATTTTTCACTCTTTGCACTAAGAGGGAAAAGATAAGTGTCATCTTCATAATATTTATTTTCATATTCTATTTTAGGTGAAGATTGTAAAATAAGATGTACATTTGTTCCACCTATACCAAAAGAACTCACAGCAGCATTAATAGTTTGAGAAGAATTCAAATCTAATTCTTTTAATTTAGTATTTATATAAAAAGGACTATTTTCAATATTTATTTCAGGATTAATTTGTTTAAAATGCATAGTAGCTGGGATTTTTCTATTTTTAAGAATCAAAGAAGCACTAATTACTCCTGCAACTCCTGCGGCTGCACCAAGATGTCCAAGATGACTTTTTATAGAACCTAATGCGCAAGTTTTATCATATGATTTAGAAGAATCAATACCATAAGCATGACTTAAAGCCCTAAATTCAATAGGATCTCCAACAGGTGTTCCAGGACCATGTGCTTCTATATAATGTATATCTTTAGGGTCTATATCTGTTACAGATAAAGTCTCACTAATGACATCTACTTGACCTTCAACACTCGGAGTAAAATATGCCACTTTTTTATTTCCATCATTATTTATTGTCGCACCTTTGATTACAGAAATAATATTATCTTGATCTTCTAAAGCATCCTCTAATCTTTTTAGAATAACAACACCCAATCCATTACCATGCATAACTCCTGTAGCTTCTTTATCAAAAGAATGACAAGCAGCATCTTGAGATAAACCACCTTCTTTATAATACCTATATCCTCTTTCTTGGGGTATATTTAAACCAACACCTCCTGCTATTGCCATATCACATTGAAAATCCAATAGTGATTGATAAGCAGTAGCAATGGCAGATAAAGAACTAGAACAAGAAGTTTGTATACTTATTGCTGGACCTGTCAAGTTTAAATGATATGCTACTCGTGAAGTAAGATAATCTTTATCATTGGCAATCATTGTATCAAGATAAGAAATCATATCTCTCATTTCTAAATGTTCAGTCACATTAAAAAGATAATTATTGAAATTTGCTCCAGCATATACTCCTATATGTTGGGGCTCTTTAGTAGAAGCATACCCTGCACTTTCTAATCCTTCCCAAGCTATTTCTAAAAATAATCTTTGTTGAGGATCCAATATTTCAGCTTGTTTAGGAGTTAGATTAAAAAATTTAGCATCAAATTTATCAACATCATTTATGATATAACCCTTTCTTACAAAATCTTCTTTATTTATCTGACTTATATCTTTAGTAAAAAGCTTTAAATCCTCATCACTAAACTCTTGGCGTACATCTACTTCATTACATAAATTTTTCCAAAGCTTTTCAATATTATTTGCACCAGGAAATTTTCCAGCCATACCAATAATTGCCACATCCATAGAGATATCTGTATCTTTCATTTACTTCTTCCTTCCTCAATTTTTTGCTAATAATTTTTTACGACGTTGTAGTCCTCTTTTGTTTGTTTTTACCTCTTTATTCACAGTTGATTCTTTTTCAATAAATTGAGCTAATTCATATATACTCGTGTATTCATAAAGAAGTACAACCGAATCTATTATTGGATATTTTTCTCTCATTACAATAAATAATTCAGTTGCAAGTAAAGAGTTCCCTCCAGCTTCAAAAAAATTTTCATATAAACCTATATCTTCTCTTTCTAAGTATTTTTGCCATAGTTTCATTAAATTTTTTTGTACTTCATTTTCAAGTATGTTTTGAATACTTTTTAAATGCTCATTTTTATTTGATACTAAATGCTTTAAAGCTTTTCTATCTATTTTTCCATTGGCAGTTATAGGGAAACTCTCAATTTTTAATAGTTTTTTAGGAATCATCTCTACAGGTAGAGATTCTTTTAATTGTTTTTTTAACTGTTCTTCCGTGATATCTTTATCATTGCAAGTGTAGACTAAAGCTATATATGGTGCTTTGTCATCTTTAATAAAAAAAATTTGAACTTTTTCTATTTCTTTTTGTTTAAGTGCCAATGATTCTAATTCACTAAGCTCTATACGATAACCTGAAATTTGTATTTGACTATCACTTCTTCCCATAAATTCGATTTCTCCACTAGGAAGGATTCTTCCTAAATCTCCTGTTTTGTACATTAGCTCTTTTGTTTTAGGATTGGTAATAAAAACCTCTTGAGTTTTTTCTAAATCGTTAATATATCCAGCAGCTAAACCAACACCACTTACATATAACTCACCTGTAATACCAGCAGGACACTCTTCTAAAAGATTATTTAAAATAAAATATTTTGTATTGGCAATAGCTCTACCATAAGGAATACTACGCCAATTAGTATTAAACTCCTTAATCTCATACATAATGTTCCACAAGGTTGTTTCAGTAGGTCCACCTACACTTACAAGGGTAGTTTTTTCATTAAGTTTTTTTAGATTTGTTGGTATTTTAAGAGAAATCCAATCACCACCCAAAAAAGATAATCGAAGAGAACTTATAAGATTTTTACTCTCTTCTTCATTCGTACTAGTATATTTAAGTAACATTTCCATCATTGCTGGAACACTATTCCAAATACTTACATTATGATCATTTATCAAATTAAGCCAATGAACTGGATCTTTACGTTTTTTATCTTCAGGAACTACAATACTAGCCCCAGATGAAAGAGATGCAAAGATGTCAAATAAAGCCATATCATGGTGTAAAGGTGTAAGAGTTAAAAAGCTATCATTTTTATCAATATTAAACCTACTTTTTGTGTAAACTATGCTATTAACTAATCCTTCTTGTTTAATCATAACACCTTTTGGCAATCCTGTAGAACCAGAGGTGTAAATAATACAAACTAAGTCTTTATATTTTGGCTTTAAAGTTTTATTTATAGTTTCAAAAATATTTTTATCATCAATTGAAGCTAGAGGTATATTACTATTGTTTAGTTTTTCTTTTATATCTAAGAATTGCGTATTTTTAGTCAATACCATTTGAGCATTTGCATTTTCTAAAGCATATTGTAATCTATCTTTTGGAAGATTACTATCTAAAGGCAAAAATATAGCTCCACTTGCAAGAATTCCCATAACAGCAACTATTTGTTGCCATCCTTTATCCATAACTACTCCTACTACAGGAGTTTGTTTTATATAATCGATATTATTAATGAGATATCCACCTAATTGTTGAGATTTTTTATATAATTGCTTATAAGTTATAGCTTCATTTTCACTATAAATAGCTATTCTTTCTTTATTATTTTTAACTGTTTGTGAAAACTGTTCATATAGACTTTGTTTTGGTATCTTCATCTCTTTTGAAATAAGAAGTGAGCTTTTTTGTATATTTAGACTTTGTTCATTCCAAGTTTTATTAGAAGAGCATAAATCTTTTAAGAAATTAATATAAGTAGAAAACAAATCATCTATAATATTATCTTCAAACTTGTCTATAAGTACATCCCAAAATATAAATAAACCTCCATCTTTGTCATGGTATTGACAATCAATTTGCACTTGAGGAGTTTGTGTTAAAAAATATGGTATATCAGCTGTACCCTTCCACTCATTTAAAAATTCTAATTTTTTGCCATCTAAAGTTTCCTCTGGCATATTAGTAAAAACATAAGGCATCATTACATTTGATTGTTTAGTTATTTTTGCTAATTCTCTTAATAATGTTACCCCTGAAACCCATGGATTTTCAACATCTTCCCATAGTTGTTTTTGTATTTTCTTGGCATATTGGGTGAAAGTTGTATCTCTATCTCTAGAGCAAGCAAGTAAAGTAAAACTTGCAAATTCTCCCACAACACGATTGATATCGCTATGTAAAGGTAAACGATTAAACCTTGGAATGTTAATAGTAATATTATGCTCTTTACTATATCTACTAAGTACCCAAGCATAAGCAGAGAGTAAAGTTGTAACAATAGTTAAGGATTTGTCACTTGCATATTTTTTTAATGATGAAAAACCTTCTTTATCTATAAAATAATCCCAACGTTTAAAACGATTCTTATTTATTTGATCCTTTTTTGTTGGCAACTGAGGAGCTTTTGGTAATACCTCTAAACGCTGTTTCCATTTTTCTAAGTGTTCTTTATAAAAATCACTCTCTTCTATTTTTTTTATTTGTAAAACATAATCTCTAAAACTAATATTGATAGTGGGTAATTTAAAGTTTGGATTGATATACAGTTGATGCAACTCATAAAACAAAATTTGATAACTCCATCCGTCAATCGTCCAACCATCCATGCTTAAATGAACTCTTGCCCTATTATCAAATTTACTTATTCTTATTTCAAATTGAGGCCATTTTTCAAGGGATACATTTTGATGAGATAACTCATCTCGAACATTTTCTAAATATATTTGTTTTTCTTCTTCACTTTTTTTAATTAAAGAATTTTCCAAAATACTAAACTTTGGTATATTTTCTAATATTTTTTGTTGTCCATTTTTATCAATCAAAGCATGAAGCATATCATGTCTTTTTATTAGTAAATCCCAAGCATCAATAAAACGTTGCTTATCAAAATGATTTATATCTAACTCTACATACATATGTATGGCTACACCACCACCTGTTACTTCTTTATTTCGCCCCAACCAATAAGCATGTTGCATAGAAGTTAAAGGGAAAGGTTTGAAAAGTTCTTTTTTATTAAAAGAGATAGGTTTTAATAAAGTTTGTTTTTCTACAAGTTCTTCTTTATTAAATAAATCTTTTTGAAGCCCTTTTAGTTTCTCTTGTTCTTCTTGTAAATATCGTTTAGAATCCTCTTCATCAACCAAAGAATTAAAGTAATAACACTTAGCACTTTTCTCCATCATATTTTGTTCTGCAAGATTTTTAAGAACACTTCCTGGACCAATTTCCACAAAAAATCTATTTCCTAATTCATAAGCTTTTTTTATACTAGGAGAAAATTGAACAGTGCTTATAATATGATTTACCCAATATTTAGCACTTGCAATATTTTCTGCAGCTTCTTTACCATTAAGATTTGAGATTATTTGTATCTTGGTATGATGATATTTAATTGAATTGGCAACATTATAGAATTCATCTAATATAGGATTCATTAACTTTGAATGAAAAGCTTGTTTTGTATCTAAAAAATAAGCTTTTATTTTATCTTTAGATAACTGTTTTTCATACTCTTTAAGATCATCAAATTTTCCAGATATAACTGTTTGCCAAGGACTATTATTAGCAGCAATACATAAAGAACTAAATAGCTTGGGTAGATTTTCTAAAGAATCAAAAGCAACCATCATATCTCCAGTACCTTCTAATGATTGCATAAGCTCTCCACGAACTTTTAAAAGTCTCAAAGCATCTTCAATACTAAATACTCCAGATATACAAGCAGCAACATATTCACCTACACTATGTCCTATAAAACAATCAGCAACAATATCTTTTCTTTCCCATAATTTGTATAAAGAATATTCTATAATAAACAATGCAATTTGAGAATATTTTGTTTGTTTTAATAACTTAGATTGCTCATCAAATAAAATAGACTTAAAATCAAAACCAAACTCTTTTTGTAAAAAATCTGTACAATAGTCAACAATTTGTTTAAACTCTTCATCATTTTCATAAAATGTTTTTCCCATACCTGAATATTGAGTACCTTGACCACTGAATAAAAATGTGATTTTTTTATTTTTATTGTCTAATATTTTTTCATTAAGATTTTTATTTTCATATTCTTCCCATAAATATTCAATTAATAAATCTATAGTTTGTCTTTTGAAAAATAAAGTTGGTTTAGTTTTTAGATTTAGGTTTTGTTCAAGAGCTTGCCTAATATACATTGAGAGCATCGAATTAAGACCAATTGAAAATAGATTTTGTTTTGTTGATATCTCATTTTTATTTAGTTTTAGTGATCTACTAATAATATCAATAAAATATTCATAAAATTGTTCTTTGTTCTCAACTTTTTTAATAGTTTCTTTTTCACTAGTTTTAGACAATAAATGAGTAAATAGATTTGTATTACCTATTTGTTTAAAATATGAAGTGAACTTATTCCAATCTATATTTGCAATACAAATATTATCTGTCTGCTCTAAATATTGGTTGATTTGGCTAAAAACTTTTTTTGTATCTAGTTTGCTAATACCTAAAGTATCAAAAACTATACTATCTTGTTCATCAACCATACCATCTATATTAAATCTTCCCCAGTTAATAGCTAAGCTTTTAAGTCCTTGTTTATTTCTGTAAAAAGCAAGACTATCTAAAAAAGCATTACTTGCACTGTAAAAAGCTAAACCTTTCATACCAAATAAAGCTGTCATAGACGAGAATAATAAAAAGAAATCTAAGTCAAATTCTTTTGAATACTGATGTAGATACCAAGCACCTTTTATTTTTGCAGCTGTAAATCCATTAATATCTTTTTGATTTAAATCATTATTTAAATTTGTTTTACTAACAACACCTGCAAGATGTACAATACCTTTTAATTTTATATTTTCATTTTTAAGTTTTTTTAAAAAAATTTCTACTTGATTTTCTTGACTTAAATCTAAGCTAGAAATATCAATTTTAATTCCTTGTTTTCTCCAATTATCAACTTTAGTTGCAATTTTTTGATTTTGATTTAAGGTTTGTTCACCCTTTCTTGAAACTATAATTATATCTTCTAAGCCTAAAGAGATGAAATGTTCTATTAAAGCAATACCCAAAGCACCTAAACCTCCTGTAATAAGATAAGAAGCTCTTTTGTCAAAAGAAAAAGGTTTTGTTAAAATCTTATTATAAGGCATCAATCTTGGCACATAAATTTTTTCATTTCTAATAGCATATTGATCTTCTGTATTTTGTTTAGAAATACATTTTAGCAATTGATTTATAGTTGTATCATCTAAATTTTGTGGGATGTCAATTATTCCACCCCAATTATCCTTTAATTCTAATCTTAAAGAACGTAATAAACCCCAAGCTGCGGAAGTATTTATATTAAGCTTATCTTCTTTATTAATATTTTGGGCATTTTTAGTAATAATCCAAAGTTTTGATGTTTTATTGTTTTCATTAAAATATTTTAAAGTAGTCCAAACTTCTAATATTTTATCTTCAAAAGTATCTAAGTTATCTTCTAAATCAACTATATATATGTAATTTGTATCTTCACTAATAGCTTTAGATAAAAACTCTTTATTCGTAGAAAGTGGATTTGAATAGTTGCGTAGATACTTAAATATATCTGCTTCTTTATTGTCATAAATTATATGATTATTAGAACTTTTACTTAGAGTTTTTTCAAAGATATACTCTTCCCATTTAAGTTCATATGATATTTTATTTTCTGCTGATTCTTTTGTTGCTTTTTTATTAAAATTATATGGCTCGTCCCACCAATAATCTTTACTATCAAAAACATAATTTGGTAATTGACAATATGAAATTGTATTGTTATAATAAAGTTTATCCCAATCAATATTACTATTTAAAAAATAGTTATTTATTGCATTTATATATTTTTCATCTAAAAAAGGTTCATCTTTTAATGGTTCAAAAGCAATGCTTGTCCATAAAAAATCGCTTTGCTCTTTCTCATACCAAGATTTAAGTTTAACAATTAAATCCTCATAATCTTTTGCTAGAACTAATAATTTATAGTAAAAAATTTTCCTTGTTTTAATAGCACTAAATGAAATTTTACTAATGTTCTCATTTTTTAAATAAGAAGTATTAATCCATTTATTCACTAGATTTTTTAAAGCTGTTTGAGTTTTTGCAGATATAGGTATCAAATAAAACTTATCTTTGGAATCATTTAATTCTAAATTTTCTTCATTTTTTACATACTCTTGAATAATCATATGTACATTCGTTCCACTTAATCCAAAAGAACTAACAGCAGCTGTTCTTAAACTATTATTACTTTCATTCCAAATTTGTAATTTGTCAATAACTTTAATAGGTGCTTCCCCCCATTTTATATAAGAGTTAGGATTTGAAAAGTTTAAATTTGGTGCTAATTGTTTATGTTTTAAAGATGAACAAACTTTTAATACTCCTGCCACACCAGCAGCAGCTTCTAAATGTCCAATGCAACTTTTAATAGCTCCTAAATACAAAGGGTTTTCTTTAGGTCTATTTTTCCCATAAACATTAATAATACTATTAACTTCAATTGGATCACCAAATAATGTTCCTGTACCATGAGTTTCAATATAGTTAATATCTAAAGAATCTATACCAGAAAAATTAAGTGTTTTTTCTAATAATTTTTCTTGTGCTAAACCATTAGGAGCGCTTAAACCATTACTTGCTCCATCATGATTAGCAAAAGAACCTCTAATCACAGCTATAATATTATCTTTGTCTTCTATTGCATCACTTAATCTTTTTAAAACAACTAAACCATAGCCTTCTCCTCTTACATAACCATCAGCACTATTATCAAAAACACTACAACGATTACTAAAAGATAAAGCCTTTATTTGACTCAATGCTACCATTGGATGAGGGGAGATTAATAAACTAATACCTCCTGCCATCATACAATTAGCTTCATGTAAACGTAAACTTTGGCACGCTTGATGTATTGCCATTAAAGAAGAAGAACAAGCTGTATCTACTTGACTAACAGGACCATTAAGCCCTAAATGATATGCTATGCGACCTACACTAACGGATCTAAATGAGCCCAAAAAATTGTAGCTATTGACTTCTTTTAGATCATGAATAGGCATTCCTATTTGACTATAGTCATCAGTAGAAAGTCCTATACAAAGTCCTGTATCTTTTAGTAAAATATCATTTTGTAATAAAGAAGCATCTTCTAAAGCATGCCATGAAGCTTCAAGTAATAATCGTTGCTGAGGATCCATAGAACTAGCTTCCTCATCTGTAATAGCAAAAAATTTTGCATCAAAACTAGCTATATTGTTAATCAATCCTGCTTTTTTTGCATAACTTTTCCCAACTTGTGGAGTAATATCATAAACCTCATCTTGTAAAGCTCTTTTTCCAGGGATATCTATAATTGCATCATAATATTTACTTAAATTGCTCCAAAGTTCATCTAAATGATTAACATCTCCAGGTAAACGACAAGAAGTACCAATAATAGCTATAGGTTCATAAATACTACTCATTTTATTTACCTTTTAAAGAGACAAGTTTATTAGCTTCTATTTCATTAATAAGATGGTTAACTAATATTTCAGGATTTGGATAATTCCAACACAAAGTAGGATTAAGTTCATATCCAATAAAACTTTCTAAATCTAAAGTCATAAGTGCAGTAATTTTGGAATCCATACCATAGCTAGAAAAGTTATTAGATTTATCAAAATTATTGATTGAAGGGATATTTTTTTTAATCCACTGATCTAGCCATTGTATTAAACTTTCATAAGATAAATGATTTGTTAAGTTATAATTTTTAGATTTAGAATTTTCAACTATTTCACTTAATAATTGATCTGTATCTAATTTTTGAGAAAGCCAACAGTATACAGAATCAAGTTTATTCTCCAAGAATAAAGTTCTAGTTAAACTTCGTTGCACTTTTCCACTGGAAGTTTTAGGTAAGGTTCCTTGAGTAATTAATACTAAAGCATATAATTGTAATTTAAATTCTTCTGCAAGAACCTCTTTTGCTTTAAATAATAATTGCTCATAATCAACTTTATAGATATAATCATGTTTAATTTCTGAAACAATAACTACTCTTTCTTTCTCCTCCGCCATTACAGAAAAAGCTGTACAACCATTATGAACAAAAGCATTATTAGAATTAATTACACAATATTCTAAATCTTGTGGAGCATAATTTTCTCCATGTATAATTAACATATCCTTATTACGACCCACAATATAAAGATGATTATCTTCATCAATAAACCCAAGATCTCCTGTACGCAAATAGTCTTTCTTTTTATCATTATTGTTTATGTTTGCGTAAAAAGTATCTTTACTTAATTCCTCTTTCCCTAAATATCCATATGCTACACTAGATCCATGAAACCATACTTCCCCAACCTCATAATTGTTTAATTTTTGATGAGTTGTTGGACTGACGATTTTTATTTCATGATTAGGGATACAAATTCCGCAATCAACTGCAATTTTTTGATGTTTTTCTATTTTTTCAATTGAGCTATCTAAAGAAAGTTCTTCAATAACTTTTATTTTGCCTTCTTTAAATTCTTCATCATCTAAAGCTAATAATTTTAATTTGGATTTTATATCTGAAACAGTCATTCCTAATGAAGCTTCTGACATTCCATACAAGATTGATAAATATTTGGGATTAAAACCATATTTTAAAAACTTCTTTTGAAATCTTATCAAAGTACTTGCATGAACTGGTTCAGCTGCATTCCAAGCAATTTTCCACGAGCTTAAATCTAATGTACTTAATTCTTTTTCATCAATATTTCTAATACTCTCTTCAAAACCAAAATTAGGTGCAGCACTATTAGTTGCTTTGTATATACTTATAGCTTTTAACCAACGTAAGGGTTTTTGAATAAAGTTAAGTGGAGCCATGAAAATAAGTGTCCCACCACAATAAGTTGCATGTATTATTTTTCCAGCTAAGCCCATAATATGATGATATGGTAACCAACTAACAATAACAGCTTCTTCATCAGTATAGAAAACATTTTTTAATGCTTCTTGATTTGAAATTATATTTTTATGGGATATCCTTACCCCTTTTGGTTTACTCGTAGATCCTGAAGTATATTGTAATAATAAAATATTATCTGATGGATATATTTGAGTTTTAAAACTATCTTCTATTTCAATATTATCCCTATTTACCAAAAACCAGTCAATACTTTTTAATTCATTATTTTCTTGAAATTTTTTATATAAAATATTTTTGATTAAATCATGGCTAATAATTATATTTACATTAGCATCATTAATAATATGTACAACTGTATCAATATCTTTAGAAGAACTCGGTACAGATAATGGAATTGCTATAATACCTGCATATACACATCCCCAATAAGCTATAACTACATCAATATTTGTTTCAAAAACAAGTAATGCAGTATCTTCTTTTTTATATTCTTTTAATAATAATGTAGCCAAAAATTGTGCTTGTTGTTGTAATTGTAAATAAGTTATTGAATCAGTTTCTTCTTCTCCCCTAGCTAAAAAACGTATAGCTACTTTATTAGGATATTTATCAGCATAATAATCTAATGCTTGATGCAAATTTTTCATATATATTACTCCTTAAAATTATATTTATATAATTGGTGAAAGCATTCAAATTTTCAAGAGAAGTATAAATTAATTATTACAAACTTTATTCTTAGTAGAAAAAACAAAAAATTGTATCAAAAAAGTAAACCTATATTTAATCCATTTGTAATATATACAGATTATTCCAGCCTTTTAATAAAATCTTATTTTTATTTTCAATTGAATTTCTTTGAGCTTGTCTATAATTACCATTCTATTTATATGAAACCTTCATCAATTCTTTTGCTAAATTATATAGAAAATAATTATTGTTATCAATATTGTTTTAATGCTAAAAGGATTTTTTTATAATAAATAAATATATTTATAACTTTAATCAACAAAAATAATCAATTTACTCAAAACATAAAAATATAATACTTATATGTTTTAGATTTTTAATTTGGTATTTGTTTTAGGGATAGTTTATATATAAACTTTTTTTTGACTTTTTTTGATTTGTATTGGATTTACACCAAAATGTTCTTTAAATATTTTACTAAAATGACTGACATTTTTATATCCTACAATATAAGATACTTCATTAATATTTATTTCATTATTCATAAGTATTTTTTTTGCTTCATTTAGTCTATACTCTTGTAAAAAACCAAATACAGTATTTCCAAAAAGTTTTTTAAATCCTTTTTTTAATTTAAACTCATTAATTGCAGATTGATGAGCTAATATTTTTAATGAGGGTGGACTTGAAATATTTTCAATTAAAATATCTTTTGCCTTATATAAACATTTAATATCATGAGAATTGAATTCATAATCATCTTTTAAAGTTATTCTCTTTATATTATTAAGTGTTGTATAAATTAAATCGATAATTTTTGATTCTAAATATAGTTCTTGAAGTTTACCCTCAAGAGAGAATAGTGTAGGTAAATCTTCCAATATTAGTTTTTGTTTTAAATTTAGTATATTCTCTATTTTAATACAGAAACCTTTTGTATTATATAAATCTTTTTTTAAAAAATCTTTTGATAATAACTCATCAAATATTTCGTTTTCGAATAATATATAATGAGTATAATATTGTTTATTTGCTAAATATAAATTAAATGATTTAAAGTTCTTATCAATTTTACCAACTACATAATGTTGAGGTTTTAAAATAAATTCGCTCTTTTTACTATATTCTTGAATTTTGCTAATATTTGATGAATAATTAAACATTATAAAAGAAATATCATTATACTCATGTTTAGATTCTAAAGATACATTTTTTTTAAATAATGATTTGAAAAAAATATAAGAAATTCCAAAGTTTGTGCGATAATGATGAAAAGATGCATTGTGAAAGTTTTTGTTATTAAAAGTAGTACTGTTTTTTTGAGAATTTTTTAAAGGATAAACGTTTTCAATTTTTTCTAAATATTCTTTTCTTTTTAAAAGTATCGACACTTAAAATCCTTATAGTGATAATTATTATCATTATAACATAAATTAGCTTTTTTTTAAGTTAATTAACTATTTTATACTAAATTTTTGCATCAGCTAGGGTTAAAGAAAAGATAACTTGATTATTTTTTTTCTTTAAAACTTTTTTCGCTTCTAATATTGTAGCACCTGTTGTGATTAAATCATCACATATAATTGTTGTTTGATTATATAAATTTGATAGTTTGAAATTCCTTGGATTATCTTGTCTATATTTTAAATTTTTTCCTGCATATTTTACTTTATTTGTTGCTTTTAAACAGTTTGTTTTTGCTTGTATATATTTTGATTGTAGATGTTTAGTTAGTATTGCAGTATGTGAAAACTCATGTCTTGTATGATCATCAATTGGTATTGCATAAACTTTATATTTAAAATCAAAATTTTGTGCAAACTTTTTAAAAGATAAATTTGCTAATATATTATAAATTCTATCTCCATAAAAGTAGTATTTAGAGTTTAATAAATCTTCTATATCACTTAGAGCATAAAATGAGTAATTAAAAAAATTCTTATCAATTTCTCTTTTATGAAAAGATGGTTCAAGATATTTTTCTTGGCAACTTTTACAAATAATAAGAAAAGATAATTTTTCACATGATATACATCTCATATAAAATAATACTATAAATTATTTAAGATAATATTTAATTTATAATTATTATCTTAAATAAATATTAGATTTTATATGATAAATGAAAGGAGTTGTTATGAAAATAAAATTACTAATTGGTATCTTTTTCTTATTTGCATTTGTATCTTTAAATGCATATGAGTTAAATGGTGACTTAAAAGTGCAATGGACAGGATATAAAACAGAAAAGAAAGTTGGTGTATCTGGAACATTTAAAGATGTTAATTTACAGATAAAAAAAAGTGATAATTTTACTAAGTTTTTAAAAAGTGCAAAAGTAAAAATTGACTCTTTAAGTTTAGAATCTGGTTTGGAAGTTAGAAATAAAAGTATGGTAAATACGCTTTTTTCTTTAAAAAGTTCAGAAAAAATTCTTGCTTTTATTTCAGATGTTAATACAAATACTAAAAGTTTAACATTGAAATTAACTATGAATGAAGTAACAAAAACTGTTCCTATGAAATATGAAATAAAAGATAAAAAAGTTATAGCAAGTGGAGTGATTGATATTTTAGATTATAGTATGAGTGAATCTTTTGCAAAATTTGCTAAAGAGTGTTTTGATTTGCATAATGGGAAAAGTTTTTCAGAAGTTACTATTGCTTTTGAGTTACCTTTTAAAAAGTAATATTTATAACAAGTAGTTCTTTTGCTACTTGTTATTTGAAGTACAAATTAAACTCAATAATTTCAATAAAAGCTTCTTATAATATAATTAGTTTATAAAAAGATATTAAATGAGGTGTTTAGTATGTATGTAATAAAGTTATTTATTTTTTTACAATTTTTATATGTATACTCTTATGGAATACAATTTGATTATATTAAACTTGAAAATATGGATAAAAATAATGCACTCTTAAAAGTAGAGAAAAAAAATAAACTTTACGAATATGTAATAGAATATAAATTAGAAAAAAATGGTTATCTTAATGATAATAAATTAAATACAAATTTTTATGATACAAGTTTTTACGATTTAAATAATGAAGATAAACAAAGTGTAACTTTTGCAAATAGTTTATATATAAATGATAATATTTGGTTAGATTTAAATTTTAATTATGAAGACTCATTAAAAAAAAGTATAGATAATTCAATAGGACTTTTTTCTGAAAATAAAATCTATAAGCAACAATCTTTAGCAAAGTTATATTTTAAACATAATTCTATAATGACTAGTAAACTTAGCTTTGAAAGTATAAATTCAAATTTAAATTCAAACATAAATATAGATACAAATGGGTATAGAAATCTTATTTTAAAAGATAAAAATAAAGTTAGCTTTGATACAAATTTAGGTTTTGATTCAATTGATGTTTATACTAAAATTTATCAAATAAATGACAATTATAATAAATTTTATAAAGATATTGATTCTGATTATATAAAAAATAAGAACAACATATCAAGAGGAATAGAATTAACATTTGAAAAAGATTTTTTTGAATCATATTTGATTAGTAGTACATTATTTAGAGAAAATAATTATTATGACTATATTTATAGAAAAAGTGATTCAAATAAAAAAGAAAAAATTGACAGTGAATCTCAAGGGATAAAAATCTCTATAATTAAAAGTTTTTATGATAATCTAAAATTAGCAATGTTAGCAATAATAAGCCAAAATAAGATAAAAAATAGTAATAGAAAAGATTTGATTGGTAATAAGTTAAAAGATAAAGCAGAAAAACAATTAAACATGAATCTAGAATATAAAATAAAAAAGATTAAGTTATTTAGTAGATTAACTCATATGTCAAGTCGGTATGCAAATGAAAATAATAGTAAAAAACTAGATGTTTATACTATTGCTTCCATAGGAAGTTCTTATTATACAAAAGTAAAAGATAAAGATATAAAATTTAATTTTGATATAAAAAATATATTTAATAAAAAGTATTTTATTGATTCAGATACACATGGAGAGTCAAGAAGTTATTTTTTTAATATGATTATGAAATTTTAAAAACAAGTTCCAAGATTTAAATTTATATATTAATTACTTATATACAAATATTAAATCTTGAATTTACAAAATTTAGATTTTAAGAACAGCCATAAAAGCTTCTTGAGGTACATTAACCTTACCAATAGCTTTCATTCTTTTCTTACCAGCTTTTTGCTTTTCTAAAAGTTTTCTTTTTCTTGTAATATCACCACCATAACATTTTGCAGTAACATTTTTTCCCATTGATTTTACAGTCTCTCTTGCAATAATTGTTGTTCCTATACTTGCTTGAACAGCAACTTCAAATAATTGTCTTGGAATTAACTCTTTTAATGCTTTAATAAACTCTCTTCCTCTGGCTACTGCTTTATCTTCTGGTACAATAATAGAAAGTGCATCTACGATATCTCCTGCAACTCTTACATCAAGTTTTTTAAGATCACCTGGTCTAAAACCTATTGGTTCATAATCAAAAGAAGCATAACCTTTTGAAGTAGATTTTAATTTATCATAAAAATCCATTACTATTTCATTCATAGGAATATCATATTCAAGTAAAACTCTTTTACCTAAATAGTCCATTTTTACTTGAATTCCTCTTTTTTCATTTACTAGTTTTATTACATTTCCTAAAAACTCATCAGGTACTAATATTGTTGCTTTTACGTATGGTTCATAAATTGTTTCTATATAGTTTGGTTCTGGTAATTCTGATGGATTTTGAATTTCAATTTTCTCTCCATCTTTTTTCTCAATTTGATATACAACAGTTGGTGCAGTTGCGATTAAATCAAGATTGAATTCTCTCTCAAGTCTTTCTTTTATTACTTCCATATGAAGCATTCCTAAAAATCCTGTTCTAAAACCACTTCCTAAAGCAGCTGAACTTTCAGGTTCAAATGAAATAGAGGAGTCATTTAATTGCAATTTAATAAGGGCTTCTCTTAAATCTTCAAACTTATCAGTTTCAATTGGATAAAGTCCTGCAAAAACAAATGGTTTAACAGGCTCAAATCCATCAATAGGTTTTAATGTTGGATTTTTAGCATCTGTCATTGTATCACCAACTGCAATTCCATCAAGAGTTTTAAGTCCAAGAACTACAATACCAATTTCACCTGTTTGTATTTCATTTGTTTTTTCTCTTTTTATTGGGTGAGGGTACATTAAATCAAGTACTGGATGTTCAACTTTTGTGTTCATCATCTTTAATACTTGACCTTTTTTAATACTTCCATCATAAACTCTTACAAGAGCTAGTGCACCAAGATAATTATCAAACCAAGAATCATAAATAAGTGCTTTAGTAGAAGCCTTTTCATCTCCATTTGGTGCAGGAACTCTTTCAACAATAGAATCAATTAACTCTTTTACTCCAAGACCTGTTTTTGCACTAATTAAATTATGCTCTGTACAATCTAAACCAATAGCTTCTTCTGTTTCTTCTAATACTCTATCAGGATCAGCTGAGGGTAAATCTATTTTGTTTACAACTGGAAGTAATTCTAAGTCATTATCAAGTGCAATATAAACATTTGCAATTGTTTGTGCTTCAACTCCTTGAGTTGAATCAACAATTAATAAAGCTCCCTCAGAAGAGGCTAAACTTCTACTAACTTCATATGAAAAATCAACATGCCCTGGAGTATCAATAAGATTTAGTACATATACTTCATTGTCTTTTACATACTTTAATCTAACACTTTGAGCTTTAATAGTAATACCACGTTCTTGTTCTATATCCATAGTGTCCATCATTTGAGCTGACAATTCTCTATTTGTAACAGCTCCACACTCTTGGATTATTCTATCAGCAAGTGTTGATTTTCCATGATCAATATGTGCAATAATACTAAAATTTCTAATGTTTTTTTGCAAAGTAGTATCCTATTTTATTATATTTTACGCGATTATATCTAAAATAATGTTATGTAGTTATTAAGTTATTGTAGTTATTAAAAGATAGGAGAACCTATCTTTTAATTATGTTTTTATTTTACGATTGTAGCTTCAACTCTTCTGTTTTTAGCTCTACCTTCTTTTGTTGCATTAGTTGCAAGAGGTTTAGACTCTCCATATCCATGCCATTTTAATCTTTTTGCATCAATATTATATGCTTTTAATGCATTAACTGTAGAAGCTGCTCTTCTTTCAGATAATTTTTGGTTATATTTTTCTGTACCAATTGAATCTGTATGTGCTTCAATTTTTGCTTTTGTTGATGGGAATGATTTCATAAATTCTGCAAATTTTTTGATTTTTGACTCATATGAATTGTTGATTTTTGCACTATCAAAAGCAAAGTTAATATTTAAATCTGTTTTTAAAGAACAACCTTTTTCATCTACAAAATCACCTTTTGGTGTATTTGCACATTGATCTTTTGAATCAACTACTCCGTCATTATCACTATCTAGTTCTACTTTTTTAGCTTGAACTTCTTTTTTAGGTTCTGGTTTAACTTCTTGTTTTACAGGTTCATGTTTTGTTACATTTGTAGCTTTTTTTCCAAAAGGAATTGCTAAACCAAAAGTATAAAGTAAGCTATTGTCTCCATGATCAGTTTCAATCATATGTCTTACATCTGTTTTAAATATTAAATCATCACTGATGTTATATCTTAAACCTACACCATAGTTTCCAAAAAATCCTGTTTCGTTTTTATATGCTTCATGACCAAAAACTTCAACACCCGCACCTATTAAAGTATATAGTGAAGTATTAGTTGTAAGATCATAATTTTTGATTACATTTGTAAAGATTCTTGAAATCGAAGTATCTCCACCTTTATCATAATCAACATCACCTAAACTTCTTAAAAAACCTAGTTCTATTTGATCAAACATGCTTTCTTCAAGATTAAATCCTAAACTTAATCCACCAACTCCATAGTGATCATCAAGAGTAGTATTACCCTCTGTTACAACACCACCAACTAATGGAGTTACTTCATATTTGTAAGAACTATCTGCTGCAAACATTAAGCTTGCACATAATACTGTTGATAATAGTACTTTCTTCATAATTATCCTTGTTTTATTGTTTTTTATATTATAATAGCTAAAACTTAATGACAAAGCATTTAATTGTTCATATTAACTTAATATTTAAAAATTGAATTAACAGATTCATTATTATGAATTCTTTTTATTGTTTCTCCAATTATCTCTGATGCAGTTAAAACTGTAATTTTATCTGACTTTTGTTTTGGAGGGATTGTATCTGAGACTACTAATTCATCTAAAACACCATTTTCAATTCTTTCATATGCTGGACCACTTAATACTCCATGTGTACAGCAAGCCATAACTGATGTTGCACCTCTTTTTTTAAGTGCCTCTGCTGCTTTAACTAATGTCCCAGCTGTATCAACCATGTCATCAACTAAAATTACATCTTTGCCATTTACATCACCAATAATATTCATAACTTCCGCAACATTGGCTTGTTCTCTTTTTTTATCTACAATTACTAAGTCATAGTCAAGTTTATTTGCATAACTTCTAGCTCTAGCAACACCACCAATATCTGGACTTGCAATAATTGGATTAGCTAATTTTTTAGATCTAATATAATCTACAAACATAATTGAACCAAATAAGTTGTCAACTGGAACATTAAAAAAACCTTGAATTTGTGCAGCATGTAAATCAATAGTAATTACTCTGTGTATTCCAGCTTTTTCTAATAAATCAGCAACTAACTTTGCAGAAATAGGAACTCTTGGAGCAGCTTTTCTATCTTGTCTTGCATAGCCATAGTATGGTATTACAGCTGAAATTGATTTTGCACTAGATCTTTTTAATGCATCAATCATAATTAATAATTCCATTAAGTTATCATTTGCAGGAGCACTTGTTGGTTGAATTATAAACACATCTTGCCCTCTTACACTTTCTGTAACTTGAACAGAAATTTCTCCATCGCTAAATTTATTTAATTTAGCTTCGCCAATTGGTTCTTTTAAATATTCTCCAACTTTCTTGGCAAAATCAGGATTAGCTGAGCCACTAAAAAGTTTAAAACATGACATTATTTTTTTCCTTGTGTTGAGTATTTGTTTATTGCGATTTTATCTAAATACTTCTTACATTGAATTTATATGTATAAATAAAAAAAAATTACTTATTGGAATTTTGAGATTAATGTCTTATTTTAAACTATTTTGTAGTTATTTTAAGTATAAATCCAAAAGAGGGTAATTTCTCTTTTGAATTTTAGTTTATTATTTAAAAGTGTTTGTAATCCAAGCACTACCAATAACTTTTTCATCTATGTAAAATACTGCTAATTGACCAGCTGCAACTCCAAATGCTGATTTTTTAAGCTTAATACTTGCCTTGTCATTTTTAATACTTACTTCACAAGGAAGTAAGTTACTTCTATATCTTAATTTAACAGTACATTTAAAGTTTGTATCTTCAATATACATATTTAAATTATTTGCTTCAACTATATTTATTTCTAGCGATTCTTTTTTCCCAACAATAATAGTATTATCTTTTGGATTTAAAGATTTTACAAAATGTGGTTCATGGGCACCATGAACAGTAAAACCTCTTCTTTTTCCAATGGTATAGTGCATATAACCTTTATGTGTTCCTACTTCATTTCCCTCTTCATCAAAAACAACACCTGGTTGATCTATATTTGCGTGTTTTTTAATAACATCAGTATAAACAGTATCAACAAAACAAATTTCTTGAGATTCATTTTTTTCTGTAATTCTTTTATACGAATCACCTAATTTTGAACCAAATTTTACAATGTCTTCTTTTTTATATGTACTCATTGGAAACATCATAAAAGGTAATGCTTCTTTTTCAACTTGTGAAAGGAAATAGCTTTGATCTTTTGTTTTATCATCAGCTTCATAAATAAATTCGCCATCAGTTTTTGCATAATGCCCTGTTGCTAAATATGAAGCCTTGTGTTCTTTCGCAAAATCTAACATTTTTCCAAATTTGATTTGTCTATTGCATTTAACACATGGATTAGGAGTTGTTCCTTCTAAATATGAATTTACAAAATAGTCATAAACTTCTTTTGTAAAATCTTCTGCAATATCTAATATATGATATTTAATACCAAGAAATTTTGCAACATTTTCTATATCTTTGATATTTGATTCATGATATCCATCTGTTCTATTATGAAGTTTTAGATAAACACCTTCTACTTCATATCCCTCTTTTTGTAGCATATAAGCAGTAACTGATGAATCAATTCCTCCACTCATTCCAACCATTACTTTTTCCATATCTTACCTTTAAAAGTCTCTTTTTTAGAAACTATAAATTTAATAAAGGAATAATCACTAATTCTTTAATGCCCAATTTTATGAAGAAGCATATAGCTCTTCATATTTATAATTAATATGATATTTAATTTTTGGTTTTAGACGTATTTTGAAAGGATCGCTTTCTTCCATATATAAGTTATAATCTTTACATGAATTTATTAGAAGTTAATCTTGTAAAGATTATTAAAAAAGGGATTATAGCATATTAATTATAATCACTAATAAATCCACCACCTAAGCAATAATCACCATCATATAAAACAAGGCTTTGTCCTAAAGTTACAGCTCTTTGAGGATTATCAAACTCAACTACTACTTTTTCATCATCAGCTTGTGTTACTGTACAAACTTGTTTTTGTTGACGATAACGAATTTGTGCCATTAGTTTATCTCCAACTTTTGGAGGAACTTCAAGTACCCAATGCATATGAGTAGCTTCAACACTTTTGTTCATAAGTAAAGGATGATTTGTATCTTGCACAATTGTTAAGGTATTGTTTTCAAGGTCTTTTTTTGCTACATACCAAGGTTTATGAATATGATTCTCACCTTCAGTCTCTTTAATACCTCCAACACCAATTCCTTTTCTTTGTCCAAGTGTGTAACAAATAAGGCCTTTATGTTTTCCTATTACATTTTCATTTTCATCTATAATATCACCAGGAATTGCTTTTAAATGTTGTGTAATAAATTCATCAAATCTTTGATTCCCTATAAAACATATACCTGTACTATCTTTTTTATCACTTACTGGTAAATTGTGCTCTTTTGCTATTTCTCTTACTTCTTTTTTAGTTAAATCTGCAAGGGGAAACATAGCTTGTGATAATTGTTCACTTGATAATGCATGTAAAAAATAGCTTTGGTCTTTAGTATTATCTTTTGGTGTGTCTAAAACATAATGATCTTTATATTTAGCTATTTTAGCATAGTGTCCAGTAGCAATAAAATCTGCACCCATCTTTTTAGCTTCATTTAAAAATACATTGAATTTGATTTCACGATTACATAATATATCTGGATTTGGTGTAAGTCCTTTTTTTAAACCTTCTAAAAATACATCAAATACTTTAGTTTTATACTCTTCAACGAAATCTTTACCTTTTACTTCAATCCCTATTAATTCACCTACTTTTTTAGCATCTTCAAACTCTATACGATTAGGGCATTGACTACCTTTTATGCCATACTCCCAATTACGCATAAATAAGCCTTGTACTTCATAACCTTGCTTTTTTAATAGTAAAGCAGTAACTGATGAATCAACACCACCAGACATTCCTACAACTACTTTTTTTTTCATTTTATACCTTCTTTAAAATAATTGAACAAGAGGTGCTATTTTAAAACTTAACTCTATGCTCTATTTTGTTTTTAATTTATTCATATATTTTAAAGGAATAATCACTGATTCTCTGTTTGCCCAATCTTTGTGAGGAACAATAAGTTTTTGGGTATTAATTGTTTTATTATCAAAAAAGATAATATCAATATCCAAGGTTCTAGGCGCATCTTGAAAGGATCGCTTTCTTCCCAATCTTTTCTCTAACCGTTGCATATTTTTTAAAAAATCATTTGGTGCTAGGTTAGTTTTAAGTTCAATTATACCATTTAAAAAATTATTTTGATTTAAAAAACCAAATGGGGGATTTAAAAGTAAAGGACTAGTCATTATTATATCAAATCTTGTATCAGCTTTTAAATATAAGAATAACTTATCAAATCTTTTTTTTACATTACCTATATTCCCCCCAATACCAATAGTAACAAGATATTTTTTGTCTGAATTAACCTTTTTATTGTATGGAAAATTACTTGTATAAAATAGTGTTAAATTATCATCTAATTTTTTTAACATTTTGCTCCTAAATATAAAATTGAGTAAAAAAGTCAAGTTTTTAAAAAACTTGATTTTATAAAATTACTGCTTTTCCATCAATCATGGCAACAGTATCTTCTATTCTTACTCCAAACTCATTTGGCAAATAAATTCCAGGTTCAATAGTAAAGACCATATTATTTTCGATTATTGTATCTGCTTTTGATGTAATCATTGGAAATTCATGTATGTCAAGTCCTACTCCATGTCCAGTACTATGAACAAAATATTTCCCATAACCAGCTTTTGTTATTACATCTCTTGCTAATGCATCTATTTTAGAAGCTTTCATCCCAACTTTTGCATTTTTAATAGCAGTTTGTTGAGCTTTGTATACTAAATCATATATTTTTTGATGTTTTTTATTTTTGAATTTTTGTTCCCTTTTAAAATTAAAACTTTCAAAGTCCACATAAGAAGTACAAGTTCTATCTGAACAATACCTTTTATATTTTATTCCCGCATCAACTAAAAGCAAATCATGAAGTTTTAATCTTTTTTTAGTTGGTAGGGCATGAGGTTTTGCTGCATTTTCATTTATTGCAAGTATTGGTTCAAAACTTAAATTATATTTACCTTGTTGACTCATTTTTTCTATTGCTTTAAAATTTAAAAATTCTTCTTTTTGATTGTAAGCATTTTTTCTTATATACTTAGCAAGAGTTTTAAAACCTTCTCTTCCTAATTTAGCTGCTTTACTTAATATTGCAATTTCATCATCTGTTTTTATGATTCTTTTGAGTTTTGAAAAATTTGCTTCTTGAATAAACTCAATATCTAAATCTTGTACTAACTCAGAATATGCAAAATATGTAAAATCATTTGGATCAAATGTTAACTTTTTAATTTTGCTATCTTTTAAAAGAACTTTGGCAGTTTGGAATAAATCTCTTGATTCAACAACTGTACAATTGTAAGCATACTCTTTTGCTTCAAGTACATATCTAGCATCAGTTAGAAAAAACTTCTCACTTCCTAGACTTATAAAAATAACATTATCACATGAAAAACCGCACTCATAGTAGATTGCATTTTCATTTCTTAGTATATAATTTTTCATAACTCATCTTTCATTAACGTAAATTTTAATATAATCTTATCAAAATTTTATAAAAGGAAATATAATATGAAAATTGCAGTAATTCAAGGACCAAATTTAAATATGTTAGGTGTAAGAGAACAGCATATTTATGGACCTATGACTTTAGAGCAAATCCATGAGCAAATGAAATCAAGTGCTCAACAAAATAATGTAGAATTGGAATTTTTTCAATCAAACCTTGAGGGTGAGATAGTTGATAAGATACAAGAGTGTTTAGGAGAAGTTGATGGAATTATTATTAACCCAGCTGCATATTCTCACACTTCAATTGCAATCAAAGATGCTTTAAGCGCAGTTAGTTTGCCAGTTGTAGAAGTACACATTTCAAATATATATAAAAGAGAAGAGTTTAGACAAAAATCTATTACAGCTGGTGCATCAACAGGAGTTATTTCTGGGTTTGGACCATTTGGATATCATTTAGCATTAATTTCATTAATGCAAATTGTTTCAGAAGTAAAAGCAGTTCAAGAAGCAAATGACGCAAAAGAACAGTAATTATTATGAAAATAATAGCTGCAAAGTGGATAGTTACTTGTGATGAAAACGATAGTATCATAGAAGATGGTGCTATTGTTTATGATAAAACAATAAAAGAGATTGATACTTTTGAAAATATTTCAAAAAAATATCCAAATGAAATAATTGAAGAATTAGAAGATAACTCTGTTTTAATGCCAGGTCTTATAAACACTCACGTTCACTTAGAATTTAGTTCAAATACAACAACTTTAAAATATGGTAATTTCATGTTATGGCTTAATTCTGTTATTGCTTCAAGGGATGAACTTGTACAAAAAGCAACAACAAAATTAATATCAAAAAAACTAGAAATGATGAAAAAAAGTGGTACAACAACTATTGGAGCAATCTCTTCATATGGATTTGAATTAGAAGCTTGTTTAAATTCACCTTTAAATACAATTTTTTTCAATGAAGTAATAGGTAGCAAAGCAGATATGATTGATACATTGTTTAATGATTTTAAAGCAAGGTTGCAAAAATCTGAAGATAAAAAAAGTGAAAAGTTTTTTCCAGCAATTGCCATTCATTCTCCTTATTCAGTACATCCATTTTTAATAAGAGAAACTTTAAATATAGCAAAGCAAAAAGATTATCCTGTTAGTGCACATTTTTTAGAATCAATTGAAGAGTATGATTGGTTGCATAAAGATGAAGGTGGTTTTTTAGAGTTTTTTAAAAACTTTTTAGGTGAAGAAAAAGCTGTTACAAAGCCAATGAGATTTTTAGAACAATTTCAAAATTTAAAAAATTTATCATTTACACATTGTGTTGAAGCAAGTAATGATGATTTAAATAAAATTGAAGAGTTAAATGCAACAATAAATCATTGTGTTACATCAAATAGAGTTTTAAACAATACTAAACTTGATTTGCGAAAATTGGATAATATTAATTTTTCAATAGGCACAGATGGTTTAAGTTCAAATAACTCTTTATCTATGTTTGATGAACTTAGAAATGTGCTTATGATGCATAGTGAGTTTGAAATAAATAGTTTTGCAAAAAAGATTTTAAAAGCGGCAACTTTTAATGGTGCAAAGGCTTTAGGTTTAAATAAAGGTACTTTAGCAAAAAATAAAGATTCAGATATAATTGCTATAAAACTTCCAGATGCTATAAAGCATAAAGAAGATATATCAACTCACATAATACTACATACAAAATACGTGAAAAAAACTATAATAAGGGGAATTGATGCGTGATTTTTTTAGATTCATGTTTTCACCAATAATTGCTATTTTAGACTTTCTTACTAAATATTTTAAAACAATTGTTTTTTTAACAATAATGTATTTTATTGTATTTGATGCAAATGATTCAACAATGAATAATATGCAAACTGCAAACTTACAAAAAATAGAATTAAGTGGTCCAATTATGGATTCAACAAAAGTTTTAGAGCAAGTAAATCAAGCAAAAGAAGACAATAATATAAAAGGTGTACTTTTTGTAGTTAACTCACCTGGTGGAGCAGTTGCTCCCTCAGTTGAAATTGCATATGCAATAAAAGAGCTAAAAGAGTTAAAACCAGTCGTAGCATATGCAAGTGGAGTTATGGCAAGTGGAAGTTATTATGCTTCAATTTGGGCAAATAAAATTATTGCAAATCCAGGAAGTATGGTAGGTTCAATTGGAGTTATTTTTCAAGGTGCAAATGTAGAAGAACTTATGCAAAAAATTGGAGTTAAAACTCAAACTGTTAAGATTGGTAAATACAAAGAAGCTGGAACACTTACAAGAGCATGGGAAAACTTTGAAAAAGCAGAGTTAGAAAAAGTTATAGATGATACATATGATATGTTTATAACAGATGTAAGTAGTTCAAGAGGACTTAAAAAAGCAAATCATAAAGAGTTTGCTGATGCACATATTTTTACTGCAAGACAAGCAAAAGCAGTAAAATTAGTTGATGAGGTAGCTACACTATCTTTTGCACAAGATGAGCTTATAAAAATATCAAAAGTTTCAACACCTATATGGAAAAAACAAGATAAGTTTGATAAGTTTATTGATAAAGTTATAAATCAAGCAGTTACAAACTTTTCTATTAGATTTATGGATGGTTTAAAAGCTTATTAATTAAATTTTAAAAGACAAAGAAAAGATAAAATTGAAAAATTTATCTTTTCTTTAATAATTGTGATATAATACACAAAAACTATAGTAACTAACCTATATATTCTTCATAAAACACGAATAATTTTACTTGAATTACTAAGATACCAAAGGTCATATATGTCATTTTCACAATTAGGATTGAATCCTAATATTTTAAAAGCAGTAAAAGAGCAAGGCTATACAAGCCCAACTCCAATACAAAAAGAATCAATACCAGTTATACTAAATCATAAAGATGTTTTAGCAGCTGCACAAACAGGTACTGGTAAAACAGCCGCATTTACTCTTCCATTATTAGAAAAAATGAGTCAAAAACCCAATAAAAAAGGGCAAAAATCTTATATAAAAGCATTGATTTTAGCACCTACAAGAGAGTTAGCCTTACAAGTTTCTGAAAATATACAAACTTATAGTAAGTATCTTTCTTTGAAAACAGCAGTTATATTTGGTGGAGTTGGAATAAGTCCACAAAAAGCAAGTTTGCGAAAAGGTGTTGATATTGTTATTGCAACACCAGGTAGGCTATTAGATCACATGTCACAAAAAACAATAGATTTATCAAGAGTTGAATTTTTAGTTCTTGATGAAGCAGATAGAATGTTAGATATGGGATTTATCCATGATATTAAAAAAGTTGTTGCAAGTATCCCAAATAAAAGACAAACACTTCTTTTTTCAGCTACTTTTTCACCTGAAATTAAAAAATTATCAAATTCATTTTTAGATAATCCTAAATTAATTGAAGTTGCAAGAAGCAATGCTTTATCAGAGCAAGTTTCACAAGTTGTTCATTATGTACAAAAAGATAAGAAAAAAAATCTTTTAGCCTTTTTAATACATACTCAAAAGTGGAATCAAGTTTTAGTTTTTACAAGAACAAAACATGGTGCAAATAAGTTAAGTGAATTTTTAAATAAAAGTAATATTCCCTCATTAGCAATTCATGGAAATAAATCACAAGGGGCAAGAACAAGTGCTCTAAGTAATTTTAAATCAAAAAAAATAAGAGTTTTAGTAGCTACTGATATTGCAGCAAGAGGTATTGATATTGAACTTTTACCCCATGTTGTAAATTTTGAATTGCCAAATGTTCCTGAAGATTATGTTCACAGAATAGGAAGAACAGGTAGAGCAGGGAATAATGGTATTGCTTTATCTTTAGTTTGTGATGAAGAGAGTCAATATTTAAAAGATATTGAAAGACTTACAAAAATATCTATTCCTGTAAAAGATATTGAAGGCTTTACTGTTCCTTTATTAAAAAAAGTTAATAAAAAAAGTGATAGTAAAAATAGAACTAATAGAAGAGATTCAAATAAAAAAACTACAACTAATCATCGTAGAAGTACTAGAAGTAGAAATAATAGTAGATAAAAAAAGGCAAGGCTAAAATGCCTTGCCTTTTTTTGTGAAGTATATTTGTTTTATTTTTCAAGTCCAGAAACAAGTTTGTATGTATCATTTGCAATAACAAACTCTTCGTTTGTTGGAATAACAAAAATTCTTGCAGCAGAACTATTTGTTGCAATATCTCTAGCTTTGTTTGATCTTTTGTTATTTTTAGTAGGATCAATATTTAATCCCATTCCATCAAGTCCAGCACATACTATTTCTCTTATTAAAGCAGAATTCTCCCCAATTCCACCTGTAAAGCATAATGCATCTATACCATCAAGTGCGGCAACATATGAACCAACATATTTTTTAATATTATAAGCAACCATATCAACAGCTAACCTACATTTATCATCACCTTCTTGCATTCCATCAAGAACTTCTCTTAAATCTGAAGATTTACCAGAAATACCTAAAATACCAGATTTTTTGTTCATTAAATCAAGTGTTTGATTTATTGTCATTTCTTCTTGACTCATCATAAATGAAATAGCACCAGCACCTACATCTCCAGCTCTTGTTCCCATCATCAAACCTTGAACAGGAGTAAGTCCCATTGATGTATCTATACATTTTCCATCTAATACAGCAGACACAGATGAACCATTTCCTAAGTGACATACTATAATTCTTGTATTGTGTTTTTTATCTAACATTCCTCTTGCTTCATTTGAAACAAAATAGTGAGATGTTCCATGGAAACCATATTTTCTAATACCATGTTTTGTATATTGATCATATGGTAAAGCATACATATAAGCATAATCTGGCATTGTTTGGTGAAATGCTGTATCAAATACTGCAACATTTGGAATACCAGGCATTAATTGTTGACAAATTTCCATACCCATAATATTAGCAGGGTTATGTAAAGGAGCTAATGGAATAAGTTTTTTCATTACATCAATTACTTTATCAGTAACCATAACAGACGATGCAAACTCTTCTCCACCATGTACGGCTCTATGTCCAATTGCTTCAATATCATTAATTGAGTCAATTACTTTACCTTCACCATCAGTTAATGTTCTTAACACAAGCTCAATAGCCTCTTTATGTGTAGGCATTGAAACATCAATTTTTAATTTTTGATCATTTCCAAATTCATGTTTTAAAACACCATCAATTCCAATTCTTTCACAAATACCAGCTGCTAATACATCTTTTGTTATTGGATTCATTAACTGGTATTTTAATGATGAACTCCCTGCGTTTAAAATAAATACATTCATTTATACATCTCCCTCATATAATTATTTGTTATTTTTAATCTTCTACTTGTGTAGCTGTAATTGCAACTAAATTTGCAATATCTTCAACTGAACAACCTCTTGATAGATCATTTACAGGTTTTGCTAAACCTTGAACAATTGGTCCGTGTGCATCTGCTTTTGCAAATCTTTGTACTAGTTTATAACCAATATTACCAGATTGTAAATCAGGGAAAACTAATACATTTGCATTACCTGCAACACTACTTTCTGGAGCTTTTTTAGCACCAATTGTTGGTACAATTGCAGCATCTGCTTGCATTTCACCATCAAATTTAAAATCAACATTTCTTTCTTTTAAAATTGAAACTGCATCTTGAACTTTAGATACAAGTGGATGTTTAGCACTACCCATTGTAGAAAAAGAAAGCATTGCAACTTTTGGATCTAATCCTACAACATTTTTAGCAGTTGCAGCTGTACTTGAAGCTATATCAGCTAATTGTTCAGCATTTGGATCTGGTAAAACAGCACAGTCTGCAAATAAAATCAAACCATCTTCTCCAAACTCTTTATCTTTAGTTTCCATAATAAATGTTGAAGATACAGTATTTATTCCAGGTGCAGTTTTAATAACTTGAATAGCAGCTCTTAAAACATCTGCTGTAGGTGAATTTGAACCAGCAACTAAGCCATCAGCATCTTTCAATCTTACCATCATACAACCAAAAAATCTTGGTTCATTTGTCATGATTTGCGTAGCTTCTTCTTTTGTTAGTCCTTTTGATTTTCTCAATTCAACTAATTCATTAACATAAGTGTCAATATTTTCAAATTTTTTAGGATCAACTATTTTAGCACCATCAATATTAGCTTCACACTTTTGTGCATTTGCTTTTATATTTTCTTCATTTCCTATTAGGATAATATTTGCTGTTTTATCTTCTAAAACTTGCTGTGCAGCTTTTAATACTCTTTCATCTTCACACTCTGGAAGAACGATATTTCTAAGCTTCTCTCTAGCATTATTTTTAATACTATTTATTAGACTCATTTATATATCCTTTATTTATGATTCATAGAAAATTATAGAAGAAAAGTATAGCAATAATATAGCATTAACGTAGCATTTGAAAAAAAATTATATACATTAAATTAGTGATTGTATAATTTTTGTACATGGTTACCAAAAAAGTATAATTATTGCGTGAGATTGGGGTGTTTTAAAAAGTTTTAAGTTCCTCAGCAAAAATAAAGTTATGATTGCTGAGTTTATATTTTTATAAATCTTTGGCTAAATTATAAGTATCATTTGCAATAACAAACTCTTCATTTGTAGGTATAACAAAAATTTTTACTTTTGATTTATTTGTATTGATTTCTCTTTTCCCTGTTTGTCTTTTTTCATTTTTTTCATTATCTAATTCAATACCCATAAAATTCAAATTTTCACAAGCTTTTTCTCTAATTATGCTTGCATTTTCTCCAACTCCTGCTGTAAAACAGATTGCATCAAGTCCACCAAGCATTCCTGCATATGCACAAATATATTTTTTGATTCGATTGCAAATCATATCAATAGCTAATATGGCTCTTTCATCACCATTTGTACTAGCTTCAATTACTTCTCTTAAATCAGAACTAATTCCAGATACACCTAAAAGACCAGATTTTTTATTTAAATAATTAACTACATCTTGTGCACTCATTTGTTTCTTTTCCATTAAATAAGAAATAGCAGCTGGATCAATATCACCACTTCTTGTGCCCATTATTAGACCCTCAAGTGGAGTTAATCCCATTGATGTATCAATTGATTTACCATCTTTTACTGCACAAATTGATGAACCATTTCCTAAGTGACAAACTATGACTTTTGGATTGTCTTTTTTTAATAATTTATTTGCTTCTTTTGAAACAAAATGATGACTAGTTCCATGGAAACCATATTTTCTTAAAGCAAATTTTTTATAATCTTCATAAGGTACAGCGTATAAGTATGTACTTGGATCCATGGTCTGATGAAATGCAGTGTCAAAAACTGCTACATTTGGTTTTTCTTTCATTAAGTCCATACAGATTTTAATACCCATAATATGTGCGGGATTGTGTAGTGGAGCTAAAGGAACTAATCTTTCAAGTTTTGTAATTACATTTTCATCAATTATTACAGATTTTGAAAAATATTCACCTCCATGAACAACTCTATGTCCAATTGCATCTATGTCTTTTTCTACTGAATCAATAACTTTGTGAGGTTTTGTTACTAAGGATTCTAAAACTAATTCAATTGCTTCTTTATGTGTAGGTAAATTTACATCTTTTTTAGTTTTAGTTCCATTTGACTCAATTGCTAATCTTCCATCTACTCCAATTCTTTCAGCAACTCCTCTAGCAAATACATCATGAGTTGCATGATTCATAAGCTGAAATTTAAGAGATGAACTCCCAGCATTTAAGATTAAAACTAACATACATAACACCTTTCTTGAAATTTGAAAAATTATATCAAAAGGTTATGTAAAAGTAGTGTCTAAATTATGTATGTCTTTTCATTTTTGCTTGATTTTTCAATTTTAAAAACATCATTGCAGTCATCATTGCATCATTATACGCATCATGTTTACCCATAATTGGTATTTGAAGTTCTTTCATAATAGTATCAAATCTTAAATCGATATGTCCTTGAGGAATTGTTTCTATTTTCCAATCGTAATAAATAGCAGAAACTTCTAAGGTCTTATTTGGAAGTTTTATACCAATTTTATCTTTAATATATTTATTAACCATTGCAATATCAAACTCTAAAAAGTACCCAACTAGTTTTCTATTTCCTATAAACTCTAAAAACTCTTCAATTACTTTATCAATATTTTCAGCATTTTCTAAATCACATTCTCTTATATAATGAATTTTAATTGAGTCTTCTTGTAATTTTGTTTTTGGTTTAATAAATCTAACAAATTTTTTACTAGAAACTATTGTATTATCTTTTATTATAACTGCACCAATAGATATAATATCATCAATTTTTGGATTTAATCCTGTTGTTTCACAATCAAAACAAACATATTCATCTTGCTTTGGTTTATCAAATAAATAAAGATATTTTTTATCTTTTAACTTTTTTTTACTAAAATGATTTTTTATTAAACTATACATAACTTAACTTGTAATGATATTCTAATTTTTTCTTTAGTTTATTAACAATTTTAAAACTATCTTTTAATAAATCTTTTTCCATAGTATTTAAATCTTCAGGATTAACATAATTATTAATCTCTTTACCTGCATCTAAATTTTGTAGATTTGATTTTAATTTTACACTTGCTAAAAAATTAAATGCTTCTTCTAACTCTTTTGAAAATTCATCATCTATAATGTTTAATTTGTTTAGCTCTTTAATCCTTTTTATAGTATTTGTTCTAAAAAGCTTATTCTCTAAGCTTAATGTTCTAATACTTTGAACAAGTATAAATATACCGCCTCTTTTTATATCAATTTCATTTTTATGTTTTTTATTTTCATTATTAAATACAAATCCATCAAAGAAACCCAATGGAACATCAAAACTTGTAATTATTTTTGCAAAATTCATATAAAAACTTTGAGAGTTTGAACCAACCTTAAATAAGTACTCTTTTAATGATGTAAGAAGAGTTCTATCTCCACTTGCACAAATAGCATCATAAAATATTGCAAGATTCATAAAATCATCACCAGTTTTACCCATAACCCAACTATAAATAAGTTCTTTAAAATCACTAAATCTTCTGCACCAATAAGGATTTGATACCATTATATTCCCCTCACATCTTGGAAAACCAAATTCGACTAGTATTTCAGTAAATTTTCTCGCAAAATCATGAATTTGTTCATCATTTAAACTACAATCATCATTAATAATTAATGCATTATCTTGATCTGTTTTAAGTATTTGTTCCGCTCTTCCCTCACTTCCCATTACAATAAGAGCTGATTTACCTAATAGTTCTTTAGGAGCTAATAATTCAAATATTTTATCAATTAATTTTTTATTTAATTGATTTACAAGTTTTGTGATAAAAGCAATTTTAACACCTTTTGCATTTAATGATTTAATAATTTTTAAAAATGATTTTGATGTATTTTTTAATTCTTCTAAAGTTTGAGCCTTATCTATTTCATTTGAAACAGAAAAAGTGTGAGTTGCAAAAAATGATGAAAGAGATATTTGATCAATTATTCCTACTATTTCATTGCTATTATTTTTTACAACTAATCTTTTTAAACCATGCTTTGACATAATAAGTTGCGCATCAAATAAAAAATCATTTTCATTTATATAAATAAGACCTGTACTAGATATTTTTCCAACGCAATCATCAAAATCCATTCTATTTAAAATCACTTTTTGTCTAAAATCAGAATCAGTTACTATATAAATTTCATCTTTTTCATCTTTTAAAAGCAAAGTGGGAACTCTATGTTCTTTGATTGTTTTAGCAGCTTCATAAATTGTTGTTTTAAAAGGAACAATTATAGCTTTATGTACATTTGCATCTTTTACTTTAGCTATCATCATATTAGCTAACTCTTTATTTTTTTCATGAAGAGTATTATTATTTAATTTTTCTGAAATTGATTGAAAAAAATAACTTTCCATTTTGTGATTTTCATGTAAAATTTTTAAAAATATTTTTCTTGGAAGTGCATAACATATAGTCTCTTCTGTAGTAATAAAAGTATTCTTTGAATAGTTTTCTATTAATGAAATTGGATCAAAAAATTCATTTATTGAATAAATAGATAATACTTCTTCACTATTTTTTTCTTGAACAATCCCTTTCATTATTAGATATAAATTTTCAGGATTTTTATCTTTTTCTTGAATAATTTGATTTTTTTTAAAATACATAATGTCTAAATTTTGACTAAATTCTTCTATTTGAGTTTTATTTAGTTGGTCAAATGGATATATAGTTTTTAAAAAGTTAATTTGTTCTTGAATACTCATATGATCTTCTTTATTTTAAGTTATGTAAAAATTATTTAAAGATTAGCATATAAAAAATGATAGAAAACTGAGAAAATTATTAATAAATGAAACTGTAATAGTTAAGCTTAAAAGTGTTTCGTTTGGTAAAGTGTTACAAAGAAGCTCAAGCTTCTTTGTAACATTAGAACTTCTTAGTGATCAACTGCACCCTCAGCACCAAAACCAGTTTCAGCTCTTATACTTTGAGCCTCAAAAGCTTTTTGTTCATCTTTTGCTCTTTGAGAATTATCAGTAATTGAAAAGAACCAAATTGCAATAAATGCTGTTGATACAGAGAATAGTGCAGGGTATTTATAAGGGAAAATCGCTTCTTCATTTCCTAATATATCTACCCACACAATAGGCCCTATAATAACTAAAATAACAGCAGTTAATAAACCAATAAATCCACCAATAACTGCACCTCTTGTAGTAAGCTTTCTCCAATAAATTGATAAAAATAAAATTGGAAAGTTTGCAGATGCAGCAATTGCAAATGCAAGTCCTACCATAAAGGCAATATTTTGTTGTTCAAATGCAATACCTAATACTACACCAATAACACCAATAATAATAACAGCTCTTTTAGAAATTTTAATCTCTTGTTCTTCTGTTGCATTTGGATTAATAACTGATGCATAAATATCATGTGAAATAGCACTAGCACCAGCTAGAGTAAGACCAGAAACAACTGCTAAAATAGTAGCAAAAGCAACTGCTGAAATAAATCCTAAAAATACATTTCCACCAACCATATGAGATAAGTGAATTGCTGCCATATTATTTCCACCAAATAACTTACCATCAACAAAGTATTGTGCACCTGCATCTGAGTTTAAAAATACAATTGCACCAAGACCAATTACAGCAATTACTAGATAAAAATAACCAATTAATCCAGTAGCATATACAACAGATTTTCTAGCCTCTTTAGCATTTCCAACAGTAAAAAATCTCATAAGAACATGAGGAAGACCAGCAGTACCAAGCATAAGCGCCATACCAAGTGAAATAGCTGAAATTGGATCAGTTATAAATCCACCAGGAGCCATAATAGCTTGTCCTTTTGTATGTGTTTCAACAGCTTTAGCAGCTAATGCTTCAAAACTAAATCCAAAGTGACTTAAAACCATAAATCCCATAAAAGAAACACCAGATAAAAGTAATATAGCTTTGATAATTTGAACCCAAGTAGTTGCTAGCATACCACCAAAAGTAACATAAATAATCATCATTACACCAACTAATACAACTGCATATTCATATTCTAAGCCAAACAATACTTGTATAAGTTTACCTGAACCTACCATTTGTGCAATAAGATATAAAATAACAACTGAAAGTGAACCAAATGCAGCTAATGTTCTAATCTCTTTTTGACCTAATCTATAAGCAGCAATATCTGCAAATGTAAATTTTCCTAGGTTTCTTAATTTTTCAGCCATTAAAAATAAAATAACAGGCCAACCAACTAAAAATCCAACTGCATAAATAAGACCATCATAACCACTTAAATATACAAGACCAGAAATACCTAAAAATGAAGCAGCTGACATATAATCACCTGCAATTGCCATACCATTTTGGAATCCGCTAATTCCACCACCAGCTGTATAAAAATCACTTGCAGATTTTGTTCTTCTAGCTGCCCAATATGTAATACCTAATGTACCCATAACAAATACAAAAAACATAATAATTGCTGGAATATTTAATTCCCTTTTTGTTGCCTCAAAACTTGCATCTCCTGCTGCAAAAAGCGAAACTGCAAATAGTGTTGTTAATAATATTAAAATTCTACTCATTATAACTCATCCTTTACATCTTCTTTTACTTGATTTGTTAAATCTTCAAACTCACCATTTGCTCTTCTTACATAAATTAAAGTTGTAATAAAACTAATTATAATAATTGCTCCTCCAATAGGATATCCTATTGTCATAACACCCTCTCCAGTTTTAATTCCCATAATGCTTGGATTAAATGCAATTACTAGAATATATGCATAAAACATTACTAAAACTAAGATTCCTAACTTTAGTGCAAAACCAGTTCTTTTTGATACTAGTTCTTGATATTTTGGGTTAGATTTTATTTTTTCTACTAACTCATCATTCATACTTTCCTCCTAAGTTTAGTGAATAATTCTATACTAATTAGCCTAATTATAAAGCTGTCTAAAGTACCTTAAAATCGACTTCGTAGCATTAAAATAGCATTGGCTATCTAGTATTTGATTATACATATAAATAATGTTTTGTGCTAGAAGTGAGTAGGGCTTTAAGTGAAATTTAAACCTGTAAAGGAGTATGAGTAACTTTTTGTAACTAAAGTGTATGAATTGTGTAAAAACGTATGTTTTATTAGTTGGTATAAAATGTAGTTTTTGCTGGAGTTTTATCTTTTAATTTCAAAAATATCATTGAAGTCATAATAGCATCATTTAATGCATCGTGTTTTCCAAGTTCTGGAATATTTAATTCTTTCATAATTGTATCAAACTTTAAATCAACAAATTCGTACTCACTTGAACGTTTTTTTGTTTTATAATACATAGATGATACTTCAATACTTTCATTGGGAATTTTTATACCAATATATTTTTTTGTATATTTAGAAATCATTGCAATATCAAACTTTATATAATATCCTACAATAGGTCTTGCACCAATAAACTCAAGGAGTTTTAATATTGCTATTTTTGGTTCACTTGCATTTTTTAAATCAATTGGTCTAATTTGATGAATTTTAATTGATTCTACATTTACATTAGAAGAGGGCTTTACAAATATATTGAAATTTTTTCTAAAAATGATTTTATTATCTTTTATTAAGACAGCACCAATAGATAATATTTCATCTTTTCTTGGTTTTAGTCCTGTTGTTTCACAATCAAGGCATATATATTCACCCTTTGGAGGCTCATCAAATAAATATAAAAAATTTTTATCTTTTAAAGATTTTTTTTGAAGATATTTAATTAAATTCTTAATCATTACAAAATCTTATCAATTTTAAATGAATAGATAATAAACTTCTTAAAAGCAAGTACTATTTTAAAACTATCTTTTAGTAGATCTCTTTCAATTTTACTAAGTTTATGAGTATCAATTTCATTATTTATTTTTGTTTTATTGTTGTTTTGTTCTAATTGTGATTTTAATCTTAAAGTGCTCAATACTTCAAAAGCTTCAATTAATTCATTTGCTAACTCAGTATCAATAACTTTTTTATCTTGTAAAATTTTAATTCTTTTAACTGTTGTTGTTTCTCTTATCTTTTCTCTTAAAGCTAAACTTCTAACTCCTTGTACAATTGGAAAAACACCAGTTTTTTTAATATCTATTTGATGGCTTTTTGTCATAAAATTTGCAACTGTAGTTGGAGTATCAAAAGTTAAAGTAGCTTTTGCAAAATATGCTAGAAAAACATCTTTATCGTGAAGTTTATTAAATAAATAGTCTTTTAAGTTTATTAATAATTCTTTATCTCCAGCTACTGCAAAAGAATCAAAAAATATTGCTAGATCCATATAGTTTTGCATATCTGGTGCTTCTATCCATCTTTTTGTCTCTTTTTCATAATCTTTTACACTTTTACACCAAAAAGGATTTGAAACCATAATATTACCCTCGCATGGAGGATATCCAAAATCTATTAAAGTTTTTGTCATAGTATTCATATAAGTTCTATACTGCTCAATATCAACATCATTTCTAATAATAAGAGCATTATCTTGATCTGTTTTGACTATTTGTTCATTTCTTCCCTCACTTCCCATAACCATAAAACATGCATCATTTTGAAGATTTTGTGGAACAATAAGTTGATATAATTTTTTATAAACTTTTATATTTAATTGACCAATTAAGTTTGATATATGATCAACTTTCACACCTTTTGATTGCAATGCTTTTATAATATTTAATAAATCAATGCTAGCAGATTTTAAGTCTTTTATTGTTTTTGCTTTTTTTATTTGAGTATCAACAACAAAAGTATGGTTTGCAAAATGTGAAAGGACATCAAGTTGTTCTAATATTCCTACTAATTCATTTTTATTATTTGTTACTCCAACTCTTTTTATGCCTTTTTTTATTAGCAATGTTAAAGCTTCAAATAAATAATCATCATTTGATACTGTAAGTAAAGGAAATATTGCTATATCTTCAACATATATTGATAAATCTCTTCCTTTTAATAAAACTTGCATTTTAAGTAATGAATCTGTAATTATTCCATATTCATCATCTTTTTGTACAATAATAGTTGAAGTTTTAAATTCAATTGATTTTGCAATTGCATTTGTTAATGTTGTTTTACCTTGGACAATACACGGTTCATGAATTAGTGTATCTTCAACTCTTGCAATCATAAAAGAAGATAATTCAGATGTATATTCTTTTGTTTTTAGTGTTTGAATTTTGTTTACTAAATTGTTTAAGAAAAAATCTTTAAACTCATTATTTTGTTCTATAAGATTTAAAAAAGTATTTCTTTCAAGTTCATAACAGATTAAATCTTCTTGAACTCTAAAAGTGCTTTTAGTTTTTGAATATATAAGTGAATTAGCATCAAAAGAGTCTTCATGATGATAATCCATAACAAGCTGTTCATCTCTATATTCATGAACAGAGCCTTTTATAATAACAAAAAAATAGTTTGAAATATTCTCAGGATTAATTAAAGTAGTATCTTTAGGATAGTAAGCTATATCCATATTATTAATACAAATATCCATTTGCTTTTCATTTAATACTTCAAAGGGATGAATTTTTGATAAAAATGCTTGTTGGTCACGAAGACTCATTTTTTATCCTTTACATAGCATTTTTTAATGCTAATTATCTATATATCTAATATAGAAGTAATATAGCATTAAAGAATACTATAAAAAGCCGGTTAATCCCGACTTTTTAATAGTTTAGTGATCATGCGCTTCACCAGCTCCTGATGGAATTCTGATGTTTTCTACAATCTCTTGTACATGTGCAGGTGGTTCTGGTGTCATTCTTGACACAATAAATGCTACAATTAAGTGTAACAATGTACCAACTGTACCGATACCTGTTGGAGCTATTCCTAAGAAATAGTCTGCTTTATCTCCACCTAAGAATACAAAGTAAATTATATATCCAAAAGTAAAGATTAAACCAGTTAATATACCAGCAATCGCACCTTCTTTATTCATTCTTTTATCAAAAATTCCAAGAATAATTGTTGGGAAAAATGCTGCAGCTGCTAAACCAAATGCAAAAGCAACAACTTGTGCAACAAATCCTGGAGGGTTAATACCCAAATAACCAGCGACACAAATTGCAGCAATTGCAGCAATTCTAGCCCACATTAACTCTGATTTCTCAGTAAGTTTAGATTTACCTGTTTCTTTATCTTTAAATATTACTTGTCCCATCAAATCATGAGAAATTGCTGAAGCAATTACAAGTAATAAACCAGCTGCTGTTGATAATGCTGCTGCAAGACCACCAGCTGCGATAAATGCGATTACCCAATTTGGTAAATTTGCAATTTCAGGATTTGCAAGAACCATAATATCTCTATCAACATATAGCTCATTGTGTAAACCATTATTTTTTGCTAACTCTTCTTGAGTTGGCGCACCTTTACCATTAGTTGTAACTCTATTACCAACTTCTGATCTTTCATCTTCTACAAATTGAGGTTTACCTTTTGGTCCATCAAAAGCTGTACCACTTGCATATTGGATTTTTCCATCACCATTTCTATCTGTCCAAGCAATTAATCCACCTTGTTCCCAAGTTTTAAACCAATTACCATCATTTTTAGTACCATCTGAATGAGATAGTTCACCATTAACAAATGCTTTATAATCAACATTTTGTACATTTTTGATTAAGTTAACTCTTGCAAATGCAGCAACAGCTGATGCTGATGTATACATAATTGCAATAAATACTAATGCCCATCCAGCAGATACTCTAGCGTCTTTTACAGTTGGAACTGTGAAAAATCTTACAATAACGTGAGGAAGCCCTGCTGTACCTAACATCAATGCAGTTGTTAGCATAAACATATTCCATAAGTTACCTGGCTCTGTATAAGCTGTAAATCCTAAATCAGTTATTGCACTATCTAAAGCATGAAGTAAATATGTTCCTTCTGGAATAACTCTAACCCCATTGTCAAATGCAAAAGTTGTTTGTCCAAAGATACCTAATTGAGGTAAGAATGTATCAGTTACTTGTAATGAAAGAAATATTGCAGGAATTGTATATGCAAAAATCATTACTACATATTGTGCAACTTGCGTATAAGTAATACCTTTCATACCACCAAGTACTGAGTAAAAGAATACAATAACCATACCGATTATAACACCTGTATTTACATCAACCTGTAAAAATCTTGAAAATACGATACCAACCCCTCTCATTTGACCAGCAACGTATGTGAAAGAAACAAATATTACCGCAATAACTGCAACTGTTCTTGCAACATCTGAATAATATCTATCTCCTACAAAATCAGGAACTGTAAACTTTCCAAATTTTCTTAAGTATGGAGCTAATAACATAGCAAGTAGAACATATCCACCTGTCCATCCCATTAAGTAAGCACTTGCATCACTACCAATAAATGCAATAATACCTGCCATTGAAATAAATGAAGCAGCACTCATCCAATCTGCTGCTGTTGCCATACCATTTGCTACTGGGTGAACCCCTCCACCAGCAACATAAAAGTCTTTAGTTGAACCCGCTTTTGCCCATAGTGCAATACCAATGTAAATAGCAAAAGATATACCTACAAATAGGTAAATTAACGATTGTAATTCCATTTTTTATCTCCTACTCATTTACGCCATATTTCTCATCAATTTTTGTCATCGCTCTCACATAAACAAAAATTAAAATAACAAATACATATATTGCACCTTGTTGTGCAAACCAAAATCCTAGCTTAATACCACTTATTTCTATCGTATTAAGTTCATTAATAAAAATGATTCCACAACCAAAAGAAACGGCAAACCAAACTACTAAAAGTTTTAAAATAGTAGTAATGTTTTCTTTCCAATAAGCTTGAGCTTTTTCTGGACTCATATTCTCTCCTTCATAAAGTTTATACTAACAAATAAATTGTTTAGTCATCCAACATTGAAAGTATAATAGTTATATATAGCAAAAGGGTAGCAATTAATATAAAATGTAAAAAAAATGTAATAGTGTTTTAGTAGAATGGTCTAGAAAGACCATTTTATAGTAGTTTTATAAAGAATAGAATCTATCTATTTTATATCCTAAACCTCGAATATTTTTAATAAAATCTTCTTTCAATGCTTTTTTTAACCTAGAAATTTCTGCTCTAATAGTAGGATTGTCAATATTTTCTCCATCCCAAATATCGATTCTAAATCTTTCAAAATCAACAATCATATTAATATTTAATGCTAATATATGAATTATTTCAGATTGTTTTTTTGTTAGAGTTTGTGGTTCTCCATTAAAATATAGTGTTTGTGTATCCTTTGAATACGAATAGTGTTCACTAAATCTTATATGAGAAGTATTCTTTTGATCTTTTTTAAGTATTTGATTTATTTTTATACCAAGCTCACCTAAATGGAAAGGTTTTTTGATGTATTCTCTACAACCAAGGTTATATGCTTTTGTGATATCTTCAATATCAACTAATGCACTAATGAAGATTGTTGGTACATATATTTTTTTTTGGTTTAATTCTTGAAGTATTTCAAAGCCATCTTTTTTTGGGACATTTATATCTAAAATAAGTAAATCATATGATGAGTTTACATTTTCAATAACTTGTTGTCCATCAGAAAAACTTTCAACCATGTGCCCAATATCTTTAAGATATTCACTTATTGCATTATTTAGCATTAATTCATCTTCAAGAAGTAGTATTTTCATTTATTTTAAACCTATATGTAAATTTTGTCTCTTGTTCATTTGAATCTAACTTGATTATAACAAAGTTTTTATCACATATCTCTTTTACAATCCTTAGTCCAAGTCCAAACCCACCACGTGCACTATTTTCCCTATAAAAATCGTTAAAAATTTTGTTATTGTTATCTATTTTTTCAGAAGAGGTCTTAACTTCAAACTCTATATGAATATCATCTATGTACATTAATTTTATGTATATAGGAGATTTTGCATATGAGTATTTTATTGCATTAGATAGATTATTATCTATTATTCTTTGAAGTTCAGTTTTATTAAATTTTATATATATATCTTTTTCAATATTAGTAATAAAAAATAAAGAGTTAGATTTTGCAATCTCTTCAAAAAAATCAAGTCTTACTTGTAAAACTTCTGAAAAATTTAAGTATGTTTTTTTGTATTCAACTCTATCTTTTTTTATCATAAAAGATAAGTCATCGTATATATATTGTATTATCTTAGCCCCTGATTCAATATTTGTAACATATGAATTATCAGGTATTTTCCTTTTTAATAAATCAATATTTGTTTGTATTATTGCTAAAGGAGTATTTATTTCATGAACAGAATTTTTTAAAAATTGTTTTTGTGATTCTATTAGATTTGTGAGCTCTTTTGTTTTTTCTTCAACTTTTGATTCAAGATTTTTATTTATATCTTCTAGTAAATGTTTTTTGTATTTTATGCTTGTCAAAGTTTCATTTGCATAATTTACAATAGTTCTAAATTCTGAAAATGATATTTTGTCTTGATTAATTGGCTTTTCGTCAGTTTGTGATCTTTTAAAATACTTTCCAATTTCTCTTACTTCTTTTGCAATAAGAATCGTTGCATTTTTATATATAAATATCGAGTATAAAACTAACATGATAGTAAGTGAAGTGATTTGTAAAGTAGAATTAGATATTTTTTGGTCATACTCTCTTTCTTTTTCTTTTACAAGTTTTTTAATTTTATCTAAATATACTCCTTTTCCTATTGTCCAATTCCAAGGTTTATATGACATAGCAAATGATATCTTATTTACTTCTTTTTTTAATTGTGGTTTATACCAAAGATATTCTACAAAACCACCATTTGATTTTTTTGAAATTTCGATTAAATCCTTAATAACTTTTGTTCCATTTTTATCAGTAAATTCATATAAATTTTTCCCTGCTTTCCCTACTGGATAATATATCGATTTTCCATTAAAGTCATAAATAAAAGTATAATCATTTACATCTTTTTGATTTTTCATTTTATCAATTGCAATTATAATATCTTTTTTTATTTCATCTTGGGTTTTTATATTGTTATATTTTTCATGATAAAACTTAATAAACTTCATCGTATTAGCTATATCTTGTCTAATTAAGTCTTTTTGTTTAGTTGTATAGCTTTCTTTTATAATTTTTATTTTTGCTTGAAATTCATTAAAAGTATTATCTATAATAGTTAGTGTAAAAAATGAGATCAATATAATAATAAATAAAATACTATAAACTATTAATTGATAAAGAGATTTTGCTCTAATCAAATTACAATCCTTATATGTAAAGCTTGTGTATATAAATGGTATCTTATTTTTTATTAAAAAATGTATTATTAGGGGAAAAGATTAAGAAAAATTAAGTATGTGTTTCTAAGTGGCGCGGTTGACGAGACTCGAACTCGCGACCTCCTGCGTGACAGGCAGGC